>Ga0209603_1000214_pt1 | contig 74740 bp, 69 predicted proteins | sample COGITO_mtgs_1206_FD_184812 | JGI IMG/M metagenome (GOLD analysis project Ga0209603, IMG submission 184812) | Pelagic marine microbial communities from North Sea - COGITO_mtgs_120607 (SPAdes) (version 2) | ecosystem: Environmental > Aquatic > Marine > Epipelagic ...
TGGTCCCATAGCTCAGTTGGTTAGAGCATCTGACTCATAATCAGAGGGTCCGAGGTTCGAGCCCTCGTGGGACCACAACTAAAAGCAGCTCTTGGGCTGCTTTTTTACATCAAACCCAAATCGATGCCCTTTTGTTATATCATATACAGCTCGAAACTTGACAAGTATTACACAGGATCATGTGCTAATTTTGACCTAAGACTCAAAGCGCATAACTCCAAAAAATACGCCGCTTCTTTTACCTCAAAATCTGACGACTGGAAACGCTTTATAGTAATTCAAACCCAAACTAACAAGCATGCAATTCGACTCGAACGTAAAATTAAACAAATGAAAAGTCGAGTGTTTATTGAAAATTTGAAAAAATACCCAGAACTCCTAAATAAAATAAAACAACAAACTAACATCTGACTCCCCCGATAGCTATCGGGGCAGAGGGTCCGAGGTTCGAGCCCTCGTGGGATAACAGTAGAACCCGCAAGCCTTAAAGTTGCGGGTTTTCATTTTATTAAAAACATTCCCAAAGCAACTTAATTTTACGCCAATGTGTCCTAGCTTTCGCTTTTAATCAAAATCTGAGTTCTTGGAACACCAGCAATGTAACTAATATGTCTTATATGTTTTATAGTGCTTCAGCTTTTAATCAAAATCTGAATTCTTGGAACACCAGCAATGTAACTAATATGTCTGCTATGTTTTATAGTGCTTCAGCTTTTAATCAACCCATTGGAGATTGGAATACAAGCAATGTAATTGATATGTCTTATATGTTTGGAGATGCTTCCGCTTTTAATCAAAATTTGAGCTCTTGGAATGTGAGTAATGTCACTAGTTTTAATGCTTTTGATTATAACACACCTCAATGGACATTACCTAAGCCTAATTTTAATTAACCCGTCGGCATATTACTCTTCTTTCAGTTCAGCTATTTCTAAACCTCTTAAGTAGGTTAAGCTAATAACGTTTATTACATTTGAATTATGAAAAAAACTTTTTGCTTATTAATGTGTATCTCTTTTGCTTCCTACTCTCAAAATGAAACAGGTCGCAATACTGTTTTAGCAAAAAAATTATTGATTCAAGACAACGTAGAACGTGTCATATATGATTATACGCAATCAGATGAGATGGGGTTAATAAAAATGCACGCCCCATTTGGATGGACTGAACCAATTATTGAAGCACAGTTTGAAATTAGGGGAATTGTGTTAAAAGGGCTGCTTGGATTAGAATATGAAAACAGCGAAGAACATATTGTTAGAGGCGATGGGTTTATTATTCCAAAAAATACTCGTGTTAGAATCTTTAATGCGGGTGAGGAAGAATTAATTTTGATAGAGGTTCTTAGACCTGCTTACAAAAAAGAATTAGTACAAAAATTTAAAGACTTTAACCCTCAACACTAGTTCAATTATCCTTCTTAAATTAAAAAAGTTTCTACGCTTTTTTGCGGAATCAAAAACTAGTCTATCGCCCTGACGCGTTACTGCTTTTTGACCACTTTAAGTCTCTTATTTTACAATGGCTCAATACACGCTATAGGCTAACAAATCGTATAAATGGTATTTAAGAAAAACCCCTAATCCGTTGATTCTTAATAGTGTAAATCAATACGTACGAATATTTGCAGATAGCAATCTGTTAACTATTTCAGGTGATTTGATAAACAACTATAGGGCATACATGGGAGGAACTGGAGATGTAAATGTAACAGGAACTGTGAGTGGAAGTGGAAATACCACTAACATATTCAAATTAGGGACAGGAACACTAACTGTAAATGGGGTGAGTTGGTAATATAATACCGAAAGAAAAATATACTTTTCTTATCTTTGGAGTATAAACCAGTTTAGTTATGAAGAATTTTATTTACTTATTTTTAGCTGTTACACTATTTTCTTGTATAGACGATGACGGCAGTCCTTGTGTTTACGAGCCAACTCTAACCGCACAAGCTGCTACTGATATAACAGAAAGTTCAGCGACTTTAAATGGTGTTATAAGCATTGTTCCAGAGAGTTGTGAAGTCCTTAACAATAAAGAGCAGGGTTTTGTTTATTCAACAGAAATACAGCCAACATTAGAGGATATACAAGTGAATGTGAATGGTATAGACATTTCAACCACAATTGAAGACCTTGAGCCAAATACAACTTATTATGTTAGAGCGTTTCTGACTAATACTTTTGGAGAGTTTTATGGTAATGAAGTTAGTTTTTCTACAATTGAAGTTCCTTGTGATGTAGTTTATCTAGATGAAAATGGAATTACTATAAAGGCTTGTGAAGATGCTAATGTTGGAGATATTGGAACAGTTAACGGAGTTGAATATACAGTAGTTGATAGGGAAATGATTTTGGCGATTGTTGGTTATAATGGAGGAATTCCAGTAACGATTAACGAAGACCTCACAAAAATGTGTACCACAAGAATTTCCGATATGAGCTCTCTTTTTTATAATTGTGATGACTCCGACTTTAATCAAGCTATCGGCAACTGGGACGTTAGTAATGTCACAACTATGAATAGAATGTTTAATACAGAATGTGGTTTAGGGTTATTTAACCAAGATTTAAGCAATTGGGATGTGCGTAATGTGACCGATATGAGTGGTATGTTTTATGCTGCCAACGCTTTTAATCAAGATTTAAGCAATTGGGATGTGAGTAGTGTGACCGATATGAGTTCTATGTTTTATAATTCACAATTTAACCAAGATATATCCAATTGGGATGTAAGTAATGTGACTGATATGTCAAATATGTTTTCTAGTTCACAATTTGACCAACCTATTGCGAATTGGAATACCAGTAATGTTACTAATATGAATTATATGTTTCAAAATGCTGACTCATTTAATCAAGATATAGGGAATTGGGATGTGAGTAATGTAAACAGTATGCGTGGTATGTTTTATGGCGGAATTCCATTCAGTAGAGACATTGGGAATTGGGACGTGAGTAGTGTAACTGATATGAGTTATATGTTTTTTGGTAATGGGGAATTAAATGCTCCCATTGGAAATTGGGATGTGAGTAGTGTAACTAACATGCAAAGTATGTTTATGAATAACAATGAAATTAATCAGGATTTATCAGGCTGGGACGTTTCAAAGGTGACAAACTATATTGAATTTGACACTGCCACTCCCCAATGGACATTACCTAAGCCTAATTTTAATTAACCCATCGGCATATTACTCTTTATGCTCTACTCTTAATTCTTTATATTTGAGGAATAAACCAATTTAATTATGAAAAAACTACTTTTTCTCACTACTTTTTTAATTTTTGCTTGTAGTGATGATGATAAAAATTGTTTCACTATTCTCGACAAAGTAATTTCAAACGGTGAGTTTGTATTTGCAGGGGATTCTGACCTTTCCAATTCAGACGCTGATGATCCTCGTAATGGCTATGCAGATGTAAACTTGGTGGTGAGCGAAGAGGTATTTAATTCTTACAATGAAGGAGATGACTATTGTTATGAATAGTAGGCTCTTTGCAGAATTAAGAACATCGTTTTATGAGCTTTGCTTAACGTTATAACATCGTAAAATTATAAAAACACTATTTTTATTAAATATTAAACAAAAAATGAAAAGATCTGTGGAAACAAAAAATTCAACGATATAGGTCATAAATTATAAATCTCTTAAATCCATTTAGAGAACACTCATCCGCTTTAACATTTAAAAAGCAATGGTAAATCCTGATTTAAACTCTATTAAAACCTCAATATTTTAGTTATAATTTTAACATATCTGTTAAAAATTTATGAGTTTTGTAACATTTTTACATATAATCTTAATTAGTTTTAAGAAAAAAACAATGAAAGATTTTATTGAAGCCTACTATCCTATTTTACTTGCATTCATTTCTTTTTTGATGTCTATCACACTTTGGTTTACAGGAAATAAACTTGAAGGCATTTTTGTAGGTATTTGGGTACCATCGATTTTATCACTTTCTATTGCCATAAGACAAAGAAGAAGAAAAAGATGAATTTACTTATATTTATTTTCGGGTTTATTATATTTATAGTGTATGTCTATTTTCTGTTGACAATCGTTTCGAGGCAACACAGAATACAGCGAAATCAACATCAGAACGCATACGATGAGATTGATATGGACGGGATTGGAAATCAAGGCAGATTTCCCATAAAAGACGACAAAAAATAATAACTTTTTAAGAGTAATGCCATCTAATTTTTGAAAAGTCAAGTGGTCTTTTTACTTGAACTTATCTCAACGAATTGTACAGAATTACAAAATTAACTACGGTATACAGAATTGCTGGAAACATCTGAATGATGTTATCTTTAATTTTGATTCTTACAAAAACCGCCGTAATCATCATAAAAGTTAATAAAAATGAGGCCACAGACAACAACACTGCGTTCATGAGGCCTATAAGTAATCCAAAACCACCTAACAGTTGCAAACAGCCTAACAAAATCCGTTGATCTTTATAACCCCAACGCGCATACTCGGACAACATTCGTCTTGAAAAAAAAGAAGAAATCCCATAAAAAATAAAAGAAAAAGCCGAAAATAAAAGGACAATAAGGTTTAAATCCATCCTCTATATTAAACCATAATTAAAGGCTGCTATAAATACACACAAGAACAACAATACTAAAGAAGGAATAAATTTAATTAATGGATTTTTTACTTTCATGTGAAAATATTGAGCACCTAGCATTAAGCTCGCCATTAAAAGTGAGGACGGTATTAGAAATTCTGGATACCAAATCCCTAAAATCAAAAGTGTTGCTAATACTATTTTAGAAGCACCAACACAGTTTCTTACTAAAGTTGATAATCCATAGTATTTAAATTCTGCAACGATATTTTCATATCTAAATACCCACACAATAATCACAGAGATCGAAACGACAAGTTGTGCTAAAATTGAAATGTTTTCCATAATTAATTAGTTTACTATTCTGTTTAAATATATGAATAAAATATTAAACATATAAATTGGAGGGTTATTTATACATAACTGATTTTTCAAGCTTTAAATTGTAGCTATATTTATATTTATTAAAACTGGTTTACAAGCCCAAACGCCTGCTATATTGAATAGCTATGCCATTACTTTAGTAAGCTCAGCTGAAGAACTTCCGTTGGTTCTCGTTCATTTTGAAGGGACGGGCACTTTCAAAATAAAAGCAAATTATACACCAAGTAGTCTGTTAGATGTCAAAATATTATCGTAAATTGAAGTATAATTTAATTTTTTATGTTTATTACTATTGATGTTTTAGGAACTATTCTCTGTATTACCTGTATATTAATCGCAATATACGGCGTGAAAAAACGAATACGTTCTTTGTTTCTCTTTGGAATTTGTTTTTTTAATTTGACTCCAATAATTAGAGAAGCCGTGGTATCTGCTGAGAATAACAATTTAGATCATTTGGAAATCAGTCTATTTTTTTTTATTCAAGTGATTATTGCCCTTCCTATAAGAACAGAATATGGCCGTGAAAATCCAGCAGCGATGGCGTTAAGCAAAAAAATAGGCCTCAGTATCTTAGTTGCAAATTTATGTGTGGGCGGTCTAATTCTAGCCGATAAGATTGATGTCCCCCTCCAATTTGGGTATTTACATTTGTGCATTGTTCTTATACTTCTTTATGTCTATGTCGTTTTCTATAAAAAAGGAAGTGCACAGTGGCATTAGTTTGGTAGTATCTGAGCCGAAAAAATATGATTACACTACAATGATAATTCTGATGTTTTTTGGGTGACCTAGAGTGATGTTATTTTATGATAGACTTAAATGATACAAAACAAAAAAAAACCCACTCTGAGAGTGGGTTTTTAGATTTTTAAGCTTGAAAAAGTTATTACGCCTTTTTTACAAAAGGTAATCCTGTTTTTTCATTTTCAACAATCTTTTTTCCAGCAGGAAGATCACATGCATTATCACGCTCATCTTTGGCGAAATAATAAATAGTTTGTTCTCTACCACCTTTAAGAATTACATCTTTTGTGTGTAAAAAATACGTCTTTCCTTTGCTATTTTTGAATGAATATCCCATAATATATATTTAGTTTAGTCCAAATTACAAAAATTTGTTTATTCTTTCCAAAAAAAATATAAGATATATGCACTTTTTTTTTAAAACTACCCCAAATTGTTAATAAAACAGGTAATTTTCGATTGAATCTGCTGTAAATAAGAAGATAATTCACTAGAAACCCAAGGATGATAGCTTCCGAATACATGATTCGCACCTTCCAAAATAAGCAATTGACTCTTTGGATGCCATGAGTGAAGCGCTAACCCCTCTTTTAAATCTACACTAGTGTCTGCATCTCCATGAATAATTAAGTGCGGAAGCGTTAGCTGTTCTGCTGCAGTTCGAATTGTCAATCTTGACTCGTTTTCTATAAAGTCTTCATAGAACTGATAGTAGTGCGGCATTTGTTGTTTGGTACGGCCATTCATCACAAAGCGTACGCCTTCCAATTTCCAAGCCTCAAGATCCGACCCTTTTGGGAATCTCGATTTAAAGTCCGCAACACTCGCTAAGGTGACTAGCGTTTTAACGCGACTATCTTCTGCAGCTTTCAGGGTTACAATACCTCCGCCTCTACTATGCCCCACTAAGGTAAGTTGCGACACATCTATGTGTGGGTGATTGGCATAGGTGGCTTCTGCCCAATTCATTACACAGTCTAAATCCTCTAATTCTTTGGTATAATTGTTTTGCCCAAAGGCTTCAAGATCTGGAAAATCAATGGGCTGCTCAACAGTACCGCCATTATGTGAAAAATTAAATTTTATTACTGCATTCCCATTTGCTGCTAATGCTTTTGAAAATAAATCCCACGCTCCCCAATCTTTAAACCCTTTATAGCCATGACAGAAAATAATGAGCGGCGCGAGCTCAATTGCTGTGTTATAAAACATATCCAAGAGTAATGGTCGGCCTTGCGCTCCTTTAATAACTCTATTTTTTTCTTCAATAACCATTTTAAACTTCCTTTTCTGTAATGTCGATCTCTGAATTGAAAAGCTCTAGAATTAGGCTCTTGAGTTCATGCTCATAGGATTCTAAGGTCTCTGAGGTAACTTCTGTTGTTTTTTTAGCGTAGGACCCTGGCTTATCTTTCTTTGCAAACTTTAGCAGTCCCGATTTGAGATTTTTAAATGAGATAACCCCCGCTTCTACTGGTTTCGAAAAACGTGTTTGAAGGTTTAACATATAGGCATAGGTTAATATTTGAAAACTTTTGCTGTGTGCTTTGTAATCTGAAGTAAGATTTTCCCAATTTACAACCTCTAAATCCGTTTGAGACACCTGTGATGTTTTATAATCGATAATTCTTTGAACACCATTACAAGTGTCTATTCGGTCTATAGTCCCTATCAGCTGAATAGGGGTTTGAAGTTCGGGAATATCTATGGCAGCTTCTATTTTTAATTCTACGGCTTCTATTGTAATTTGATCTCCATTAGCAATACATGCCAACTCGTAATTTAAAAAATTTGAAATATAACGTTTCGCGATTTCAAAACTAATAAGGTTTATTCCAGTAGTAATATCCCCTTCTTTGTAGAGCGCCTTAAAATAGTGCGTTACTGTAGCATCTATTTTAGATTTTAGACTCGTAATGATATCCGTTGTCAACACCTGACCTATAAGAGGTGTGTAAAATGCATCAAGTGTATTATGAACCACACTCCCAAAAGTGTTTGCTGCTATCGTTTCTTCTAAATTGTTTTCTAATTTAACCCCTAGAATCTTTTGATTATAAAAATCAATAGGGTTTCTTATGTATTGACTCAATGAGGAAGGTGAAAACCCCTTAGCTGCAATTGTTTTGAGTTTTGAAATAATTTCTGGAGTCTTTTTAACAGTTAAGAGCTGTGCTGTAACTTGTGGTGTTTCTGGAATAATTATTTTATGATCAAGAGTGTGCTGCCCTTCAAACTCTAACTGAGTAATAAAACGACTGCGTTCGCCACCACTTAACACGTCTGGTTCTGTATTATAGATAATATGTGCATGCTTTGCACGCTGAAGTAAGCGGTAAAAATGATAAGTGTACACGGCATCTTTTTCCTTGTAGGTTGGAAGACCGTTTTCGATTTTAACATCAAAAGGGATAAAAGAATTTATTGTTTTCCCTGCAGGTAACACCCCTTCATTAAGAGAAACAATAATAACCGTTTCAAAATCTAAAACACGAGACTCCAACATCCCCATAATCTGTAGTCCTTTTAGAGGCTGTCCTTTAAAGTCCAAGGTTTCTAAGCTTAGTAATTCTTTATAAAAACTTCGCAAAGCTTTCACACTTGTGATATGACCATAGGAGGTGTTTAAGCGCTGAAGGTGGTTGAATATTTCTGAGAATCGATATAAATATTCTAATGCTAATAAGTTGTTGTGTTGAGACGTCGAATACTGCGCTTTGAGTTTGATAATAAGGCTTAAAACACGTTCAATCGCTTTATTTGGTTGGTCGCCCCAAGACTCAAACAAAAGCTCTAAATTATCTTTATGTGCAGGCGCTATTGCGCTAATTTGAGCTTTAGAAAGGTGTGTCAGGTTCTGGTGATGAATTGTAGTGATGATTAATTGAGCAGCATCTTGATCTTGAGTTTGAAATAACGGTCGAACAAATTGATGTGACAATACCGCAATCACATCCTGATAGTAATAGAAGCTTGTAGTGTCTTTTTGAAGCTGAAACCATTGCTCAATAAACGAAGCAAAGGGAATTTGTTTTAAGGGCAATCCCATAGTAATGTTTATATCCTCTATTTCTCTTGGAATAGAATTCAAAATAGGAATTAAAAGCGCTTCATTCCCTAAAACTAAAGCGGTATTTTGGAGTTTATTCTTGGCATATAACTGTTGCAAAAGAGTGCCTACATACTTAACCTGGCCTATATTTTTTGGAGTTCCTACTACAGAAATATTTTTGGAAGTAGTATAAGTATTTGAAACCCACTTCAAAGGCTGCGTTTTGAAATAGTTCCATTTTTTTTGGTGTTGCCTTATAAAATAACCCGCATCATGTTGTGGCGTCTCTAAAAATATTTGATCGATGTCCCAATATATTTCTGCTTTGTCTTGTTCTAATAGGTTCTGAATAATGGCAGTTTCAGAAGCATTCAGAGCATTAAAGCCTAAAAATACGTGTGATTTTTCTGGATTATTTTCAATGTATCCCTCTAAATTTGCGACAGCCTGACGGTAAATTAAGCCTTGGTAGCCTTCACCTTTTTGAAGTAAATGGTTTGTAAACGCTGTATAATACGTGTAAATTTTTTTCCAAAAAGAAAGATACCCTTTAATTAGTGGGGTTGAGTTTTGTTCTAAAGACCAGTGCTTTAGATCTTGAATGGCTGAAAGGTATTCGAAAATTTGCCGTTGCGAAACTAAGTGTCGGTCGATTTCATTAAAATCTTGAAGCACGATTGGAGCCCACTTAGAAAAACTGTCAAATGATTCTCTTTCAGTTTGGGGCGTAAGTGCTAAATAGACTTCATAAAACTCAAAAACAAGTTCGGTATTACTAAGAAGTCTTAGCTGAGACAAGTCTTCGATAAAGGTTTCCACTGCAGTAATCTCAGGCAAAAACCCTGTTGTCTTATTTAGTTTGGCCCACTCCATTTTAAGAAATAGTCCTGCACGCTTATTCGGAAGAATAAGGCTTAGCTTGGAAACCTCTTTTGAGTGCGTCTGTTGGTCTTTTAAAACCTCATAAATAAAACTTGTCATGTTATAAAAATAAAAAAACGCTTCGCAATTGCGAAGCGTTTTAAGCTTTTTATTATGTAATCGTTAAAACTATTTGGCTAGTTTAACTTCTACTCTTCTGTTAGCAGCTCTACCTGCAGCAGTTTGATTAGATTCAATTGGATAAGATTCACCAAAACCAACAGATGATAATCTATCCGCTGAAACGCCGTTCTCAATTAAATATTTAACAACTTTTTCAGCTCTTCTTTCAGATAACAACTGGTTGAAATTTTCATTTGTTCCTGTACTATCTGTGTGTCCTTCAACAACAAAGTTAGCTTTAGGGTATTCATTAAGAATTCCAGAAATCGCTTGTAACGTTGGGTATGCTGATTTTTGGAAATCAGACTTTCCAAGACTAAAGTTGATCGTTCTTGCATAATCTGTAAGTTGTGCCTGTAATTCTTCCGTTGGAATAAGTACTTCTGGACAACCGTTATTAGCAACTGTTCCAGCTTCAGTAGGACAGTTATCATCTTTGTCTAAAACACCATCGCTATCGCCATCTTTCCAAGGACATCCGTTGTTTGCAACTGGACCAGCCTCGTTTGGACACTCGTCCTGAGCATTTGCAAGACCATCTGAATCTGCATCTGGACAACCTGCCAATGCTTTTAATCCAGCTTCGTTTGGACATGCATCATTGTTGTCAGATACACCGTCGCCGTCTGTATCAGGACAACCATTATATTCTGCTAAACCAGCTAATTCTGGACATGTGTCTTTAGAATCTTCTATGCCATCGCCGTCTGTATCAGGACAACCGCCAAATTCTTCTAACCCAGGTACTTCTGGACAAAGGTCATGTTTGTCGTATATGCCATCGCCATCTGTGTCAGTTCCTCCAAATTTGAAAGAAACACCAACAGAATGTTGGAAGTGTGTCGTTAGATAATCATTAAACGAGTGCTTGTATGTAGACTGCGCTGTGATTCCGATGTTATCAGAAAACCAGTAGGCTAATCCGACAGTTCCGTTTAAAGTTCCTGAACCCACTAAATCATTAGAAGATTCGTCTGAAGAAAAGGTGTTGTACGGACCTTCTTCAATCCAAGTATATCCACCACCACCGGCTAAGAATGGCTCAAGTTTAGTAGTGTTTAATAGGCTTGAAAGGCTGTATTTTACGTTACCATCTATTCCGTAATACATTAAGTTGTCTACAGAAACTGATGTGCCATCTGCATTTTGCCCCCATTTATCTAATCTGTTTATAGATCCCGCAACTCCAACCGAGAAATTATCATCAATGTATTTTTGTACAGAGATTAAAGATACAGAAGGAAGTATGTTCCAGTTTTCTACATTGTAAAGTTCTTGGAATAAATCGCCTTGGGGAGCGTCTTCTCCGACTGGAAATACATCTACAGCATTTACACCAATTGTAAGATGCCAAGGATTGTTTTTGTCTTGTGCGTTAACATTACCAATCGCTAAAAGTAGTGAGGCTGTTAGAATTAATCTGTTAAGATTTTTCATTTTTAAGTAATTTTAAGTTTATTAAATTAACCACAAAAGTAAGACGTTAATTGTATAAAACAAATTTTTACCTTAAAAAATGAATTAATTTTCATCAGTGATACAATGATAAAATTTCATTCATAATTATGGATTAGGCAAAATTAACACTCCATAACCTGTAAACCATCATTAATATACACCAAAATTTTCTTGACTACGTTATACCCCATCTCTTCGATAATAGTCGCATATTTTTCCAGTTGCGCTTCATATTTGTCATAATGTTCCCCTGTTTTGTAATCGATCACCACAGCAGTTAAGTTTTTAAAAACAACTAATCTATCGGGAATAATAGTTTTTCCGCTTGAGGTCATAATTTCTCTTTCATTATAAACTACCACATCAGAACTATAATACGGAGATAGTAATGGGTGACTCACAATGGCATCTATAGTGTTTGAGAGCTCTTGGCTTTGCGCCAATGAGATCGTCCCAGCTTTATAAAAAGTATTCAATGTGGTTTTGACATCTAATTTGGTATAGATTTTAGACATTAACAAATGAATCAAGTTCCCTCTTTCTAGTGCTTCTTTCTGACTCGTATCCCATAAATATCCTGCGTTTGTGGCCATGGTCACGTTTAGATGGTCCTTTGGCGTAGAAATAAAGCTTCGTTGAACTACTGTTGGGTGTTTGGTGTCTTTTGATCTGTCTATTTTTTCTAAAGTTCCAAATTCATACTCCAATTTTGTGTCGTCCCACCTTCCACAAGATTTCAAGTAGTGTATCAAAAGCCCTGAATATGTTTTAAGATTTTCTACGCCCTTGCTAGAAACCGATGCATTCCCTACTATATACAGCTGTTCAACGGCCCTAGTTAATGCAACATAAAATAGATTAATATTGTCCAATTCTAATTTGGATTGGTGCGCTTTAAAAACAGAAGCACCCTCAGGCCCAAAAGACTCAAAGTCTTTGTTATAGTTTAATAAAAACTGCGAAAAAGGCGCGAAGGCATCCTCTATTGGTAACCATTCTTTGGGTTCTAATTCTTTATAAATATTTAGTTCTGCATAAGGGAAAATAACGACTGGAAATTCTAGCCCTTTCGATTTATGAATTGTCATAATTTGTACGGCATTAATTCCTTTTGGAGTTACTACGCTCAAACTATCTTTTTTTAGATTAAAATAGTCTATAAATTGACGAACACTAGCCATGGGTTTTAGCGTAAATTCTAATACAAAATCTAAAAAAAACTGAACGTAAGCGTCCGATGTTTTTACCAATTGAAAACTACTAATGATATACTCTACAGCTTCATAAATAGAAAGCTGTAGAGCTGTTGAAGGGGAGAAAATAACACCTAAAGATTGTAGTGTTTTAAAAAAGTCTGAGCGCTCTAATGCGATGTATTTTAGGCGAAACAGGTGTGGGTCTCCTACATCCTTATGCGCTGCGATATAATTGATAACTTCAAGTTTGGCTTCACTATTTGAAGGTTCATGAATGTATTCTAAAAGACTTATAATATAGTTAACTTCTGCGGACTGCGCCACTAAAAGCGTCTCACTTGATACAATATCGATTTTATGCTGACTTAACAGATTTGCTACAGCTACGCCTTCTTTTCGTTTACGAACCAAAACACAAATGTCTTTCCATGCTGCATCTTCATCTGAAGCTAAATAAGCGGTTATGATACTTAGAACTTTTTCTGCATATAAAAGTGATTTGTCTGCACCTTTTTCAAATTCTAACAAGGAAATATTTACATATCCCGTTTTAGGATTAAACTCCAACTGAGGCGTAAACTGGTAGAGCGATTTATAGGTTTCATTAGAAAAAACAACTGTCGAAAGATGATTAAAAAAACTATTGTTAAACGCCACCACTTTCCTACAGCTTCTATAATTGGTTGGAAGGTGTAAAGGCGAGGCGTCAAAAGGAAAATCTGTTGTATTCGCATGTAGGTTTATAAACTGTTCCGCCTTTCCTCCTCTCCAGCGATAAATTGCTTGTTTAGCATCGCCTACCAACATCACACTTCCATTTTCTTCGGCCAAAGCATTGGTTAGTAACGGCACCAAGTTTTTCCATTGCAACTCTGAAGTGTCTTGAAATTCATCAATAAAAAAATGATTGAATTGTTCGCCTATACGTTCATAAATAAATGGTGCGGGTTGTTCTTTTATTTGTTGGCTTATAATTGTATTAAATTCCGAAATCATCAACAAATTTTCATCCTCTTTGATTGTTTTTAGTTCCTGATTAATTAGATTTAAAACTGAAAGTGGTGTTGTGTTTTTTAGTATATTTTTTAAGTACCGTAAGCGGTATGCGCCTTGTTTTGTTTTGTGGAATGCATCTACAAGTTGCGGTCGAAGCACCTCAATAGTCTCAGCGATATGAGCTGCTGTTGTTTTGGGGTACAAAGAAGTTGTTTCAATCGTTTGCTGCCATATTGCATCATACTTAATGTCAAATTTTCCGGAGGACAAGGCTTTAAAATAGTTAGGCAAGGAGCTGCGTATAAAATCTGAAAACTCAATTCCGTTTGCTGTAATCAACTCTAAAACCTGATTAGAAAGCACTATAATTTGCGCCCTTGTTTGTTTAATTTCTTTTTGCAGAGCTGTTTTAAGCACAACAAAATCTTGCAATGAACGCTGTGAAAGCTCCAGTAAAAAAGGGGCATCAGTTTCATTCGTTAATAGCTTGGCTGTTTTAACGAGATCTAAAGCAATATTCCAGCTCTTGTCATCATCCGCTTTTTCAATTGCAAATTCAACTAAGACTTTTGTGAGTGCTGAATTTTTTCCTGCTTTTGATAATACGCTATTGACTGCTTTTTGAAGTAAAAGATCAGTGTCTAACTCGACTTCAAAATTCATTGGCAGCTTAAGGTCAAACGCAAAAGTTCGAATCAACTTTTGAGTGAATTTATCAATGGTCAAAATGTCAAAAGCAGCGTAATTATGTAGGATTTTATTTAATACTTTTCTGGATTTAATATGAATCTCTTTAGGCGAACTTGCCAACTCATCTACTACTTGGTCAAATAAAGGGTCCGAGGCACTTAAAATCGATGGTGATGCAAAAGCCATAAGCGCCTCTACAATGCGCGTTTTCATTTCGTCGACAGCCTTATTAGTAAACGTGATAGCTAAAACATGACGATGGGGCAAAAACTCCTTAGAAGTCAGTACTATTTTTAAATAGTCTTTAACCAACGTAAATGTTTTGCCACTACCTGCCGAAGCATTATAGATGTTGAATGTTGAAGCGCTCACTAAATAAAATTTATACTAAAATAAACAATCTTAATTAGATAAGCGCGTAAATTTTATTTGATTATCGTAAATTTGAACGAAATAAATAAACACTTAAAACATATTCTTATGGCTTTTGAATTACCAAAATTAAATTATGCTTATGACGCACTCGAGCCTCATATTGACGCGAAAACAATGGAAATACACCATTCTAAACATCATAATGGCTATACCAACAATCTAAATACAGCAATTGCCGGAACCGATTTAGAAAACAGCGCAATTGAAACCATTCTTGGAAACTTAGACATGTCTAATAAGGCCGTACGAAATAATGGTGGTGGTTTTTATAACCACTCTCTATTTTGGAACATTATGAACCCTGAAGGGAAACAAGCACTTTCTGGAGAACTTAAAGAGGCCATTCTTGCTGCCTATGGTACGTTTGAAGGTTTTAAAACTGCTTTTAGTAAAGCTGCTGCGACACAATTTGGGTCTGGTTGGGCTTGGCTATGCGTACATGAAGGTGGAAAAGTTGAAGTATGCGCTACCCCAAACCAAGACAACCCGCTAATGCCAGGTGTATCTTGTGGTGGAACTCCAATTTTAGGATTAGATGTTTGGGAACATGCCTATTACTTAAATTATCAAAACCGTCGTCCGGACTATATTGAAGCATTCTTTAATGTCATTAATTGGACGGAAGTTGAAAAACGTTTTCTGGCTTCAAAATAAGCTTTAGAAACAATGGAAAATAAAAAAGGTGAACTTGCGTTCACCTTTTTTGCCCCAAATCTACCATGAACTTAACCTACTTATGTTATGGTGATTCAAATATATAAGTTTAATACATAGTAGAACTTTATTTTAGACGAACTGCACTTTTTTTAGATAAAGTGTAGCTTTAATCAATATGCTCTTTCGTTATTTTCTTCGTAAAAGTTTATAAACGCCCTGTTCACCACACGATTACCGCCTGGCGTTGGGTAATTTCCTGTAAAATACCAATCTCCTAAATTTTTCGGACATGCTAGATGCAGGTTTTCTATAGATTGGAATATAATTTTAACCTCAGCATTAATACCGTCTTCGCTTAAAAGTTCTGCTATTTTATCCGACACTTGCTCTGGGGTAAAAGGCGCATAAATCTCTTTTACAAAATTTTGTACCTCCCCGTCATTTAAATGTTCTTGAGCTTTACAACGCGCATAAATATCTTCGATAATAGCGTATTTGTTGGTGTCTTTTAGTAGTGCTAAAGCCGCTCTAAACGCAACCAGCCCTTCAAGGTTTGCCATATCAATACCATAACAGTCCGGATAGCGGATTTGTGGCGCTGATGACACCACTACAATACGTTTAGGCGCTAATCGGTCCATCATTTTCAAAATACTTTTCTTTAATGTTGTACCTCTAACAATACTATCATCAATAATTACAAGGTTGTCTTCTGGCTTTATAACCCCATAAGTTACGTCATATACGTGAGCAACCAAATCATCACGACTGCTATCTTCTGTAATAAATGTTCTAAGTTTGACATCCTTAATCGCAATTTTTTCGATCCGCGTATGTTCCGAAAGAATTTGAGTGACTTTTTCGGCAGAAAGAGAGCGCGTCCCCTTCAATATTTGTTCTGTTTTCTTTTTATTTAAATATTCCTCAACATTTTCGATCATTCCAAAAAAGGACGTTTCAGCAGTATTAGGAATATATGAAAAGACAGTGTTTTTAATGTCATAATCGACTTGCTTCAAGACTTCTGGGACGATTAGTTTTCCAAGTAATTTCCGCTCTTGATAAATTTCGGCATCACTTCCTCGTGAAAAATAAATGCGTTCAAATGAACATGCTAAACGGTCCAAAGGCTCCAGAATTTGATCAATAGAGGTCTCTCCAGATTTTTTTGTGATGATCGCACTTCCGGGAGGTAATTCATGTACTTGGTCATAATCGACATTAAAAACCGTTTGAATTACCGGACGTTCAGACGCTACAACCACAACTTCATCATCCTTATAATAATACGCCGGTCGAATTCCTGATGGGTCTCTCAAGACAAAAGAGTCCCCATGCCCTAAAAGTCCGGCCATTGCATACCCTCCATCCCAGTTCTTTGCCGCTTTTTTTAATATCTTCTTCAGTTTTAACCGCTCTGCAATCAATGGGGAACACTCCATTTTATTGTAGCCTTCTTTTTTTAGTTTTTTGTAAAGCTTTGAAACTGCATCATCTAAAAAATGGCCAATTTTCTCCATAATAGTTATGGTATCCGTATACTCTTTAGGGTGTTGTCCAATTTCAACAAGATTTTTAAATAAGCTTTTGACATTGGTCATATTAAAGTTTCCTGCCAAAATCAAATTTCGATGCATCCAATTATTTTGCCTAAGAAATGGATGTACGCTTTCAACGCTGTTTTGTCCAAATGTCCCATAACGAACATGCCCCAACATCACTTCCCCTAGGTAAGGCGCTAATTTTTTTTGAGCTTCTACATCCTCTGCAATTTCTGGATGATCAGCCAATACGGTATTGATCCGGTTATTGATCTGTGCAAAAATATCTTGAATAGGTTGTTGAGCTACAGACCGCACACGGCTAATATAACGTTCACCGGGTTGCATGTCTAACTTTATACTGGCAAAACCTGCGCCATCCTGACCGCGATTGTGCTGCTTTTCCATAATAAGATACATCTTATTGATGCCATAAAAAGCAGTCCCATACTTCTTTTTATAAAACTCTAATGGTTTTAAAAGTCTAATGTGTGCAATTCCACATTCGTGTTTTATAGCATCGCTCATTTTGGTGTGTTTTTATATTTATTTTTAAAAAGAAACGCGCCAAAAAAGGCGCGTTTAATTATGGTGTTAGTTTTATTTCAAATTGCGTTAAGGCTTTGAAAGCCATGAGGCGCGATCGCACTTCATCAGGTTTTAAAGATTCTAAGCGTTCGGTGCCAAATTTTTCTACACAAAACGAGGCTAATGTTGATCCGTATACAACCGCTTTTTTCATGTTCTCAAACGTTATGTTTTCTGTTTGTGCTAAAAACCCAGCGAATCCTCCAGCAAAAGTATCGCCTGCCCCAGTAGGGTCAAAGACGGACTCTAGTGGTAGAGCAGGTGCAGAAAATATATTAGTACCATTGAACAGTAATGCGCCGTGTTCTCCTTTTTTGATGACAACATAGTCAGGTCCCATTGTATGGATTTTTTTTGCAGCAGCCACCAAAGAGTATTCTCCAGTAAGCTGACGCGCTTCTTCGTCGTTAATTGTAATAACATCGACACGCTTAATGACGTCCAAAAGATCGTCAAGGGTGTTGTCCATCCAAAAATTCATCGTGTCTAAAATCACTAAAGTCGAAGCGTCTTTCATTTGGTCTAAAACGCTAGACTGAACGATTGGGTGCAAGTTTCCTAACACTAAAACCTTAGCTTCTTTATAAGATTCAGGCACAATAGGTTGAAAATTCTCTAACACATTGAGCTCTGTAGCTAAGGTGTCACGAGTATTCATGTCATTATGGTAGCGTCCGCTCCAAAAAAATGTTTTACCCTCCTTAATCATTTCAATGCTTGAAATATCAATAGATCGTTTCGAAAATAAATCTAAATAGTCTTGAGGGAAATCGCCGCCAACAACAGAAACGATAGCGCTATCAACATCAAAATGTGAAGCAGAAAGACCTATATAGGAGGCCGATCCACCAAGAATTTTGTCAGTCTTTCCAAAAGGGGTTTCAACAGCATCAAATGCAACGGTACCAACAATTACCAATTTACTCATAGGATATTTTAAAAATTAAAGAGCAAAGTTACGTATTTTTTAGTCCTTATAAAACAATAAAACTCGCTCTAACAACTTATTTATTTGCGACCAAAATCGGCTGGGATTTCACCCCAAGCCTTGGTTTCCCATTTTACAATTACTGTTGTGTAGGTGTTGTTTTTTAACCACAGTACGGCACGATCTACAAGAGCAAACAAGTCTGTATTTGCTGCAGTGCGCTCTAACTTGGTGTTACATTGGCGTTTTTTAACCCAGCTCATCGCTGTTTTGGAGTCTGTATAGAGAATTCTGTTGCTATTGTTTTGTTTTAAAAATGCCAAGCCATGCACCAGGGCCAAAAACTCCCCTACATTATTTGTGCCTTGCTGATATGGCCCTTTGTGAAACAATTGTTTTTTGGACTGGGTATCAACGCCCCTATATTCCATTACACCTGGGTTCCCGCTAGAAGCAGCGTCTACTGCAATTGAGTTGTAATTTGGCTGCCCGATACGTTTTAATTGTGCTTCAGATAAACTTGCCGTAAACTTTTTAGCGGCCCCAATATAGTCTTTGTAATTTCCTTTAAAAGCCGTTTTTGCAGATGCAAAGCTTGGAAATGATTTGTACTGGGCACCTTCAAAATTGGCGATTTGTGCCTTACAATCATTCCAAGTCTCAAAGACTCCTGTGTGGTGTCCTTTCCAAACGGTATAATATTTTTTTTTGGGTTTAGCCATCTTCCGAAAGTGTCTGTTGTATAACTTCTGGAAAGTGTTTCATTTCTAAGTCATGAATTTTAGCCGCGACATCGCTGGGGGTGTCTGTTGTGTTAACCTTACATTTTGCTTGAAAAATAATAGCCCCTTCATCATAGTGTTCATTGACGTAATGTATTGTAATGCCTGACTCTTCCTCTTTATTTTCGACCACAGCCGAATGTACGTGCATGCCATACATGCCTTTTCCGCCATATTTTGGCAACAAGGCTGGATGTATATTTATGACTTTATTTGGAAACACTTTTAATAGGTGATCCGGAAATTTCCACAAAAACCCAGCAAGCACAATTAAATCCAAAGTTTTTAAATTCTCAACCGCCCATTTAGAATCGTTTAATTGTTGTTTATTAAACCCCATATTAGGGACGCCCAACCTAGTGGCACGGTCCAAGACTTGCGCTTTGGGGTTGTTTGATAGCACCAAAACGACTTCAGCTTTCTTATTATCCTGAAAATAGTTGATGATATTTTCAGCATTCGATCCAGAACCTGAGGCAAATATTGCAATTCGTTTCATTAAAAAGTTTTTGGGTTGAGATTGTTCAACAAAAAAAGGAATAATAATTCACATTGAGAAGTAAAACAGCAACACTTCGTCGATTTCCACACAAATATGCACACATTTTTAAAGTAATTATGTTTTTTAATATAAAGTTTTTTACTTTTGCATCCTAATTAAAACTTAAAATTAAAGATTATGTCAGACATTGCATCAAGAGTAAAAGCGATTATTGTAGACAAATTGGGCGTTGATGAAAACGAAGTAGTAACAGAAGCTAGCTTCACTAACGACCTAGGTGCAGATTCGCTAGATACTGTAGAGCTAATAATGGAATTTGAAAAAGAATTTGATATTCAAATCCCAGACGACCAAGCAGAAAACATCGCTACTGTAGGTCAAGCGGTTTCATACATTGAAGCTGCAAAATAATACCTTTTAATTTTTTATGGAACTAAAGCGAGTTGTAGTAACAGGCCTAGGAGCACTAACTCCTATAGGCAATACCATAGACACCTATTGGGAGGCCCTAATATGTGGAAAAAGTGGTTGCGCCCCTATAACATATTTTGATACAGAACATTTCAAAACAAAATTTGCTTGTGAATTAAAAAATTTCAATGCAACGGACTTCTTTGATCGTAAAGAAGCTCGTAAAATGGATCGGTTTGCGCAATATGCTATGGTAGCTTCTGATGAAGCTATCATAGATGCCAAACTAGATTTAGATGCCATAAACAAACTTAGAGTTGGTGTAATTTGGGGCGCTGGAATTGGAGGAATTGAAACCTTCCAAAACGAAGTAATGAACTTTGCCAATGGCAATGGAACACCTCGATTTAACCCCTTTTTTATTCCTAAAATGATTGCAGATATTGCCCCTGGTAATATTTCAATCAAACATGGGTTTATGGGTCCAAATTATACAACCGTATCCGCTTGTGCATCATCTGCTAACGCTATTTTTGATGCTTTAAATCTCATTCGTTTAGGCCATTGTGATGTTATTGTCACTGGAGGTAGTGAAGCAACCGTTAACCAATCCGGAATGGGTGGGTTCAACGCCATGCACGCTCTTTCTACACGAAATGAAAGCCCAGAAACAGCCTCAAGACCTTTTGACGGTACAAGAGATGGTTTTGTTTTAGGCGAAGGCGCAGGTGCTCTTGTTTTAGAGGATTACGATCACGCCAAAGCAAGAGGTGCTAAAATCTATGCAGAACTTATTGGTGGTGGACTATCATCTGATGCCTACCATATGACCGCACCACATCCTGATGGAATTGGAGTTATTGCGGTAATGAAAAACTGTTTAGAAAATGCCAGAATTAGACCCGAGGACGTCGATGCTATTAATACACATGGAACGTCAACACCACTTGGAGATGTGGCAGAACTTAAAGCCATATCAGAAGTTTTCGGAGCACATGCCAAAAACATCAATATTAATTCTACAAAATCCATGACTGGTCACTTACTTGGTGCCGCTGGAGCGATTGAAGCGATTGCTGCTATTTTATCGATAGAGCACGGCATTGTTCCTCCAACAATAAACCATGTAACTCCAGATGAGAATATTGACCCAGAATTGAACCTTACTTTAAATAAAGCCCAAAAACGAGACGTTAAAGTGGCGATGAGTAATACCTTTGGTTTTGGTGGTCATAATGCCTGTGTTGTGTTTAAGAAATTAGACTAACGACCTTTTGATTTCTATCCGAAATATTTTTAAACCAACCGCTAAAAACAACGAAGCGTTTTCGGTTTCAATTCGTAAAATTCTAGGCTACACTCCCAAAACGTTATTGTATTACAGAAAAGCCTTCACACATGGCTCAATAAATCAGAAAGATTCGTCGGGAAACCCCATTAGTTACGAGAGATTAGAGTTTATCGGAGATGCGCTTTTAAGCGCAGTCATTGCCCATTATCTATTTGAAAAAGTTCTTAATGCTAATGAAGGGTATTTAACAAAAATGCGCTCTAAGATTGTCAGTAGAGAACATCTTAACGATATTGGGAAAGAACTAGAGCTTTCATCGCTAATGCGTACAAAAATTCCAATTCATAAATTTGGAGATAACATTCATGGTAATTTATTAGAAGCACTAATTGGGGCTGTTTTTTTAGACAAAGGCTACGCCGCTTGTGAGAAATTTATATATAAGAGAGTCATTACTCCCCACGTCGACATTAATGCTTTGGAGGGAAAGATACTGAGCTATAAAGGGCTTATTATTGAATGGTGTCAAAAAGAAAAAAAGAGTTTTAATTATGAAAACCAAAAAGACTTAGGTCAAGATGTTATTAAGCATTTCTCAGTCAAGCTTCTTATAGATGGCAAAGTAATTGCCAAAGCTCGTGCCACTTCAAAAAAGAAAGCAGAAGAAAAAGTGTCTAAGCGGGCTTATTTTGTGTTGCAAGACCTGATTAGTAAAAAAAAATAAACAAATCCCTTCTGCAAGGCTAAAACGTTTTCGTAATAATTTACCTTTAACAAGTACTATTCTGAAGTTAATTATTGTGTTAATATCTTATATTTACAAAATATTTATTAAAATATATGGGCGTACACAAACTACTTGTTGACGATTTTGAAGATACAAACTACACGCTTTTGGCCATACATTGTGACCTAGAAGACTATCGGTTGGCGTACCTTTTAAATCAACATTTAGCAACGCGTTTGGCGCGCACTAAGGAAGATTTAGATTTTGTCGCATCAACGGCATCATTTTCTGTTTTTGAGTGGAGCAATACCCATTTACAAACCGATTGGCACCTTATAAAAAATAATTGTTTGACAGAAGAAGACACCCCAATTTCTCAAGGATTATTTGCAGAGAGTACTGACAAAACCTGGACTGTACATTACTTATTGCCCGAACATCAAACCGTAGATTATTTTTTAAAAATTAATACTGGTGGAGGAATTATAAATGAAAAAGGAATCTTAAATACGATTCAAAATATATCAAAAGTATCCACTGCTTATAGTGTGGATGTTTTACAACTAAAATCAAAAGAACATTTAATATTTAATTAATGTCATACACAAGAAAAAAAACAAAAATAGTTGCTACTCTAGGGCCCGCAATAAGCTCAAAAGAGATGCTTCTCAAAATGGTAGCAGCAGGAGTAAATGTGTTTAGAATCAACTTTTCTCATGCCGACTATGACGATGTGAAAACACGCATCAAAAACATTCGCGAAATCAATGAAGAACATGGGTACAACGCCTCTATATTAGCAGATTTACAAGGGCCAAAACTACGAGTTGGTGTCATGAAAGATGATGTGGTTGTAAATCCAGGCGATGAAATCATCTTTGCGACTGGAAAACGTTTCGAGGGTACTAAAGAACGTGTGTATATGACTTATGAGCGTTTTCCTTTGGATACTAATCCAGGCGAACGGATCTTATTGGATGATGGAAAGTTACTTTTTGAAGTGATTTCTAGTAACCAAAAAGACGAGGTAAAAGCCAAGGTAATTCAGGGTGGTCCCTTAAAATCTAAAAAAGGAGTCAACCTTCCAAATACAGATATCTCTCAACCTGCACTTACAGAAAAAGATAAAGAAGATGCAGTTTTTGCAATTTCTCAAGAAGTGGATTGGATGGCACTTTCATTTGTAAGACATCCTGAAGATTTAATGGAGTTACAGGACTTAATTTCAGAACACAGTCCTTGTAAAATTCCAATTATCGCCAAAATAGAAAAACCTGAGGCGGTCGAAAATATAGATAAAATTGTGGCCTATTGTGATGGGTTAATGGTAGCTAGAGGAGATTTAGGAGTTGAAATTCCTGCGCATCAAGTACCTCTAATTCAAAAGCAATTGGTTTTAAAAGCTAAACAGGCGCGCATTCCTGTAATTATTGCAACCCAAATGATGGAGTCTATGATAGATAGCCTCACACCATCACGTGCTGAGGTTAATGATGTTGCCAATTCTGTAATGGATGGTGCTGATGCTGTGATGCTTTCTGGAGAAACTTCTGTAGGACAATATCCTGTTCAAGTAATTGAAAGAATGTCTGACATTATAAAAACTGTTGAAAATTCTGAGTTAATTAATGTGCCGCAAAGACCGCCACACATCCGTACAAAGCGCTTCATCACAAAATCCATTTGTTATCATGCTGCAAATATGGCCAATGAAATTAATGCCCGTGCCATTTCAACTTTAACGAACAGTGGTTATACTGCGTTCCAAATTTCGGCCTGGCGTCCTGATGCCCATATCCTCGTATTTTCATCAAATAAGCGTATTATTTCGCAATTAAATTTATTGTGGGGGGTTCGTGCTTTTCATTATGATAAGTTTGCGTCTACAGACCAAACTATTAATGATGTAAATAAGATTGCATATGACAAGGGCTATGTTGAAGCAGACGATATGGTCATTAGTTTAGCCGCCATGCCAATGAAAGACAAAGGGATGGTTAATACCTTAAGAGTTTCTGAAGTAAAGGACTACTCAAAGCTTTAGAATGCGGAATACAATGGAAGTTATCTAAACCAAAAACTGAAACAAATCTGGTTTTTCGTTTAGATAATCTCCATAAAAATTATACCGTTTTATGTTTGCAATTAAGGGCTCTAAATCTTCTGGTGATTTAAGCTCAATTCCTACCACTGCAACATCATTTTCTCTGTTCGCTTTTTTAGTATATTCAAAGTGAGTGATATCGTCATTAGGGCCTAAAATATCAACTACAAATTCTCGTAAAGCACCTGCGCGTTGCGGAAAATTAATGATAAAATAGTGCTTTAATTTTGAAAAAAGCAGGGCGCGTTCTTTAATTTCAGCGGTTCTGGTAATGTCGTTATTACCTCCACTAATTATACAAACGACATTTTTACCTTTTATGTCGTCTTTAAACATATCTAAAGCCGCCACACTCAAGGCGCCAGCAGGCTCTGCTATAATAGCTTCTTTATTATATAAATCAAGTATGGCTTGACAAGCACTCCCTTCATGAATAGTAATCATATCATGTAAGTTTGTCTTGCAAATTTCAAAATTTATATCGCCAACACGCTTTACTGCAGCGCCATCTACAAAATTATCGATATGATCTAATTGAACGACTTCGCCTTTTTGAAACGCCGACTTCATTGAGGGTGCGCCTTCTGGCTCAACGCCAATAATTTTAGTGTTTGGAGATAACTGTTTAAAAACTGCAGACATCCCGGATGCTAGTCCACCACCACCAACGGCTACAAAAATATAATCAATAGGCGCTGTGGTTTGGCTGATCAATTCTAGTCCTAGCGTTGCTTGTCCTTCTATGACTTTCTCGTCATTGAAAGGGTGTATAAACGTCTTTTCACGTTCTGTACAATCCTTGATCGCTGCATTATAGGCATCATCAAAACTATCCCCAGTCAGCACGATTTTCACAAAATGTTCGCCAAACATCTTAGCGCGTTCAATTTTTTGTTTAGGCGTCGTCGTGGGCATAAAAATAGTGCCTTGAATCTTTAATAGTTTGCAAGATAATGCAACGCCTTGTGCGTGATTTCCAGCACTTGCGCATACTACCCCATTTGCCGCTTCTTCAGAACTTAGCGATGACATTTTATTATAAGCACCCCTAATTTTATACGACCGAACTACCTGTAAATCTTCCCGCTTGAAGCTAATATTACACTCGTATTTTGAAGAATACTGCTCATTAGCTGTTAAAGGTGTAACATAGGCTACGCCTTCTAGCTTTTTTGCAGCTGCTTCAACAGCTTCAATCGTTGGAAAATAAGGAGTCGCTTCGGACATTTGTTTTAGGCGTCGGTTTTTATAACTTTCATTGCAGTCATAGAAGCTCTTAATTTTGCTCCTACTATTTCTACTGGGTGGTTTCTAATAATAGTATTGATTCTAATTAATTCTTGATTATCAACGCCGTTCTCTGAACTGAACGCTTCACCAATAACATCAGTCTTTATGGTTTTCATAAAGTCTGTTAACAACGGTTTACAAGCATGGTCAAATAAATAACATCCATACTCTGCCGTGTCAGAAATTACACGATTCATTTCAGCTAATTTCATTCTTGCAATTGTATTTGCAATTAATGGCGTTTCGTGTAAAGATTCGTAGTATGCAGAAGCGTCAATAATGCCAGAATCTGTCATGGCTTCAAAAGCTAATTCAACACCTGCTCTAACAAAAGCAACTAATAATGTTCCGTGGTCAAAATATTCTTGTTCTGGAATTTCTTGGTCTGTAATTGTTTGCTTTTCAAAAGCCGTATCTCCTGTAGCTGCTCTCCAAGTTAACAAGTTTTTATCATCATTCGCCCAGTCTTCCATCATGGTTTTAGAAAAATGACCCGTCATAATATCATCCATATGTTTTTGGAACAATGGACGCATAATATCTTTTAATTCTTCAGAGAGTCTAAATGCTTCTACTTTGGCAGGGTTCGACAATCTGTCCATCATATTGGTGATTCCACCATGCTTTAACGCCTCAGTTACAGTTTCCCAACCATACTGAATTAATTTAGCAGCATAGCCTGCATCAATTCCTTCTGCGACCATTTTATCAAAAGATAAAATTGCTCCTGTTTGCAACAACCCACATAAAATTGTTTGCTCTCCCATCAAATCACTTTTAACTTCGGCAACAAATGAGGATTCTAATACGCCAGCTCTATGACCACCTGTAGCAACTGCATAGGCTTTGGCTTGTGCCCATCCTTTGCCTTCTGGATCATTTTCTGGGTGTACAGCTGTTAGTGTTGGCACTCCAAATCCTCTTTTATATTCTTCTCTAACTTCTGAGCCAGGACATTTTGGCGCTACCATAATTACCGTTAAATCTTCACGAATTTGCATCCCTTCTTCAACAATATTAAACCCATGAGAATACGATAATGTGGCTCCTTTTTTTAATAAAGGCATAATTGTTTTTACCACATTTGTATGTTGCTTGTCTGGTGTTAAGTTAATAACAACATCTGCAGTTGGCAATAAGTCTTCGTAGGTCCCTACCTTAAAATTGTTTGACGTCGCATTTACATACGAGTCTCTTTTTTGATCTATAGCAGCTTGCCTTAGTGTGTAAGAAATATCTAAACCAGAATCTCTCATATTTAAGCCTTGGTTTAATCCTTGGGCACCACAGCCTACAATAACAATTTTCTTGCCTTTTAATGCTGTTACTCCGTCTTCAAATTCTGAAGCGTCCATAAAGCGACATTTCCCTAATTGCTCTAATTTTTCTCTTAATGTTAATGTGTTAAAATAATTTGACATTTTAGTTAGTTTTTGAATGCGTTTAGCATTTCTGTTATTTTTAATTCATCTTTAGTCACAGCGATTCGTGCGGAACGTACAAACTGCATGATTCCAAAAACGCTTAATTCTCTGTGAAGCAATTCTATTTCACTCCGACGTCCTGATTTTTCCAACACAAAAAATGCTTTATTTACAGTGACGATTCGTGCGTTGCTTTCTTTAATTATGTTTTGAATTTGACGCTCTTCAAACAGTAGGTCTGATTTGATTTTAAACAAACAAGATTCCTGATAAATCGTGTCGTCATCTTCGTGATAGAAGGCTTTAATGACCTCAACTTGTTTCTCAATTTGACCAATAATTTTTTTAACATTTACTTCGGTCATATTAACCAAAATTGTGAAACGAGACACCCCTTCTATTTCAGAAACAGAGATGTTTAGGCTTTCAATATTGATGCGTCTTCTTTGAAAAATCGCTGAAATTCTATTGAGCAAACCGATATTGTTTTCGGTATATATCGATATTGTATAAAGTTGTTGTTCTGTTGCCATTTTTATTCTAATCTAATATCTGAAACTGAGGCTCCAGAAGGAACCATTGGAAATACATTGTTTTCTTTTTCAACACAAACTTCTAAGAAGTATGGTTCGTCACTAGCAATCATTTCCTCCACAGCTGATGCAAGGTCCTTACGGTCAGTAACTTTTTTAGCTTCTAAATAATAGCCTTGTGCAATCGCAACAAAGTTAGGGTTCACCATTTCGGTAGAAGCATAACGCTTGTCAAAAAACAGTTGTTGCCATTGACGAACCATTCCTAAAAATTCATTGTTTAAAACAACTATTTTAACGGGAACTTTGTTTTGAAAAATAGTTCCTAGCTCTTGGATGGTCATCTGATAACCTCCGTCTCCGATGATAGCCACAACCTCACGGTCTGGTGCTGCCATTTTAGCGCCAATTGCGGCTGGTAATGCAAAGCCCATTGTGCCTAATCCACCGGAGGTGATATTACTTTTACTCACCTTAAAATCGGCATAACGACATGCAATCATTTGGTGTTGGCCCACATCGGTTACGATGGCAGCTTCGCCTTTCGTTTGAACGTTTATTTCTTTAAGAACTTCACCCATTGTTAGACCTTGACTCGTTGGATCTAGATCGTTTTTGATGACTTTATTATATTCAATATCATATAGGTCGCTAAATTTTTGCAACCATTCAGGATGAGAGTTGGTGTTTAACAATGCTAACACTTTTGATAAACTATCTTTAGCATCGCCCAAAACCGCAACATCTGATTTTACATTTTTATCAATTTCTGAGGGATCAATTTCAAAATGAACAATTTTAGCTTGAGTCGCATATTCGTCTAGTTTCCCAGTAACACGATCATCAAATCGCATTCCAATCGCGATTAAAACATCACATTCATTAGTAAGAACATTAGGTGCATAATTTCCATGCATTCCTACCATCCCAACGTTTAAAGGATGTGAAGTCGGAATGGCCGAAGCTCCTAAAATAGTCCATGCTGCAGGTATTCCTGTTTTTTCAATTACGGCCTTTAGTTCTTCTTCTGCTTTTCCAAGAATCACGCCTTGACCCCAAACTATCATTGGTTTTTTAGCGCTATTAATAAGCTCAGCTGCTGCTAAAACAGTAGACTCGTCTAATTTAGGAACTGGAACATAGCTGCGTACACCTGTACATTTTTTGTATTGGAAATCAAATTCTTCAAATTGAGCATCTTTAGTGATGTCAATTAGAACAGGTCCTGGACGCCCGCTTCTTGCAAGATAAAATGCTCTTGCAAGAACTTCTGGGATTTGAGACGCTTTTGTAATTTGGTGGTTCCACTTAGTTACAGGCGTAGAAATCCCCACAATATCCGTTTCTTGAAAAGCATCGCTTCCTAGCAAATGTGAAGGAACTTGTCCTGTGATACATACAATTGGTGTTGAATCTATTTGTGCATCCGCAATTCCTGTAATCAAATTGGTAGCTCCAGGTCCGGATGTTGCCATAGCAACGCCTACTTTTCCTGAAATACGTGCATAACCTTGAGCAGCATGAGCGGCACATTGTTCATGTCGTGTAAGGACATGGTTTATTTCCCCTTCGTATTTATAGAGTTCATCATAAACGGGCATGATTGCTCCACCAGGGTAGCCATATAAAACCTCTACACCTTCAGCTAACAAACAGCGTACAATGGCTTCGCTTCCAGAAATACGCACTTTGGGTTGCTCTAAATATTGCTTTTGTTTGGCGGTTAATGTTTCCATAGTTATAATTTAAAATTCATCGGTTACACATCCTTGAGATGCCGATGAAACCGTTCTTGCATATTTATATAGTACACCTCTTGCTACTTTTAAGTCTGGTGCATTCCACTCTGCTTTTCGTGCTTGAAGTTCCGCATCCGAGACTTCCAGTTGGATGGAATTTGTTTCAGCATCAATAGTTATAGTATCGCCATCTTTTACTAAAGCAATTGTTCCACCTTCTTGAGCTTCAGGAGTAATGTGTCCAACTACAAATCCATGTGTTCCACCAGAAAAACGTCCGTCCGTAATTAACGCAACATCTTTTCCTAATCCAGCACCCATAATGGCAGCGGTAGGCTTTAACATTTCTGGCATTCCAGGGCCGCCTTTAGGGCCTTCATAACGGATGACAACGACGTCGCCTTTGTTGACTTTACCATCTCTGATTCCGTCATTAGCATCATATTCCCCTTCAAAAACTTTTGCAGGGCCCTTAAATTTTAAACCTTCTTTTCCTGTGATTTTAGCAACACTACCTTCAGTTGCTAAATTTCCATATAGCATGCGTAAGTGTCCCGATGTTTTAATAGGTTCCTCTATCGTTTTGATCACATCTTGACCTTCTGACAAGTCTTGAACCTCCGCTAAGTTTTCCGCTACAGTTTTTCCTGTTACGGTTAAACAATCGCCGTGAAGTAAGCCTTTGTCTAATAGATATTTCATTACAGCTGGAATTCCTCCAACATGATGCACATCTTCCATTAAGTATTTTCCGCTCGGTTTCAAGTCGGCTAAAAATGGGGTGTTATCGCTAATTCTTTGAAAATCTTCTAGGGTGAATTGTATTTGAGCTGCTCTTGCAATAGCTAAAAAGTGTAGAACCGCATTTGTTGAACCTCCAAGAATCGTTACAAGTCGAATCGCGTTTTCTAGTGATTTTTTAGTAATAATATCAGAGGGTTTGATGTCTTTTTCTAACAATATACGCATCGCTTCTCCAGCCTTAACAGCTTCATTTTTTTTCTCCTCTCCTGTAGCTGGATTTGAAGAATTGTAAGGCAATGCCATTCCAAGGGCTTCAATTGCTGAGGCCATTGTGTTGGCAGTATACATTCCTCCACAAGCTCCAGCGCCTGGACATGCTTTTTCAACAATTTTTTCAAACTCAGACTCAGACATTGTGCCTGCAACTTTACTTCCCCAAGCTTCAAATGCAGAAACCACATCGAGTTTTTTGCCGTTATGACATCCCGAATCAATCGTACCTCCATAAACTAAAACGGCAGGTTTGTTAACTCGAATCATTGCCATCAAAGCACCGGGCATGTTTTTGTCACATCCCACAACCGTAATCAGGCCGTCATAGCTCATCGCTTGCACAACCGTTTCCATTGAGTCGGCAATAATATCTCTTGAGGGTAATGAAAAACGCATTCCAGGTGTTCCCATTGAAATCCCATCACTAACACCAATAGTGTTAAAAATAAGCCCAACAACGTCTTTGTTTAGCGTGCCTTCTTTTACAAGTTTAGCTAAGTCGTTGAGGTGCATATTACAAGGATTCCCTTCATAGCCTGTACTAGCGATTCCTACCAAAGGTTTTTCGAAGTCTGCTTTAGATAAACCAATAGCGTGAAGCATGGCTTGTGCAGCGGGTTGCGTTGGATCTTGAGTTACCGCTTGGCTGTATTTATTTAGTTTTTTCATTATCAATTTTATGCCTTAAAAGTACCAAAATTATATTTTTACATATTTAGCGTAGAAAACATGTCCTTAATTGGTCTAAATTCAATTGTTAAAAAATGACTCTAATAGCTTGAAAAACAAACAATTAAAGTCACTTCTGTATGATGTTCAGTATGCAAAAATAACATTAAATACGCGGTAAATCACTATCATCCTTCAAAGGCAACTCTGAAGCCCCCATTAAATAGGTGTCTACATGATGTGCTGCCTGTCTTCCTTCAGAAATAGCCCACACAATTAGCGATTGTCCTCGTCTCATATCTCCTGCTGCAAATATGCCCGGAACGTTTGTAACGTAGTCCTTTGTTGTAGCTTTGATGTTGGTTCTAAAATCCATTTCTAAACCAAATTGATCTGCTAATGTCTTTTCGGCACCTGTGAATCCTAAAGCCAATAGAGCTAAATCACAATCCCAAAGTTTTTCAGAGTTTGGAACTTCCTTTAGTTCTGGGCGTTCGCCTTCTCTAAAAATCCACTCGACTTCAACAGTTTTTAACGCTTTCAATTTGCCCTTGGCATCGCCAATAAATTCTTTTGTAGAAATACTAAAAAAGCGCTCAACACCTTCTTGATGTGAAGAGGTTGTTTTGAGTTTCATTGGCCAATAGGGCCACGGTTGATTTGCGGGTCGTCCTTCGGTTGGTTTCGTTAAAATTTCAAAATTAGTGACAGATTTTGCACCATGACGATTAGAGGTTCCAATACAGTCTGAACCTGTATCACCTCCACCTATTACAATAACATTTTTATTTTCTGCAGAAAGAATGTCTTTAAAGTCTACTAAGCCGTCTACATGTTGATTATTAAGCTTCAAAAACTCCATCGCTTGGTGAACTCCTTCAAGATCAGCACCTGGGATTGGAATGTTTCTTTTGACTGTTGCTCCTCCGCATAAAACTACGGCATCAAAATCGGCTTTTATCTGCTTGGCATCTATGTTTTTTCCAACATGAGCATTGGTTTTAAACACAATCCCTTCCTCCTTCAAAACATCAATACGACGGTCAATTACGTTTTTTTCCATTTTGAAATCTGGAATACCATAACGTAATAATCCACCAACTTTATGATCACGTTCGAAAACAGTAACAGTATGACCCGCTCTATTTAATTGTTGTGCAGCAGCAAGTCCTGCAGGACCAGACCCTATTACAGCCACGGTTTTGTCGGTTCGTACTTTTGGAGGTTGTGCGGTAATCCACCCTTCGGTAAAGGCCGTTTCCACAATATTTTTTTCTATATTTTCAATACTTACTGGATCTTCATTAATCCCTAAAACACAAGCTTCTTCGCAAGGTGCCGGACATAATCGCCCTGTAAATTCAGGAAAATTATTGGTGGAATGTAAAATTTCAGCAGCTTCTTTCCATTTGCCTTTATAGACTTTGTCGTTAAAATCTGGAATTAAATTTCCTAGCGGACAGCCGCTATGACAAAACGGAATTCCGCAATCCATACAACGTGCGCCTTGGTCCTTTAATTTAGATTCCTCTAACGGAATTGTAAATTCTTTATAGTTTTTTATTCTCTCTTTTGGTGCCTGATACGTCTCATCCTGGCGCTCAAATTCTAAAAATCCTGTTGTCTTTCCCATCCTTAAACTGTTTCGAGTTGTTCTTTTTCTAATCTTATTAAAGCCTGTCTATATTCTTCTGGCAGTACTTTTTTGAATTGAGGAAGTGTTGCTTCCCAATTTTCTAAAATTCGTTTTGCTAACGGACTTGATGTCGCCACAAAATGGTTTTCGATTAATGTTCGTAATTGATTCACGTCTTCTTGAAGTTCAACAGGGTCGATATTTAAATCTTCTCCATTACAGTTTTTAGTAAACGTATTATCCGCATCTAAAATGTATGCTACACCACCACTCATTCCAGCGCCAAAGTTTCGGCCTACCGCTCCAAGAATTACAGCAACGCCTCCGGTCATGTACTCACATCCGTGATCTCCAATCCCTTCAACTACGGCTTTTGCTCCAGAGTTACGCACACAAAAACGTTCGCCTGCTTTTCCATTGATATACACTTCTCCGGAAGTCGCACCATATAAGGTCACGTTTCCTGTGATAATGTTATCTTCTGGAACAATTGAACTGATTTCAGGAACTTTGATAATTAGTTTTGCTCCTGACAAGCCTTTTCCGAGATAATCATTTGTATTGCCGTGAACAGTCATGGTAACCCCTTTTGTAGTAAAGGCACCAAAACTTTGTCCAGCAGAACCATTGAAATCAACGTTTATAGTGTCTTGTGGCAAACCATCTGCACCATAAATTTTAGAGATTTCATTACTTAAAATTGCACCAACCGCTCTATCAATATTGGTAATTGGAAGTTTTAAGTGTGTTCGTTGTCTTCTAAAAATACCTTGGTGGGCTTGTTTTATCATTTTAAAATCTAAATGAACATCTAGATTATGATCTTGCTCTTCAGTGTTATATAATTTTACGTCTTGCGCAACTTCAACCTTATGAAGAATTGGTGTCAAATCAATTCCAGAAGATTTATAATGCTCAATCGCTTTGTTTCGGTTTAGTTTTTGAACCTGACCAACCATTTCATCAACGGTTTTAAAGCCTAACTGTGCCATAATCTCTCGTAATTCTTGAGCAACGAAATACATATAGTTGACCACATGTTCTGGTTTGCCTTTGAATTTTTTACGCAATTCTGGGTTTTGAGTTGCAATTCCTACTGGACAGGTGTTTAAATGACATACACGCATCATGATACATCCAGAGGCCACTAACGGTGCCGTTGCAAATCCAAATTCTTCAGCTCCTAATAAACATGCTATGGCCACATCGCGACCAGTTTTTAACTGACCATCGCATTCTAGAACAATTCGATTTCTCAAATTATTCATAACCAATGTTTGTTGGGCTTCGGCAATTCCTAATTCCCAAGGAAGACCAGCGTGTTTCAAGGACGTAAGTGGTGAAGCTCCTGTTCCACCATCAAAACCAGAAACTAATATCACATCTGCTTTTGCCTTAGCAACTCCTGCAGCTACGGTTCCGACTCCGATTTCCGAAACTAATTTCACATTAACTCGAGCAGCTCTATTTGCTGATTTCACATCGTATATTAATTGCGATAAATCTTCAATAGAATATATATCGTGATGTGGAGGAGGTGAAATTAATCCAACATAAGGGGTTGAATTTCTTGTTTTAGCAATTTCACGGTTCACTTTTGGTCCAGGCAATTGCCCACCTTCACCAGGTTTTGCACCCTGTGCTATTTTAATTTGAATTTCACTTGCACTTGTAAGATAGTTTGAAGTGACTCCAAAACGACCTGAAGCAACTTGCTTAATAGAGGAGTTTTTCCAATCGCCTTGTGCATCTTTATAAAATCGTTCTTCATCTTCTCCACCTTCTCCAGAATTACTTTTTCCACCAATTCTGTTCATGGCTACCGCCAAATTCTCATGTGCTTCTTTACTAATAGATCCATAAGACATGGCACCTGTTTTGAAACGTTTTACGATTTCAGTCCATGGTTCAACCTCATCAATTGAGATCGGGTCAAATTGATCAAATTCAAACAGCCCTCTAATAGTCATTAATTGCTTAGACTGATCGTTTACAAGTTCGGAGTATTCTTTAAAGGTTGAGGCTTTATTCGTACGAACCGACTCTTGAAGTTTTGCAACAGTCAAGGGGTTAAACATGTGTTTTTCCTGTCCACGACGCCATCTATATTCACCACCTATTTCAATGCCTGGTTCTATGTTAGGGTTAAATGCTTTTTTATGACGTTTGGCGATTTCTTTTTCGATTTCCAATAATCCAATACCTTGAATTCGAGTAGGGGTGTTTGGAAAATATTTTTCAACGGTGTTTGTGTTAATTCCAACACACTCAAACAATTGAGAACCTCGGTATGAATTTAATGTCGAAATTCCAATTTTATTCATGACCTTCAAAATGCCTTTTCCTACAGCTTTGTTGTAGTTCTTTATGGCTGTAAGGTATTCTAAATCCGCTATGTCTGAATCTTTAATTTGTTTCTCCACAATCTCATTTACGATATATGGATTTATAGCACTTGCCCCAAATCCAAATAAGAGTGCAAAATGATGCACTTCTCTTGGTTCAGCAGATTCGATTATTAAACTAATTTTCGAACGTTTATTGAGTTTGTGAAGCCCGTGATTTACGTACGAACAAGCTAAAAGGGCTGGGATTGGCGCATGATCTTCATCTACATAGCGGTCCGAAAGAATAATAATATTAGCCCCTTCGTCAATAGCTTTAGACGCCTTTAAAACCAATGCTTCAAGTGCGCTTTCTAGCTCGTTTAATCCTCTTTTTACTTCATACAAAATAGAAATAGACTCCACTTTGAAATTAGGATTTGAATCATAATTTCTGATTTTATCTAAATCGTGTTTTGAAATCACAGGATTTTGAATTTTTAATTTTTTACAGGCTTCTGAATTACAATCAAAAATATTCGTGTCACTTCCTAGTGTTAGACTAATGTCGGTAATCAATTCTTCACGAATCCCATCCAAAGGCGGGTTGGTTACTTGTGCAAATATTTGTTTGAAGTAGTTATAAATCAGTTGCGGTTTTTCGGACAAAACAGCGATTGGTGTATCGCTACCCATAGACCCAATAGGTTCTTTTCCTAATTGTGCCATGGGTCGAATAATCGTATTAAGATCTTCTTTAGTATATCCAAAAGCAACTTCTCTTTTCTTCAGCTCGACTTCGTCATATATAATAGGACCTTGTTTTGCTGAAATGTCTTTTAAATGGACTAAGTTTTCATTAAGCCATTTTCTATACGGTTGTTTGGCTGCGATTTTTTCTTTAATTTCTTCATCATTTACGATGCGCCCTTCGTTCATGTCCACGAGGAACATTTTTCCTGGCTCTAATCGGCCGTGAAACTCTACGTCTTCTGGCTCAATATCAACAACTCCTGTTTCGGAGGACATAATTACGTTTCCGTCTTTGGTGACCGTATATCGCGATGGTCGCAGCCCATTTCTATCTAAAACTGCACCAATAAAGTTTCCATCAGTAAAGGGTATAGACGCTGGTCCATCCCATGGTTCCATTTGGCAAGAGTTGTATTCATAGAATGCCTTTTTAGAATCAGACATGTCTGGGTTTTTCTCCCAAGCTTCTGGCACTAACATCATCATAACTTCTGGCAAGGATCGCCCTGTCATTAATAATAACTCAACCACCATATCTAGGGTTGCAGAATCTGATTTTCCTTTAAGGATTGTTGGAATGATTTTTTTAATATCATCGCCGAAGACATCGCTTTTTATAATTTCTTCTCTGGAGAACATGCGAGATACATTTCCTCTTAAGGTGTTTATTTCTCCATTATGGCAGATATATCGGAACGGCTGTGCCAGATCCCATGTTGGAAAGGTGTTGGTTGAAAACCGCTGATGCACCAACGCTAATCGAGTGTCTAGTGCTGAATTAAAAAGATCTAAATAATATTCGTTTATATGCTCTGGTTTCAATAACCCTTTAAAAATAATAATCTTAGTAGAAAGACTTGGAAGGTAAAAGAATTTTGACTCAGATAGTTTTGAGTCATATATAGTATGTTCTGCTATTTTTCGTGCAGCAAATAGTTTAAGGTTAAAGTCAAATTCTGTTTGTTTGCTATCCGACTTACTGATAAATATCTGCTTAACAAAGGGTTCGGTTGTTTTGGCGATGTCTCCTAAAACCGCACTATTTACAGGCACATCTCTCCAACCAAGAATTTGCAACCCTTGTTTTTTTATTTCAGCTTCAAAAACTTCAACACAATATGCTCTTTGGTTTTCTTTACGAGGTAAAAACACATTACTCACCGCATATTGTCCTGCTTCTGGCAATTCAAATTCACAAAATAATTTAAAAAACTCATGCGGGATATCGATAAGTATTCCTGCGCCATCTCCAGTAACTCCGTCAGAACTCACCGCACCTCTATGCTCAAGTTTAACTAAGATTTCTAATGCTTTATGGATAATGTCGTTGGAGCGCTTCCCTGTCAAACTACATATAAATCCAGCACCACAATTGTCGTGCTCAAATTCGGGTAAATAAAGTCCTTGCTTTTCTAACATACTTAAAATTATTTCTGGTTTAACCTTAATAAGCCTGTAAGATACTTGGTAAAAGTCGATTTTGAAAAAAGCGAAGTCACTTTTTCGAAATTCCAATTTAGATTACCTATTAATGCGTTTTGAGCAATGAAACCCTCTTTAGACTATCGAATAATCAATGAGAAATTAGCGGTTTTCTTCACAACGCCCACAAGGTCGTTGGCTATGAAAAAATGAGGAATCAAAATACTACGAGCTATTGAAATATCAAAAAAAATGTAAACAAAATTGTAATACCCCAAAATTTTAGGGGTTTAAAATAAATATTACATAAAAGTTTGGTTTATACCCTCTATTTTGTGGGGGTATATATAATTAATACTTAGTTTTGAGCCGTTAACTAAAAAAAATTAACTACTAAAATTTAACTATTATGAAAAAAATTATTTTAAGTGCAATTGTTTTTGTTGGAGCGATGACTCTAAACGCACAAGATGATGCTCCAAAATTATCAATCTCAGGTACTGTAGATGCTTACTACCAAACGTATCTATCTGCATCAGATGATGTGTCTGGCTCTTTTGGAACTTCATTTGCAGATGAAGCTGGATTTGCTTTAGGTATGGCTAATCTTGTTCTTAGCTATGAAGGCGAAAAAACAGGGGTCGTTGCTGACCTAGTATACGGTCCAAGAGGCGACTCTGCAGCTGGCGGGTACAACCTTAACCAGTTATATGCTTACTGGAATGTTTCAGAAACAACTACATTAACAGCAGGTCGTTTCAACACTTACTTAGGGTATGAAGTGATTTCTCCTGCAGGAAACTTTAACTACAGTACGTCTTATTTATTCTCAAGCGGTCCTTTTTCTCATGTTGGATTAAAAGCTGATTTTGCTTTAAGTGAAGACTTTAGCTTAATGTTAGCTATAATGAACCCAACAGACACCAACAACAACGCTACTGGTGATTATGGATTTGGCGCTCAGTTAGGCTTTTCAGGACAGTATTTAAACCTTTACTATGACAATGATTCTGTATTAGGTTTCGAAATTGACTATACGGGTGGATTTGATTTATCTGATTCGTTTTTCTTAGGAATTAACGGCGCATACCAAGTAAGTGATGATGCTGGTTTTTACGGAGCAGCATTATACCCACAGCTAACAACATCTGATTCGTTCTCTATTGGATTAAGAGGAGAGCTTTTTGGATTACACGCAGAAGATGTTGACGATCTACCAAGTGTATTTGCTACAACCTTAACAGGAAGCTACACTGTAGAAAACTTAACAATTAAGCCAGAAGTAAGATTAGACTCTTGGAGCGATGACGAGCCGTATGTTGACTCAGATGGTGTTGCTTCAAAAAGTTTAGCAGCATTTACCGTGGCCGCAATCTATTCTTTCTAAGACAACTATTAACCAACCAAAAATATAATTTATGTCACATTTAATTAACAACTTACCTCTAGTAATTCAGGATGCCGCTGCGGTTGAAAGTCTTGCTGGAGCGATCAAAGACGACATGGGAATGTTATGGATGCTATTATCTGGTATCTTAGTATTCTTTATGCAAGCCGGTTTTACTTTAGTGGAATCTGGAATGACACGTTCAAAAAATGCAGTAAATATCGCCATGAAAAACCTGCTTGATATTGCTGTAGGATCTCTTACCTACTGGTTTGTAGGGTACTCTTTAATGTATGGTGATACTTCAAACGGATGGTTTTTCTGGAGTGGAATCATGCAAGGTGAAGGCGCTGATTTGTTCTTCCAAACAATGTTTGCTGCAACTGCTGCTACTATTGTTTCTGGAGCAATTGCCGGAAGAACAAAATATTCAACTTACGTTATCTTTTCAATTGTAATGACAGCAATCATCTACCCAATCGCTGGTGGATGGCAATGGCAAGGATCAGGATGGTTGACAGAACTTGGGTTTATTGACTTCGCTGGATCTTCAATCGTTCATGCTGTAGGTGGCTTTGCTGCTTTAGTTGCCGCTTACTTAGTAGGTCCTAGAATTGGAAAATTTGTAGATGGAAAAGTAATGCCTATTCCAGGTCACAACCAGATATTAGCAACCTTAGGGGTGTTCATTCTATGGTTAGGATGGTTTGGTTTTAATGGTGGATCTCAACTTGCTTGGGGTGGAGACGATGCTGTTGCCGCTTCAACTGTAGTGTTGATCACGAATCTTGCTGCTGCTGCTGGTGCATTAGGTGCACTAATCACAACATGGATCTGGTACGGAAAGCCACATTTAGCACAATCATTAAACGGTGCTTTAGCTGGTCTAGTAAGTATTACTGCGGGTTGTGGAAACATGACGGCTGGTGGTGCTGTATTAGCGGGTCTTATTGGTGGTGTCATAGTAGTATTCTCTATCGAATTTATCGAGAAGAAACTTAAAATTGATGATGCTATTGGTGCTGCTTCTGTTCACGGAATCGTTGGGTTCTGGGGAACCATTGTAATCGGACTTTGGGGTGTAGACGGCGACACTAAAATTGGACTATTCAACGGCGGTGTAACCGATCAACTTATCGCACAGCTTACCGGCGGATTAGCTTATGCTGTATGGGCAGTTGTTTTGTCTTTCATCGTATTTGGAATCCTTAAAAAGACTGTTGGATTAAGAGTAACAGAAGAAGAAGAAGTTGCTGGACTTGATATCTCTGAGCATGGATCTATTGCATATCCTGGAAAAAGAGAAAGAGGTCAAGACTAATTTCAAAAGACTATTGAGTATTTAGATACTCTCAAAAAATTAAAAATAAAGTTTGTGATTTTTAGTTTGTGTTAAAAACCCTAGGGGCTCGCGCTTCTGGGGTTTTTATTTATTTTAAACCAAATACTTAACATACCGCTATAATAAACTAGGTAATTTTGTCAATATCATAAAAACACTAGACACACACCCCTAAAATTATAGGGGTTGTCTTGTTTTTATTTATTTTTGACGACAAACTAAAAATTAATTCAATGAAAAAAGTAGAGGCAATCATTAGAAAATCTAAGTTTTCTAGTGTCAAAAAAGCACTGCATGACGTCGGTGTGAATTTCTTTTCGTACTGGGACGTCACAGGCCTAGGTAATGAAAAAGAAGGCCATGTTTACCGAGGTGTTTCTTATAGCACAAGTGATATTCAAAGACGTTATTTATCTATTGTCGTTAACGACGATTATGAAGAGGTAACCATCAATGCCATTCTCACAGCAGGCTCCACTGGAGATGTTGGAGATGGAAAAATCTTTGTCTCACAGGTCGATGAAGTATATAGAATTAGAACCGGCGAAAAAGGCGGAAACACATTAAAATAACACCATGGAATTACTGACTATCAATAACGTATGGATGATGATCTGTACGGCACTCGTATTTTTTATGCATACAGGGTTTGCGTTTTTAGAAATCGGACTCACACGACAAAAAAATACGATTAACATATTATTTAAAAACATCTTTATTATTACTGTTGGGCTTTTGCTTTACTATATCGTAGGCTTTAACCTAATGTATCCTGGTGATTTTAACGGCGTCGTTGGATTTGCTGGATTTGGATTGGATGCTCCATTAGCAGATGGCGCACTTGACTTAGCTTACAACGAAGGCTACACTTATTGGACTGACTTTTTATTCCAAGGCATGTTTGCAGCAACTGCAGCAACCATTGTTTCTGGAGCTGTGGCAGAACGCATGAAAATTGGGGCGTTTATGATTTTTACGATTTTATATGTAGGCTTTGTTTATCCAATTGCGGGCTCTTGGCAATGGGGTGGTGGATTTTTATCTTCCCTATCAATCGGAGACGCTGAGGGATTTTATGATTTTGCAGGCTCAACACTTGTGCATTCTGTTGGTGGATGGGCTGCGTTAATTGCAGTCTACCTTTTAGGTTCTCGAATTGGGAAATTTAATAATGGAAAACCTCAGGCTATCCCTGGACATAGTATTCCATTGGCAACTGCAGGTGTGCTTATTCTTTGGTTAGGATGGTTTGGTTTTAATGGTGGCTCTGTGCTTTCAGCAAACCCAGAGGCAACCTCACTAACATTAGTAACGACTTGTCTGGCCGCTGCTGCCGGAGGTGTTGTTGCGATGCTAACCTCAACATTACTTTATAAAAACTTAGACCTAACCATGTTTCTTAATGGGGTTTTAGGTGGTCTTGTAGGGATTACTGCTGGCGCTGATCAAATGAGTCCAGGCGATGCCATCCTAATTGGAGCCATTGCTGGAGCACTTATTGTATTTGCTGTTAGCTTAGTGGATAAAATAAAATTAGACGACCCTGTTGGGGCAATTGCCGTACACCTTGTTTGTGGAATATGGGGAACTTTAGCTGTAGGGCTTTTTGGCGCTAAGGCTGGGTTTGATCAATTTCTAGTGCAACTTGTTGGGGTGTTGTGTTACGCTGTATTTTGTGTAGCAACTTCGTTTATCATCATATTCGTGCTGAAGAAAACAGCAGGCATAAGAGTATCGGAACGTGAAGAGCTTGAGGGCCTTGACGCACACGAACACCAAATGGACGCTTACCCAGATTTTCGATTAAATGAGCATTAGGTTGTTTATTTAAATTAGTCAACAAAAAGCCTCTAGTAATTCTAGAGGCTTTTTAGTTTTTTAATATCTAAGACTTGTGGATTACGCTGAGTTTCGACTCGCATTTATATTTCCGAATAAAGAGCGCATAACAATTTTTTCATAAATTGCTATCTGAGCTTCGTCCTTAGGGCTTTCTTTTTCAAGCTCTTGAATTTTCTTTAACGCATATTGTTGAATCGTTAACAGTGGTAATACTATGGATTCTCTTACCGAAATAGACGCTTTTCCTGCGGGTTCTTCTTGCATCAATTCAGAATACCCCGTAAGCTTTAATAACAAGCGTTTAGTGGTGACATATTCGCTATAAATTACGTTCCAAAATGCCCCATATTCAGGATCTTTAGACATATATTTTGTCAAATCAAAGAAAGATTTCGATAAGGACATCATACTGTTTTCTATCAATGTTTTGAAAAAATCCGATGTTTGAAATAAGTGTTGTGCTTTGTCAAACTCTCCGATATCTTCATAATGCTTTAATGCAGTTCCAACGCCAAAAAATCCTGGAACGTTTTGTTTCAACTGACTCCAAGACCCTACAAATGGAATGGCACGTAAGTCTTCGAACACCAAGCCTTCCGCTTTTCCGCGTTTGGATGGGCGACTTCCAATGTTGGTTTTGGCATAAAACTTTAACGTACTCATGTGCTCTAAATATGAAATAAACTTAGGATGCGCTTTAAAATCAACATAGGCCTCATAACTCAATTTAGACAGCTGAGACATGACTTCTCTGTTTTCGGGCGTCATTCTAAGGTCCTTATCGCTAAGACTGTTGTGTATTCCTGAGCTAATCAACTGTTCAAGGTTATATTGCGAGGATTCTAGTGTTCCAAAATTAGAGCTAATCGTTTGCCCTTGGATCGTTAACTGCACTTCTTTATCTTCAATTGTTGGTCCTAAAGACGCATAGAAATTATGTGTTTTTCCACCGCCTCTTGCTGGTGGTCCACCTCGACCGTCAAAGAAAATCACAGTAACATCATATTTTCTAGACATCGCTGTCAACAATTCTTTAGCCTTATAGATTGCCCAGTTGGCCATCAAATACCCCCCATCTTTAGTGCCATCACTAAATCCAAGCATTATCGTTTGTCTATTGCCTCGAGATTTTAGGTGCGCTGCATATTCTGGGTTAGAATACAAATCTTCCATCACTTGCGGAGCATTTTCCAAATCGGTAATCGTCTCAAAAAGAGGCGCCACATCAACTGTAAGTTTTTCATGAAAGGCAACAAGCTTTAACATCGCAAACAATTGCATCACGTGAAGCGTGCTTTGATTGTTACTTATAATATAGCGATTCGCGGCTCTTTCTCCATTGGTGTGTTGGATTGTTTTTATGGCCTCCATAGTCTTGAGTGCCTTTAAGGTATCCTTATCTGAAATTAATGACAAGTCCACGGACCCTTTTATTGTTGATAATATTTCAACTTGATCTTTTTCTGCTAAGCTGTGGTAATTTTTAGGAAACACTTCACTTCCGCTTTCAATCAATGCATCTACCATCGTATTGAAGACCTTGGCGTGCGCACGACTGTCCTGTCGGATGTCTAAAGTCGAAAAATGAAATCCAAATAAGTGAATCTTATTCAAGAGGCTATTTACATCAGAAGCATACATGGATTGGTGTTTGTCAACAATTATGGCTTTGATTTCTTTTAGCTCTGAAGTTAACCCCTCTAAAGTAAGGGTCGATTTCTTTTGTGTTACAATTTTATAAAGCTCTACTTCTAGTGCTATAATCCGGTCTTCAACTCCTGCAAAAGATAATTTTCTTTTTAGTTTACGAACGTCACGGTAGTAGTTTTTTATAATTGTTTCTCGAAGTCTTGCCGCAACCTTCAATGTGATTTCTGGCGTAACAAACGGGTTTCCATCGCGGTCGCCACCGGGCCAGAATCCAATGTTTATAATGTCATTATCAATGTGTTTCCCTTCAAAGATGTTTTGTTGGATATAGTCATATACCGTTCCAAAAGACTTGTAAAACACATGCTCTAAATACCATATTAAGCTAACCGCTTCGTCATATGGCGTTGGTTTTTTATGTTTAAAAAACGGTGTTTTTCCTAATTGCGCTAGAAGTTCATTGATACGGAACAAGTTGTTTTCGCGAATGGCTTCCGTTAAATCCGTAATAATCCCCAAAACAGAACCTGGATAAAATTGTGTCGGGTGAGCTGTCAGGACAATACGCACTTTAAATTCCTCTAAGTACTTCTGCAGTAGCTCTAATTTGTTTTCGGACTTTACCGTTTCTTTCAAGCTTCGCAGCGTTCCAATTCCGTCCATATTGTTAACAACTGGAAAGGCAGCATCTTCAATCGCGTCAAACAATACGACCTGACGTTCGATGTATTGTATAAAACGGAACAGTAAATCTATTTGACTTTTTGGAGAGCGTCGGGCTTGGTATTTCTTAAAAAATGATTCTACAATTTTTGTCGGGTCTTCGTTATTGGCAAATCCTTTTTGACAGGTTTCAAAGAAAAGAGGTAACAATGCTCCCGTTTTGGTAATGGTATCAAAAGGCAAAGTCATAAATATACTGTTGTATATTTGATATTTTGATAATACGTTTTGATTAAACCTTGTGATTTTTGGCTGTGTGGACATTGCTGATTTCATTTTTGTGCCTCCAAAATTACTAAAGCCGATCCAATACACATCTATAAAATCAATATTTTTACGAATATTGAAATATTGATTGCGTTCTCTGGGCAAAATCTTAGCAAACCAGAAGAATCGTTTCATATTTTCTAGCATACTTACCCTGTATCGTTAGAAAAAGACGTTGTTTTTTGATTTCTATTGATAAATCGCCTGACTTACTGTAAATTTAGAGCTTCTAACCTCTATTTTTGTTTTATGATTGAAATCGAACGCAAATTTTTGGTAAGCTCTGACGCTTATCGGGTGGTGGCTTCCAAAACCTCCAATATACGTCAAGGCTATTTAAATTCAGATCCTGAGCGGTCTGTTCGTATTCGGCTTAGAGATGAAACAGGGTTTATCACGGTAAAAGGCAAAAGTAATGCTAGCGGACTTAGCCGGTTCGAATGGGAAAAAGAAATTTCTAAATCCGATGCTGAGGCGCTTCTAAACCTCTGTGAAGATCATGAAATCCGCAAAATCCGATACCATGTGTCTGTGGGGCGTCATATTTTTGAAGTTGATGAGTTTTTAGGCGCCAATAAAGGATTGGTTATCGCAGAAGTTGAGCTTCGCTCAGAAGCTGAAAAATTCTCTAAACCAGATTGGCTTGGACAAGAAGTCACAGGCGATATATCGTATTACAATTCCAAACTCAGCCAAACCCCGTTTTGCGACTGGAAATGATTGTGTAATTATCATAAAATCGTGCCTAAAATTATTATATTCGCAATTCGAATTCCTTTAAAACAAAAAAATGAACACAAGCTCAATTGATTTTAAAATTCAAGATGCACTCGATGCGCTTGGTATAAAGGCTATAAATTTAGGAACATCAACGGGAGCAAACAGTTTTGCTAATGGTGCCCATCTAGATAGTTTTTCACCTGTTGATGGTAAAAAAATTTGCACCGTTGTCTGCACCGCTGCAGCGGATTACGAAGCGGTGATGACGGCGGCAACGGCAGCGTTTCCGGTGTGGCGCACAATGCCAGCACCCCAACGTGGCGAAATTGTACGTCAGTTTGGAAATAAACTCCGCGATTTAAAAGAACCACTGGGAAAACTAGTGTCCTACGAAATGGGAAAATCCCTACAAGAAGGGTATGGCGAAGTTCAAGAAATGATTGACATCTGTGATTTTGCGGTTGGATTGTCTCGACAATTAAATGGGCAAACCATTCCATCTGAACGTCCGGGTCACGTGATGCGCGAGCAATGGCACCCAATTGGCGTGGTCGGGATTATATCTGCTTTTAATTTTCCCGTAGCAGTTTGGGCTTGGAACACGGCTTTAGCCTGGATTTGTGGCGATGTTTGTGTGTGGAAAGCTTCTGAAAAAGCACCTCTGTGTGCTGTTGCTTGTCAAAACATTATTGCCGCAATTTTAAAAGATCACAACTTGCCAGAAGGCATTTCGTCTATCATTAATGGCGATTATACGGTGGGTGAGATGATGACCACCGACACAAGAGTGCCATTAGTGTCTGCAACAGGCTCTACCCGAATGGGACGAATTGTGGGCACAACAGTTGCCCAGCGTTTCGGAAAATCCTTGCTAGAATTAGGGGGAAACAACGCCATTATTATCACTCCAACTGCAGATTTAAAGGTCGTGGTGCCGGGCGCTATTTTTGGGGCTGTGGGGACTTGCGGTCAACGCTGTACCTCTACCCGGCGTTTAATTATTCACGAATCTGTTTATGCTAAAGTAAGAGATGCCATTGTGAGCGCTTATGGACAATTGACAATAGGAAATCCTTTGGACGAAAACAACCATATTGGACCTTTAATCGATCAGGATTCTGTAAACACCTATTTAGCAGCGATTGAAAAAGCAAAAGCAGAAGGCGGAAAGGTGTTGGTAGATGGCGGCGTATTAGAAGGTGAAGGCTATGAAAGTGGCTGCTATGTAAAGCCCGCAATTATTGAGGCTGAAAATCATTTTGAAATTGTACAGCACGAAACCTTTGCGCCGATCTTATACCTAATGACCTATTCTGGTGGTGTAGAAAATGCTATTGACAAACAAAATGGAGTTGCACAAGGCTTGTCGTCTGCGATTATGACCAATGAACTGAAAGAAGCTGAAAAATTCTTGTCTTATGCCGGTTCTGATTGTGGCATTGCCAATGTAAACATTGGAACTTCTGGCGCCGAAATTGGAGGGGCTTTTGGTGGCGAAAAAGAAACGGGAGGCGGACGAGAGTCTGGTTCTGATGCCTGGAAGGTGTATATGCGCCGACAAACCAATACGATTAACTATTCTGATGAATTGCCACTGGCGCAAGGCATTAAGTTTGATTTATAGGGGTACAGCCCTACGCTTTTAAAAGTCACAGCCCTCCGGTTGTGGCTTTTTTTGTTGGACTTTAATGTATAAAATTAAGTGCTTGTTCTCACCTACTTACGAGCCCCGATAGCTATCGGGACTCGCGGATTTTCAGCTTGGTATATACTTACAAAGCTTAGTGCTAACCCACGCTACTACTCATAGCCGAGACCGTTCTCTGCAATTTGATAAAAATTTTGAGATTATACCAAATTTTGGTTTGTTTGAATTAAATTAGTTTCAAAATGAACAAAAACACATCAATATCACTCGGAAATTATTTTGATAATTTCGTTCAAAGTAGCATTAGTGAAGGAAGATTTAAAAACGTTAGCGAAGTTATTCGTGCAGGATTAAGACTTTTGGAAGAAGAAGAAAGCAAAGTAATTGCTTTAAAAAATGCAATTCATGAAGAAATAGATTATCCGAATAAAAACTACGCCCAATACCGCCTGTTTCCTATTTAAATAAATTAGCTTAGTTTTGTGTTAGACCTATAAATAGATGACCCCAAATCATAAAATAGATCCAAATCATTGGATAACTCTGTATTCTGATTACCTATTTAATTATACGATCTCTCGTGTGAATGATAGAGAAATCGCTCAGGATTTAGTCTCAGAAACCTTTCTGTCGGGCTTAAAATCAATGGAAAACTTTAGAGGTAAAGCGAGCGAGCGCACTTGGCTTACTTCTATTTTGAAACGTAAAATCATTGATCACTACCGCAAAATAAATTCTAATAAGGGAAAGGCAGAGGTTAGAATGCAGTATAATACCACCTCAGAATCTGAAGGCGATTGGCTAGAAGAACGGGTCGCCGATTCTTTTGACACCTCCGCAGAAGGCGTTATTGAAAACGCCGAACTCGGGGATGCAATCTATGACTGTATGAGTAAATTGCCCAAAAAACAAGCGCATATTTTTAAGCTCAAAACAATCTTAGGGTATGACACCGAAACCCTTTGTAATGAATTGGACATTACAACGTCTAATTTATGGGTACAAATACACAGAGCACGAACTGCTCTTGCGACTTGTTTGGAAAAAAACTGGTTTAAAGCTTAAAAAGATGGAAAATAACGTATTCATAAGTCACGAACACGCAAAACACATCTGTGATAAAATGCAGTATGGTGAAGCGAAGTTCTCGGAGCGGATTAAGTTGAGCATTCGTTTGGCATGGTGTAAGCTTACAAGAACATACTCTAAAAAAAACAGCAGATTGACAAGCAGCATCAAGGAAGCTGAAATGAATTGCCTTAAAGACGCTGAGCGTAAAAAGTTAGAAAACCAGTTTGAGAAAGAACTCCGTAAGCTTTAAGCTTCGCCTAACTATACTTCGCCTTTCTTAAAATGCGCATACTTTCTTTGTAAAGTGCATACACTTCCTCACTGTGTTTATACAATAACGGCTTTGCGGCTTGAAGCTGCGTTAATGCCGCATCGATCCCATTAAAATAACAAATCAGATATGTCGCAGGAACATTTTTCAAATCTTTGAGCTCTGCCGTTGTAAATGGTTTATCCTGTTTCAGACGCTCCATAAGCGCATTATTGGCATTGAAAATATGGTGAAGCACTTTTTTGTCGTATTGCGGCGGTTTGAACAACAATTGAGAGTCGATACTATAAGTTGCATTGTTTCCAAAAGTGATAATCGTTTCTTCTAATGGAAAATAGGTGTTTTGACCATTTAACCCAAGGTTGACATACTCAATAATTTTAAAAGAATCATTGTCATAAAAAAGTTCCACCGCATCAAGAGTCGAGTAAAATAAGCGCACCTGCTCATTAATCAATGCAATATCTACCCGCGAATAAAAGGTTTGATTATTTATAATTTTCTTTTGACCAGACCAACACATGACAAAATACTCTTTGAACACCTTATATGAGGGGTCATAATCTTTGCGTTCTGCCATAAAATCAAAGACGCCATCAAGAGTATATTCAATATTATTTCGAGAGTGTGCTTCGATAGAGGCCACAATTTCAGAATTAGAATCTGTCAATTCAATATCAAACACTTTTGGCATACTCATACTGCCTTCTCTAAAAAACACATTGCCACCATAATATTTCCAAATATTTTTACGGAGCGAGGTAACTTCTTGAGGGTCTTTTGGGCGAATCGTCACCAAGCCAACAACCTTATCATCACTCAAATGCGGAAACGGAATATTTTCATACTGAATAATCGGAGGGTGGCTTAGATAGGCATTGACCAGGTTTTGAATTTTACTATCGTCAAAAAAATCGACCCCAACAATATGATTGTGCTGATCGTCTACTCCAATAACGATGTACGAATTGTTGTTGGGGTTGCTGTTGGACAGCGCACAAATGTGCTTAAGAAATTTTGCTTTACCTTCTTTACTGCTGATATTAATTTTTAACTTTTTATCATAAAAACTACTCTCGTCATTATGCGCAAGAAGGTTTTTGATAAGTAGTCGTTTGTTAATCATTTTAAAGTGTTTTAAGGGACTTCGTGGCCCTGACTGGCTTCTAGCAGTTTAAACCAATCTTCGGTTGATAGAGTTATAGAAACCGCTTTTGAAGCGGCTTTGATTCGTTCCAAATTTGTGCTGCCAATTACTGGGTGAATTCCGGAAGGATGCTTTAAAATCCAAGCCAACAACAACTGATCAGGGCGTGCATTATATCGTGGAGATAGCGCTTCTAAAGCTTCTAATATACGTGCATTTTGAACGGTGTTTTCAGCACTAAAAACACCTCCCAAAGGCGCCCATGCCATAGGCGTTATTTTTTGGGTTATTAACTGGTCCAGAGTGCCGTCAAATAGGGCTTGATGCTGTACTAGAGAAAACTCAATTTGATTCACTGCTACAGCGACTTCGCTCGAAAGAAGCTCGACTTGTGAAGGTGTGAAATTAGACACTCCAAAGTTGATTATTTTTCCTTCTTTTTTTAAGTGTTGAACCGCTTCCATAATGTCATGTGGGTCCATCAACGGGCTTGGACGATGAATCAAAAGCAAGTCTAAATATGCTGTTTTTAAGTGCTTCAGTGACGCCTCCGCAGAGGATATTATATAATTTTTAGAGCAGTCATAATGCTTGAGCCTATTGGAACGGTTTGGCGTTTGTAATTGAATCCCACATTTAGAAATCAACTGAATACTAGAGCGTGAAATATTGGTTTTAGAAAATGCGGCTCCAAAAACAGATTCTGTAGTATATCCGCCATAAATATCAGCGTGATCAAAAGTACTGATCCCTAAACCAACAGTACTTTCGATCTGCCGTTGCATGTCGATACTGTTAAAGTGTCTTCCCCAAGCCCCCCAAGACATGGTGCCCGCAATTAGTTTTGAAAATTTCGTTGTATTCATTTTTGTGAATTGGGTTCTAAAATTAACAAACAATAATTCAATATACCGTAAAATCCTTCTAAGTTTTAACCAATTATTAACAAAGAGAACGGAAATATTTTAACAAATTGCGTTACAAAAAATAATTGACCCAAAACCCACTTTTTAAATTATCATAATGGAAGAAAACAATACTGCTGTTGATATACAGGCAATAAATAAAAAAATTGAAAAAGAAAGTGCTTTTGTGGACTTGCTTACTCTCGAAATGGGAAAAGTGATTGTCGGACAAAAACACATGGTAGAACGCTTGCTTATTGGACTTTTGGGCCAAGGTCACATTCTTTTGGAAGGTGTTCCTGGCCTTGCTAAAACCCTTGCCATTAATACGCTATCTCAAGCTGTTGCGGGGAGTTTTAGTCGAATCCAATTTACGCCAGACCTCTTGCCTGCCGATGTTGTTGGAACCATGATTTACAATATTAAAGCTAATGATTTTACCATAAAAAAGGGGCCTATTTTTGCCAACTTCGTGCTTGCAGATGAAATCAACCGTGCGCCAGCAAAAGTGCAATCAGCGCTGCTAGAAGCTATGCAAGAAAAACAAGTTACTATCGGAGATGAAACCTTTGCTTTGGATAAACCATTTCTTGTCATGGCCACTCAAAATCCGGTTGAACAAGAAGGAACTTATCCACTTCCTGAGGCTCAAGTCGATCGTTTTATGTTAAAAACAATTATTGATTATCCAAAAATCGAGGATGAGCAAATGATTGTAAGAGCAAACCTAAAAGGAGCGTTTGAAAAAATTAAGCCTGTTGTTACAATAAAGCAAATTTTGAGTGCACAAGCTGCTGTTAGAGACGTTTACATGGATGAGAAAATTGAAAACTATATTTTAGACATCATCTTTGCAACACGTTATCCAGAAAAATACCGCCTAGAAGAATTGAAGCCTTTAATCTCTTTTGGAGCTTCGCCAAGGGGAAGTATTAACCTCGCAACTGCTGCTAAATGCTACGCATTTATCAAACGACGTGGCTATGTCATCCCTGAAGATGTGCGTGCTGTTGTTTATGATGTGCTGCGTCACCGTATCGGGATTACGTATGAAGCAGAAGCAGAAAATGTAACATCAGAAGATATTATTAGCAAAATTGTGAATGTCATTGAGGTACCTTAATTCGTAGTGACTCTATTGTTTGATTTATAAATCACTCACAACACACAGCACACTTATCAAATGGATACCAAGGAATTACTTAAAAAAGTTCGGAAAATAGAAATCAAAACACGGCGGTTGTCCGACCATGTGTTTGGTGGGGAATACCACTCGACTTTCAAAGGTCGTGGGATGACGTTTTCTGAAGTAAGGCCCTATCAATATGGCGACGACGTTCGAAATATTGACTGGAATGTTACCGCACGATGCAACGAACCTCACATTAAAGTGTTTGAGGAAGAACGTGAGCTGACGATGATGCTTATGGTTGACGTATCTGGATCTAAACTTTTTGGAACCGAAGCGCAGTTTAAAAATGAAATTGTAACAGAAATTGCGGCAACTCTAGCGTTTTCGGCCACACAAAACAATGATAAAATTGGTCTGATTTTATTCTCTGATCAAATTGAACTGTACATTCCACCAAAAAAAGGGCGTTCTCATGTGCTAAGGATTATACGAGAATTGATTGAGTTTGAGCCCAAAAGTAAGCTCACAAATATTGCTGAAGCACTTAAATTTTTATCCAATGTGATGAAAAAGAAAGCAATTGTGTTTTTACTTTCAGATTTTATGACCGAAGATTACCAACACAATTTAAAAATTGCTTCCGGCAAACACGATATTACAGGCATTAGGGTTTTTGACAAATACGAAGCTGAAATTCCAAACTTAGGAATGGTCCAAATGCAGGATCAAGAGACAGGCGCCTCGTTTTTAGTGAATACTGCTTCAAAAACCGTGCGTAAAAACTATCAAGTGAACTATCAAAATAAGGTTGGCTATTTTTCTGAAAGCTTCAAAAAATCAGGTGCAGGGGCGCTCGATTGCAGAATAGATGAAAGTTATGTGAAAAAATTATTAGGGTATTTTAAACAACGTGGATAAGCAATACATGAAATTACAAAAAACCATAAAACGTCGTGCTTCTCAAAACTTGCTTTTGAGTATGTGTTGCACTTTCATTTCTCTTTTAGGCTATGGTCAAATTTCCTCAAGTATTGACTCAACAGCTATAAAAATTGGCGCTGAGTTGTTGTATAAAATCGAGGTAAAAACCGACTCCTCCACACTTGTGGTGTTTTCTGAAGAGCAAACGTTTCTACCCCTTGAAATGATCAATAGTTATGCCGTTGATACCACTAAAAAAGACGGGTATTATCAATTCACAAAAACCTATGGCCTTACCCAATTTGATTCGGGAGTTTATACTATTCCAAGGCAAAAAATCAATCTTGGAGGTAAGCTATTTTATACAGACTCTTTAGAGGTTCAGGTAAACCCTGTTCTGGTTGATACCACCAAACAAAAACTTTTTGACATCAAACCCTTAACAGAAGTTGAAAAAAGTCCTTCTGGTTTTTGGGGCGGATTTGCGCTTTTTATGTTGATTTTCTTGAGTGTTAGTGGCCTATTGTACTGGTTTGTTTGGCGAAAAAAACCACTCTCAGAAGCTGAAAAAATTGCAGCCCTTAAGCCCTATGAGCGTGCAAAATTAGCGCTTGAAAAACTGGATGAGGAACAGTACTTTCAAAATGAAGAAATCAAAACCTACTACTCAGATCTCACATTGATTCTGAGACAATATCTCGATGAAAAAGTATATGAGCAATCGTTAGAAAGCACAACAGACGAATTGGTATTGCGCCTTAAAACACTCAAAGAGGCAAATCAGATTACACTAAGTCCAGAAACCATTCGGAATATTGAAACGATTTTGAAACGTGCCGATTTGGTAAAATTTGCGAAATCTAAACCCGATTTTCAGCTCGCAAGATTTGACAAAAGCACTATCGAGCTCGAAATTGACCACGTAAAAGAAGGGCTTCCAGAGCCAACAGAAGAAGAGTTGCTACAAGATTTGGCTTATCGTGAGGCACTTGCAAAAGCACAAAAACGCAAAAAAACAAAACAAGCCATAGCCATTGCTGTTGGTGTGCTCTTAATCGCTTTGACAGGGTTTGTCATACATTCAGGATTTACTAACGTGAAAGACACTGTGCTTAGAAATCCTGGCAAAATTTTATTAGAAAAAACCCCTTGGGTTAGGAGTGAATATGGCGCGCCAGGAGTCACAATTTCAACACCTGTAGTGCTTGAGCGCCAAAAGGTGGAGCTTGCAGAAGAGATGAAAGGAAAGGCTCAAGTGGTCTCCTTCGCCTATGCAGAGGTTGACACGCCCGTAGATATAATTGTAAACAGTTCTAAATTTGCTGCACAAGCTGGAGAAGATGGCAAAGCAAAAGACGTCCCAATAGATGTCTTAAAGGTGGCTGAAGGCGTTTTAGATCGTTTTGAAAAAAGTGGCGCTAAAAACATCATCACACGTAACGAACAATTTATAACCCCAAACGGTCAAGAAGGAGTTAAAACGTTCGGAACAGGAGAATTTCTTGTCGGCGAGAACCTTGTAAAAAGCGAATACATCATTTTAGGGTTTTCGACTCCTAATATATTACAACAGGTTATTTTGACTTGGACTGCGAACGACATTTATGCCGACCAAATTGTGGAGCGTATTTTAAATTCTATTGAGCTTATTAAACTTAAAGACGACGAAAAGTAATGTTTGAAGGAATCAATTTTACTCAGAAAGAATTTTTATGGCTACTTGTATTAGTGCCTCTTTTGGTGGTTTGGTATGTGTTTAAGCACAAAAAACAAACCGCTCAGTTAAGCATTTCGAGCGTGCAAGGATTTCAAAAAAACACGATTTGGACGGTGCTCAAGCACTGTTTATTTGGGTTCAGAATGCTTGCAGTGGTGCTTGTCGTGCTTGCGCTTGCGCGTCCTCAAACTGTTGAGGTGTCGTCCAAAACCAAAACAACTCGTGGTATCGATATTGTAATGGCTATTGATGTTTCGGCTAGTATGTTGGCAAAAGACTTAAAACCAAATCGACTTGAAGCTCTGAAAAATGTCGCTGGTGATTTTATTAAGGGCCGTCCAAATGACCGTATCGGTCTGGTAGAATATGCCGGAGAAAGTTATACCAAAACCCCAATCACAAGCGATAAGGGTATTGTACTTCAGTCTTTGAAAAGCATCAAATACAATACAGTGATTACGGGAGGAACCGCAATAGGAATGGGGCTGGCAACGGCAGTTAACCGCATCAAAGACAGTAAGGCAAAAAGTAAAATTATTATTCTTTTGACCGACGGCGTGAATAACGCCGGGTTTATTGACCCACAAACCGCAAGCGAATTGGCTGTAGAGTACGGCATTAAAACCTACACTATTGGACTGGGCACAAATGGTATGGCATTATCGCCTGTTGCCATAAGAAACGGTGTGTTTCAATATGGAAAAATTCAGGTAGAGATTGATGAAAAGCTCCTAAAAGAAATTGCCGAAGTCACAGGAGGAAAATACTTTAGAGCGACTAACAACCGTAAACTAAAAGAAATCTACAAAGAAATAGACGCGCTCGAAAAAACAGAAATAGAGGAGTTTAAGTTTTATAATTATGAAGAAAAATTTAGGCCCTTGATATGGATTGCATTAGGATTGTTGGTATTTGAGTTTTTAATGCGATTTACAATTTTTAGAAGTTTTATTTAGATGTATCAACTTGAAGAAAAAATATGGTTTTGGTTACTCTTGATACTGCCCGTCATGGTTGTAGTATTTCTCTGGACACTGCTCTGGAAAAAAAGAGTGCAAAAAAAGTTTGGGAATACGACGGCCATAAAACGATTAAGTCCAAATCAGTCCGTTTTCAAATCGGTGCTAAAACTAGGAGTATTGGGTCTTGCTATAGGGTGTTTTGTCATTGCTTTGGTTAATCCAAAAATTGGCACAAAACTTGAAACGATCAAACGCGAAGGGGTAGATATTGTTTTTGCAATTGACGTCTCTAAAAGTATGCTTGCAGAAGATGTGGCGCCAAACCGCTTGGAAAAATCTAAGCAATTGGTCACTCAGATCATAAATAATTTGGCTAGTGATCGCGTCGGAATTATTGCCTACGCTGGAAAGGCGTTCCCACAACTGCCAATTACAACAGATTATGGTACAGCAAAGATGTTTCTGCAAAGTATGAATACCGATATGCTGTCCTCACAAGGTACAGCCATTGATGAGGCGATTCAATTGTCACGAAATTATTTTGATGATGAAGAGCAAACAAATCGAGTATTGGTTATCATTTCTGATGGAGAAGATCATAACGACCTCAGCGCTGAGGTTGCAGAAGCAGCTTCAGAAGAGGGTATAAAAATATACACCATTGGGGTGGGTAGTGCAAAAGGAGGGCCTATTCCAATCAAAAGAAATGGTGTGGTAATGCGTTATAAAAAAGATAAAAACGACGAAACAGTGATCACCAAACTTAATATAGAAACCCTAAAGTTAATTGCCTCGGAAGCAAAGGGTGCTTATATCGACGGAAATACTACGGCTGTCGTTGTGGAACAAATTCGAGATGTTCTAAATAAAATGGACAAAAAGGAGTTTGAAGCCAAGGAATTTGCAGAGTATAAAGACCAGTTTCAGTGGTTTTTAGGATTTGGTTTATTCTTTTTAATTTTAGACCTCTTGTTTTTAGAACGAAAGACCGCTTGGTTAAAACGCCTAAATTTATTTAATGAAAATTTATGAACCGTTTAAATAACATACACAAAATCATGGCTACAGAAGGGTACAAACAGACAAGTCTTAGGCCGTTTTATAGCTGCATAGTCTTACTCTTTATGGCTGTGTTTGTTGGGTATAGTCAAGAAGCGGATCCGCAGCTGTCCGCGTCCAACGACTATGTGTTTGAAGGCAACTCAATTGTGGATACTGATTTTGTCGAAGCTGAAAAAAAATACCGCTTAGCGGTTTCTACAAAGCAAGATAATGCTACTGGATCGTTTAATTTAGGAAACGCTTATTATAATTCTAAGCTCTATGATGAAGCATTATTGCGCCATTTAGAAGCGGTGAAAAACAGCCGTTCGAAAAGCGAAAAACACAAAGCCTATCATAATATTGGTAATATTTTGATGCAACAAAAACAATGTAAGGAAGCCGTTTCAGCATTTAAAAATGCCTTAAGAAATGATCCAACAGATGATGAGAGTCGATACAACTTAGCGCTCGCTCAAGACTGTGCCAAAGAGCAAGGCGGTGGCGAAGGTGATGACGAAAACGAAGACAAAGACAAGGATAAAGACGAAAACAAAGACGAAAAAGATAACAGCGACGAGGAAAAAGATAAGGACGACAAAAACAAAGAAAAAGGAGACGAAGACGAGGATAAAAATGAAGGTGACGACAAAGAAGATGAGGATGGAAAACCTAAAGACGATAAAGGCAATCAGAAAAACAAAGACCCTAAAGAGGATAAAGGCCAACCACAGCAACAGCCTGGTAAACTTTCGCCACAACAAGTAAAAAATTTACTTGAAGCCATGAACAATGAAGAGAAAAAAGTTCAAGAAAAAATGAACGCCTCAAAAACAAAAGGAGTAAAAGTGAAAACAGAAAAAGACTGGTAGCGCATGAGATTGACAACGGTTATACTGACTTTTTTTATGTGTGGAATACTTTCCGCTCAGGTTGCCTTTGATGCTAAAGTGAGCAAAACACAACTCGGTATCAATGAGCGGCTTCGTGTAGATTTTACCATGAACAAAGATGGTGATGATTTTGAGCCGCCTAATTTTGAGAATTTTACTGTCGTCGGTGGGCCGAGTCAATCTATTAGTAATTCTTGGGTAAATGGTGTACGCTCGTTTTCAAAAAGCTATAGTTTTTTTCTAGCTCCAAAAAAGCGTGGAAAATTTACTATTGGTCAAGCCACGATTAAAATTGAAGGAGAAACCTATAAAACCCTTCCGATAAATATAACCGTCACTGCGGCCATAGATAAGCCTAAAGACCCTAATGACCCTGATTATATTGCGTCGAATAACATTCACCTTGTTGCTGAAATTTCTAACGCAAACCCGTACTTAAATGAAGCAATTACAGTTGTGTATAAGCTTTATGTAGCTCAAAATACGGGCGTTCGAAACTGGCGCGAGATTGACAGTCCTCGATTTAGTGACTTTTGGAGTCAAAACATTGATGTACAAGGATTTGATGCTAAACAAGGTACGTATAAAGGAGAGGATTACCGCTATGTTGTTCTAAGAAAAACGGTGTTATACCCTCAAAAAACAGGAAAGCTAAAAATAGAACCCTTATCGCTTGACGTGACTGTAGAAGTTCCGTCTCAGAGGCGTGATGTTTTTGGTAGAGCGTTTACAAGTACCGTTAATCGGACAGTCTCAAGCGGAAATCGAACTATAAACGTAAAAGCGCTGCCTGAGGCTGGTAAACCCGAAAACTTTTCTGGAGCTGTGGGGAATTTCGGATTTAAAGTCACAACCAATAAACAAACACTTAAAGCGACTGAAGCACTAGAGTTAAAAGTTGAAGTTGCTGGGAAAGGAAACTTAAAACTGTTTCAACTGCCAAAATTAATACTGCCTAGTGCCTTAGAAGTTTATGAGCCTGAACACTCCGAAAACGTCCAAGTGAGAGGCTCTGGTATGCAAGGCTCCATTAGTGATACTTATACAGTAGTGCCAAATTATCAAGGAAGTTATCCCATTCCAAAAGTCTCTTTTTCATTTTTTGATATCAAGTCAAAGCGCTACAAAACACTAACCTCTGATCGGGTAGTTATAGAAGTGAACGAAGGCCCTGTAAGTGCAACGACTTCAACTAGCGGTGCACCTACAAGTGTTTCAAAAAATATAATTCAACCCAGCCTAAACTCTTTTAGCGCTTTTAAAACAACAACAGTTCTTGAGCCAATTGACGCCGCCTCATTTTTTAATTCAACCCTGTTTTGGTGGTTGTTACTAGCGCCTTTTTTAGCAATTCCGCTGGTTGTGTTTATTGTAAGAAACCGAACAATACGTGCTTTGGACGTCAGGGGAAATAAAATTCGTAAAACAAACCGTTTAGCGCGCAAGTATTTAAAACATGCTAAAAAATCGTTAGGACAAAAAGAACAGTTTTATGATGCGCTTGAACGGGCTCTTCACAATTACTTAAAATCAAAATTACGTTTAGAAACCAGTGAATTTAACAAAGAAAAGATTGAAGAGTTATTAAGTCAAAAAAATGTAACGCGTGCTACGCGCGATGGATTTATCGCGCTTTTGACGGCTTGTGAGCTCGCTCGTTACACGCCGCTTTCAGTGGTAGAGATGCAAAATGATTATGATAAAGCCGCCTCAGTAATTAATGCCTTAGACAAACAGTTAAACTCATGAAAAAAACGCTTATTTTTTGGTTAATTTGCGCCATTGGCTTTTCCCAGGCTGATACTTCTTTTAAGGAAGCAAATGACCTATATAATACCGGTTTTTATCAAGACGCTATCGAGCTGTATTCTTCTATATTGGAGTCTAACCTGCATTCTGCAGAACTCTACTATAATCTTGCAAACTGTTATTATAAATTAAATGAAATTGGTCCTAGTGTTTTTTATTATGAAAAAGCGCTTCAACTAGCGCCTAACGACCCGGATATTATAAATAACCTCGGGTATGCACAAAAAATGACCATTGATGCTATTCAGGAAGTCCCTGAAAATGGCGTTTCAAAATTACTAACTAAAACCCTGAACAGCTACAGTGTAGAGGGTTGGGCTATTCGAAGTGTCTGCTTGGCATTTCTTTTTGTATTTTTATTTTTAGGGTATTACTTATCACATTCCGAATCTAAAAAACGCCTGTTTTTTGTGTCTAGTAGTCTTGCCATAGTACTGTTAATAGCCTCTTTGACCTTGCTATTTAAAAAAGAACGTCTGGACGACAAAACGAACCCCGCAATTATTTTTGCAGTAGAGGCTGAGGTAAAGGCCGAACCTAACCTTAGGTCTGAAACAGCCTTTACACTTCATGAGGGCACTAAGGTTTTGATCCTTGAAACCTATAACTCCAACTGGTCAAAAATTAAGCTTTCGAATGGAGAAACGGGTTGGATTTCTTCTATTGAATTAAAAGCACTTTAATTTAGATAAAATTTATTTTTATGTGTTAATTTTTATTATATATTTACATATATACTTTAAATGAAATGAAATTCGCAAAACACCTTGCTTTAATGTTCTCTGTTTTTTTTCTGTTCATTTTAACGGCGCCCACACTTATGCTTTTAAACTCGGACAAAAAGGCGCCTTCTATTGTAGTGTCCTTAGAAAAAGAAACTGAGCAAAAAGATATTGAAGATATTAAGGAGTTTGCAGAGCTTGATTTTGACAATACCCAAGTCCTAAACGCTTGTTTGTTTAGAACACATCAGTCGTTATCGTTTGTGTTTCACAGCAAAGCTCCAGTCGAAACCCCTCTTAAAAACACCTCACCGCCTCCAAGGTTTTTGTAGAATATATTCCACATCTACGCACGCAAAGCGCTTCTCTTTGTAAATTTTAATTTTATTCAATTCTATTACTATGAAACAGTTTTTTTCAAACATAAAAGGCGATGCCTTTGGTGGCATCACTGCTGGAGTGGTTGCATTACCACTAGCTTTAGCTTTTGGAGTCTCTTCTGGATTAGGGCCAAGTGCCGGCTTATATGGCGCCATTTTTATTAGCTTTTTTGCGGCACTTTTTGGCGGCACTAACACTCAAATATCTGGACCTACTGCGCCAATGACCGCAGTGAGTATGGTGGTTATTTCGGGAATTGTCGCGGCTAATGACGGTAATTTGTCAATTGCACTGCCCGCGATTCTAACGGTATTTTTAATCGCTGGACTTTCACAAGTTGGGTTGGGCGTTTTGGGGCTTGGAAAATATATTAAATACATTCCGTATCCCGTTGTTTCTGGGTTTATGACCGCTATTGGAGTGATCATTTTGTTAACTCAAATCTTACCTTCTCTTGGGTATAGCCCAAAGGAAGACATAGACTATGTCAACCAATTTAAAGCACAAGCAGAAGAGGTAATCCTTGAAAACATCTTAATAGATGAAGCGAGTGATGGGATCCTAGTATTAGAAGATTTTACAGAAACGATCGCTAGAGCCTCTTTAATTTCTCAGGATGATATCCGAAAAGAGTCAGAAATATTGGCTACAAAAAGCGCTTCAGGGACTGTTGGTGCGCTAAAAGTAATGCCAAGAGCGCTTCAAAACATTAACTGGTTAGAATTTCTACTAGCCTTAGGAACTATTCTTATTATTTATGGCTTTAAACACATTACCACTGCGATCCCAAGCACCTTGGTGGCATTGGTTGTAATGTCGGGAATCGCCATCGCATTTGGGTTGGATTATAAACCTATCGAAGAAATCCCTAGCGGATTACCTATTCTTCAACTGGAAATTTTCACTACCTTTAAATTCGCGACGATTACACCCTATATTTTCACCGGATTTACACTTGCATTGTTGGGGGCTATTGACTCATTACTCACTAGTATTGTAGCTGATAACATGACCAAAACTCAACACAACCCTAACAAAGAGCTTATTGGTCAAGGTATTGGAAATAGTATTGCGTCTATTTTTGGGGGAATCCCTGGTGCTGGAGCTACCATAAGAACGGTTGTGAATATAAATTCTGGAGGGAAAACAAAACTTTCTGGAATGATTGCTGGTGTGATGCTTTTATTTATTTTACTTGCTTTAGGTCCAGTCGCCTCAAAAATCCCTACCGCTGTGCTCTCTGGAATTTTAATAACTGTGGGGATTGGCGTCATGGATTATAAAGGGTTAAAAGCAATTCCTGCCCTACCAAGAGATGTGTCTTTAGGCCCCATCAAACTGAGTTCAGAAGTATTAATAATGCTTGTTGTATTGGTCTTGTCGACTTTTTGGGATTTAATTTTTGCTGTAGGAATTGGACTGATTATTTCGTGTTTAATGTTTATGAAAAAAATTGGCGATCTAACCACTGAATATTCAGATGTGAAGCCATTAAAAGAAAAATCGTGGCCAGATGAAAAAGATTTTCCTAAACACCTAAAAGAGTCTGTGTTTATTAAACACATAAAAGGACCGTTATTTTTTGGATCAACCTCTGACTTTCAGCAACTTTACAAACAAATTCCAAAAACAGCGACAACTGTGATTTTACGTTTGGAACGGATGCCGTATATGGATCAATCTGGACTGTATGCGATGGAAGACATGATTCAGGACTTAAAAACCAAAAACATAGAGGTTTTGTTTGTGAACGTCCTAAAACAACCGCGCTATATGATGGAACGTATTGACATCATTCCGGATTTTATTCCTGAGGAACATATTTATGATAGTTTTAATGCCTGTATTAAAGGGCTAACTTAGGCGCAAATTTCATTCAGAATCTTCAGCAGGCGCAAGACCATCCGGAAGTTTTAATGGGGCATCCTCATTTATGAAATTTGGAAATATCATCGGCGCTAATGATTTCACGGGGTTGTAAAGTAGAGACGATTCGATTTCTTCGTCAGAAACAAACGGAATGGTTTTGTTTAGGGTGTTAAAAATTAATACTAATATACTAAGGATTAACGCAATTTTTAGCCCCCCAAAAAGCCCGCCCAACAACTTGTTTAAAACCCCTAAAGCTGCAAAATCAGCAAGCTTCGTCAGTGCTTTGCCTGCTAGAGAAATCGCAAATACAATAGCCACAAATGTGATTGCAAACGCCGTGATGTTGATTGTTTTTTCTCCCCATTCAAAACGGTTCGACAAAAATTCAGCGGCGTAATTACTGAAATGAACAGCCCCATAAACGCCAACCAAGAGCGCAAGTAAGGACGTCACCTCAACAAAAAAACCCTTAGACAAGCCCTTGATGAGTCCGTAAAGAATAAGTGCTCCCAATATAATATCAATAATTGCCATGGTGTTTTATTTAATGGATTTAAAAAAAATAACAATGAATCTCAACATAACAACTCAAATGTTTCGTTTCTATTTTAATACACCCTAAATTTACGAAATAATTATGGCTCGAGACGAAGAACTTAAAAAACGATGGGAAGAGGTGGTTGAAAAGCTATCTACTCAATTTGCTGACGGTGATCCTTTGGACCTAGATGGCATCATTTATCTTATTGGTGTACAAGAGCTGGGACAGCTCCACAGAACATTTAAAAAGGACGAAAAACTTAACTTGATGCACATTGCAATATGCCGCCTTTTGGAGCCTTATGGCTACTATGAGTTTGACTATTTCGACGAACAAGGGTGGCCACATTATACCATAAAAGAAGAATTGCCGAATTTGAAAGCCGGAGAACAAAGCATCCTAATGAAGGACGCTATTGTAAACTATTTTATTGAGGCGGAGTTTATTAGTTAAGTTTTATTAAATTTGGCCATTATTTAATTTTATCATGATAGAAAAGATCCAAAAACTCATTGAAGAAGCAGATGCTTTTTCGACACAATCTCTAGACGAGCTAGAAACTTTTCGAATTAAGTTTCTTGGAAAAAAAGGACTTTTAACTGACTTATTTGCCAGCTTTAAAGAAGTTCCGAACGAACAAAAAAAGGATTTTGGACAAGCGATAAATAAACTAAAAAGTGTTGCTCAAGAGAAAGTAAACTCCATAAAAACAGCTCTTGAAAACAGCTCGAGTGAGGCGGCTCTTTTTGGCGATTTGACACGACCTGGCGAACCCTTCAATATTGGTGCTAGACACCCCATTTCGTTGGTGAAAAATCAAATTACAGAGATTTTTTCAAGAATTGGGTTCAACGTCAGTGAGGGTCCTGAAATTGAAGATGATTGGCATAATTTTACAGCCTTAAACTTGCCAGAACATCATCCTGCAAGAGACATGCAAGACACCTTCTTTATTCAAACCGATCCCGATATTTTATTACGCACACACACCAGTTCTGTGCAAGTGCGTTATATGGAAAATAACCAACCGCCTATTCGAACAATTTCTCCTGGACGAGTGTATCGGAATGAAGCGATTTCAGCGCGTTCACATTGCTTTTTCCATCAAGTAGAAGGGTTATATATTGACAAAAACGTGAGTTTTTCTGATCTAAAACAGACCTTACAATATTTTACAACTGAACTTTTTGGGAAATCAAAAATTAGACTTCGTCCATCATACTTTCCATTTACAGAGCCTAGTGCTGAGGTGGATGTGTATTGGGGTTTAGAAACCGAAACCGACTATAAAATGACTAAAGGAACGGGGTGGTTAGAAATTATGGGCTGTGGAATGGTAGATCCTAATGTTCTTGAAAACTGCGGGATTGATTCAAAGGAATATTCTGGGTTTGCTTTTGGTATGGGAATCGATAGAATTGCACTACTATTACACCAAATTAGTGATATTCGATTGTTAAGCGAAAACAATGTGCGCTTTCTAGAGCAGTTTAAAAGCCACTTATAATTCTCCTCAACTGAAGACTCTTAATTATTTTGAAAAAGGACATCCACATTCCCGAAGTGAAAGACGTTTATATTGCTGTCGTCCACGACTATAACGAGAACTACAAAGTCTATGACTGGAACGCTTATATTATCAATGACAAAGCTGTGGACTTAGAGATGGTTATCATTGTAACAAAAGGCTATTCTGAAGCTAAAAAAACAGCAACCTTTAGAAAAAAAATTGAGCTGCTTCCAGCAAAAAGTTTTGCAAAAATTGAACTCCTTCTAGACGATATTTTAGCAATAAACAATCGGTTTGATGTCTCTTTCTTTGAAAACAATACCGTGTTTGAAAAATCCTTTGAATTTAGAAAAAACACGATTAACGAAAAGGCGCTTCAAAATATTCCGCTCATGAATGTGAAAGGGGTTTTAAAATCGTAATACTAACTCAACATTTCTGTTAGTCTTTTAAACGCGTTTTTTGCGTTTTTGTTCCTGTACAAAATTTCATAAACCGTATCAATAATCGGCGTTGAAGCAGGCGTTTCTTTGACTTGGTTAATGTGGTAAGCGCTCTTTGTCGCATAATACCCTTCGGCAATCATACTCATTTCCATTTGCGCCGATTTCACAGTATAACCCTTACCCACCATGTTTCCAAACATTCTGTTTCGAGAAAACAAGGAGTAACAAGTGACCAACAAATCGCCTAAGTAAACCGTCTCATTAATATTTCGTTTCATCTCATGCACCTCTTTGATGAAGCGTTTCATCTCGCGTGTGGCATTACTCATTAAAACGCTTTGAAAATTATCTCCATAGCCTAGACCGTGTGCTATTCCTGCGGCAATTGCATAAATATTCTTGAGCATAGCTGCATATTCGGCTCCTATAACATCATCATTTGTGCTTGTTCTTATATAATTACTTGAAAGTTGCTCTGCGATTTCATTTGCAATATCAAGGTCCGCACAAGCTATCGTGAGATAAGACAGGCGTTCTAGAGCAACTTCTTCGGCGTGGCAGGGCCCTGCTAAAACAACGCTCTTTTGAACGTCAATAGCATACTTTTGGTGAAAATGTTCGGCAACCAATAATCCAGATTCAGGAATTATTCCCTTTACTGCGGACATAATTATTTTAGAAGAAATAGTTGTGGTTAGTTTTTGAAGCTCACTATCGATAAAGGCGGAGGGAATCGCAAAAATCAACACATCAGCATAGTCCGCTATTTTATTAATGTCACAGTCTAGTTGAAGCTGATCGATATTAAACTCTACAGAGCTCAAATAAGAAGGGTTATGTTCTTCGGAAATAATATGATCTATCGTGTGTTGATTACGAACATACCAGCCAACTTGGTCTAAGTTTTCGCACAGCATTTTAACAATTGCTGTTGCCCAACTTCCACTACCAAAAACGGCATATTTTAATTTTGAAGACATTTAAATCTTGTTTTAGCGTTCAAAAGTACTAAAAATAATACGTTGAAAAGAATAATGAAAAAAGCTTACTTAAATTTCTGTTCAATTATTTCCAAAAATCGTGCTTCAATATCATCTTGGCCTTCCCAATTATTGTAATCAGGCTTGATAATCGTGTTTAGGAGGTCACTGGCCTCATCAAAAGACCCTAAAGTACTTAATTGAGACAACACGCGGTCATAATCTTCAATACTGTTTTCGAATAGGTTTTTGACAAATGCTAGTCGGTCGTTAAGTCCGATTTGAAATCCTTGTGTTTTGAGTTGGTCATTTAGAGAAGGGGCTGGAGGATCTAGCTCAACCGCGTCAAAAATCGGAAGCTGAGCAAAACTTGGAGAAAGTTCATTTAGGTCTTGCTCGATCACTTCTGGTGAGTCGTTAATGGCATCCAACATGGCATCTACTTCTGCCGTTTCTTCGGGCATTTGAGCAACTATATCTTTAATTTTTTCGATTGCAGGCTCCATGATGGACTCCGTTTCTTCTGTGTCAATGTTTACAAATGTTTTGTCAGCAACCTCAACCGAATCCGTAACCGTATTGTTGAACGCCCCGTCAAGAGCATTAAAAAAAGAGGCTTCTAGTCCTTTTGTTTCAGCTAATTGTCCGTCGTGATTGTCTTCTAAAAATTTCAAAATCGAGATTTTTTGATACAATAGCGCTATTTCGGCTTGCATTTTTCCTAAATCCTCTTTGCCTGTTAGTTTAAGGATTCGATGGGCAACACTTATTAACTCGGACTCTAATTTTTTTTTCATTGTATTATATTAACTGTTTATACCCGTTTCAAATGTCTGTAAACTCGTTATTAATGGTTTTTTATAACTTTTAAATTTATACTTTTGATTTTTAATAAATTTATACCACCTTTATAAAAACGAATATAATTTCGTTTGGTGTTAAAATTACAAAATGTTTCTCGAAAATACAGTAAACCCTAAAGAACAATTTGGTTGGATCGAAGTCATCTGTGGATCGATGTTTTCTGGAAAGACCGAAGAATTAATTCGTCGGTTAAAACGAGCCCAATTTGCGAAGCAAAAGGTTGAAATTTTTAAGCCTGCGATTGATGTGCGTTATGACGATGAAATGGTTGTGTCTCATGACGCTAATGAAATTCGCTCAACGCCTGTGCCTTCAGCTTCCAACATTCCGTTGCTAGCAGACGGCTGTGACGTGGTTGGTATTGACGAAGCCCAGTTTTTTGACGATGAAATTGTCAACGTCTGTAATGTACTTGCAAACAAAGGAATTCGTGTAATTGTTGCTGGTCTTGATATGGACTTTAAAGGCAATCCTTTTGGCCCCATGCCAAATCTAATGGCAACCGCAGAGTACGTTACAAAAGTGCACGCCGTATGTACACATACCGGAAATTTAGCACAATATAGTCACCGTAAATCTAAAAACGACAACCTTGTCCTGCTAGGAGAGGTTGACGAATATGAGCCTCTAAGTCGTGCGGCGTATTATAAAGCAATAACAAAAGAGAGGGTAAAAGATATTGATGTTAAGAGCCCTATTGATGTCAGCGCAAACAAAAACAACTCGAATGCCTAAAGTCTCCGAAACTACTTTAGAAATCAACCTAGCTTCTCTAAAGCATAATTTTGAATACCTAAAATCAAAACTCCAAAATAATACTCTTTTTTTGGCAGTAGTGAAAGCATTTGCTTACGGCAGCGATGCTTCAATAGTTGCTAAAACACTTCAAGAATTAGAGGTAGATTACTTTGCAGTAGCTTATACAAGCGAAGGAGTTACGTTGAGAAAAGCGGGAATTAAAACGCCTATTTTGGTGCTTCACCCTCAGTTAAATAACTTAAGTTTAGCAATAGAACATTGTTTGGAGCCTAGCTTATACACCATTAAAATACTGAAAGCGTTTGCGCGTGTAGCTAGAGCGCTTAATCAAAAAAACTACCCAGTACACATAAAGTTTAACACCGGTTTGAATCGGCTAGGATTTGAGTCCGAAGAACTCGACTTGGTGGCAGAACAGTTTTCCGAAACAACAGCATTAAAGGTCAAGTCTGTGTTTTCTCACTTAGCGGCTAGTGAAGATTTGGAAGAAAAAGGATTTACTTTAAACCAAATCGCTTTGTATAAATCGCTTTCTTCAGCCTTTACCAAAAAATTAGGATACCCCGTGATACGGCATTTGTGTAATACTTCTGGAGTGCTCAACTACCCTGAGGCTCATTTCGATATGGTGCGGTGTGGAATAGGATTATATGGCTATGGCAACTCAAAATCAGAAGAACAGAACTTTAAGCCTATAGCAGCCCTAAAATCTGTAATCTCTCAAATTCATGTTGTAGAAAAAGGTGAAAGCGTGGGTTATAACCGAGGGTTTATAAGTCCTTCCAGTTCTAAAATTGCTACGCTGCCAATTGGTCATGCGGACGGCATTGGACGGCATTTTGGCCATGGCGTAGGATGTGTTTCAATTGGGAACAAAAAAGCCCCAATTGTTGGAAACGTGTGTATGGATATGATCATGGTAGATGTTACACACATCGATTGTGAAGAAGGAGACGAAGTAGAGCTGTTTGGGCCAGCGCTTTCCGCAGAAACATCCGCAGAAACCGCCAATACAATTTCTTATGAATTAATAACAGGGATCTCTCAGCGTGTCAATCGAAAAATTTTAAAGAAATAATATAACTCTTGCCGTTAATTTATTATTTTAGAGTTTATTTATTAACCCAAACCTACTTAATTATGTTAAAAGAATTCAAAGAATTTGCAATGAAAGGCAACCTGGTCGATATCGCGGTTGGCTTTGTAATGGGAGCGGCTTTCAAACAGGTTGTTACTAGTTTTACTGGAGGAATTGTTTCACCACTTATTGGATTAGTTTTTAAAGCGGATTTAAAAGACTTGAAATACGTGATTTCGGAAGGATCGATAAACAGCGAAGGCGTTGTAGAGGGCGGATCTGTACTGTTATGGGGACAGTTCTTGACACATACAATTGATTTCATAATTGTTGCCTTCGTAATGTTTCTACTTGTAAAAGGTGTTAACGCCTTTAAACGCAAAGAAGAGGTTTTGCCACCAGAAGCCGTGGGTCCATCAGACAATGAGCTGTTGTCTGAAATTAGAGATTTACTAAAAAAATAGCTGTTTTTAACGAAATTCATAAAGGCGAACTAATCTGTTCGTCTTTTTTTATTTTAACTGTTTTTTTGTTGGTTTATTTATTAATTTTGGGGCTTCAATTAAAGATCTAAAAAGAATGAAAATTGCAGTTGTAGGCGCTACCGGAATGGTAGGAACCGTTATGTTAAAATTACTTGAAGAACGCCAGTTTCCTGTTACGGAACTAATTCCTGTTGCTTCCGAACGTAGTGTAGGTAAAAAAGTGACTTATAAAGGAGTTGACTATTCCATTGTTGGGCTAGCAACAGCGGTTGAAATGAAGGCTGATATTGCCATCTTTTCTGCTGGTGGAGATACCTCATTAGAATGGGCACCTAAATTTGCTGAGGCAGGCACAATTGTAATTGATAATTCCTCTGCATGGCGCATGGACCCAACTAAAAAACTAGTTGTTCCTGAAATTAATGCTTCTGAATTAACGTCTGAAGATAAAATTATCGCCAATCCAAACTGTTCCACAATTCAGCTTGTAATGGCACTATCACCATTACATGATAAATACAAAATGAAGCGTGTGGTTGTTTCTACTTACCAATCCGTTTCTGGAACGGGGGTAAAAGCGGTTCAACAATTAGAAAACGAAATCAATGGCGTTAAGGGTGATATGGCGTATCCTTATCCGATCGGAAGAAATGCCTTGCCTCATTGTGATGTCTTCCTTGAAAACGGCTATACAAAAGAAGAAATGAAATTAGCAAAAGAGCCACAAAAAATATTAAATGATAGCTCATTTGCAATTACCGCGACAGCCGTTAGAATTCCTACGGCTGGTGGGCATTCTGAAGCTGTAAACGTTCAATTTGAAACGGACTTCGATCTTCAAGAGGTGCGTGCTTTACTAAATCAATTTGATGGTGTAACCGTACAGGACAACACAGACACAAACACCTACCCTATGCCAATTTATGCGCACGAGAAAGACGATGTTTTTGTTGGCCGTATCCGAAGAGATGAAAGTCAACCAAACACATTAAACATGTGGATTGTAGCGGACAACTTACGTAAAGGTGCAGCAACCAATGCTATTCAAATAGCCGAGTATTTAGTGGCTAATATTTTATAGGCCCTAAGATGCTGTCTTTAACGGAGGTCTCTTTTCGATACAATAAGCGCACTGTATTAAATAACATTTCTGCCCGCGTGAAAAGCGGCGACTGTTTGGCTATTGTAGGAGAAAGTGGCTCTGGGAAAAGTACCCTACTAAAACTTATTTTCGGTCAGATGGATGTTGATGGTGGCTCCATTACTTGGAACGACAAACCTATTTTAGGCCCTAAAAACAAACTTGTTGTTGGACATGATTTCATGAAATACGTGGCACAAGAATTTGATTTGATGCCCTACACGAGTGTTTCAGAAAATATCGGAGACCATCTTTCAAATTTCTATCCTGAGAAAAAGAAAGAACGCGTAACAGAACTCATTAAAGTGGTAGAACTTGAAGGGTTTGAACATACAAAAGTGCAGTTTTTGAGTGGTGGACAAAAACAGCGAGTGGCCTTGGCAAGAGCGTTAGCAAAGCGCCCGGAAATTATGCTTTTAGATGAACCTTTTAGTCATATCGATAATTTCAAAAAACAAACATTAAGGCGCAACGTATTTGACTATTTAAAAGCCAATAACATCGCCTGTGTTTTGGCAACTCACGACAAAGAGGATGTGCTTTCGTTTGCAGACCAAATGATGGTACTCCATAATGGGACTATACTAGTAACTGATCACCCAAGTAGCATTTATTCAAATCCACAACACCCTCTTGTTGCCGCATTTTTTAGCGAATATAGCCAGATCAATGGCTCATTTTATTATGCACATCAGATTTCTGTCGTAGAAGAAAGTACATTGAAAGCAGTTGTAAAACGCAGTTTCTATAAAGGGGATTCCTATCTGATCGAAGCAAACCTCAACGGCATTGCTGTGTATTTTGTGAATGCCAATGCTCTAAAAGAAAATACCGTAGTTTCTTTAAAATTAGGGCGTTAAAAATCTCTTTTTATTAATTTCTTTTTCATTTTTAGTATCCTGCTTGGTTTAATCAATTTAAAATATTAAATTGTTTGAATATGTATAACTTAAATTTAAAAAACCATGCCTTTCTTCTTCATTCCTTTAATCGTTTTGGGGTTAATTATTTTATTTGCCGCCTTTTTCACTGTCAAACAACAAACCGCTGCTATTATTGAGCGTTTTGGAAAATTTCAAAGCATTCGTCAATCTGGACTCCACTTAAAAATTCCTATAATAGACCGTATCGCTGGTCGTTTAAGTTTAAAAATTCAACAATTAGATGTTTTAATTGAAACAAAAACCCTGGATGATGTGTTTGTCCGCTTGAAAGTTTCTGTTCAATTTAAAGTCATTAAAATGAAGGTTTATGACGCATTTTATAAGCTAGATTACCCACACGATCAAATCACGTCTTATGTGTTTGACGTGGTAAGAGCTGAAGTGCCAAAAATGAAACTTGATGATGTTTTTGTCAAAAAAGATGACATTGCAATTGCTGTCAAATCAGAGTTGAACCAAGCCATGATGGATTATGGTTATGACATTATAAAAACATTAGTAACCGATATTGATCCTGATGCTCAGGTTAAAGAAGCAATGAACCGAATTAATGCCTCTGAACGTGAAAAAATCGCCGCTCAATTTGAAGGGGATGCTGCACGTATTTTGATTGTAGAAAAAGCAAAAGCAGAAGCAGAAAGCAAGCGTCTTCAGGGACAGGGTATTGCCGACCAGCGTCGTGAAATTGCACGTGGTCTTGAAGAATCTGTAGAAGTCCTAAATAAAGTGGGGATCAATTCTCAAGAGGCTTCTGCGCTGATTGTGGTGACGCAGCATTATGATACACTTCAATCTATTGGACAAGAGACAAACAGTAACCTTATATTGTTACCGAACTCTCCACAAGCAGGAAGTACGATGCTGAACGATATGGTCGCTAGCTTTACCGCAAGCAACCAGATTGGAGAAGCTATGAAAAATAATCCTAAAAAAGGATTACCTAAAAAATAAGATTTTTTAAAACACTAGAAAACGCCTATAAGATTCAAATTTTATAGGCGTTTTTAATATGAGTAGCTGAGCTTTTATAACTTGCGTAAGTTACGACCTAAATTTGGTGAGCTTCAGAACTCAATAAGGGGTTGTTGTCTGCTTTTGCGGTGGTAATAAACGCTTCGATTTGATCATTTTTTTCTTGACCATTCTCTATCATTACCCCTAAAACAAGTACGACTGCGATACGCGTTCCTATTTTTTTTGCAGCGGTACCAAATAAAGGTTCTAGATCTTCATAAGACACCGCCTTGGCGAGTGTAAGAATCTCCGCCCTTACCTTTTGTTGTTTCTCTTCAGGCAAATTAGTATACTTTTTTCCTAGTTGCTTAATAACATCAATCGGTTTTCTTTGAGAGTGCTGGGCAGGTTTTGACGAGGTTTGGGGTTGAGTCGCTTTTGGCGCTTGTTTTGCCCACGTATCACGTAATCCAACGGTCTTATTAAAAACTAATTGGGTGTCGGAGCTATCTTTATCCACATTAAAATATCCTAAACGTTGAAATTGAAACTGCTGTCCAATGGTTGCGTTTTTGATGTGTGGCTCCATAAACGCTTTTTTTACTTTTAAAGATTCAGGGTTCACGAACGTCATGAAATTTTCGGTTTGATTGTCCGGATCTTCATGGGAAAATAAGCGATCATATTCTCGAACCTCAACTTCGATGGCGTGGGCAACCGATACCCAGTGTAAAGTGCCTTTTACTTTTCGAAGGCTTTCTGGAGATCCACTACCACTTAAACTTTTTGGATCATAACTGCAGTGAATTTCTAAAACATTTCCATTGGCATCTTTTACAACGCTTTCTCCTTTTATGATAAAAGCGCTTTTAAGTCGGACCTCTTTTCCAATAGTGAGTCTGAAATATTTACTATTAGCTTCTTCCTTAAAGTCCTCGCGTTCAATATAAAGTGTTCTTGAAAATGGAACTTTATGCGTTCCTGCGTTTTCTTCTTCGGGATTGTTATCTGCCTCTAGCCATTCAACTTGATCTTCAGGATAGTTCTGAATGATCAACTTTACCGGCTCTAAAACCGCCATAATTCGAGCCGCTTTTTTGTTAAGGTCTTCTCGTACACAAAACTCTAAAAGAGAAACATCGATTATATTATCACGTTTTGCAACTCCTACTTTATCTATAAAATTTCGAATTGATGATGGAGTATAGCCGCGGCGTCTTAACCCCGAAATTGTTGGCATTCGTGGATCGTCCCACCCTCTTACTATATTGTCCTCAACTAGCTTTAATAATTTACGCTTACTCATAATTGTGTAGCTTAAATTTAAGCGCGCAAATTCGCGTTGTTTTGGAACTAAGGGGAGAGTATTTTTGCTGTAAGTATAAACGTTGTTTTTAAACCAGTCATATAACTCTCTGTGCGGTTTAAATTCTAAAGAACATAAAGAATGTGAAACTTGCTCTAAATAATCACTTTCTCCATGGGTCCAATCATACATTGGATATAAACACCATGTAGATCCTGTACGGTGATGATCCGCGTGTAATATGCGATACATCAAAGGGTCGCGCATTAGCATATTGGCGTGTTTCATGTCTATTTTTGCTCTTAACACATGAGTTCCTGCTTTGAATTCGCCAGCCTTCATTTTATTAAAAAGTGTTAGGTTTTCATCAACAGAGCGTGTTCTAAACGGACTGTCTTCACCAGGTTGGGTTGGCGTTCCTTTTTGAGCTGCCATTGTTTCACTAGATTGTGAATCTACGTATGCTTTGCCATCTTTTATCATTTGTAATGCCCACAAATAGAGTTGCTCAAAATAGTCTGAGGAATAAACTTCCTTATCCCATTTATAACCCAACCAATCAACATCTTCTTTGATCGCATCTACATATTCCTGATCTTCTTTTGTAGGGTTAGTATCGTCAAAACGCAAATTAACAGGTGCATTATACTTTTCTCCTAGACCAAAGCTAATTCCAATTGCTTTTGTGTGGCCTATGTGAAGGTAACCATTGGGTTCTGGTGGAAACCTAAAGCGTAGTTTGTGTTGTGGCAAACCATTTTTTAAATCTTCTTCGACTATTTGCTCTAAAAAGTTGAGCGGTTTATGAGTATCTGACATAATAATGTGTATTTCTTGAATAAATACATCGCAAAATTAATCAAATAAAAAGTTTATAGATATATCTTCAGGATAATTATTATTTTTATCAAAACAAAAATTAGGAATGGGAGTTATTAAAGTAGAGAATATTAGAGTGTATGCGTATCATGGGTGTTTAAGTGAAGAAACGGTTATTGGTAGCGACTATAGAGTAGATGTTAGCGTAGAGGCTGATTTGGAAAAATCGTCGCTTTCTGATGCTTTAAATGATACGGTTGACTACGTCACTTTGAATGCTATTGTTGTAGAAGAAATGCGAATTCCCTCAAAATTACTAGAGGCTGTTGCAAAACGTATCATTACCCGTGTGTTTAAAGAGTGTCTTTCCGTTTCGTCAGTTTCAATTTCAGTTTCAAAGATTAATCCACCACTTGGCGGAGATGTAGAAAAAGTAACTATTATTTTAAATGAATCCCGCAAGTAAACTTTTTGTAGTTAAACTATTTTAAGCCTTTCTTTTTAGTGGATTCTTTTCTTTTATCTTGTGTAACGTTTAAATTTGCTTAAATTTGCGTTCAATTTTGGCGTCTTGGCCGAGTGGCTAGGCAGAGGTCTGCAAAACCTTCTACAGCGGTTCGAATCCGCTAGACGCCTCCAAAATAAAAAAACCACAACAATTAGGTTGTGGTTTTTTTATTCTCTTATATCTTCGATGATTGTTTGTGGATTTAATTGATCTTTAGGTAAAAATCCTTTTGTTAGTAGTACAAGCCCACAGATGATTAAAACAAGCCCTAAGATCTTTTTAATTTTTATTATTATAACGGGGGTTAATTGTTTTTTTAACTGTTTTGCTAATGCTATTTTGAACACATCTGTGATAAAGTACACTAAAACGAGTGTTCCAAAAAACACGTAAAACCTATTGATATCATTTTCGAGACTTGGACCTGTGACGATAATTATACCAAGCCAAAAAATAAGGACACCAACGTTAATGAAGTTTAATAAAAACCCTTTAACAAAAAGCTCAACATAGTTTGGGCGAAAAGCGCTCGATAGCTGTGCTTTAAGATCGGTTGGTTTCGGTTTTTTGAGAAATACAATAAGGCCATATACGGCTAAAATTGTTCCACCAAACACGTATAATCCTGGGTAGTTACTTAAATTTTCTAGCAATTGAAAACTACTAAAATAGGCAACGCCAATAAAAATAATATCCGCTAATATTACACCAATATCGAAAGCAACGGCAGCTCTAAATCCCTTTGTTGCGCTGGTTTCTATGAGCACAAAAAACACCGGTCCTATCATGAATGCTAGAAAAAAACCTAAAGGTATCGCTGCTTGAATATCTTGAATCATCGCGGTTTAATAATTGAACCTAATATTAGTCTTCGTAACGAATTGTGCCACCAATAATTTTGGTTTGTTTTGTTTTTTTCGGTTTTCCTCTAATGATAAGGTTTCCTCCAGCAATTATTTTTACGTCCAAAAATTCTGTCGTGTTTAGATCTGCATTGCCTCCCGCTTTAATTTTTATTTTGGAGTTATTTGCTACTAAATCTGGAGCATTATAAGC
>Ga0209603_1000218_pt1 | contig 74051 bp, 69 predicted proteins | sample COGITO_mtgs_1206_FD_184812 | JGI IMG/M metagenome (GOLD analysis project Ga0209603, IMG submission 184812) | Pelagic marine microbial communities from North Sea - COGITO_mtgs_120607 (SPAdes) (version 2) | ecosystem: Environmental > Aquatic > Marine > Epipelagic ...
CCGCGCTCCACCCCTGGTCGAGGATGTCGGCCTGGCGCGCCCCGACCACCCCGGCGGCAGGAAATTGGAACTCGACGTCGATCCGTCCGTCAGAGCAGCCGTCGGGCACGTCGGCGCAGTATTGCGCAGCGAGGGCGGCCGCTGCGGCGGGGTCGTCACCCTGCTGCACGACGTCGGGATTGTAGAAGTCGCTCTCGGGAACGAACATCTGGTCGGCGCCGCGAGCGATGCCCAACCCGATCAGATCGCGGTAGTTCTGCAACGGGGTCGCGAGCGCCAACGCCCGCCGAGCGCGCACGTCGTCGAACGGCGGCACAGCCGTGTTGAGCTGGACGAACTGTTCCTGGCCGGTCTCGTCGACGATGTTCTGCAAGCTGTCTTCGTCGCGCAGATCGCCCACGGTGGCGGGGTCAATGGTGTGGAGGCCTTCGACGTCGCCCGAGAAGAGGAGATCAGCGCGAGTCGATGCGTCGGGGATGGGTCGGAACTCCAACGCGTCTAGGTGGACGTCGCCACCCCACCATCGGTCGTGACGGACGAGCCGGGTGACCGAGTCGAGCGAGCGGGACTCGAAGACGAACGGCCCGGTGCCGACCGGTTCTTGGTTCAGCGTCGGACGGACGACCCGTTCCATCTACACCCATTTCCAGGACAAAGAAGCGCTGGCGGTCGCTATGGCCGAGCGATTTCTCGAGCTCCACGGCGAGCTGTTCCAGGCTCGCCCGCTGACCGGCACTCGAACAGAACGGATCGACGGCATCGCTGCCCACCGCGCCGAGTTCTACGAGACCGTCGCGCCAGTACGCCGCTCCACGCTCGTGCGGATACATCGCTCGCCCGAACTTCAGCAACAGCAGGCCCTTCTGGCCGCACACTTACGCAAGCAGCTGACCCGCACCTTCGAACACGAACTCTCCGCACTCGACGACGACGTCGCCGCTGAGGTCCTCGAACTCCTCGATCTCCACACGAGCTGGGAGACGTGGGACCGGCTCCGCGTGTGGCAAAAACTTCCGGTCGACACGAGCCGCAAGATCGTGACCGGACTGATCCGACAAGCCCTGCGACGCCGCTGACCGGAGGCGAGGCTGGGTCCGCCTTGGCGTGTGACACTGCGCCGTTATGGTCAGTTGTATGAGTGATTTTCAGCGACCCGGTGGCTGCGCGACGACCGTGAAAAACGGTTCGCAGGCGGCTTGGACCACAAACCCTCCGTTTTGGACCACAAACTCGACATCATGTGCTGCGGCAACACAACCCACAAGTCCGCAGCAACGGACTGTCAGCGCTGCATCACCCCAGCTCAGAGGTCATTCGATGCGGAGACCGGAGATGGCCCGAGAGATGACCAGCTGCTGGATCTGCTCGGTGCCTTCGAAGATGTCATGGATCTTGGCGTCACGGTGCCAGCGCTCGACGGGGTACTCACGGGTGTAGCCGTAGCCGCCCAGGATCTGGATGGCACGTTCGGTGACCCAGGTGGCGGTGCGTGCAGCCTTGAGCTTGGCCATCGAGCCTTCGGCGTTCTTGAAGCCCTTGTTCTTTCCCAGCCAGGCAGCCCGGTAGATCAGAAGGCGAGAGGCCTCGATCTCGGTCGCCATGTCGGCGAGCATGAACGCAATCGACTGGTTCATGATGATCTTGCGACCGAACGCCTCGCGTTCCTTCGCGTACTCAAGGGAGTACTCGTAGGCGGCGCGGGCGACACCGAGCGCCTGGGCGCCAACGGCCGGCCGAGTGGCCTCGAAGGTCTGCATCGCTGCCTGCGAGTTGCCCTTCTCACCGCGACGCACGCGGGCGATGCGCTCGTCCAGCTTCTCCTTGCCACCGAGCAAGCAGCGGCCCGGAACACGCACGTCGTCGAGGACCACCTCGGCGGTGTGGCTGGCACGGATGCCGTGCTTCTTGTACTTCTGGCCCTGCGACAGACCCTTCGTCCCAGGTGGGACGACGAACGATGCGTGCCCTTTCGATCCCAGCTCGGGGTCGACGACGGCGACGACGACATGAATGTCAGAGATGCCACCGTTGGTGATCCACGCCTTGGTGCCATTGAGCACCCACTCGTCGGTCTTCTCGTCGTACTTGGCTGATGTGCGGTAGCCACCGACGTCAGATCCGGCGTCAGGCTCCGAAGCGCAGAACGCGCCGAGGGCCAACTTGCCGGTGTCGGCATTCTCGTAACACTGCGGCACCCATTCCATCAGCTGCTCGGGCGTGGCCGACGACGCGATGCCTGCAGCAGCGAGACCGGAGCCCATGATGGCCATACCAATGCCTGCGTCGCCCCAGAACAGCTCTTCGATCGCAATCGGCATCGACAGCCCAGTCGGGTCGTTCATCATGGCTTCGGCCATGAACTCCCAGCTGTACAGGCCAATCTCCTTGGCCTGCTCGACGATGGGGTACGGGAACTCTTCTTTCTCATCCCACTCTTCACCCGCTGGACGAACGACGTTCTCGGCGAAGTCGTGCACCCACTTCTGGAGGGTGAGTTGATCCTCATTGAGCTTCATGGAGAAATCGGTCATGTCTTTAAATTACCGGCGGGTAACCAGACTTTCTACCTGCCGGTAACTTCGCGGCAGAAACGTTACGAGTCCAACGTCTCCGCAATCGGAACGACGGAAAAATCGGTGTCGCCGTCGATGACGTAGTTGCCGGCAACCAGCTCAACGGGCGCAGCATCAGCAAACGTCACTCCCATTGGGTCACCACCTGCAGCAACGATGCGGATCTGCTCCTTGTACTGCCGGCGCACCATCGACACCCCCCGGTCACTCGACGACAGCCGCTCCTCGGAGTGCAAGGTGATCGGCCCTTGACCGACCTGTGTCTCGTAGTCGCCGGGGTAGGTCTGGTGCTCCTCATCCGTGAGATCGAACCATCCCTTGGCGTCGGGCCCGTATGTACCGAGTCCCTGCGGCGGTGACCCCTTCGGGATGCGGAGGATGCAGAACACGCGCGTGTGCGTGTCGTCGATCGGCTGTGCCCACGACATGTTGTTCGTCTTGCCGAGATACGCCAGCGTTGGCGTCGCAACCACTCGAATGTTGGGCAGACGCGTCTCGGTAATGCGGTGCAATGTGGTGCCATCTGGCAGCTCACGATCCTGCGTGGCCGTGACCCCCCACTCGTGACGCTGCCAGTCGATGCGCGGCCAGATCTCGAGACGGGGATCGAACTGCGGTCCGCTGATCGCGTTGTGCAAGATGAACACGTGGTACGGATCCATCACGTTCTCGTGTGTCTGGAACCAGTTGCACGGCGCCACGTTCGGGCCACCGAATGCGAAGTGATCGACGACGTGAAACTCCTCGTCATGGCCAATGTCTTCGAAGATGTCGTAGCGCGGGAAGTCAGGCTGCTTCTCGGGCGGACCCATGTACGTGAAGATCACCCCGCCGAACTCCTGAACCGGATACCACGGCTGCCGATACGAAGACTTGTTGCGACCACGGTCCGGCTCGCACGGCTGGTCAGTGCAGGTGCCATCAGCACTGAATGCCCACCCGTGGTACGGGCAACGGATGCAATCCTCTTCGACCCGCCCGTAAAAGAGGCTGGTGCCGCGATGGCAGCATCGGGGTTCGAGCAGGCCCGGCGTTCCATCGAGCGATCGATACAGCACGAGGTCTTCGCTGAGTAGCCGCACCTCGCGCGGGATGGACGTCGCCTCGCTCGACAACGCCACGGGCTGCCAATAGCGACGCAACAGTTCACCCGACGGCGTGCCGGCGCCAGTCTGAAACAACTCTGGGTCGGAAACACCCACTGGCCGTCCGTAGGCGCGTCCGTCATCCATCACTGCAGATCACCACACCAGAGAGCGCTCGGACGAGGCGCGAAATGAACTGTTCATGCCAAGCATGGGATCCGTCGAACGCTCAGCGACGAACGGCGGTGCCGTTCTTGGTCGTCTCGACGATCCAGCCAGCCGCCTGCAACTCGTCGCGGATCGCATCAGCCACACCGAAATCCTTCGCCGAGCGAGCAGCGTCCAGCGCTGCCGCCTGGGCCGCGATCTCGTCGGGCACGTCGGATCCAGCCGACAGCTCAAGGCCGAGCGCAGCGCACATCTCGTGGACCGCAGCGACCAGACCAGCCACGTCCTCACCCGCTTCAAGGCCAACGTTGGCCCGGCGGGTTGTATCGAACACGAGCGCCATCACCTTGGGCGTGTCGAGGTCGTCGTCCATCGCTGTGCTGAACGCTGCAATCAGGTCATCGTCTGGCTCGGCAGCGAGGCCCGCCGTTCTTGCGGCGAACCCGTCGAGACGCTCGAGCGAGGTGACCGCCGCATCGATGGTGGCCTGGTCCAGGGTGATCGGGCTGCGATAGTGCGACTGCAGCAGCACCAAGCGGTAGGCACGCTGGTCGTAGTGCTCGATGAGGTCGAGCAGGTTCGACACGTTGCCGATCGACTTCGACATCTTCTCGCCCTCGCCGTCGACGATGAAGGCGTGGTGCATCCAGTGGTTGGCGAACTTCTTGCCGAGCGCAACGGCCTGCGCGCGTTCGTTTTCGTGGTGCGGGAACCTCAGGTCTTGCCCGCCGCAGTGGAGATCAAAGCCCTCACCGAGCAGGTCAAGGCTCATCGCCACGCACTCGCTGTGCCAGCCTGGCCGACCCTCGCCCCAGGGTGATGGCCATGCCGGCTCACCGGGCTTCGAGAATTTCCACAGCACGAAGTCGGCAGGGTGCCGCTTCTGACCGGCGCCGACGACTTCGCGCTCGCCGCCACCGGCTCGCATGTCATCGAGCGTCTGGAATGCGAGCGCGCCGTAGTCGTCGACCGACTCGACGTCCATGTACACCCCGTCATCGGTGGCATAGGCCTTGTCCAGGTCCACCAGCTCGCCGATCATCGCGACCATGCCCTCGACGTACTCGGTCGCACGCGGGATGTCGGTCGGACGCTTGACGTTGATGCCGTCCATCGCCTCGAACCACATTGCCTCGCACTTCGTGGTGATGTCCTTCCACGGCCGGTTTTCGTTGTTGGCGCGCTTGATGATCTGGTCGTCGATGTCGGTGATGTTCGACACCAACCGCACCTCCAGGCCAGTCCACTCAAGGTAGCGGCGCAGGATGTCGTAGCTCAGCGTGGCGCGGCCGTGCCCGAGGTGCGCCGGACCGTAGACCGTGGGCCCACACAGGTAGATGCTGACTTTGCCCGGGTCGCGAAGAGCCAGCTCACGCGCGGATCTTGATGCAGTGTCATACAGGTGCAGCACGTCGCCGATTCTACGACGGACCCTCGACCAGCCCACGCCCTCTCTCAACACCCCAGTGCAACGTGATGACGAACACCCCCACAGACGCATGGCTTCGTCATCGCAACGTCCTGCGGGCGGGCCGACAGCGGTGGATAGCCTGGCCCACTTATGGCGAACATTCCTGACAAGCCGACACTCGACGGCATCGAGAACCGCTGGGCAGACCAGTGGGACACCGATGGCACGTACTCCTTCGACATGTCAGCGGTACGGGACGACGTCTTTTCCATCGACACGCCTCCACCCACCGTCAGCGGGTCGCTGCACATGGGTCACATCTTCAGCTACACCCACACCGACATCGTCGCCCGCTACCAACGGATGAAGGGCAAGAAGGTCTTCTACCCGATGGGGTGGGACGACAACGGCCTGCCCACCGAACGTCGCGTGCAGAATTTTTTTGGCGTGCGTTGCGACCCGAGCCACTCCTACGAAGCCGGCTTCGAGCCGCCGTTCCGCGGCGACCCACCGAAGAAGCACCAAGCCGTGCCGATCTCGCGACCGAACTTTCTGGAACTGTGCGACGAACTCGTCGAGCAAGACGAGAAGGTCTTCGAAGCCCTTTACCGCCGCCTCGGCGTCAGCGTCGACTGGGAGCAGCACTACGCCACTATCGATGAGCGCAGCCGCCGCGTCAGCCAGCGCGCCTTCTTGCGGAACGTGCAGCGCGGCGAGGCCTACAGCCAGGAAGCCCCGACACTGTGGGACATTGATTTCCGGACTGCCGTCGCCCAAGCCGAGATGGAAGACCGTGAGCGGCCCGCCGCGTATCACAAGATCCCGTTCCAGAAAGCCGACGGAACCGGCTCGATCGACATCGACACCACGCGCCCTGAGCTGCTCGCTGCCTGCGTGTCACTGGTTGCGCACCCCGATGACGAACGTTTCCAGCCGCATTTCGGCACGAAGGTGATCGTGCCGCTCTACGGCCAAGAGGTCGAGATCCGCGCTCACGAGTTGGCCCAGCCCGACAAGGGCACCGGCATTGCAATGATCTGTACGTTCGGCGACACCACCGACGTCACGTGGTGGCGGGAGCTGAACCTCGAGATGCGCGCCATCATCGGCCGCGACGGCCGACTCTTGCCCGACGCACCGCACGACGTCGATCCCGAGGCCTATGCGCTGATTGCCGGCAAGTACCCAAATCAAGCGCAGCGTGCGGTGGTCGAACAACTCACTGAGCAGGGCATCCTCATCGGTGAGCCCCGGCCCCTGCAGCACCCCGTGAAGTTCTACGAACGCGGCGACCGGCCCCTTGAGATCGTGACGTCGCGTCAGTGGTACATCCGCAACGGTGGACGCGACGCAGACCTGCGCGCCGACCTCGTCGCACGTGGCACCGAGATGGATTGGCACCCAGGCCACATGCAGCACCGCTACGACAACTGGGTCGAGGGTCTCAACGGTGACTGGCTCGTGAGCCGTCAGCGTTTCTTCGGCGTCCCGGTGCCGATCTGGTATCGCCTGGACGCCGCTGGGGAGCCGATGTACGACGAGCCGTTGCTGCCGAGCGAGGACCTCTTGCCGATCGATCCGTCGACCGACGTGCCGAACGGCTTCAGCGCAGACCAGCGTGACCAGCCGAACGGCTTCGCGGGCGACCCTGACATCCTCGACACGTGGGCGACATCGTCACTCACGCCTCAGATCGCCGGGCATTGGGAAGAGGGCGACGGTCTGTTCGAACGTGTCTTCCCCTACGACATGCGCGCTCAAGGCCACGACATCATCCGTACCTGGCTCTTTTCCACGATCACGCGCAGCCACCACGAACATGGCGTCGCACCCTGGAGCCACGCCGCGCTCAGCGGATGGATTCTTGACCCGGACCGCAAGAAGATGTCGAAGTCGAAGGGCAACGTTGTCACCCCGATGGACCTGTTCGACCAGTACGGCACTGACGCCGTGCGCTACTGGTCTGCTTCGGGCCGCCCGGGCGTTGACACTGCGTACAGCGAAGATCAGATGAAGGTCGGCCGCAAGCTTGCCAACAAGCTCCTCAACGTCACCAAGTTCGTCTTGACCTTCCCGGAAGCAGACGCGTCGATCCCGCTCGCCGATGCAGTGACCGATCCGGTCGACCTGTCGATGTTGGCCAAGCTCGACGAGGTCATTGCAGAGGCAACCGCCGGCTTCGAAGCATTCGACTACGCCCGAGCGCTCGACCGGACGGAATCGTTCTTCTGGTGGTTCTGCGACAACTACGTTGAACTCGTCAAGGGCCGCGCCTACAACTCGCGTGGGCCCGAAGCTGCGAACTCTGCACTGCGTGCGCTGCGAGAAGCACTCGGATCCGTTCAGCGCCTGTTCGCCCCGATGATCCCATTCGCGACCGAGGAAGCTTGGAGCTGGTGGAACACCAACAGCGTCCATGCAGCCTCGTGGCCCGTGCCGAGCGCACTCACTGGCGACGCAACGTTGATCGACCCAATCATCGACACCCTGGCCCACGTCCGGCGGGCGAAGACCGAGGCGAAGCAAAGCCAGAAGGCTGCCGTCGAGAGCCTCGTGGTCACGGCCCCAGCCGCGCTGCACGCCGCCGTCATCGCAGGCGACGGCGACCTCCGCGACGCTGGTTCGATCGCAACGGTGTCCCTTGTCGAAGGCGATGGGTTCAGCTGTGCGATCACCCTGGCACCGACTGACTGAGGGTCGCGCCCAGCGACGGGCGGAATCACGCTTGGTCCTAGCGGAACCTAAGTCATATCATATTCCCAGTATCGTCTTGCCTTATGCGCACGAAGTTGGGTCTTGCCGTCGCGTCGATGACCGCCGCCTCCATCCTGGTCTTCAGCGCAGCCTCCGGGGCCGCGCCGTCAGAGACCGATCCGCCGCCCGACAGCGCTGAAGCCCCGCTCACAGATGCGTCGACGACGACCACAACGCTTCCGCCCGTCATCGTCGGTCCGGCCATCATGCAGGGCGATGACGCTCTTGACGGTGTCCCCAGCGCGCCGGACCGCGGGACGCAGGTCGTCATCAATCCGCCACCAAGCACCACGACCACAACGCTCCCCCCAGGACCTGACTACAGCCTTCCGGCCAACTCCGGAGCTGGTCGCCGTGCGGTGTATTCAAAGTCGCTGCAAAAGGTCTGGGTCGTCGACGGCAACAATCGGCTCATCAAGGAACACCGAGTTTCCGGCAAACTCAGGTATTGCGACCCGTACCCCGGCACTTATCGTGTGTATTCCAGGTCGAAGTACACCCATTCCATTCAGAACCCGCGGATCCAATGGATGTACATGGTCCGGTTCGCCAAGAGCTGCAACGGCGGCAATATCGGCTTCCACGAGATCCCGACCGACACGAGCACGGGCTACAAGCTGCAGTCGGTCAGCCAGCTCGGCACGCCGCTCTCCGGAGGGTGCGTGCGCCAGGCCGTCTCCGACGCTGTCTGGATGTGGAATTGGGCGTACGTCGGCACAAAAGTCGTCGTACTCCCCTGACGAGACCTGCCATGATTGAGCTTCGTTGCGGTCCACCTTGCCGCGACCGAAGCTAGTGTCGCCAGCTTCATGTCCGTCGACAATCTATCGCCCGAGTCGTTCCCTCCCGCGAGCTCCTGCGAGCCACCGTCCCCGATCCAACTCCGCCGCACCTGGCCCCAACGACTGACCATCGCCGGCGTCATTCTTGCTGCCTTCGGTTCTTTTGCTGCTGGATCGGTGCTCTTCGCAGCGCAGCGCGTCGTCGAAGACCGCAACGTCGTCGTGCTCGACGACAACAATGCCGCAGGATCACCCGACGGTGAATCGTCGTTCGCCGCAAGCGAGGGCGATGGCAGTGCTACCAATCAGCCACTGCAACCTGTCGAGACATTCCCGCCGGCCGAGCCTGCAGCCCGCAATTTCTTGATCACCGGCGCTGACAACAACGCCTGTATCGACCCTGACTCGCCATATGCCGGGGCATTCGGCGATCGAGAGAGCTTCGGTGCACGCAGCGACACGATCATGCTCTGGCGCGTCAACCCCGCCACGTCTCAGGTCGCTGTCTTGTCATTCCCGCGTGATCTCTGGGTGAACATTGCCGGCCGGTCCAGCGAGCAACGCATCAACGTCGCATACGAACGTGACAATCCACAACGCCTGATCGACACGATCTACCAGAACTTTCTGATCGAGGTCGATCACTACATCCAGGTCGACTTCTGCGCCTTCAAGATTCTCGTTGACGCGGTCGGTGGCGTTTCGGTCCCCTTCGATTTGCCGGTGCGCGACCTAAACACCGGCCTCAACGTGCCCGAAGTCGGGTGCTTCAACTTCGACGGCGACCATGCACTGGCCTACGTCCGATCACGCAAGCTCCAGTACCTGACCGAGAGCGGCGAATGGAAGCAAGACGGCACCTCCGATCTCGGACGCATCTCGCGCCAGCAGGACTTCATTCGTCGAACCGTTGATTCGTTGCTGGCCGCCGGCGCCTTCAACCCCAGTGTGATTCGAGCCCTGATCCGCACCAGTGACGACTACGTCGTCGTCGACAACAACTTGTCAATTAACAAGCAACTCGAGTTCGCCGGCGTGCTACGTGAAGTGGACCCCGCAGACATCACGACGTATCAGATCGAAGCACGAGGCGCCACGATTCAGGGTCAGTCCGTGCTGATCCCGCAGACGGGCGGGTCCAACATGCAGGCCGTCTTCGCAGTATTCCGCGGCGACGCAACGTTGGCCAGCGCTCCCGAGCAGGTGTTTGAGACCACCACCACGGCAGCCCCCGACGAGCGAGTGACCGATACCAGCGGTCCTGCCACAACATTCGATTCACCTGTCGATCTCGTTGATCCGACGACGACGGTCGAGGCAGTTCCGTTCGTGACACTGCCAATTGTCGAAGCCGAAGTGAACAGTATGGGCATCTTCCCCGACCCCAACGTCAGTTGCTCCTGAACCCCACCCGAACGGCGAGGCAACAGCGTCACCGGTGTCGTCGACCCAAGCTGAACATCAGGTGTCGAGGACCCGCGCCAAGGCAGCAGCGGCGTCTGATGGACCCGTCACCGTGGTGATCCGGCTGCCCGTCGCCGCCGCGAGCTCCCGAGCCGCCTCGTCGTCGTCGGCAGGCGCGATAATTAGCAGCTCCTCGACCTGCCGTGCGGCGACCGCCACGCCGATCGCCGACTCGGCATCGCCCGATCCGTGGGCAGTCGCTCGACAATCCGACAGCAGAATCGTGATCTTCCGCGCTGCCCGCGACCGGCCAAGCTGCTCGCGAGCAGCAGCGAGCGCACCTGCCACGTCCGTGGTGCCGAAACCGCGGAGCGCCAGCACCGCATCGACCACGCCCTCGTTCGACTTGTGGGCATCCTGCGACTTCGCGGCAACGACCTCCTTGCCGAACGAGAGCACCGAGTAGTCGTTCGGGGAACGCCAAGCAATCGATGCCGCTGCAACCGCTGAGGTCGCCAGCGGTTCGCCACCCATCGAGCCGCTCCGATCAACGAGCAAGCAGATCGCCGTGTCTGGCGTCGTCCAGGCTCGAACCCGCAGCTCCTCTGGGTCGACGGCTCGCTGCTCGCTGCGCGCCGACACCAGCGCATCGATGCTGGCATCAAGATCGATATCGCCGCCGTCGGGCCGATAGCGCTGCGTCTCCAATCGGCCGACGCCACGCGGGCGAGTCGGGCCACGTTTGGCGAGATCGAGAAACAGCCTGCCCGCCAGCCGACGAGCGAGGTCGCGCAGCATCTGATCGGTGGCCCCCGTCAAGTCGGCCAACAACGCCATCGTCTCGTCGGGGTCGTCTTCCATCGCCCGCTCGATTGCTTGCTCATCAAGTTCGCCGACCTCGGGCGAGATCTCCTCGAACCGATCGTTGCGTTCGAGCTCTCGGCGCGACGTGGACTTCTTCCGCGCGTCGCTGACAGCCTCGTCAGCCTCGTCGCCTTCCTTGACGCCGGGCGGCGGCGACTTCAGCTGGAGGTCGTGCCCCCAGTCGGGGCGCCAGCTTTTCCCTCGCCGTCACCTCCGTCGGACGTCGACCGGCCGAACACGACCTCCCAGAGTTCACGGATGACGTCTTCGGCGCTTCGGCTGGCGCCCTCCCGCAACCGCACCCGCCCTGACAGTGCAACGAGAGCCGCGTCGAGCGACACGCTCGGCGTGTGCGGCTCGGCATCGCGAATTGCCGACAGCGAATTCGCCACCATGACCATGTCGATGGCTCCACGTACCGACGAGCCGATCCGCAGGTCAGGATGCTCGCGCGTTGAACGAACCAGCGCGACCACGCCGTCCCGCCACGCCGCATCGACGTCGTTCAACTGCCCAGGCGCGGCGGTGACCGTCTCCTTGCGGACGATCATCGCCTCGTCCCCCAGCGACTGATAGTCGACCGAAATTCGACACACCCGGTCGTACACCGCACTCGAGATGCGCGCCGTGCCGACCGCGTCGAAGGGGTTCATCGCCGACACCAGCCGGAAACCAGGCGCCGCCTCAATCCGTCCGAGTCGAGGCACGTTGAGTTCACGCTCGCTCATCACGGTAATCAGCACGTTGAGCGTCTCTTCAGGGACCCGGTTGAGTTCCTCGATGTACAGCAACGACCCGTCCTGCAACGCAGCGGCAAGTGGACCGACAACGAAGACGTCCGGGTCATATCCCTCGCTCAGCACGCGGGCCGGGTCGAAGTGACCAACGAGGCGCGCCGGCGTGAGTTCGGCATTGCCCTCAACAAACTCGAAACCAATGTCCATCTCGCGAGCGACACCGCGGAGCAGGGTCGATTTGCCGGTGCCGGGCGGGCCCTCGATCAGAATGTGGCGGTTGGCGTCGATCGCGGCGATCGCGAGCTCGATTTCGCGGACGCGGCCGACCACACCGGCCCTCAGCCGGTCGAGCAGGGCACGCAGGTCAGCAGATGCAGCAGTGTCAGACATAGGTGACCACTCCGCGAATGTTCTCGCCGTCGCGCATTGCCCGGTAGCCCTCGTTGATCTCGTCGAGGGCATACGTCTTGGTGATCAGCTCATCGAGCTTGAGCTGTCCTTCGCGGTACATCCCAAGCAGCTTCGGGATATCCGCACGGGGATTCAGCGACCCGAAGATCGTCCCCTTGATCTCCTTGTTCCACATCGCCAACTCGAACAGGTTGACCGATGATGTGCCCTGATCCATCGGCGCAATGCCGGTCACGACGATCGTTCCGCCCTTGCCGGCCAACTTGGTCCCGAGCTCCATCATCTCGCCGTACAGCACGCCGGGCGTCATGATCACCTTGTCGGCCATCATCCCCCACGACAGTTCGTTGACCTGCGGGAAGGCTTCCTCCATCGACGAGAACGTGTGCGTCGCACCGAACTCCATCGCCTTCTCACGCTTGAACTCGATCGGGTCGACCGCAATGACGTGCCGGGCGCCCGCCATCGCCGCTCCCTGTACGGCGTTCATCCCGATACCTCCGATGCCGACCACCACGACCGTGTCGCCAGGTTCGACGTTGGCACGATTGGTCGCCGAGCCCCAGCCAGTGGCGACACCGCACGACACGAGTGCGACGGCTTCGAGGGGTAGGTCCTTTTCCACCTTGATCACCGAGTCGGCAGAAACACAGGTGTACTCCGAGAACGTGCCCAGCTTGGCGAACAGGTTCAGCTCGGTTCCGGCCTTCGGACCACTGACCAGCCGATGGCGGCTCGTGCCGTCGGTGATCATTCCTTTGAGAAAGGTCCCCCCGCTTGAGTCGCACAGATTCTGGCGACCGGTCGAGCAGTAACGGCAGCGTCCGCACGACGGAACGAACGAGGCCGAGACGTGATCGCCGACCTCGACGCTCCTCACGCCGGGCCCGACCTCGACGATGACACCCGCGCCTTCGTGACCACCGATCATCGGGAACAGGTCGGTGATACCCATCGCGTCCCACGCCTCGCGTGGCGGCACCATGTCACCGGTGACGATGTGCTCGTCGCTGTGGCACAGACCAGCGGCCTTCCACTGCACAAGTACTTCGTTCGCCTTCGGCGGGTCGACTTCGATCTGTTCGACAACCCAGGCCTGACCTTGGTCATACAACAACGCTGCGCGGCTCAACATGACCGCAAACTACTGCTCACTTCTGTTCCCGCTCGCACCGGTCAGTGCAGACTCGGGGCGACGGACGATTCGAGCGCAGGTACTCTGCCCCCGTGCGCGAATCGACGACTGGGACCCCCGACTGGACTACCGACACGTGGCTGATCGCAGGAGGGCGAGACCGCACCCCCGGCGAGCCGTTGAACGTTCCACCCGTGTTTGCCTCAAACTTCTACCTGCCCGACGATCGCCTGTACAGCCGATCCGATGGGACCCCGACCACCGACGCACTCGAAGACCTGCTCAGCGGTCTGGAAGATGGCCGCGCGTTGGCCTTCGCATCTGGGATGGCAGCAGCGGCCGTCATCTTCCAGCGACTTCACGTCGGTGCAACGATCGCTGTCCCCGAGGACCCATACCACGGCGTCGCAGGCATCGTCGCCGAAGGCGAAGCCCAAGGTCGATGGACGGTGCGCCGTCTCGACCAGGCGGACACTCCCGCCTGGCTCGATGCGATGCGAGAGTGCGATCTCGTCTGGCTGGAGACCCCGGAGAACCCGCTGATGACAGTCGCCGACCTCCCCGTGATCTGCGGTGCTCCGCGGGGCGACACGACGCTGGTCGCTGTCGACAGCACGTTTGCGACGCCGCTGAATCAACGACCGCTCGACCTCGGCGCCGACGTGGTCATGCACTCGGCCACGAAGTTCATCGGCGGACACTCAGACCTGCTGGCGGGCGTGTTGATCACGCGCTCAGCCGAACTCCACGACGAGTTCCATCACCGCCGACTCCTCCACGGTGCGACGATCGGCGCGATGGAGGCATTCCTGACAATTCGAGGTGCGCGAACGATGAGCCTTCGCGTGGAGCGCGCCCAAGCCAACGCAATGGAGTTGGCCCAGCGGCTCGAACAGCACCCCGAGATCACCCGGGTGCTGTATCCGGGCCTCCCGAGCCACAGCACGCACGCCGTCGCTGCGACGTTCATGTCCGGCTTCGGCGCCATGATGTCGTTCGAGACCACCGGGTCAGGCGACCGAGCGACCGAGGTCTGCGCCCGCGCCGAACTGATCAATCACGCGACATCACTCGGCGGTGTCGAGACGACCATGGAGCGTCGAGCCGCGATCCCCGGTCAGGAACGCATCCCGCCGACGTTGATTCGCCTCAGTGTGGGGTGTGAAGACGTCGACGACCTCTGGGCCGACTTCAACCACGCCCTCCGCCCCACCTGACGACAACCGGCAGAGACAGAATCGTCAGCTGTACACCATCACGCCGCGGATGTTTTTGCCCGAGCGCATGTCGTCGTAGCCGTCGTTCACACCGTCGAGCGTGTATTCCTTGGTGACAAGGCCATCGAGGTCGAGCTGGCCTTCACGGTAGAGACCGAGCAGCTTCGGAATGTCGGCTCGGGGGTTACCCGAACCGAAGATCGAACCGACGACCTGCTTCTCCATGAGTGTGAGGTCGAGCAGGCTGACGTTTGCCGACATCTCCATGGCAGGGTGGATGTTGGTGACGACGACGCGGCCACGCTTGGCAGTGAGTGCCAGCGCCGAGGCGAGCAACTCGCCCGAACCGACACCCATGGTCATGACGACCTTGTTGGCCATGGTGCCCCAGGACGCTGCACCGATCGGCTCGACGGCTTCTTCCATCGAGGCCGCCGTGTGGGTGGCGCCGAATTCCATTGCCTTCTCACGCTTGGACTCGACCGGGTCAATCGCCCAGATCTGCTTGGCGCCGGCGAGCTTGGCGCCCTGAATCGCGTTGGCGCCGATGCCACCGACTCCGACGACGGCGACCACGTCACCCGGCTGCACCTCGGCGGCATAGACCGACGAGCCCCAGCCAGTGACCACGCCGCAACCGAGCAGGCAAGCACGGCTGAGCGGCACGTCCTTCTCGATCTTGATACAGCTCGCCTCGTTGACCACGGTGTCGTGGGCGAATGTGCCGAGCATGCACATCAGCTTCAGGTCCTCACCATTCGCGGCATGGTGACGCGAGGTCATGTCGGATGCCTGGAGACCGGCAGCCATGATCGCGCCCAGGTCACAGAGGTTTTGGTGACCGGTCGAACAGCTAGGGCAACGGCCGCAAGATGGGATGAAGCCGAACACGACGTGGTCGCCTTCTTCGAGCCAGCTGACTCCGGGGCCAACTTTGGTGACGACGCCGGCGCCCTCGTGGCCACCGATGATCGGCAGCTCGAACGGTAGATCGCCGGTTACGAGGTGTTCGTCAGAGTGACAGAGGCCAGAGGCGGCCAGCTTGACCATCACCTCACCTTCCTTCGGATCATCGAGTTCAATGTCCTCGACGGCCCACGGCTTGTTGACTTCCCAGAGAATGGCGGCTTTGGTCTGCATGGCGCGATCGTAGGCCATCCTCCCCCGCCGTGTGCCACCGGGCACTGCACGTACAACCGCGGCCGTACGCACCGAGGATCCGTGCTTCAGACAACTCGGTGACAGTGAGCTGACACGCTGACTTCAATGGACGAATCTGATTGCTCCGACAACGCCGCAGGCTTCGGCGATCTCGACATGGAAGCGATGCAGCGCGAAGCGATCGCCGGGCTCGTGCGCGAGCTCAGCGACGACGACCTCCATCACGTCGCTGACCTCATCCGGCAGCTCCAGACCGAACGGGCCATCGCCGACGGCGACCATGACGCAATCATCAACGCAGCGTTCGAGATCGGCTTCGGACGCGACGGTCTCGGTGTGCTTCCCTGGGTCGAGGGCAACCTCATCATCTGTCCAGGCGGCATGGTTTCCAAATCACGGGCGAGTCACCGATGTCGATTCGTCAGTGTCGACAACTGCTGGGTCTGGGACAGCGGAATGCTGCTGCGCGAAGACAAACGGTCGTCGCCCGGCACCGACGAGGGGTTTCGCGCCATTGCGCTGCTCCCATTGGTCAACGGTCTTGAACTCGATGTCGTTGCCGGCCGCGCCAGGCAGGGGCAGCACTCAGTCGAACACGTCGTGAGCTACGCGGTCCGTGGCGGCGAACTCGTCGAGGTCAGCCAACGCACAGTGAACGCAAACCACGGCGGCCGCCAGCTCTAACAGCACTGCTCAGCGTGGCAGCACCCAAATCTCGATGTAGTCAGCTACGGGCAGCCAACGATCGATCGAGTCGTCCAGGTCGCCTTGGCTGATGCTGTTGATCAGCTCGGCTTGATTCTCAAAGTCGGCCAGACTCGGGTTGCCTGCAGGGTCGGTCAGCACATTGAGAATCTCGTCGTTGAGTTGCTCGTTGCTGAACAGTTCCAGCTCGTTGCCGACCGTGCGGATCGCGGCCGCGTACTCAACATCGGTGACGCCGTTGGCGCGCAGGTCGACCACCTGCTCCAACACCGCGATCGACACGTCTTGGACGCGGTCGGGGCCAGTGGAGACGGACAGGAATGTCTCGGCCAACGGAGTGGCCCCGCCCGTCAGTTCGATTGCCGCGAAGGGTGAGTACGACTCGCCCAATTCCTCGCGAATCACGTCGGCGAGGCGGGCGGTGATCACTTGCTGCAGCAGCCTGGCGATGACGTCGTCTCGGCGCTCGATAGTGCCGTCCCCGGTAAACAAGAACGTGACGCTTGCCTGATCGCCTTCGCCGGCCTGTGTCGTGTCGACGATGGCTCCGGCCGGCGGCAGCGGTTCGGCGAAATCGACGGACTCGACGCGACCTGTCGCCGGCAGCGTGCCGAGGTAGACGCGTGCCAACTCGGCTGCTTCAGAGATGTCGAAGTCCCCGTTGAAGGAGAATGCCCAGTCCGATGCGTCGCCAAACCGGTCGCGAAACACCGCTTCGACCTGCGCCGGCTCGACCGATTCGAGATCGTCGACGCTGAGGAGCTGGTATCGCGGATCGGTGTAGCGCGTCTCGGTCAGCAACTTGAAGCGCGCGTAGTTCGGATTGATCGAGGGATCCTCGGCAAGCGGCAGTTCGTTGTCGATGTACTGCTCAAGCGCCACGGGATCGACGCGCGGTTCGGTCATCACCAGGTGGATCAACTGGAACAGTGTCTCCATGTCGGTCGTCGCAGCGGACCCGTTCAAGCCCTCGGTGAAGACATCGATTGTCGCGTCGAGGACCACTTCTTTGTCCGCCAGGAACGCATCGATTGCGACCGGGTCGAACGACCCGACCCCGCTGTTCTCGACGACGTTCTCGGCAACCGCTGCGGCCGCGACATCTGTGTCGTCAAGCACCGTCGACCCTCCGGGGCTCCGGCCTTCGAACATGACCACGCCGTCAGTGATCGGGGTGTTGTTGAACGCGACGCTGACACCGTTCGGGAAGGTGAGCAGCGCCGGTTCGAAGAAGCTGATGACCGTGCCATCGGCGAGCTGCGTCACACCGATCTCATCGACTGGCGCTGGTGGCGTGAGGAGAGAGTCGCCGATCGCAGCAGCATCGGGTCGCGGCTCGACCTGACGCGATGACGCGTTTTCAGCCTGGGTGACGAACACGTCAGCCGCGGGTACGTCGCCGATCTCATCGGCAGGCGCCGTGACGAAGATGTGTGGCCCCGCAGCCTCGTAGCGGGTCACGAACATGTATGCGAGCGTCTCGGGAGTGGCGCGGTCGAGCACGGCGGTCACGTAGTCGAACCAGCGCTGAGCGGTCGGCAACGACTCTCCCTCGAGGACGTGGCGGACGTACTCATCGGCGTACGAGGCGTCCTGGCGCGAGTCGCGGCCATCGAAGTCGACTTGTGCGGCGCTGCGGCGAGCAGCGACGGAACGGTCGACCTCGTCTTGGGTGAAGCCATAGCGCAGCACTCGCTCGTACTCGTCGAGCACCGCCTGTGTCGAAGCTTCGAGGTCCGCTCCGTCAGCGGAGACGAAGATCTCGGGAGCATCGAGCAGGCGGACGAACCCACTGCCATCGACCGCGGCATCGTCGAACGGCACCTCGCCGCGCAGGGCATCATTCGCCAGGCGTGTGCCGATGATCTCGAAGGCGAGTTCCTGGTAGATGTCGCGTTGTACCACCGCCTCGCGGGAGCCGGACAGGTCGCGCGCGAGCGGGAGTGTCACGAACGCAAAGCCCTCTGAGACGTCCGGATCGTCGAACACCACCGCCCGCGCGTCGGTCGCAGGTTCGACGACCAGGTCGACGCGCTCGGGCGAATCACCTCGCGCATCCGCTGGCTGAAATCGTTCGACAATCTGGCGTTCGATGTCAGCAACATCGATGTCACCGACGACCACGACGGCTGCATTGTCCGGTCGGTACCAATCGTCGTAAAAGGCCCGCAGCGGACCGTCCGTGGTCGAACTGATCTCGTCGTCAGTACCAATCGGCTTGCGGTCCTCATAGGGCGACCCATCGAGAAAGAACCGCTGGATCTCGTCGAAGACTCGACCGTTGACGCTCTGCGCCGAGCCGCGCCATTCGTCGAGTACGACGCCGCGCTCGGCCAGGACCTGGTCAGGATCGATCGTCGCTGCCGACAGCCATTGCTGCAGCACGTCCAGACCCGTGCTGACGGTCGACGGATCCGCCGTCGGCATTGTCAACTGGTACACGGTTTCGTCGTAGCTCGTGTATGCGTTGATGTCCGCACCAAAGCTGGCGCCGAAGCTACGCAGGACGGCGATGAGTTCGTTCTCCGGAAACTGCTCGGTGCCGTTGAACAGCATGTGTTCAAGGAAGTGAGCGCCGCCGCCCTGATCAGACTCTTGGAGTGCTGAGCCCGCGTCAATGCTCAGCCGCATTTCGACGCGGGCACCAGGATTGTCGTTCCGGCGGATCAGGTACCGCAGTCCGTTGTCGAGCGTGCCCAGCGTGATCGCCGGGTCGATGTCAGCGAGCGCAGGGAGCCCATCGGGATCAGGTGCCACGATCGGCGTGGATGAGCCGTCGTTGACCGTTGGTGTGCCACCTGGGGTTGTGGTGCTGTCCGGAGGTTCGGTGGTCTCCGGTTCATCGATCGACGGCGTCGAGTTGCTCGACTCTTGGGTGACGCCCGACGATGAGGTGCACGCCGCGACGAGCAGACACGTCGCCACTCCGAAGGCGGTCGATCGTGCAACGGAACGACGACAGGATGGACCAGAGCGAGCGCCGAACATGATGCGGAGGCTAGATCCCGCCTCTCTGTCTTCGGTCAAGCGACACCAGCGCCACGCACGACGAGCGGGAGGCTGAAACCCGCGGCAGACTACGTCTCGTGGATTTGCCGCCCCCTGAACCGGCGCCGACGAACAACTTGCTGGCACCCGCCACCTCGGCTCGCGCTGATCTCCCCGCGCCAACATCGACCGCACCCAGCGTGCTCTCATCTCCACTCCGGGTCACCGGATTGACCAAGTCGTTCGGCACCAAGCTGGCGATCAACAACCTCTCGTTCGCCGTGCCGCAGGGCGCCTGCTACGGATTGGTCGGCCCGAACGGCAGCGGGAAGTCGACCACCATGCGCACCGTTGTCGGCTTGGTTCGACCCGACGCCGGTTCCATCGAGGTGTGCGGGATCGATGTCGCGCACGACGTAATGGCGACTCGACGCGCCATGGGGGTCATGCTCGATCCGCTCCAGCTGTTCGACCGGCTGACCGCGTGGGAGTTCGTCGACACCATCGGTGCGCTGCGCGGTCTTGACACTGCCACTGTTCGCGATCGAGCGACCGAGCTGTTCGACGTGCTCGATCTCAGCGAAGATGCACGTCGACCGATTGCCGGCTACAGCCACGGCATGCGGAAGAAGACAGCGTTGGCGGTGGCCATGCTTCCCCGCCCACAACTGGTGATGCTCGACGAGCCGTTCGAGGGTGTCGATCCGGTGTCGACTCGCGCCATGCGGCGCATGCTCGACCGCTTCCGATCCGGCGGCGGAACCGTGGTGCTCTCCACGCACGTGATGGACATCGTCGAGCGAGTGTGCGACCACGTCGGCGTCATCAACCGCGGCCAGCTCGTGGCATCTGGTCCGATCGATGAACTCCGCGATGGCCGGCGGCTCGAGGACGCATTCATCGACGTCGTGGGCGCCACAGACATCGACGACAGCGCCCTTGACTGGCTCGACCGTTGAAGATCGGGTCCGCGCAACTCGGGCGGCTTTTTGCCCGTCTGCGCTGGCGCATGCTGCGCGGCTCACTGCGCACGCCCGGGGCCCAACGGTGGACCGTGCTGATCGGGTTGCTGGCCTCGGTGTTCCTGGGCGTGACGGGTGCTGTGGGACTCGCCGTCGCGGGTCAGCTCGCTGAAGACGGCACCGCACTGTTCGTGATCGCTGCAACCGGGATCACCCTCGCGGTCGTTGCGCTCGGCGTGGTCGCGGGCATCAGCCAACCGATCGATCCGCGTGTGCTCGCGACCGAACCATTGTCCGACAGACAGCTTGCAACCGGCCTCCTCGTCGGTTCAGCCTCCGGCCCACCCGGCCTCTCAGGTGGCCTCGTCGCGTTCGGAATGTTTGTTGGCGGCGTCCGCGGCATCTCCTCGGTGCCCGTTGTCGCCCTCGCTTCCATCGCCTTCGCAGCCACCTTGTTGCTGGCCTCGAGATCGACGATCAACGCCCTTGGCCTGTTCGCGACGCGTTTCCCGCGTGCAGGTCAGATCGTGGTGGGCATCATGAGCCTCGTCATCTACGGCGGATTTCAGTTCGCACCTCGCCTGGCCACCGGTTTGGATGGCAACGAACAGCAACGCATCGCGTCGGTGCTGCAGTACACGCCGCCTGGTCAGCTCGGCCGGGCCATCGAAAACGCCGAACAACACCCACTCGCGGCAGTCGGGCACCTTGTGCTGGGGGCGCTCTGGCTTCCTGCGCTCGGCGCACTGTTCGTGTGGACGACGCGGGCACTGATCGTCGCGGTACAGCGTCCCGATGCCACAGGTGCTGACCGATCATCGAAAGGGGCGGCTCGACGTCAACCGATTCGATCTCTGGCCCGCTGGGCCTGCGGGCGCGGAGCGATGGGCGCGTTGGCATGGCGCAGCGTGCTCACCCGGTTACGCACGCCCCGCACAGCGCTCGAAACCTTCACCGGGGCTGGCGTTGGTTTGGCCATCGTCCTTGTGCCGGCACTCCTGCGCGACGAGGTCGGCGCGGGCGCCGTGCTCGTCGGTGGTGCCGTGCAGCTGGCCGTGTTGTTCATTGCCGGCAACTCCTTTGGCTCCGACGGCCCCGCTCTGAGCAACGAACTGCTGTGCGGTGTCGACCCGGTGCTGTTCGTGCGCGCCAAGGCACGTTCGGTCCTCGTTGTCACTTTCCCCTTGGTCGTTGTCGGCCCACTGCTCGCCGCCTCGGTGAGCGGCGAGTGGCGATATCTGCCGGCGGGCTTCCTCGTCGGCGCAAGCGGACTGCTCGCAGGAACGGGCGGCGCGATGGTGCAGTCGACAATCGTCCCGATTGCCATCCCGGAGGGCGACAACCCGCTGGCCGGCGGCGACTCCGGCAAAGGGTGTCTTGCTGGCCTGATCCTTGCTGCGGTCGTCATGTCGCTCGCCGTCGTGACGCTGCCCGTCGCGCTCGGCTTGTTCTGGGCTGTCAGCTTCGGTTCGCTCTTCTGGGTGACCGTCTTTGCCGGCGCCACCGTCGCTGCCGGTGCGGGCGTTCTCGAACTCGGCATTCGGTACGCCACACGCCACTGGCGTCGCAGCGGGCCCGAGATCTACGCCGCGGTGATCCCGACCAGTTAGTGGTCTACCGAGAGGTGCTCGACGCTGTCGCCGACGCGCACCTCGCCGGGACGAGCGACGATCGCGCCTATCGAAAGAAAGGTGTCACGCTCAGCGTTGATCTGCTTGAGTAGCTCGATGTCGCGATCGAGACCGGGCTGCGGACGGGTGACCATGACACAGCGATCGATCTGCTTGCACACCGCCAACTCGGCGCCGGCGTCGCCACCGAGACGAATGTGGTCCCCGACGAAGTCGTCTTCACCGGATCCGTCCACGACGATGTTGGTCCGAAAGCGGCGGATGTCCCAGTCGCCGAGCGATCCGGTCGAGACCAGAGACAGTCGACTCCACTTTGAGTCGTGCCATGCGCCTTCCGGACCGGTCCACGACACCCAGTTCGCGTCGTTCTCGAAGTCGATCGGCACCTCATAGGTGCCTCCTTCGTCACCCGCCTTGCGGAGTTGAACTTCTTGACCAAGCCAACGCGAGAGCGCGGCGCTGGCAGAGCGCTCGTCGACATCACCGGTCTCAGGCAGCGTGAGCATCAGCTCGCCGTCTTCGATGCGCGCCGACGCAAAGAGCAGTTGAGGCGAGCGGCGAGCCGTGAGGACCGTTCCCGTGGCAACGTCGAAGACACCCCAACCTCGATCACCAACGATGCCCAGCTCGTCAATGGACGCTGATTCGAGCTGCTCGCCTCCAATCGACTTCACCGGATAACGCCAGAGCTGAGTGACCTGCATCCACTCCAAGGTAGGCGAACGTCCAGTCCCATTCTGTCGGTGGAGAATGCGACTGCGTCAGGCCGCATCAGACCGGGTTGGGTAAGCTCTTCCGATGAGCGAACCCACCGACACGATCAGCCAGGCCGACTTCGACGAGGCTGGCGCCGCGCCGACCAAATCCGCCGTTGAGCTGAACGAAGAGCTGCTCGTCGAGGAGATCTCCATCGACGGCATGTGCGGCGTCTACTGAGCCCACGAAGCATCTCAATCAGAATTTCATGCTCGACGCCACGCTGACCCTGCATCCACAGGTCGCGCTGCGCCCCGAACCCTTCGGCGCGCTGGCATACCACTACGGAAACCGCAAGCTGATCTTCCTGAAGCACCCCGACGTGGTCCGCGTCGTCGAGTCCCTCGATGGCACCGCAACGGTTGCCGAGACCCTTGCCGCCTGCCACATCGACGAGGCCCGTTGGCCGTCGTTCGAACAGGCACTCACCAACCTGCAGACATCGGAGATGCTCCAATGAGCAAGACCCAACTCGTTGAACAGCTCAAGGGCGGCCTCGATGCCCCCATTTGCCTGACCTGGGAACTCACGTACGCGTGCAACCTCGAATGCGTGCACTGCCTGTCGTCGTCAGGGCAACGCGACCCGCGGGAGCTCACGACCGACGAGGCCAAGGCGGTACTCGACGAGCTGCACGACCTCCAGGTCTTCTACATCAATATCGGCGGCGGCGAGCCGATGATCCGGCGCGACTTCTTCGAGCTGCTGGAGTATTCGATCAGCCGCGGCATCGGTGTGAAGTTCTCCACAAACGGTGCGTTCATCGACGCGACCAAAGCCAAGCGCCTCACCGAGATGGACTATCTCGATATCCAGATCAGTCTCGATGGCACCGACGCAGTCACGAACGATGCGGTCCGCGGCGAGGGCTCGTACGACACAGCGATCACAGCGATGCAGCACTTGCAAGACGCCGGGTTCGGCGAATTCAAGATTTCCGTCGTCGTCACACGCCACAACGTCGATCAGCTGGACAAGTTCAAGGCGCTGGCCGACGAGTACGGCGCACAGCTCCGCATCACCCGCCTGCGTCCGTCAGGCCGCGGTGCCGACAGCTGGCATGACCTGCATCCGACACAGGCACAGCAGCGACAGATCTACGACTGGCTCATCCTGAACGGCGAGAACGTACTCACCGGCGATTCGTTCTTCCACCTGAACGCGCTCGGCGAAGAGCCCCTACCCGGCCTCAACATGTGTGGCGCAGGCCGCGTGGTGTGTCTCATCGACCCGATCGGCGACGTGTACGCATGCCCCTTCGTCATCCACGACGAGTTCAAGGCCGGGTCAGTGCGCGACGAGGGCGGATTCAGCCACGTGTGGAAGCAGAGTGACCTGTTCACAGAGCTGCGCGAGCCGCAATCTGCTGGTGCTTGTGCCTCATGCGGCAGCTACGACGCCTGCCAGGGCGGTTGCATGGCCGCCAAGTTCTTCACTGGCATCCCGCTCGATGGCCCTGACCCTGAGTGCGTGAGCGGCCACGGTGAAGCTGCGCTGCTCGCGGCGTCGTCAATTCAAGCTCCGAAACCGATGATGGATCACTCCAAGCCATCACGCGTCGCAGTCACCATCGGCCGCCGCTAACGACGACTTGGTGCCAGGCACCAAGTCGTCTCGTCAGTCCAACGTGAGGTCGTGTTTATACGACTTTTCGAGTGTGGTACGCATCCGGTCGCCCTCCAGGCCCAACTGGGTGCTCGCAATTTCGGCGAGATCAGGCGTTGCGGCATGTCCGACCCACGACTCGACGTTCCACACTTCGCCACGACGGAAGGCCTTGGCGCAGTGCACGTAGAGTTCCGCCACCTCAACGACGATTGCAAGCTTGGGCCGACGCAGTTCGGTCGTGAAGCTGTCCAGCACGGATGAGTCAGTCGTGAGCATCGCTGGACCTTTGATGCGGAGTGTCTCGTCCTTGCCCGGCATCACCAACAGCAGTCCCACATACGGATGTTTGACGATGTTTTCGAGGCTGTCGAGCCGATTGTTGCCGTTCAGGTCAGGAATCGCGACGTGGCGGTCGTCAAGTCGTTGGACGAAGCCGGGCGGACCACCGCGCGGTGACGTATCAATGGATCCCGCGCCGTCAGTGGTCGAGATGACCACGAATGGGCAGCGGTCGACGAACGCTGCGGACGACTCGTCGATCGTGTCAAACACCTTGTTCGCAGCAACGGCGCTCGGCTCGCGATACATCTCGCGCAATCCATCGATGTCGTTGATGCGGTTCATGATCTCCATCTGCTGAGCTTCTCACAGCGGCTGGCCCTCCGAGGGGCGTCAGGGAGCGATGACCGCCGACGGGGCATCGTCGGTGACGAACTCGACCTGCTGCACTGCCCGGGTCATCGCGACGTACAGCAGGCGGGCGCCGCGCGGCGTGGGAGTGCTGCCACCCTCGTGCAGGATGGCGTGCGGGTTGACGACGATCACCCCATCGAATTCGAGGCCTTTCACAGCTTCCGGGCCGAAGATCGGGATCTGGCTGCGGTCCAACTCATGCACGTGATCGGTCGCGCTCAGATCATGTTGGGCAAGTGCAGTCGCAATGGCATCGTGCAGTTCGAGGGGGACGACAACACCGGTGTTCCTGTGGCGTGACTTCATCGCCACAACGGCTGCGGCGGTCGCAGCCGGTAACTCCGTCGAGGCGCTGCGGTGCCAACTCGGCGCCGCCCCCGCGAGGCGCACGCTTCTACTCTCGGTGGCGTCAACAGCGGTGAGTGGCAGGAGACGATTCGCCGCCGTGAGGATCGGTTCAGGCACGCGGTAGCCGATGGTGAGATCGGCAATCGAGCAATTGGTTCCGGCCGGACCAAGGTGGGCGAAGACCTCGGACCATTGTTCCTGGCCCGCAGGCGTCGTCGATTGAGCAACGTCGCCGACGAGCGTCATCGAGGCCGACGGGCTGCGACGACCGATCACGCGCAACGCCACAGCGGAGTGATCCTGAGCCTCGTCGACAATCACGTGCCCATAGGTGAAGGGCGACCCGTTCAGGAGCGAGTTCGCTTCGTCGATGAGTAGTTGGTCGGCGCTCGTCCAAGCGCGCTTCTTTCGGGCCGGCCACCATGTTGTCGACGAGTTTGGTCGGCTTTTGCGTTGGCCACGCCTTATTGATGGCCGTCTTCAGCGGGCCCGCGCTCGACCACGCTGCGTCCTCTCCGGTTCGTTGCAGGAGCGCTCGTTTCGCCAGAGCCGTGACACGAACACGCCGCTCGTTGATGGGACTCGTCCCGCCCTTCGCAGTCTCGAGCCAGGTTGAGATCTCATCGACGGTGAAGATGTGATTGCGTGCACCGATCGGCATGGCAACGTCGCCGGGCGGTGGCTGAATCGCGGCGAGCGCAGCCGTTTCTAGGTCGCCCAGCCGGTCGGCGGAACCCTTCCAACGTGCTGACTCGACGTCGTCGACCAGGGTGACCTCGACACGCGGGATACAGAGATCGTCGATTGTCGATTGACGAACGCTGCGCTCGCCGAGTGACGGCAACACGTTGCCGATGTAGTCGAGGAACGCCCGGTTCGGGCCGACAACGAGCACCCCGTCGCGTGCGAGGCGACCGCGATGTTCGAACATGAGATAGGCGGCACGGTGCAGTGCGACAGCGGTCTTGCCGGTTCCTGGCCCGCCCTGCACGATGAGGACCTGATCAATGTCGGAGCGGATGACGACGTCCTGTTCGCCCTGAATCGTGGCGACGATTTCACGCATCTCACCACTGCGCTCGGCACCGATCTCAGCGAGTACCGGGTCAGGGATGCCACCGGCGACGTCGCTCCCGTCAGGGTCATCGAGTTGTTCGTCGAGATACGCGATGAGTTCGCCGTCGTCCAGCGTGAACCGACGCCGAAAATCAACACCGAGCGCGTCGACCGCAGTCGCACGGTAAAACGGCGCGGCAATCGGGGCACGCCAATCGACGACCACGGGGTCATGGTTGTCGTCCTCGATGTGCCGTCGGCCGACGTACCACCGGTCGACACCGCCGCGATCGTCCCCACAGTCGATTCTTCCGAAGAAGTCGCCGGCGCCGGGCCCACCAAGATCCTTAATGGCATCGGCGACGGTGACTTCGATGTATTCCTTCGTGATCTCGTCAGCCGCGCTCTCAGGATCGACTGCGGAAAGCCGCTCAACCATCCGAATCCGCGACTGTCGCGAGAAGGCGAGGTGGGCCTGCTCCGCGGCGAGATCGGGAAACAGTTCGGCGTCCAGAGGGCAAGCGACGCTACCCGATCCCATCATCGGCACCCTCCCACCCTTCGGCGGTCGACAGTCAGATGTGAGCCGGGTCGCGGGATCCGACGGCAGACGTGCGAAGATCCCGCCCTGTGTTGGCGGTACTGCTCATCATCGTGTCGTACGTGCTGGGCACGTTCCCCAGCGCGATCCTCATTGCGCGCGCCAACGGCATCGAGATCTCTTCCTTTGGCTCGGGCAACCCGGGAGCGTCGAATGTCACTCGCGCCCTCGGTTGGAGGAAAGGCATCTGGGTCTACATCCTTGACGCGCTGAAGGCTGCAATCGCTACTGGTCTCGGGCTTGGCATGGGGTTCGACTGGGCTGGCACGGGTCGGCCGCTTGCCTACGCCTGTGCCGCAGCGGCGATTCTCGGCCACATGTTTCCGGTCTTCCGCCACTTCAAAGGCGGCAAGGGTGTGGCATGCGGGTCCGGCGTGATCATGGTGTTACAGCCGGTGCTCGGCCTCGCCATTCCAGCAGTGTGGTGGACCATCAGCAAAGTCACCGGCAAAGCCGCCGTCGGGTCGATCGTGACCGTTGCTCTGGTTCCCCTCGGGCTCGCATTGCTGGGACGGCCGGCCTGGGAGTTCGTTGCGACGGCCGGATTGTCGGCGCTCATCCTTGTCAAACACTGGCGAAACTTTGGCCGGCTAATTCGGCGCGAAGAACCCTCGCTCCGCGACACTTAGCACGTGATGCAACTGCTCTCACCGCTCCCCGTCGGCGATCGCACGGCGCCCAGCCGAGTGATGTTCGGTCCTCACGTCACCAATCTCGGCGCGGACGACCGCAGCCTGACCCGTCGGCACACCGCGTACTACGAGCGGCGCGCCCGAGGCGGCGCCGGCATCGTGGTCGTCGAAGGTGCCTCGGTCCACCCGAGCGACTGGCCGTACGAGCGCGCTCCCCTCGCAGCGGAGTGCGCTGACGGGTGGTCAGCAATTGCCGCCGCCGTGCAGGCTTACGGTGCGCTGGCCGTTGCCTCCCTTGACCACGCGGGCGGGCAAGGATCCTCGGCATACAGCCAGGCGCCCCTCTGGGCGCCATCGCGTGTCCCCGAGGTGAACGCCCGCGAGGTGCCGAAGTGGATGGAGGCCGATGACATCGACGCAGTCATCGCCGGTTTCGTGGCCGGTTCGGCTCGCGCCTGTGCTGCGGGAATGGACGGCGTCGAGATCAATGCCGGCCAGCACAGTCTCGTTCGCCAGTTCATGTCTGGGCTGACCAACCATCGCGACGATGAGTGGGGGACGGACAAACTCCACTTTGCGCGCCGAGTGATCGAAGGCATCCGGGCAGGCGGTCTCAGCGAAGGATGCGTTCTCGGACTGCGGCTCTCTTGCGATGAGCTCGCCCCGTGGGCTGGGATCACCCCTGAGATGGCTCCGGCCATCGCGGTCGAACTGGCTGCCGCCGGCCTCGACTACCTCGTCGTCACACGTGGCTCAATCTATTCGGTCGAGAAGACGCGACCAGATTTCCATGAAGGCACCGGATTCAACATCGACGTGTGCCGTCCGGTACGTGCTGCGCTCCGTGCTGCGGGGCACGAAATCCCCGTCTTTCTCCAAGGGTCGATCGTCGAGTTCGGCCAGGCCGAATGGGCGCTTGGCGGCTACGACGATGATGCGCTCGCCGATGGCATCGAGATGACGCGGGCACAGATCGCTGACCCCGACCTTGTCACGAAGTTGCGCCACGACGCGGGCGAACAGGTTCGGCCGTGCACCCGCTGCAACCAAACCTGCCAGGTGCGCGACGCACGAAATCCGATCGTCACCTGCGTCGGTGAACCGACAAGCGGTCGCGAGACCGAAGACCCTGACTGGTACGAACCGACATCGTCGCCGCAGACCGTTAACGTCATCGGCGCAGGGCCGGCCGGCCTCGAAGCTGCTCGTGTTGCACTGTTGCGTGGACACCGTGTCCAGCTCATCGAACGCTCCGACGCTCTTGGTGGGGCCGCCGCAGTCGCTGGTCCGCACGGCGAACTGATCGAGTGGTATCGACGTGAGCACGAGCGACTCGGCACGCCGATCCACACGGGCGTGATGCGCTTGGACGACGACCCCAATGCTGTGTGGGTGCAGTGCACCGGAGGCCAGCCCGGACGGCGTAACTATTCGGTCGCCGACGATGCTGTGCCACTCCTTGACGTCCTTGATGTCCGGCATGGCGCCGAACTGCCCGAGGGAGCCATCGTGCTGCTCGACTTGATCGGCGGACCGATTGCCGTCTCGCTTGCCGAGGAACTTGGGGACCGCGCGGTGCTGGTGACCCAGGACAACATTGCCGGCAACGAGTTGTCTCGCACTGGCGACCTGGCCCCTGCCAACTCACGCCTCGCTCAGCAGGGCGTCACTATCGAGCGACGTTCCATCGTTCGTGCGATCACGGCCGAGGGCGCAGTACTCGAAGATCGTTTCAACGGTGAGCGTCGCACGATCGCCTGCGCAGCCGTTGTCGATTGCGGATTTCGGCTCCCGACCGACCCGATCGATGGGGTGGCGCTGCGCGCCGGCGACGCGGTGGCGCCACGAACCGTGCACGAAGCGATCCTCGAAGCCCGCCGCGTCGCCCACTCGATCTAACAACGCCCGTTTGCGTCCGGATTTCTGCGGACCGGTCCGCAGAAATCCGGACGCAGACGACGTCTCAGGCGGGAACGCCGTCGGCGGCAAAGAGCGCCGGCCAGCCACCGGTGTGGACAAAGACCACATCGCTGTTGCCAAAGCGTCCCTCGTCCGCCAGGCCGACCCGAGTAGGTCCGGTCAAGCAGCCATCCGCCGTTCGTTGCCGCCCAACGGATCGCCTCATCGCCCGCCTCGGTCGGCACGGCGTAGTCGTCGCCAATCCATCGGATGTCGACTTCGACATCGGCCGGATCGACCCGGACATCGGGCAACTGCATCAGGTCCAGCGTCTTATTGGCCAGCTCTGCCACGTCGGGCCTGCCAATGTTCACTCCCTTGGCCACGCCGATACCGATGACGTCGGGCACGACCCGATCCGCGGCAATGAGCGCGGCCCGTCCGGCAAGCATGCCTGCGTGCGTGCCACCGCTGGACGAGGTGAACACCACCGTGGAGGGCGTCATGAGTCGGTCAGCGCACTGATCGACCAGTTCAACGAATCCGGCCGCGTACCCGAGCGCACCAATGGCAGTGCTGCCGCCGATCGGAATCGAGTACGGCTCGAGCCCCCCGTCCGCGAGCTGGTTGGTCAGCGCCTCGCGCGCAATTTCCAGTTCGCCCCAGTGACTCTCGGCGGCGCCGGTGAAGTGCAGCTGTGCCCCGAACAGCGACGACAACAGCTGATTACCGGTCGCCGTCTCAGGTTCATCACCCGCCAGAATCAGGTGGACTTCCATGCCGAGTCGGGCCCCAGCTGCAGCGGTCATTCGACAGTGATTCGACTGGGCAGCACCGACGGTCACCAGCGCTCGGGCACCGACACGCTGGGCATCACCACACAGGAATTCGAGCTTGCGAGCCTTGTTGCCACCCCCACCGAGGCCGGTCAGGTCATCCCTTTTTACCCAGAGTCGAGCGCCGCCACCGACGATCGGGCCTTGCTCCAGCGCGGTCGGAGTCGTCGCAAGGGAGGCTCTGTCGAGGTGCTCGAACATGACTGGCATGCTAGGCACACATGTCAATGACCACGGACTGGAACCCGCTACTACGTGATGAATTCTCGAAGCCCTACTGGGTCGACCTGCAGGCGTTCATCGCTGAAGAACGCGCTGAGCACTCGGTGTACCCGCCTCACGACGAGGTGTTCGCCGCACTGCGCCTGACTCAGCACAGCGACACCAAGGTGATGGTGTTGGGCCAAGACCCTTACCACGGCGCCGGCCAGGCGCACGGCCTTGCCTTCTCGGTCCGCCGAGACGTGCGCATTCCACCGTCGTTGCGGAACATCTATACAGAACTTCACGATGATCTCGGCATCCCCATCGCCGATCACGGCAACCTCGAACGTTGGGCACGACAGGGAGTGCTGCTCCTCAACACCACGCTGACCGTTCGCGCCGGCCAGGCCGCATCGCATCAGAAGCACGGCTGGGAGGAGTTCACTGATCAGGTCATCCAGACGGTCAACAACAAGACGGAGCCCGTGGTGTTCATGCTGTGGGGCAATGCGGCGCGACGCAAGGCCGACTTCATCGACCTGCAACGGCACACCGTGATCGAATCCCCACACCCCTCACCGTTTAGCGCACGCAACGGCTTCTTCGGCAGCAAGCCGTTCAGCCGGGCCAACGCTGCATTGGTCGCTGCGGACCGCAAGCCGATCGATTGGCGAGTCGACGACTCGGCTGTTCAGGTGCCGGAACAGGCAGACTGATTGCCATGGGATGGCAAACTAGTACGCGGGTAATGAAGGCCCGCGCGACGAACCACACGATCGACATCATCGTCGAGATGCTCGACGGGTGGCGCCGTCATCTCTCGGGGCGCAACGCATCTCTGTTGGCCTTCTTCACGTTCCTCTCGATCTTCCCGCTCATGCTGGCAGCAACCAGCATTCTTGGACTCGTACTTGAAGGCAATGACGAGCTCCGTAACCGGATCATCGACAGCGCTGCTGACGAGATCCCGGTCATCGGCGCCGATCTCAAGTCCGATCCCGATTCGATCAACGGTTCGCTCTGGGTCGTCGTCGTCGGCATCGCGGGCGCCCTGTGGTCGTCGACGAAGGCGTTTGTCGGACTCCAAGGCGCACTCGACGACATCTGGGAGATTCCGGTCGATGACCGGCACGGCATGCCGGAGCAACGCGGGCGCGCGATCATCGGACTCCTCATCCTCGGTACCGCTCAAGTCGGCAGCATCACGATCACGGCGATCGTCAACGCCGCAAATCTCCCCGGCATCAGCCAAATCCTGGTGGCCCTCGGAACCATGGTCGTCAACATTGTGGTGATCGCGTCCATGTATCGATTCCTGACCAGCGCCAGCCCCAGCCCCAGCTTTGGCGACGTTTGGCCAGGCGCGATCATGGCCGGCGTCATCTTCAGCGTGCTCCACTACTCCGGGCCACGATTGGTCGAGACGGTCACGAAGAACGCCAGCGACACCTATGGCACGTTCGCCATCGTGCTCGGCTTAATCACTTGGCTCGGCTTCGTCGCCATCGGAACGCTGATGGCCGCAGAGCTGAACACTGCCATCGTTCGTCGCCGCGACGCAGGGCCCTACCCCACAATGGGTCCCGAGTTTGATCTTCCGATCGGAGCCTGAGTGCCGTCGGGGTCTCACCCCGACGGCAGTCACTGACGCAACTCAGGCACCGACGACGAGGTAGCCGTCGATCTCAGTGAGGAGATCCGACGTCGGTCGGTTCGGAAGGTGGTGGCCTAGGTCCCTGGCACGCACTTCGCCGATCCATTGGCTGTGCTGGTATTCGTGGTTGGTCACTGCCAGCACGAGCCCGATGGCAATGAACTCAAGTTGCTGTGGGGCCCCGACGTCACCGGCGGCGATGTTGCCGATGCGGAGGTGCAGTCGTTCAGCAGCGGAGTTGCGGTAGCCGCGGAGGCGAGCCAGGTCGGGCAAGTCGCCGCGATCCGGCTCGGAGGTTGCGCTGTCCATGAGCCGGTCGAGCGCATCGTCGATCGGCGGCTCGGCTGCGGTGAGGTTGCGCACCATGTAGTGCGACACCGCCGCTTGGTGGCCGAGATGCCAACCGATCGCACTCGAGTTCGGAGAGGAACGCCAATGCACTTCGTCCTGCGTGAGGTCCGCCCAGAGTTCGTCGGTGTAGGCGACCGCACGGTCGTGTTCGACAAGCAGCTCAGCAATCGAGAAGCGAGAGGTGGTCACGAGGCAGTCTCCGTCGTTGGCGCCATGGAAATATCGGCGGTGATCGTTTGAGCGGCGCGTTCGGCGGCGACGAGCGCGCCTTCGATGTGGCCAGGAAATTCTGGAGCCGTCTCCGTGGAGGCCCAGTGCAGCCGCCCCTCGGCTGTGGGCTGGCCGTACCGTGGGTCGCCGAAGTGCTCGTACGCCATCAGTCGTTCGACATCGGTTGGTGATGTGTCGCGTTCAGCGCGCCAATCCCGAATGTGCAGGGCATCGACATCAGCAGCGTTGGGACCGAACATGGTGACGAGCTGTTCGAGGACGGCCGACCGAGTGACCGTTGGTTCACGGACGCGACCAGTCGGAACGAACCCGAACAGCGCGCCTGGCACGCCATCGACGCCGCTCATGTCGTGGACTTCGCGTATCGGACCCACGTGGCTGATAGCTGATCCCGACAGCCCAGCGCGCCTCCAGAACGCATCGGGGTACCGAGCCACGACCTTCGTGATCCCTCGTTGCGAAGGCACTCCGCGGCAGCGAGAACATCCTCGGCGTTCGACGTGAAATTCGTGTTGCCAAACTCTCCGTCACTGTTACCCAGGCCGGTGAAGTCGAAACGCAGAACACCAAACCCTGAGTCGGTCAGCGCCGTCGCGATACGCGACGCGGCCTTGACATCCTTTCCACACGTAAAGCAGTGCGCAAACAAGGCAAACGCAATCGGCAGGCCCGCTGGAAGGTCAAGCCGAGCGGCGAGTTCGTCGCCCTGGGAGCCGGGGAACGTAATCCGTTCGATGCGTGCGCTCATACTTCGAACGTATCGGGCGCTCGCGCCGAGCACCGAGAACAGCACGAGGAACCTGCGCTGTCCGGGCGATTCAGCACCACGCTTCGGGCGTGCGGGCTACCATCTCCCCGAATGGCAGCGAGGACTGACGCATGAGCGCCGCGATTCTCGCCGCTGACGAGTCGACGATCGGCCCAACATTGGCCGTGATCGTCGGAGCCGGCATGGTTGCGCAGTGGTTGGCCTGGCGAGCGCAGGTGCCTTCGATCATTGCGTTGCTGCTCGCCGGATTGTTGCTCGGCCCGGTCGCGGGTGTGATCGACCCGGACGAATTGCTCGGCGGCACACTCTTCCCGCTCGTCTCGCTGTCAGTGGCCATCATCCTGTTCGAGGGCGGACTCGACCTGCCACCCCGTGAGCTCCGCAACACCGGAACGGTTGTCCGCCGACTGATCACCATCGGGGCGGTCCTCACCTTCCTCGTCGGTTGGTACGCGTCCCGCGAAATTTTCGACATATCGAATCAGGCCGCGATCGTGCTTGGCGCAGTGCTGGTCGTCACCGGGCCGACCGTCGTCGGTCCGCTCCTGCGTTTCGTCCGGCCGGCTGGGAGGACCGGGCCAATTCTGCGTGCCGAAGGTGTACTGATCGACCCGATCGGAGCCACGGCGGCACTGCTTGCATTCGAGATCGTGCTGCTCGAAGACGCCAACGAAGCCCTCCTTCGAGTCGCTGGCATCCTGGTGCTCACCCTCGTGGCCGGAGCCGGAATCGGCCTCTTGGCGGCCTACGTCCTCGACGAGGCGCTACGCCGGTTCCTCATACCTGATCAGTTGATCGTGCCCGTCACGTTCGCCGTCGTGATCGCCACGTTCGTGGCAGCCAACGAAATCCAGGAAGAGTCGGGCCTCGTCACGGTGACCGTGCTCGGCATGTACTTGGCGCGACGCGAGACATCGACGGTGCGACACGTGCTCGAGTTCAGCGAAAGCTTGCGCACACTGCTGATCTCGGCGCTCTTCATCTTGTTGGCAGCCCGAATCGAGGCTGATCAACTGCGTGACGTCTTGCTCCCGGCACTCGGCTTCCTCGCCGTCATGGTCTTCATCGCACGCCCGTTGTCGGTGCTCGTCTCGACTGTTCGGACCGCACTCACGTGGCGCGAGCGCATCTTCCTCACGATGATGGCACCACGCGGCATCGTGGCCGCGGCCGTGTCGGCGATCTTCGCGATTCGCATGGAAGAGGAGAACATCGCCGACGCTGACCAAATCGTGCCGATTGTGTTCCTCGTCATCATTGGCACCATCGTCGTCTACGGATTCTTCTCAGGCCCTGCAGCCCGATGGCTCGGTCTCGCCGAGGCCCAGGTCGACGGTGTGCTGATTGCCGGAGCCCACGCGTCATCGCGTGGAATCGCCTTGCAGTTGAAAGAGCACGGCATCAAGACGTTGCTGATCGACACCGATCCGTACAACGTGACGCGATCGATCTCGAACGGGTTGCAGGCGCGGCGCCTCAGTGTGCTCGCCGAAGACGCGCCACACGACCTTGACCTGCGCGGAATTGGGCGAATGCTGGCGTTCACGTCGAACGACGAGGTCAACGCGTTGGCCACCGCCCGGTTTGCGCGCGTCTTCGGCCGCCGAGAGGTGTTCCAGCTCTCACCGGGCAAGCGACGTTCCGGCGAGCAGGCGGTTCCGAGCGAGTACCTCGGCCGTCAGATCGGTATCGAGGGGCTCACGTATGCCACCGTCGATGAACGGGCTCGCCAGGGTTGGAAGGTCCGGACGAGTCCGGTGGGCAGCGTGCTTGAGGCTGCAGTCGAGAACGATCTGTTCATTCCGATCATCAGGGTGATCGACGAACGGATGGCGTTCCTCTGCCGCAACGACGCGTTGCCCGTTGCAGGAACGGTGATCGGTGTCGCCGCGCCGTCGTTCCAGCACGAACTCGACAACGCAGCTCGCGAGGCGACTGAACCGGCACCCGCCGAGACGCCCACACCCTGACGCTGACTCAGTCGCCTGCGGCGCTGGCAACCGAGCTGTCAGGGTGAAACGCGATCCACGCGAACCAGAAGGTGTCAACGTGGACGACCTGATCGAGATGCGTTCCGGCGAGTTCGCCATCGATAGCTTTGCCGAAGATGTTCCAAGTCGATCCAGTTTCGGCATCGGTGATCACACCATCGATTGCAGAGAAGGTGAGCGTCTCATCGCCGACTACGGGGCTGAACACACCGGTCGCGCCAACGTCGACGCCGCCTGACAAATCGCTGGCGTCAAGCGCCGACGCGCTCCCCGGCACCCAGAACGCAACCACGGGTTCACCGGCGAGCTCGGTTTCGATCGCCCCGGCGGCGCGGAGCTCCAGAAGCGGGAACGCCGTGGCGGCGGCGCCGGAGGTAATGCCGACCATGCGGGTCATTGCTGTATACCGGCCATCCACCTCACCCTCGAACAGGAACGGGTCGGCTCCGACGTCGTCGTAACCCGGATACGGATTGGTCCCGTAGGGGCGATCCACACCGGTGTCGCGCGAGAAAACGAGACCGTCAGGGTAGGCATCCCGCCACTCCTCGAACCCGACGATCGTCGACGGGTAGTCGACCAGTTCGGCCTCACCAAGCGCTCCGTACAGCGGCCGACTTGCGAAGTGACTCCAGAGCGTTCTCGTTTGTCGGTCGTACATCACCAGACTAAAGTTGTAGAGCAATCCGGACACTCCGAACTCGAGAACGCGACCCTCAACGCGCCGGTCAACAACCGTTGCGGAGTTGCACAACGGGCAGTACTGCACCGCCACCGGAACATCACCGACGGTGTCATTGACGATCTCGTGCCAGACCATGACATCGATGGGATAGGCCCGAGCATCGCCGTTGATCTCCACCGCCAGCACGGGTGACGTCGGCGTGAGGTAGTCGACACTCGATGCTGCATGAAAGACGGGATTGCTGATCGAGAGGATCCCGTCCGGCGGCGGCCCACCGGACCGCAGCCGGGACAGATCAATCGTCGGCTCGGGCAGTTCCGGGAGGGGGTCGCTGAACGTCGTGAGCCCGGGACGCGTGTCCTCCCTCGGGCTCGGTTCCGTGCGCTCGACCTCGACGACAACGGGTCCGGCCCCGCCTCCACCGGTGATCGGTAACGACGCTCCACCACCTGGCTCGTCGGCATCGACCGAGCCGCACGCCGCAGCCAGCAGGCCCACGACCGCTACACCGACGACGAATCGACCGGCGGCTTTCTGACGGGTTGACGATGTGCGCCTCATGCATCTCCTCAACTTCGCCCGTGACCCCTGCGTTCCGCGCGACCGCGAACCGTTTGCGAAACATGACCGCCACCGACCTGAGCTGAGCCGGCGAAATGTCGTCGATCGCGGCCATGTGCCATTGTTCCAACCGTGTTGAACACCCCGGCACCTATCCGGTCTCTCTTCGTCTACGGCACGCTGCGACCGGGAGATGTCCGCTGGCACCATCTCGAACCATTCGTTGTTGACGAAGGGTGGGACGACACCGCCGCCGGCTCGGTGTTCGACACCGGCCTCAATTACCCAGCAGCAATGTTTGACAACTCCGGCACAATCCGTGGCCGGACCTACTCGCTGCTCAGCGCGTCGATCGATCAGTGCCTCGCGCTCCTCGACGATGTCGAGGGCGTGGTCGACGGCGGCTATCGACGGGTCCAGATCACCACGGGCACAGGGACCAGAGCGTGGGCATACGAGTACGGCTCCGGGCTCGAGCTCACCCTCATCGCATCAGGCGACTGGTTGAATCGCTGACCACTGCGCTGGCCACTGCGCTGGCCTCGGCACGGCCGGTCCCAGGGTGAGCAAGCTCTCGACATAGGTCGCTGCGGCGCAAGGTCCAGCTCAACTCTCTGGGCTGACAGTTCTGTGTTCGGCGGCCGGGCCCACATCTAGCTGCCACCCCGCTTAGCGCCAACACTCACGAGCACACAGTCCCCCGAGACCAGCAGCGCTGAGCTGCCGGAAGGCCAGCGTGAATGCCTCGCACTCGTTGATCGACACACCCGGGAAACAATGAGTGCGATCTGCACGGCTTCAGTGTCTCACGCGCTGATCTCTAGGGTCACCGCCATGACCACCACCACAACCAGCGCTCGAGAACGTTTGTCCACCACCGGCGTCTGGTACTTCACCGACGCGCTGACCAGCGGTCAAGCCGCCGACACGGCTGGCAGAATTGAATCACTCGGGTACTCGACGATGTGGATGCCCGAGACGGTCGGCCGCGACCCGTTCGCACACATCGCCTGGCTCGGGTCCCAAACCGAGACGCTGCAGTTCGCCACAGGGATCGCGAACATCTTCCATCGACACCCGGGCCCGATGAAGCAGGTCGCCAACACATTGGCCGAGCAAACGGCTGGACGATTCGTGCTCGGCTTGGGCGTCAGCCACAGTCCGTTGGTTGCTGGTCTGCGCGGCCTCGACTACTCCAAGCCACTTACGAAGATGCGCGAGTACCTGACGGCGATGGAGACGCAGCCGTTCGCAGGCGTCGCGCCGGAACACGAACCGCTCGTGCTGTTGGCCGCCCTCGGGCCGAAGATGCTGGAACTCTCTGCCAGCGCTGCTGATGGCGCCCACCCCTATTGGACCACCCCTGAACACACGGTCATGGCGCGTGAGACGATTGGACCCGATGCGTTGCTGTGTGTCGAGCAAAAGGTGATTCTGACCACCGATGCTGATGCTGCCCGCGCCGCTGGCAACAAACAGATCGACCGGTACGCCGCACTGCCGAACTACCGCAACAACTGGAAGCGGCTCGGCTTCACCGAGGACGAGATTGAGCATCGCGAACATCGCTTCGTCGACGCGGTCGTCGTGTGGGGTGACGAAAATCGCGTTCGCGCCGGCGTGCAGGCCCACTATGACGCAGGTGCTGACCACGTGTGTGTGCAACCGATCAACCCAGACGGCAGCGTCGACATCGATTGGAACGTGCTCGAGGTTCTCGCGCCGACCTCCTGATCGCGATCGGGTCGCCGACCGCACAGCGTGTGGTCAGGGCGTCGGGAGCGACACCACGAAGCAAGCACCACCGAGATCGCTTGATTCGACCGACACCGATCCGCCGTAACGCTGCACGACGCCAGCCACAACGGCGAGTCCCAGTCCTGCGCCCCCGGCATCGCGACTTCGCGCGTCGTCGAGTCGAGTGAACCGCTCAAAGATCGCTGCTCGCTGCGCCTCGGGAACCCCTGGGCCGTCGTCGTCAACCAGCAGCGTGACGGCCGCAGCGGTTGACGTCAGCGACACGGCGACTCGTTCGTTCGCGTGACGGGTGGCGTTGTCGAGCAGTTGGGCAATCACCCGGGCCAATTCGTCGGGACGTCCGAGCACCCGCCCCGCTGACACGGCTGAAACGTCGACCGGGACGCGTCGAAGCCGGCCCGCTTCGGCAAGCACGATGTCGTCGAGATCGATTTCTGTGGTCGGCGCAGCGACACCCTCGTCGTGACGGGCCAGCGACAGGAGATCATCGATGATCGTCGCCATCCGCGATGACTCTTCGAGGACTCCTGAGGCCAGCGCCTCGACGTCGGTTTGGTCCGGTGCGCGCAAGGCCACTTCGGCCTCGCTCTGCAACACGGCAACCGGCGTCCGGAGTTCGTGACTGGCGTCGGAGATGAATCGTCGACGCCTGGCGTCGTCGCTCTCGAGCCGATCGAGCATGCCGTTCACGGTGATTGCCAGGGTGGCGATCTCATCACCGCTCGCCGGGACCGGCACTCGTTCGCTCAACGTGCCTCCGGTGATGGTGGATGCCTGCGCGGTGATCGCTCGCACCGGTCGGAGTGCTCGACCGGCGAGCAACCACGTCGCGAGTGCGCCTGCGAGCACGACAAACGGAAATGCCAGCCACAGTGTTGTGCGGACTCGCCCGACCGTTCGGTCGACCGAGCCCGCTTCGCCTGACACGAAGTACTTGACACCGTCGACTTCCCGGACGCCCGTGACGGCCCGGCTGGTTTCGTCAAATTGTGCAACGAGCGAGTCACCAAACACTCCGACGTCGACCGGAAAGTCGTCGAACAGCGACACCGTGGATGAGAAGCCACCGTCAAAGAGCCCGAAGAAAGTGAGAATCGGCTGATTCACGGCAGTCGGATCGATCGACACAAACGTTTGAGCACCCGAGGCGTCGACGCGCAGGAACTTGTCGCCGCCGATTGCCACAATGAGGTCATCGCTTCCGCCCGTTGCGATGAGTTCCTTCAAGTTCTCGTCACCGATTTGATTGACCACGATGTCGCCGGCAATGAAGTCGAAGGCATCGATGAACTTGCTGTCGCCAAGGAATCCGTCGTCGAAGAACCCCGGCGAATCGTCGAAGAACAACGACTGCGATTCGGCATCTGCATCGAGAATGTCGTCGACCAGCACCCGCTCGACAAGCGATGGTGCCAGTACTGCGGCCGCCGCAGTGATTGCTGCGATCAGGCAGCCGATCACGATGGTGAGTCGAAGGCGAACACTCATGCTGCGACCGCCAGTTGGTATCCAGCCCCGCGCACGGTCCGGATGGCGTCCTTGCCCAGCTTCTTGCGCAAGTAGCCAACATAGACCTCGACGATGTTCGGGTCGCCGTTGAAATCGATGCCCCACACGCTGTCGAGGAGCGCCGTCTTCGACACCACGTTTGGGGACCGACGAACCAGCAGTTCGAGTACTGCGAACTCGCGATGCGTCAGCTCCACCGTCCGCTCTCCTCGAACGCACTGCAATCGACCGGGCGACAGCGTGAGATCGCCGACGGTCATCGCGTCATCAACCGCTCCGACTTGGCGGCGCAGCAACGCCCGCAGCCGGGCGTTCAACACGACGTGCGCAAACGGCTTGCGGAGGTAATCGTCAGCACCAGTGTCGAGCCCCTCCGCCTCGTCGTACTCGCCGTCTTTCGCTGTGAGCATCAGAATGGGTGTGGTGTTGCCCGCAGCGCGCAGTTCGCTGCACACCACGTAGCCGTTCTTACGAGGCAGCATGATGTCGAGCACGATGGCTGCGTAGTCGACTTCGGTGGCCTGCCAGACCGCGTCAAGCCCGTCGTGCACGACATCGACGTCGTACCCCTCGGCACGCAAGCCCCGCGCAATGGAGTCGGCGAGTCGCACCTCGTCGTCGACCACCAGAATTCGCATCAGCACAGTCTGGCCCGACTTGCTGAGCGAAACCTGAGAACGACGGACCAGTAATGAGGCCAAACAGTCGCCAACGGCAACAAATCTCAGGTTCTTCTCAGGGAGCACCGGCAGGATGTTCGACATCGCCACACCGGTGGCGAGGCTCCATCGAAGCACTCAAAGGATCGCCATGACATTCCCCCCGCCCAACGCCGATCAGCAGATCAATCCACTCCCCTCCCCCTCGCCCAGCACCGCTCCTCCTGGCCGCTCCCCCCGCCGAACCGCCTCGATTGTCGCCCTCACCTCCGGACTGCTCGTCGGCGGCGTACTCGTCGGCAGCCAGTTCGTCTCCGCGAACACTCCTAGCGTCGGCGACGACACGACTGAGCCCAAGACCGACGACACGATTGAGCCAGACGCCGACGACACCGCCGACTTGGACAAGGCTGACTGGATGGACTTGGGCGGCCTGTTCGACCTCGGCCCCGAAGTCAAGGCTCAGTTTGATGGGTTCGAGGCGTGCATCTCCGAGCAGCTCGGCGACCTGAAGGTGTTCGGCGGCGTCGATGTGATCGGAGAGACCGGCGTCATTCCGTCGCTCGAAGACCTCAAAGACTTCGACTTCGACATGCTCGAGGACTTCAAGATCCCATCGGGCGTGGTCGTCGAAGCTGGTGACGACACCGGGTTCTACGAGTTCGGTGACGGCGACGGCACGATCACGATCACGAAGTCCGGCGACGACATCAAGGTGAACTCAGATGGCGACGTCAGCGTCAAGACCTTCGAACTCTCCGACTTCGGCGTCGACAAGGACTTCTCGTTCCCTGAAATCACCCCTGAGCAACAGATCGAACTCGACTCCAAGTGGGCCGAGATCACCACCACGTGGGAAAGCGTGGAAAGCGAGTGCGGCGATCTGCTGCCCGGTGACTTCCTCGGCGGCATGCTTGATGACGTCTTCAGCGACGGGCCGTTTGCCGTCCCGTCCAACGACTGACCATCGAGCGAACTGCCAACACCCGACGCTCTCCTGCTTCTCGGCATTCCGTCATCCCTGCCGCGGGACTATCGTCAGCGGCCGTGACTGCATCGACGGCCAGCTTCGGAACCACCCGCGACGGGCTCACGCAGCGCCGCCGCCACTGGGCCGTACCCAGCCCCAAAGCCGCCATCTTGCTCGTCCACGGCATCGGCGAACACTCGGGCCGATACGAGCATGTCGGCAATGCGCTGTCCGACGCCAGCTTCGACATGCTGTCGTTCGATCAGCGCGGCTTCGGCGAGACCGCCGGACGGCGAGCGTTTGTCGCGGACTTCTCGGAGTACACCGATGATGTTGCCGACCTGCTCGCCGAGCGCCGCGAACTCGGCGTCCCCGTCGTCCTGATGGGACACTCCCTTGGCGGCCTCATCGCAGCGACCTACCTCGTCGGAGCGAATCCCCAGCCCGACTTCGCCGTCCTCAGCGCACCTGCGCTCGCCGCCGAGATCCCGCGTTGGCAGCGCGTCGCCGCTCCCGTGCTGAGCCGGGTGGCGCCACGGCTGCACCTGAAGTCCGACTTCGACGGCTCGATCCTCAGCCGCGACGAGGCAGTCCAGCAGGCGTACGACAACGATCCGCTCCGGGTCGATGGAGCCACCGCGTCACTCGGTCGCCAGATCATGACGACGATGACTTCGACGTCGGAGCAGATCAACCGGATCTCTGTGCCGACCTACGTGCTCCACGGAGGCGACGATGCGCTGGTGCCACCAGCTGCGTCGGAGCCAATCGGCCAACTGGACAACGTCAGCCGCAAGGTCTGGCCCGGGCTGCGCCACGAATCCATGAATGAGCCCGAATGGCCCGAGGTCGTCGACGGCATCTCCACCTGGCTCGACGCTCAATTGTCAGCCTGACTGTCTGCCCGACTGTCAGGGCTGGCGACGGACCAAGGCGATGCCGAAGTCGTGGGCAGGATCAGTGAAGAATGCGCCGTCGGCAAAGCCAACTTCGGCGAGTTCGGTGAACAGCTTGTCCTGACTGAACTTCGTAGAAATCTCGATGCGCAGTTCCTCGCCAGATTCGAGTTCGACGTCGAGATCAAGCGCTTCAATCCGTGCCCGCTCGGGCTCACACGCGCGGAGCCGCATATCGATCCGTTCTTCGCGTCCGTCCCAGAACGGCACGTAGTCGAAGTTGCCGACATCGATGTTGCCGCCAAGTTCACGGTTGATGACGGTCAGCGCGTTGCGGATGAACGCATCGGTCGTTCCCGCGCTGTCGTTGTAGGCAGACAGAAGTCGGTCGACCGGCTTGATTAGGTCGACACCCAACAGCACCCAGTCGCCCGGGTCGAGCACATCGGCCAGGGCACCAAGAAATGCTGTGCGTTCCTCCTGATAGAAATTCCCGATCGTTCCGCCGAGGAAGGCAACAAGGCGCGTACCGCCCGTTGGCAACCGATGCAGGTGTTGGTTGAAGTCACCGATCACCGGCGACACGTCGAGATCGGAATATCGCTCGCCGAGCATCGCAGCTGCATCGAGCAACGTGGCCTCGCTCACATCGAGCGGCACGAAACGTTCGATCATTCCGTGTGCAACGAACGCGTCGAGCAGTGTCCGCGTCTTGTCGCTCGTTCCTGAGCCAAGCTCGATCACCGTGGTCGCGGCGGTCATCTCGGCGATCATTTTTGAGTGATCGGCAAGAATCTGACGTTCGGCCTCGGTTTGGTAGTACTCGGGCAGCCGGGTGATCTGGTCGAACAGGTCACTCCCGCGGTCGTCGTAGAGCCAGCGGGGTGGGACCGTGCGCGGACGGCGTTGAAGTGCTCGATGCAATTCAGCGTGCGCCTCGACGGACGCCGTCTCGGTCTCGGCACGCTCGTCGGCGCTCAACGTGTTGTCGACGGTGTTGTCGGTGGTCTGGTCGCTGTGATGCATGGAAGGCTTTCAGTGCCGATCTGCAGCGAGTCGGACACCCGACGCATGCCACCGCGTGTGCGGATGGAAGAAGTTTCGATAGGTGGCTCGGGTATGGGCCGGCGGAGTGAACACCGAGCCGCCGCGCAGCACCTGCTGGCCAGACATGAACTTGCCGTTGTATTCGCCAATGGCCCCATCGGCCACTTTGAATCCCGGGTACGGCTCGTACGCCGACGACGTCCACTCCCAACAATCGCCAAACATCTGGCGGAGACCGCCGGTCGGTGCGCCCGCTCCAGCGGGATGAAAACTGAAGTCGGCACACTGCTCGTCGAGCACGTTGCCGCCCAGGTCGAGACCGCGGGCCGCGTGTTCCCACTCGAATTCAGTCGGCAGCCTCGCTCCGGCCCACGTGGCATAGGCATCGGCTTCATAGTGCGACAGGTGGACGACTGGTTCGTGCGGATCGACCGACCGGATGCCGGTCAGCGTATGTATCCACCAGCTATCGGCATGGTCAGGATCGGGCCGCCAGTACTCAGGAGCAGTCCATCCTTCGTCAAGCGAGCGGTACCACCCATCGGACTTCCACAACTCCGGTCGCTGGTAGCCCCCGTCGGCAATGAAGTCGATCCATTCGCCAGCGGTGACCAACCGATCAGCGAGCGCGAAGTCATACAGACGAACCTCGTGATGTGGACCTTCGCTGTCGAATGAGAAGCGCCCTCCCGCGAGATGGTCGACGCCGATCCCCGCAATGCCGCCGGTGAAGTCGACCCAGTTCGCCGGGCCGGGATCCGCTGCAAGCACTGCCACACGGTCGCTGTAGGCCGGGCCGACCGCGGGATTCATCGACAGCACATGCTTGACGTCCATCAGCAGCAGTTCCTGATGTTGTTCTTCGTGGTGGGTCCCGAGCAGGACGACATCGGCAACGTCGGCATCGACGCCGCCCGCAAGCAGCTCGGCCATTTCCTTGTCGACATGTGCGCGATAGTCAGCTACTTCGCTCATCGACGGTCGCGTCACCAGGCCCCGATGCGGTCGCGGATGCCGGGCGCCCACTGCGTCGTAGTAGCTGTTGTAGAGGAAGCGATATTCGGGACGGTCCCACACACGATCACTGGTTCCGTCGGCGTGCAAAGCGAACTCGGCGAAGAACCACGTCGAGTGCGCACGGTGCCACTTGGTGGGGCTGGTGTCGGGCATCGACTGCACCATCTGGTCTTCGGCGGACAATGGTGCGGCCAGGCGCTCCGTGCGAGCACGCACCTCTGCGTATCGCGTTGCAAGATCCTGCGCTTCCCAAGCCATCGCACTACATAACCATCACGAGCATTCGATATGCCCATGCGAGCCCGAAACAACCAGAGAATTCGACCGACAGTTGAGGCCACGCAGTGCCGCAGCGTCAACCGCTGACTCGGTCGGCGTGGTGCCGGCGCCGCTACGTTCCACATATGGACATCGGCCTCTACATCTTCCCAACTGACCAGACCATCAACGCCGTCGAGTTGGCCAAGGTCGCGGACCAGGCCGGCTTCGAGTCACTCTGGTTTCCCGAGCACTCGCACATCCCTGTCAGCCGCGCCACACCATGGGGCGGTCGGGCCGGAGCCCCTGACCTCCCCGAGTTCTACTGGCGCACCCACGATCCGTTCGTCACCATGGGTGCCTGCGCGTCCGTAACGGAGAACATCAAGCTCGCGACTGGCATCTGTCTCGTCGCACAACGCGATCCGATCCACACCGCGAAGGAAGTTGCCAGTGTCGACTCGCTCAGTGGCGGACGCATGCTCTTTGGCGTCGGCTATGGCTGGAACAAGGAAGAGATGGCGCAGCACGGGACCGCGTACGGCGAGCGGCGCGAACTTCTCCGCGAGAACATCAAGGCCATGCAGGCGCTGTGGACTCAGGACGAGGCGTCGTTCAACGGCGACCACGTGCACATCGAGCCGAGCTGGTCCTGGCCGAAGCCGACGCAGCAGCCACACCCTCCGATCATCCTCGGTGGTGCCGCCGGCCCGAAGACTGCTGCCCACATTGCCGAGTTCTGCGACGGCTGGATGCCCATCGGCGGGCGCCACGCAATCAGCGGTTTCGACGAGGTGGCAAAGGCATGCGATGAAATCGGGCGTGACCCGAAATCTGTCGAGCTCGGCATCTTCGGCGCCCCGACCGACGAAGCCAAGTTGACTGAACTCGCCACATCTGGCGTGTCACGTGCGGTGTTCACCCTCCCGCAGGGTCCGCGCGACGAAGTGCTCGCCGAAGTCGAACGCGTCGCTCCGCTGATCGACGCGATGCGCGACGCCTGATCGCCAACTCCGGCTGAGCGGTGGGCGGGCTGTAAACGACCAATCACGACGTGGAAACACTCCGGTCACGTCGCGCTGCGACGATCAGTTCATGTTCAACGACATCCCCCTCATCGTTGCCCTTGACCATCCCTCGCTGATCGAGGCCATCGACCAGTTCGCCGATGAGCTTCACAATGAGCAACGGTTCTTCGGTTCGAGTGCTGCGCCTGCGCCATTCCCGTCGTTGATCAATCGGGTCACGTCATCGGGAGGGATGCGGCTCGGAGCGATGGTCGACGGCCACATCGTTGCCATGGCGCGGGTCGAAGCCTCAGGCGACACATCGATCGCCGTCGTTGCTGACTGGAGAGGACGCGGCATCGGCCGGGCGCTGCTCGCCTCCACGGTTCGTCGAGCGGGCCAGGTGGGGCTCAGTCGGCTGGTCGTGCGCTCGAGCCAGCGCAGTCGATCGGTCGCTGCGCTCGGCAGGTCAGTCGGAGCGGTCACCGTCGACCAGGGGCGCGGTCGTGTCGACCTGATTTTTCCGATCGACCGCGCTGCTCGAACCGCCTGACGTCAACCGACAGCGCTTCAGGTCAGGTGCGCGCCTGTAGCAAATTCATGGTCCGTGCCGGGCCGTCACCATCGGGGATGACCACTGCAGTGAAGTCCGTCGCGCCAGCAGCGGCGATGGCTTCGAGACCGGCGTTCACTGTGTCTTCGTCACCGATCAAGCTGATCTCCTCGACGCCGTGGACACCTTCGATGTCGAGCATCGCGCGATACGACGGCAGGGCCGCGTAGCCCTCGAGCATCTTGCCGACGAACTCGGTCGTCGGCTGCGGGTTGTCGGTCACGCAGACCGGCAGACTGCAGACCACCCGCGGTGTCGGTCGTCCAGCTTCGGTCGCAGCATCGTTGATGATCGGCACGATCTGCTGCTCGAGCGTCTTGGGGCCCACGCACCAGAGGATGGTTCCATCGGTGCGCTTACCGGCCATCTTCAACATCTGTTCGCCGAGCGCTGCGACCATCACCAACGGCTTGTTGTCGGTCATCAACGTCGCCTGCTGCTCGAGCGACCACACCTCGCCCTGCAGGCTGGCTGTGCCGGTCTCGAGCAATGAGTCGAGAATCGCCAGGTATTCCGACATGTGCTTGACGGGGCGTTCCCACTTCATTCCCCAGCGACCTTCGACCGAGGGCTGGTGCGCCAGGCCGATGCCGAGGACGATTCGACCGTTGGACGCGGCCTGCGCGGTGAGTGCACCTGCCGCCATGATCTCGGGATGGCGCGTCCACGTCGGTACGACAGCGGTTCCAAGTTCGATGGTCGACGTGGTGCGACCCGCTATTGCAAGCATCGCCAGCGAATCAGCGAGCGCGGTCTGAGCGAGCCAGTAGCTCGCGAAGCCAGCCACTTCGCTCTGCTCCACGTCGGTGACGATCGCGTCGAGGTTCGGATGTGCGAGCTGGCCAGAGCCGTTGATACCGATTTTCATCCTTGGACCATACGCCGCCGGTGGGCGGGCGGACAGGGTCGCGCAGTACCGTCGCGACGATGAGCTGGGAACTCGTTCTTGACGGCATCGACTTCGGCGAGGGGCCACGTTGGCACGACAACCGCTTCTGGTTCAGTGACTTCTTCCAGCACACGATCTCGTCAGTCGGTGCCGACGGGGTTCGCAATGTCGAACATGCCGATGTCGGTCGCCCCTCAGGGTTGGGTTGGCTTCCAGACGGACGGCTCCTGTTCGTGGAGATGACCAGCAGAAGGGTGATGCGTGTCGATGCCGACGACGCCATCGTCGAGCATGCCGACATCTCTGGTGTGGCGACGGGCCACTGCAATGACATCGTGGTCGACGCAGCGGGCAACGCCTACGTTGGCAACTTCGGATTCGACATGGAGGGCGGCGACGAGTTCGCAACTGCCTCGCTCGCTCTCGTTCGGCCCGACGGCTCCGTCGAGGTCGCAGCGACCGATCTCATGTTCCCCAACGGGTCAGTGATTGTCGATGATGGAGCGACGCTCATTGTCGGCGAATCGTTCGGAGGCAAGTACCTCGCATTTGACATTGCGGCGGATGCCACCCTTTCCAATCGCCGCACTTGGGCCGAAGTCGACGGGATGGCTCCTGATGGCTGCTCCGTCGATGCCGACGGCGGCATCTGGTTCTCCGACGCTCTCGGCAAGCAAGTCGTCCGCGTGATCGAGGGCGGCGAGGTCACGCACCAGCTGCCGACCGGCGACAACACCTTTGCCTGCATGCTTGGCGGCGTGGACGGCACGACGCTCTTCGCGCTCACGTGCGAGGACTCACACCCCTCCAAAGCGGCCGGTACCGGCACCGGCAAGCTCTGGGCCACCACGGTCGACGTCCCGCGCAACGCCACTGATCTTCCCTGAGACAGCTTGCCCGGCGAGCTCAACACCCGTTTGTGCCTGAGTTTCTGCGGACCAGTCCGCAGAAATCTCGACGCAAACGGTTGTGAAGCGGGCCTTAGAGCACTGCGTTGCCGTACATCTCGCCGAGGGGATCGTTGATCAACTCGAGGCGTTCGCCATCCGGGCCAGCGAAATAGAGCGACGTGTCGCCGACGAGGAAAGTGTCCACACCGGCGCCTTCGAGCTTGCCCTTCAGGCGCGTCCAGTTGTCCGACGGCACCGAGATCGCCAGGTGATGATGGCCACCGAGCACTTCGGCGTAGCCCTCGAGGCCCAACCCGGGAAAGTCGAAAAAGGCGAGCGCATTGCCGTTACCAATGTCGAAGAAGAAGTGCGTCGAACCCTCGTAGTCACGGTTCTCGAACAGCTCGGTCAGCGGGAACTCAAGGAGGTCCTGGTAAAAGCCGATCGTCCGCTCGACGTCGCTGGAGATCAGCGCCTGATGATGCACGCCACGTGCTGATGAAGCCGCTCGTTCCGCTTTCGGCTTGAGGTACTTGGTGCGCATCTGCGCCCATTCGTCTTCGCGGTCGGGATGGTCGCCCTCATGTGTGGAACCAAAATGCGGATTGCTTGCCATCGCAACAATCTAGTCGCGGTCAGCACCTCACGGCGCGGCGGTCAGTACATCGACGACTCGACGCCGCTCGACTCGCCGCGCGCCTGCGCGAGTTCCGCGCCGAGACCGACCTTCATCGCCTGCAGATCGCCGGTGACCGTCACCATCCGATACCCCCGGCGCAGTCGGTCTGGAGTGAGGGCGCCGGTTGCATGAATGCCCGCCACCACGCCGGCGCGGGCGCACGCGGCCGAAATCACATCGAGCGCGTCAGTGAACGCCGCTGATTCGTCGTGATTTCCCGGCCCCAGGCCGAGCGTGATCGACAGGTCGGACGGACCGACGTAGATCGCATCGATCCCTTGCACCTCGAGAATCGCGTCAATGTTCTCCACGGCCTGCACCGTCTCGATCATCGGGATGCAAGCCACGTTGTTCTGGGCCCATTCGAAATACGGACGGTCAGTCCGCATCTGCACCAACGTCGGACCCGAACTCCGGGCACCGTTCGGCGCGTACCGACAAGCACGCACGGCTGCTTGTGCCTCTTCGACGGTGTTGACCATCGGGATGATCACACCGTGTGCGCCTGCGTCAAGGAGCTTGCCGATGATGCCCGGCTCGTTCCACGGCGCCCGGGCGATCGGACGTCCGCCGCCGAGCTCGATGGCGGGGATCATCGAGACCACATCGGAGTACTCGACTGCGCCGTGTTGAGTGTCGATACACACGTAGTCGAAGCCGGCGCGTGCCGTGACCTCGGCAGTCACGGGACTCGCCACCGACACCCAGCCTCCAAGTGTCGTTCCGCCGTTTTTCCAGATCTCGCGCAGTCCCTGCATGCCACCCATCATCGCATTCCCAACGAGCGCACGACGGGTCCGCATGGCCATCACGGTCAAGCGGGCATATCCGGAATCAGATACACCGGTTAGTGAGAGTTCCGATGCCTTCGACCTCAGAGGTGATGACATCACCCGGTTGCAAGAAGATGCCGTTCGGGCCGCCCACACCGTCGGGAGTGCCCGTGAAGATGATGTCACCCGGCGCCAGCGTCATGATCGACGACAGGTACGCGATCTGATCGGCGACGGAGAAGATCATGTTCGAGGTGCGGGAGTTCTGCCGCTCTTCGCCATTGATCGCACACGTCAGAGCGAGGTCGTTCGGATCGGCGAACATGCCGGGTGACACCAGGGTCGGGCCAAGCGGACCGTAGGTGTCGCGAGACTTTCCCAGATCGAAGTGCGGTGGCTTGGCGGCAAACTGCAGCGCGCGGTCGGAGATGTCCTGCCCTGCGGTCAAACCGAGCACATGGTCCCAGGCATCAGCTGCGTCGATGTCGCGTCCACCCCGACCAATCACGACGACCAGTTCAACCTCATAGTCGGCGTGTTCACTGCGCAGCTTGACGTCAGCGTTGGGACCGACGATGCAGCTCGGGAACTTCGTGAACACGAGAGGCGTCGTTGGCACGTCCATCTTCGACTCAGCGATGTGATCTGCATAGTTCAAGCCGACGGCGAACACGTTCCGAGGCGTCACCGGTGGCCAGATGTCTGCACCGTCGAGCGTTCCAAACGGTGTCATGTCATCGAGTCGGCCTTGCGCCGCAGTCAGCACATCCGAATCGGCCAGCACCACGTCCGGATCTGATGACACTGCCCCGTCGGTCATCCGTTCCAGGTCGTAGTAATCACCTGCGTCATCGACGAGTGAGGAGCGACCGGCAACGTTGGCGAAACGAAATCCCATACTCCGAGTGTCGCAGGTCGCGCTCAACTGGTTTCGTACTGAACCGCAGCGCGCTGCTCCACTCTGCCGGCCAACAGTCCTTGGATGACCGCAACATGGTCGGGGTGGTCGCGATAGGTCGCGAAGTCATCGGCGTTGTCGAGGTCCGCGACGACCACGTAGTCGAAGTTGCCGTCCGAGATGCCGACGTCGGGCCCATGGCGGTAGTTACGCAACACATCGATCTTGCCGGGGAGCGTGTCGAGCGCCGCCGACACTGCCGCAATGTGCGCTACATCGACGTCATCGGCCCAGGAGAACATGACTACGTGTCGGAACATCGTTCCATCATGGCCGATGCAGCCTCTGAACCTTCGATGTTGAAGATGACTGCCACCCAGCAACCAGGAAGCCCGCGCCTGCCATCCCGAACCCAGCCGGTTGGCTCCGCTCAGCCGTCCAGATGCCGGAGCAAGCCTTCAAGCGCAACGGTGTAACTGTGGGGGCCGAATCCGCCCACCACGCCGAGGCACACGGCACTGAGCATCGAGGTGTGCCGGAACTCTTCGCGAGCGTGCACATTCGACAGGTGGGTCTCAACAACCGGTAACTCGCATGCCGAGATCGCATCGCGCAGGGCAATGCTCGTGTGCGTATACGCCCCGGGGTTGAAGACCACGCCATCAGCCCAGGTCCGAGCGTCGTGCAGCGCATCGATCAGCTCGCCTTCGCTGTTCGATTGTGCATCGCGCAATTCCGCACGCCCGGCGAACTCGTTGCCCAAGTGGGCGAGAATATCGACGAGCGTGGTGGAGCCGTAGACCTCCGGTTCGCGAGTGCCGAGCAAGTTGAGGTTCGGGCCGTTGAGCACGAGGATCTGGCGAGCCATGGCCCAGACACTACGTGCCGTCCCGTTGCTGATCGGCGACCTTTCTCGACTGCTTCAGCTTCGCGCTGATTCGGTGTGACCGTCGACTGTCAGCGCTTGGCCACTGATCCTGGCTCCTGCAGGCGAGCACACGAATCGGATCATCGCGGCGATGTCTGCGGGGTCGACGAAAGTCTGGAGCGAGACCGCGTTGGTGAAGCCCCGCCGGATCTCTGCTGCCGACCTCCCGCTCGCGTCGGCTTCAAGTTCGACCACTCGGTCCATCCGTTCGTTGGCGACCGACCCCGGGCAGACGGCGTTGACGCGGACTCCGAACTCACCAAGTTCCATCGCCATGGTCTTGGTCAGGCCGATAATCGCCCACTTTGCTGCGGCGTACGGTGCTCGGTTCGGAAAGCCCATCAACCCCGCAGTTGATGACATGTTGACGATCGAACCGGAGCGCTGGTTGACGAGATGCGGGATCACCTTTCGGCTCGTCAGGAACGTTCCCGTCACGTTGACGTCGAGCGTGCGGCTCCACGCGTCGGGCTCGAGGGTGTCGGTCCGGCCGCCAGGCCCAGCGATGCCCGCGTTGTTGACCAGGACATCAACTCCCCCCATTGCGTCAACTGCGCCCGAAACGAACGCGTCGACAGCAATCTCATCGGACACATCGGCGTGCCAGGCACCCGCGCTGCCGTGTTCGGACCGGAATCGCTCGAGTGCACCGGTGTCGACGTCGCAGATCTGCACCTGCGCACCACCGGCGAGAAACTCCTCCGCTGTTGCCAGTCCGATGCCGGAGGCACCGGCAGTGATGACAACACGGAGGCCGGCAACGTCATTGTTCATCGCCCGGAAGCTACTCCGATGATGGACCAGGCGTTTGGAGAACCATTCTCAGCAAATGAGTTCGACGCTGACCTGATGGTGGCGACGAGTGAATTGGAACGAGCGGACGCCCGCTGACCTTTCCCCAGACCCCAACGCCCAGTGCCAGCAGAATGAAAGCCGTCAGCAAACCGAACCCCGCGGAGATTTTCCGATACCGCATGCACGAGTCGATGTCGAGCTGCAGCCCAGCCAGAAAGATGATATAAAGCACGCCGAGACTGCCGACCGAGTCCAACGATTCGAAGCTGGGCAGAACGTTGAACATGTTCGGGCCAATCAACGCCCCACCCAGCAACAGGCCCATCAAGCCGGGCAATCGGACCCGCTCCGCGATCAGCGGGCCGAACACGACGATCAACGCAACGACAGTGAATCCGAAGGTGGATGATTGCTAAACCTGCTCCCAAGGCGTGCCCTACTCTCGCATTTCGCTGCGATTCGCAATGACCAACGCGACGCCGGCAACCATTGCACTCCGAGTAGACGGTGCAGTCCTCAGCACTCAGGAACGCGAACCGACACATTCACGGCAAGGCCACCCTGGCTGGTCTCCTTGTAGCGGTCCGACATGTCTTCCGCTGTTTCTCGCAGAGTGCGAATGACGTCCGTGAGCGACACGCGAGCGTCATCAGGGTTACTCGCAACGGCCAGCTCAGCGGCGTTGATCGCCTTGACGGCGCCCATCGTGTTGCGCTCGATGCATGGCACCTGCACGAGCCCGCCAACCGGGTCACAGGTCATGCCGAGGTGGTGTTCCATCGCGATCTCTGCGGCCATCAGCGATTGGGCGACAGTCCCACCGAGCGCCTCGGCCAGCGCCGCGGCCGCCATCGCGCTCGACACGCCGACCTCGGCCTGGCAGCCACCCATTGCGGCCGAAATCGTCGCCCCCTTCTTGAACAGCGTGCCGACCTCACCAGCCACGAGCAGGAACTCGATGATCTGTTCCTCGGTCACGGGCTCTGCCGAGAAGCACACGTGGTAGAGCAGCACAGCAGGAATCACGCCGGCCGCCCCGTTCGTCGGCGCCGTCACGACACGGCCGAGATCTGCATTCTCCTCATTGACCGCCATCGCGAACGTGCTCACCCACTGCAGCACTTCGGCGAAGCGGAAGTCGCGGTGACGGATCAAATCGACCCACTCGTTCGGCGTGTCCGCGTCGGCACACACGTCGTCCACGGTGAGCAGGCGGCGTGACAGCGGTGCCGCGCGCCGCCGCACATCCAGACCGCCAGGGAGGATCCCGTCGGTGTGGCACCCCCGGTACACGCCTTCAAGCATCACCTTCCAGATCGCTCGCAACCCCTCGCGAATCTCGTCATCGGAACGCCAGGCTTGCTCGTTCGCCCAAACGATATCCGCGATCGAGCAGCTCCGCTCGGCGCAATGAGCACCGAGTTCATCGGGCGTCTGGGACGGGTGGGGCAGTGCAACAAAACCCGCCGCGCCCGGCACTTCGTCCTCGCCGACAACGAATCCTCCGCCAACCGAGTAGTACGACGAAGAGAGCACTCGCTCATCAACGAACGCATGACAAGTGAGCCCATTGGCGTGACCGGCAAGCCGCTCGTCGATGTGGAACACGATGTCGGTTGCCATGTCGAAGTCGACGTCAGCAGCGATGCCATCGAGTGCCGACAGCTTCTTGGCCGCCGCGAGATCATGGACAAATCCCGGGATACTGGCAAGCGGTACCGTCTCGGGTTCGTGACCCAGCAAGGCGAGCGCGATCGCCTGGTCGGTGGCGTGGCCCTGGCCGGTCAGAGCAAGCGACCCGTAGAGGTGCACCTCGACGTGACCGACGGTCGCGAGGCCACCGACAGCATCTAGTTCGTCGGCAAGTTCGGCAAGCCATCGCTGGACTGCGCGCCACGGGCCCAGCGTGTGCGAGCTCGATGGACCGACGCCGATCTTCAACATGTCGAACACACTCAGCGATTCCATGAGGCCGCCTCGCGATCAGCAGGCACGACACACAGCGAATGCACGGCATGAACCTACTCGCACGGCCGTTCCACCTTGGGTTAAAAACAGACAGCGACCGTCTGAGATCAGGCTCTGACACCGGGCCTGACAACTTTTTGTTTGTACTCTGCAACCATGTCCGCCAACACGACACCCGTTGCGCCAGACCTCGACGCCATCCACGCGCGTTATCTCGAAGAGCGCGACAAACGCATCCGCCCCGACGGCAACGAGCAATACATCGAGCCGACAGGCAAGTACGCCCACTTCCTCGACGACCCTCATACCGAGCGTGCTGAACGCGAGCCACTCTTCGACGAGGTCACGGTCGCATTCATCGGCGGCGGCTTCGCCGGGCTACTCACCGGCGCAAAGCTGCGACAGGCCGGAATCGACGACGTGCGCATCATCGAGAAAGGCGGCGACTTCGGCGGCACGTGGTACTGGAACCGCTACCCCGGCGCACAGTGCGACACTGCGGCCTTCATCTACCTCCCGCTCTTGGAAGAGACCGGTCACATGCCGACCGAGAAGTACACCCATGCCCCCGAGATACTGCAGCACTGCAAGAACATCGGGGCTCAGTTCGATCTGTACGACCAGGCACTGTTCAGCACCGAAGTCACCGGGTTGGAGTGGGACGATGCAGCGAAGCGCTGGATCATCCGGACCGATCGTGGCGACAAGATGCATGCGAAGTACATCGCCATGGGCACCGGCCCGCTGCATCGCCCAAAGCTCCCCGGAATCGACGGGATCAACGACTTCGACGGGCACGCGTTCCACACCAGCCGCTGGGACTACGAGTACACCGGTGGCGACCCGGGCGGTGCCCGCATGGAGAACCTGGCCGACAAGCGAGTCGGCATCATCGGCACCGGCGCCACGGCCGTGCAGTGCGTGCCGCACCTTGCGCGGGCGTGCGGTGAGCTGTTCGTGTTCCAGCGCACCCCATCCTCGATCGACATCCGGAACAACAAGCCGACTGATCCCGAATGGTTCCAGACCCTCGAGCCCGGTTGGCAGAAGAAATGGCTCGAGAACTTCACCACGTTGCAGACGGGCGGCTTTACCGACGAAGACTTGGTGATGGACGGCTGGACCGACATCAGCCAGCGCATTCGCGACAAGCTGCTTTCGTCACCCGAGCCCGACCTCTCCCCCGAGGGCATGTTGCAGGCGTACCACGACAGCGATGACGAGAAGATGGTCGAAGTTCGTGCCCGAGTTAATCAGGTCGTCGAGGATGAGATCACGGCCGAAAAGTTGAAGCCGTGGTATCGCCAGTTGTGCAAACGGCCGTGTTTCCACGACCAGTACCTTCAGGCGTTCAACGAGCCCGGCACACACCTCATCGACACCGACGGCAAAGGCGTCGAGCGCATTGATTCGACCGGCGTCTGGGTCAATGGCGAGCACTACGAACTCGACTGCCTGATCTTCGCGTCGGGCTTCGAAGTCGGCACCTCGTTCGAACGTCGGTCAGGATTCGAGACAACCGGCCGAGATGGCCTGACGCTGTCGCAGCACTGGGAAGATGGAATGCGCACCTTGCACGGCATGAACGTGCACGGTTTCCCAAACGCATTCGTCGTCGGACCCACGCAAGCCGCGAACCTGATCTCCAACATCCCACACAACCTCGTCGAGGCCGGCGAGACCATTGCCACCATCGTCGCCCGCGCGGAGTCCATCGAAGCCGCCGAAGTGGAAGTCACTCGCGAAGCCGAAGACGCGTGGGTTGCATTGCTCGAAGCGGGCGGTCGCACCTTCGGCGGCGACCCGACATGCACACCCGGCTACTACAACAACGAAGGCCGCGAGATCAGCCCATCCCAGCTGCGCAACACGCTGGGGTACCCCGCCGGGCCAGTCGCGTACTTCGAATACATCGAGAAGTGGCGCACGACTGGCGACTTCGAGGGCCTCACCTTCTCGTAGCGACCAACAGGGAGCGGCAACATGGGGTGACTCCCTCCAGGTATCCACGCTCGGCTCACGGTCGCATGTGAAACTGGCGTTCAAGTGAGTGCACCGTTTCAACTGCTCCCAGCGCCCACCGCTCTCCGGTGGACCGACCCCGCACCGAGCCCCATTGGCCCGGTGTGGTCACCCTGGCCTCAGCCGGCATTGTCGACGCTCAAGCGCAGCAACGTGTGGCCGGCGCCGATCATCCACACGGTCAGTTGGATGCCACCGAGCATCGTGCATCTCGCTCGGCCGAATCCCTCTGTCGACAACATGGCGTCCTGGTGGCGCCGCGTGGGCACTCGCCTCGCGGGCCTCTTCCGCCGCTCCCACTGACACGCCCCATCCCACCCCCACCGCTTCCCCGTCCTCAACACTTCCCACTCAGTTCGTTTGTGTCGGGATTCTTGAGGACCGTTCCGCGGAAATCCCGGCGCAAACGGTGTGCTGAAATTCAGGTGGGCGGCAACGTGCAACACTCACCCGATGACACAGCGAACGATTCTCATCACAGGCGCCGGCTCAGGCTTCGGCAAGGGAGCCGCCATCGAGCTCGCAAGTCGAGGACATTCTGTCGTCGCGACAACCGAAACGCAGGAGCAAGCTGACGCGCTCGCCGCCGAGCACCCTGAGCTGACCACGATCAAGCTCGATGTCACATCGAGCGACGACATCGCGCAAGCCGCGGGTCTCGAAATCGACGTGCTCATCAACAACGCTGGGATGGGCGTGATGGCGCCGATGGCCACCGTACCGATGGACAAGGTCCGTGCGAGCTTCAACGTCAACGTCTTCGGCATGGTCGAACTGACCCAGGCCGTCGTACCCGGAATGATGGAGCGAGAGTCCGGTCGCATCATCAACGTGTCGTCGGTTGCGGGCAAGCTCGCGTCGCCGCTCACCTCGCCGTACTGCATGACCAAGCACGCGGTCGAAGCCTTCACCATCAGCCTCCGCGGTGAACTGGCCCCGCACGGCATCGACGTCTGCAAGGTCAACCCCGGGCCGTACAACACCGGGTTCAACGATCGGATGGTCGACGGCATCACCGAACACATTGCAGCCGGCGATGAGGCCACGTTCGCTGCGAACCAGATGGTCCGCGACATCGTGCTGACCGACCAACTCGACCCCGCCGACGTCGTGACCGCGCTCGCCAACCTCGTCGAAGCCGATGAGACGCCGCTTGAAACACTCCTCCCCGAGGGCATCGGCGAGCTCCTGCAAGCCATGATCGACGCCCAAGCCTGAGGTTGACGCTGCGCCGATTGCAGCGAAGTTCTCGCACAACTGAAGTTCGGCGGACATCACGATTGCGCGGCCGGGGTGTCAGACTTGGATCATGGCCAAGATCACGATCGCCGGCGGAGGAATCGGCGGGCTGGTGGCCGCGATGTGCCTCCACGATGCCGGCCACGACATCGATGTCTACGAATCGGTGATCGAGCCGACAGAACTTGGCGTCGGCATCAATGTGCTTCCCCATTCGGTGCGCGTGCTCGACGAATTGGGTTTGCTACCGGCGCTCGACGAGAGCGCTGTTCGAACGGGAGCCTTGATGTTTCTGTCACGCGACGGCACCCGCATCTGGAGCGAGCCTCGTGGTCTCGATGCCGGCAACCCGTGGCCACAGTTCTCAATCCATCGCGGTCGACTGCAAATGCTTCTGTGGAACGCTGCAGCCAGCCGACTCGGCCCAGACCGGATACACACCGGGCACCGGCTGACTCACTTCGAACAATCAGCCGATTCGGTCACGGCGCACTTCACCGAGCGACCGGGCGACCGCGAAGTCATCGTCGAGTCCGACGTCCTGGTTGGCGCCGACGGGATCCACTCGGTCGTCCGCAAGCAACTGCACCCGAACGACGGGCTCCCGCATCCGAGTGGGCTGGTCCTTTGGCGGGGCGCCGTGCGCGCTCCAGCATTCCTCGATGGTCGCACGATGTTCATGGCAGGCGACGACAGCCAGAAGGCGGTCATCTACCCGATCACACCGCCAGATGACGATGGCATCGCGCTGATCAACTGGGTCGCCGAGCGGCCCCAGGACGTTGACATGGCCACCGTCAGTTGGAATCGAGAGGTCGACGTCGCCGAAGTCGCTCGATACTTCGGGGACTGGGACTACGGGTGGCTCAACATCGGTGCGCTCATCACGTCCAGCGACGCCGCCTACGAATTCCCGATGGTCGACAGGCACCCCGTCGCGCGGTGGTCACTCGGCCGTGTCACGCTGCTCGGCGATGCTGCTCATCCAATGCGGCCAAACGGCAGCAACGGATCGAGCCAGGCAATCCTTGACGGCGAAGCCATTGCCCACGCTCTCTCCGAACACGACGATGTGGTCGCTGCGCTGGTGGCATACGAAACCGCACGACTCGAGCCCACTGCCAAGCTGACCCTCGCCAACCGCCAGGCCGGACCCGAACGCGTGATGCAATGGGTCGCCGACCAATGCGATGGCACGTGCGCGACATCGCACGATCGAGCCCATACGTGTATCGACACCGCCGAGCTTGAACGCGAGGCAAACGCATACAAGCAGCTCGCTGGATTCGACCTCGCCACACTCCAGTCGATGAGCGTCGGCAAGTGAAGAAGTTCGTCTTCCACGGCCTCGATCGTCCTGACAGCACTGCATTGCGCGCCGCCACGCTGCCTGCGCACGCGGACTATCAACATCGCCGCGGCAATCCTGTCGGCGGTCCACTCCTCGATGCCAACGCGACATCGCGCGGGACGCTGATCATTTTCGAGGCGCCCGATCTCATCACCGCCCAAGCGATCATCGCCGACGATCCCTTCGTCATCGCCGGACTCTTCGCAACGACCAGCGTGTACGAATTCCGAGCTGTCGACTGGCCAACCTGAGTCATAGTTGAACCCGACCCCGGTGCGGCGCAGTACTGACGCTCGACGCCCTTGAGCTTTCGACTCAATCGTTGGCAGTGATCGCGACGTAGATCGTGCTGGCGGTCGGGCGGCCTGTGTACACGTTCTCGAACGTCACGGTGTGAGCTTCGGCTGAGGCGAACGACCTGCGTAGTACTTCGACGAACTCATCATCGACGCCGGCATCCGACCAGAGCGCGAAGACACCGCCCGGCACCAACTGTTCTTGAAGCCGGGCCAGCCCAGTAGGTCGGTAGAGACCCGCGTGACTTGGGTCGAGCAGATGTCGGGGTGAGTGATCGATGTCGACGAGGATCGCATCAAGCCGACCCGGACCACCTGGAGCCAGGGGTTCTCGCGTGCGCACAAGCTCAAAGAAGTTGCCGTGCACCAGCGTCGTTCGGGGGTCGGTGGTGAGCTCCGCGCCGAGTGGGGTGCGGTGGCCCTCGTGCCATCCGATCACCGCGGCGAGGGTGTCCACGACATACATCGACGCCACCCGCTCATCGGCCAACGCCTCAACGGCGGTGTATCCGAGACCCAATCCACCAATGGCGATGTTGAGATTGTCGCCAACCGTCGCAGCCAATCCGAGCGATGCCAACGCCCGCTCACCGGTCGTGAACAAACTTGACATCAGGAACTCGTCGCCGAGAATGACCTCCCACACATCGAGCTCCAGCTCCGGTTCCCAGCGGCGCCGGAGGCTGATGTCGCCCATCGGTGTCGGTTCGCGCCCGAGTTCTTCGAAGAGCCTGCTCATCGGGCCACCCTCTCAGAGTCGAGCCGAGATCCTCGAATCTCGCGTCGCAGGAGCGCGGCGAGCGCCGAGCCGACGAACAGCGCCGCAGCGCCGGTCAGCCACAGCCACCGATAGCCGCCGGCGTCGACGATGACGCCACCCAGTGCCGGACCAGCAGCTGCTCCGATGAACACACCGATCTGTGTGATCCCCGTTGCCGCGCCGGGTGCCGACGGATTGTTCCTGATGACCGAGAGGTTGAACAGGCCGGGCCACGCCCAACCGAACGCGAATGCTGGGATCGGCGCCAGGAGGTAGGTGATCGGCACGTCGACCGCCAGCACCAATGCCCCCAGGCCGCCGACGAAGTACAGAAGGATCAGTCGTTGAATTGGCAGCATTCCGGACTTGTCGACCCGCCAGCCCTGATACAGACGACTGGCAATCCCGGTCGCCGAACCGAAACTGAGCACGAGGCCGGCGAGGCCGGGCGAGATTCCCGACTCCTCGGCACCGCTCGTGATGAACCCCACCATCGCTCCCGCATGCGTCGCGCCGAGGAATCCGACGGCGGCATACAACGCCAGGAGTGACGTCCGCATGTCGGGTCTCGCTGCCTTGCCAGTCGACGATCTGGTCGGGATGGCGACGTCTGATCGATCCGGCGGCAACAGGACCATGACGACGAGTGCAAGCACGCCCGCTCCCGCATACGCCCACTCCCAGCCAACCGTCAGCGCCACCGCTGGAACGGCCACTCCGCCGACAAGCGCGGCTGCCGGCATCCCCGACTGCTTCACAGCGAACGCGAACCCGAGCCGCTGCGGATCTACATGCGAAGCGAGCAGCAAGTTGGCGGATGGCTGATTCAACGCATTGGCTGTGCCAGCCACTGCCAACAACAGTGCCAACGCGACCACGGAGTCGGCAAGTATTGAAATCGCGACCACCGCCGACGCAGTCGTCGCCAGTCCGGTGCGAAACCCACGCTGGGGTCCCAGACGCTGCGCGAGCCGCCCCATCGGGGCCGAGAGCAACGCAGCAGCAGCGAACGAGACGCCCATCGACAGGCCAATCGCCGTTGCGGTGATGTCGAGATCGTCACGCAGCTGCACACCGACTGCACCGGTGAGGAAGACCGGCAACGCGCTGCACATCGTGCCCACCGCCACGATCATCCATGCTCGTCGCTCGCGGATCGCCGGCGAAGCGATCGATGGGTCCTGCACACGTGCACCGTATCGGCGGGCGCGAGACCGGTCAGCTGGCTCAACGTTCTCGCAGCACTGTCTGACCCATTCGTCGTTCAAAGCGGCGACGTGATCGTCAGATGGCATGCAATACGCGAGCATGGGGCATGAGCGACGTGATCGACTTCTCTTCTGGCAACTTCGTCCACCTCGGACTCGGCGCCGCAACCCTGCCCCTCCCAACCCACACCGGCGACATGGAGTGGTACGCCGAGTACGAACAGGCGCACGGCGACGACGGCTTCGAAGGCCGGCTCGTTTCGATGCACACCTTCACCGAGTCGTGGGACACCTGGGAGATGCACCCGAACGGTAGTGAACTGGTGCTCTGCATCAATGGGTCGGTGGCGCTCACGCAGGAGGCGATCGATGGGACGATCAACACGGCGACCATCTCGGCCGGTCAAGCAGTCGTCAATGGCCCCGGCGTGTGGCACACCGTCGACGTCGTCGACGGACCGAACACCGTCGTCTTCATCACTGCCGGAGTCGGTACGCAGATGCGCGATCGCGCGGTCTGACTGACCAAGCCTCGACGAGGCCGTCGGCCGTCAGACCGGCACGATTGTCATCGACTGACTGGCCGTGGCGAGCAGCTGGCCACATTCGCTCCACATCAGACAGCTGCTGTGTGCGAATCCGTTCCCCATGAACTCAACGCGGTTGTCGCACAGCACCCAGTCGGTGTCGTCCGGGGCCGGATCGGCAAATCGGATTGTGTTGTCCAGACTCGACAGGTTGGTCACCCGGCCGGCAGCGTTGCCGATGACCGACGGGCTGTAGTCGGCAATGATCGCCAGCGCTGCTGCATCGACGCGGACCTCGGGCATGCGGACCCAGACCAGCGATCGGTGATCACCGGTCGGCTCCCCGGCGCCAGAGAAGCCGAACATGCCGAGAGCCATCTTGACCTCGACGTGGTCGTGCAGCGACGGGTAGTCGAACTCGCGCTCGGGGTCGACCGACCCTGATGGCGCGACTGGATCGGGGTACTGCTCCCAGACGCCGCGCAATTGTTCGGGTCGTTGTCCCGTTGCCCCGAGCACGGTCACCACATCGTCGCCTTCGAACGTGCCGTACACGCGGCATTGCGTCACGGTGCGCCCGACGGCAGGCTTCGTTACGTTGAGCCGCATCTCCGACGGGTTGTACATCGTGGCGATGTATTGCGCTGTCGCCCAGACCGCAGGCTGGCCGGTCTCGATTTCCATGGCCGCGACACCGACTGCAAGTCCAATGCCACCGAACAGTGAGCCGCGCCCGCCACCGACCGCACGGTCGGTGATCGGCACCGCCCACTGGCCCTCTCCGTGGTCCACCATTCCGAGAAACTCCGCCGTCGACATCCCACTCATCGTCGGCAAGCTAGCCCGGCGACTGAATCTGGCCCGGACCGGACTCGTTGCGCGACGCACGGCTCGGCCAGGCTGTTCATGATGATCGAAGCGAACGAGACGAAGATCGGCGCTGCCGTGCGTGATGCCGACCTGCGAGTTCTGGTGATGTGTCTTTTTCAGATCACCGGAGATCGTAAGTGGCTCGCCGAGCCGTACTTGCCGCAACGCGACGTTCGCCTCATCGCACCCGAAGACGCCGGGTTTTCCGACGAGATCGCCGAACAGATCTGGGAGGCAGCAATCGCCGAGCACGGCACAACGCCAGTGATCTCCGACCCCGGTGACGAGTTGATGGTCGAGATGATGAGCGCCTGCCTCGGCGAGCTCGTCACCCCCGAGTACGCCCCGATGATGCGCGAGGAGATGGGATTCGTGTCGCGCGACATCGACTGGCCCGAGGGCGCGGCCCGGCCCAGTGTCCTCGTTGTCGGCGCCGGAGCGAGCGGCATCATCATGGGTGCGCGGCTTGATCGAATGGGGCTCGACTACGACATCGTCGAACGTGGCGCCAGCGTCGGCGGGGTGTGGCGCGACAACCGCTACCCCGGCGCTGGCGTCGACACCCCGAATCACGCGTACTCGTTCTCGTTCGCCCGACCACACCGCTGGTCGCGTTTCTTCTCGCCGCAGGCGGACCTCGAGACGTACCTGCAGCAGACGGCCGACGACTGTGATGTGACGCGCCACGTGCAGTTCGAGACTGGTCTCACCGGCGCTCAGTGGGACGACGACGCTCAGGAGTGGCGCGTTGAACTTGAGACTCTGAACGGCAGCGAGTCGCGGTCGTACCAGGTGCTGATCAGCGCAATTGGCCAGCTCAACGTACCCAAGCCCCCACCGGTGCCTGGCACCGACAGGTTCGAGGGCCCCTGCTTCCATTCGTCGCATTGGCCTGATGGCCTCGATCTCACAGGGAAGCGTGTCGCCGTGATCGGGACGGGTGCGTCATCGATGCAGATCGTCCCGGCGATCGCGGACCAGGTCGCCGAACTCACCGTGTATCAGCGCACAGCCCAGTGGGCTCGACCGATCCCCCGCTATCACGAACCAATTCCCGCAGGCTCGCAGTGGCTGTTCGAGCACTTGCCGTTCTATGCGGCGTGGTTCCGCTTCGTCATGCTGTGGCGGTACGGCGACGGTCTCCTCCCGCTCCTGCGGAAAGACCCGGATTGGGAGCACGCGCACTCCATCAATCGAGCCAACGAACGTCACCGTCAGCAGATGGCTGATCATCTGCTGACTGAGCTTGACGGTCGCGCCGACCTTGTCGAGAAGTGCATGCCGAGTTACCCGCCCTACGGCAAGCGCATACTGCTCGACAATGGCTGGTTCGCGACCGTTCGCAAGCCGAATGTCGAACTCGTTGTCGACTCGGCCGATCACGTCGACGCGACCGGTGTCGTCGCCGACGGGCAGCATCGCGAGCATGACATCGTCGTGCTTGCGAACGGCTTCGAAGTGTTTCAAGGTGCCAGCCGGCTGGGCCTCCGCGGGCGCGGTGGCGTCAACCTGGCAGACCTGTGGGCCGACGATGACCCGATGGCCTATCTCGGTATCACCGTGGCCGATTTCCCGAACTTCTTCATCATGCAGGGCCCCACCACCGGTCTCGGGCACGGCGGCAGTGCGATCTTCCAAGCCGAGTGTCATGCCCGCCACATCAGCGCATGTGTCGCCGCAATGGCTGCGGCGGACGGACGGACCATCGAGGTCCGCGAGCAACCGATGGTCGACTACAACGATGCCTTCGACGCAGAACATGAGCATCTGATCTGGAGCACCGACGGGCTCCGCAACTGGTATCGCAACGATGCCGGCAGGGTCGTGGTGATCATGCCGTGGCGACTCGTCGACTATTGGTCGATGACCCACGATCCCGACCTCAGCCACTACTCGATTACCTCGTGACCAGGTCGCCGTCGCGCCCTCACCTGGGTTGATCACACTCCTCAGCGCTCCCCTCCGAGCGGAATCGCTGCACCGAACGAGGGCCCAAGGCGGCGGGCCTTCGGATCGACCTGCGAGTGGAGTTCGCCCGGACGAAGGCGTGCCTGGCACCATGTCGTCCTTATGACGATGACTTTCCAGGACGCCTGTGCGGCCGTTTGCGCGCCCGGCTCGATGTTCGAGATCCAAGAGACCGAAGTGTTCGGCCACACAAGCAAAGTGTTCGCCGGCACCCCACCGAACATTCGGGCGCTGTTTGCGCTGGCTGGGGCGCGTACGGACGAGTTCATCATCTTCGAAGACGAGCGTTGGGCGATGCCACGCGTTATCGAAATGATCGGCCAGATCGGCCACGCACTCGTGAACGACCTTGGCGTCGGGAAGGGTGACCGCGTCGCCATTGCCATGCGCAACTATCCCGAGTGGATCGCCGCGTTCGCCGCGATCACCTCCGTCGGCGCCGTCGCCGTGCCGATGAATGCGTGGTGGGTGACCGAAGAAATGGTCTTTGCTCTTGAGGACTCCGGTTCGAACGTTGTGATCGCCGACGACGAGCGACTCGGTCGGATGCAGGCTGCTGCGCTGGGCGAGATCGACGCGACCATCGTGGTCGTCCGCCCCGAGGGCGCGCTGCCGGACGGCGTGCTCTCGCTCGACGAACTCCTCACGCCGGGCGCCACGTTGCCCGATGTCGACATCGACCCCGACGAGGACATGACAATTCTGTACACCTCGGGTACCACGGGACGTCCGAAGGGGGCTGTTTCGACGCACCGTGCCGTGCTCAGTGCTTTGCTTGCATTCGCCGCACGGGCAGCGGTCGGCAGCCTGCGCGAGCCGGAGGACCCGGCCTCGGTCGAAGAAGGCGGCGCGCCGCAGACCGCGTTCATGCTGTGCGTGCCGCTGTTCCATGTGACCGGTCTCGTACCGGTGATGCTCGGATCGTTTGTCGGCGGCGCCAAGCTCGTCATGACGTACAAGTGGGAACCGAATCGTGCACTCGAATTGATCGAACAGGAACGAGTCACCAACTTCGTCGGCGTCCCCACGATGAGCTGGGATCTGCTCGAAGCCGAGACGTTTGCCGAGCGCGACACATCCAGCCTTCGTTCGGTTGGCGGGGGCGGGGCGCCGATGCCGCCCGAACTGGTCAAGCGCATCGAAGACGAGTTCCAGCGCGGCCGGCCGGGCCTCGGCTATGGGATGACCGAGACGAATGCCTACGGGCCGCAGAACGCGGGCGATGACTTCGTCAACAATCCGAAGTCCACCGGTCGGCCTGTACCGATCATGGATCTCAAGATCACCGATCCGGAAGGCAACGAACTGCCGCTCGGTGAGACCGGCGAGATCTGGTTCCGCAGTCCATCACTCATTCGCGGCTATTGGAACCGACCCGAGGCGACCGCTGAGACGATCGTTGACGGCTGGCTGCGTTCGGGCGACATCGGACACCTCGACGCAGAGGGTTTCGTCTACATCAGCGACCGGGCGAAGGACATGATCCTGCGCGGCGGTGAGAACATTTACTGCGCCGAGGTCGAAGCGACGATCTACGAACATCCGGCGGTGTACGAAGCAGCGGTGTACGGCATCCCCGACGAGCGACTCGGTGAAGAACTGGCTTGCCACGTCATGGTGAAGCCGGGTCAGACCCTCGAGGTGGGCGAGCTGCAACAGTTCGTCGGTTCGCACCTCGCCAAGTTCAAGGTGCCGACCCGGGTCTCAATCGTGCACGAGTCACTGCCGCGCAACGCCAGCGGCAAGATCCTCAAGCGCGACCTCCGCGACGAAGTCATCGCGACAGACGCCTAGCCGCCTCGTCTTCACGTTTGTGTCGGGTTTTCTGCGGACCGTTCCGCAATCATCCCGACGCAAACGTGGTGGGGTGTGAGGGGCTGCGGGTCGGGTGGTGATGGGCTGGGGCGTGAGAGTGCGGGTGTGACTGGGGCGTCACAGCGTGCCGGCGTCGAGCGCTGCGAGCACTTCGGTCGCGCGATCGCGGACAGCGTCGAGGTCGCTCAACCGACGCAAGCCGGCGAGCTGCTGCGCCATCCGGTGGTTGTTCGAGAACTCCGCCGCGTTGCGCGCGAGGAAGTCCCAGTACATCGTTGTGAACGGACAGGCGTCATCGCCAGTGCGCTGCCTCGGGTCGAATCGGCACCCGCGGCAGGAGTCGCTCATCTTGTTGATGTATGCGCCGCCCGACGCATAAGGCTTCGTGGCCATCATCCCGCCGTCGGCATGCAGTGCCATCCCGATCACATTCGGCAACATCACCCACTCCGCACCATCGACAAAACTCGCCCACATCCACTCGGTCATCGCCCACGGATCGACGCCGGCCGTGAGCGCAAGATTTCCGAACACCATCAAGCGCTCGATGTGATGGGTGTACCCATGCGCATCGAGATGGCTGACGGCGTTGGACACGCACGCCATCTCGGTCGTCGCCTGGCCGGTGAATGCCGGTGGCACGGGCCGCGTTGCCTTGAGCTGGTTGCGAGATCGATAGTCGGGCATCCAGCGCCAGTAGACGCACCACACGTACTCGCGCCACCCCAGCACTTGCCGGACGAACCCCTCGACCGAGTTGATCGGAAGGTCGCGTTCGCGTAACGCCGTCTCGGCGGCGTCAACGACCTCGGTCGGGTGCAGCAGTCCAAGATTCATGCATGACGACAACACCGAGTGCGCAAGCTTCCACTCGTCGGCGAGCATGGCGTCCTCATGCGGACCGAACGGCTCGAGGCCAGTGTCGATGAACTCGTTCAACCGAGTGACTGCTTGCCGGCGAGTCACCGGCCAGGTGCCGTCCGCACCGCTGCCCCACACGTCATCGCCGAGCGATGCAATGAGATCGCTGACCTCGGCGTCAATGTCGTCCGGTTCGAAGTGAGTGATCGCTGGCCACGAACGTCCGTCCTTCGGTGGCTTCTCGCGGTTGTCGTGATCGAAGTTCCACATTCCACCAATCGGCGCCACGCCGTCCATGAGGACTCCGAACCGTTCGCGCTGCCATCGATAGAAGTCCTCCATCTTGAACCGCTTGCGCCCTTCAGCCCACTCTTCGAATTCGCTGTAGTGGCAGAAGAACTGGTCGTTCGGCAGCATCTCAACACGCCCGCTTGCCTCCAGGCGTCCGAGCAGCGCAGTCACGTCCCAGCTCATCGGTTCCATCACGACGAGCCGATCAACATCGAATTCGGCACAGTGCTCGCGGTAGCCCTGCACGAAGCTCGGCGCGCGTCGCAGGTCGACATCGAAGCCTTCGGCTCGGAGCTCCTGTGCGAAATGTCGCATCGCTGAGAGCACCAGGTGGAGCCGCTGCCGGTGCCATCGCTTCGACGAGATCTTCAGCTCACTTTCGACGAGCAGGACTCGACAATCGCCCGCTTCTCGATCACGCAAGGCTCCGATGCGCCGGTGCAACTGGTCGCCGAACACCCAGACGGTCGGCAGTCGGCCGTTCACGTGAATGCGCTACTCGGGAGGTCGTTCGTACCAGCTTCGAGCGCGTCGCAGATGACGGTGGCAACGTGAGCTGGGGGCATCCCCTCGGGCATCTTGGGTGATGCGCCTTCAATCGGATGGCCGGTAAGACCGGTTTCCGTGTGCCCTGGCCGGGCATCGAGCACCCGGACCTTCGTTCGTCGCGCCTCGCGACCAAGTGCCTCATCGAACGATCGAACTGCCGCCTTCGACGCACCGTACGCCGCCATTCCCGGCAGGTTTTGCTCGGCAATGACTCCGGAGATGTTGACGATCGCACCTCGTGGTTCGATCCGGCCGATCGCCGCATTGGCCAGCATGATTGGCACGAACGTGTTGGTCAGGAACAGCTCCTCCATCGCGTCAATCGATAGATCAGCAACATTCCCGAACGCCACCACCCCGACGGCGTTGACCACAACATCGAGCCGGCCGGCATGAGCGATGGCCGCCTCGACTGCATCGCCGCAAGCGTCCGGCGCGCGCAAATCGAGTGCCACCCGCTGTGCGTCCACCGGAACGGCGTTGAGGCGATCGACATCTCGCGCAACGAGCGTCAACGTGGCGCCACGCCGAGCCAATTCGACGGCCAGGGCCGTTCCAAGTCCGCCGGAAGCGCCAGCGATGAGGACCGACTGGCCCGAGAGAGGGTGTTGCACAGTCACGACAGCGAGTCTGACACGGCCCGATTCAGGTTGACAGGTCGTGCGCCCGATCACGCTCATGGAGCCGCCAGCACCGACTCCTGAGACTTCCGGTTTCCACCCCACCGGCTTGTGACGCGGTGCAACGACGAGCTGACACGTTGCTTCGGCGGGCAAGCGACAAGACTGGCGTGATGGAGCACGATCTCGTCATTCGCAACGGCCTCGTCGTCGACGGCACTGGCGCAGCGCCGCGACTCGGAGTGAGCATTGCGATCGATGGCGATGTGATTACCGAGATCGGCACTGACGTCGGCCGCGGCCGACGCGAGATCGATGCAAGCGGCCTGTTGGTGACGCCGGGCTTCGTCGACATCCATACGCACTATGACGGCCAGGCCACATGGGATGCCGAGCTCGAGCCGTCCACGCCGCACGGCGTGACCACCCTGATAATGGGCAACTGCGGGGTCGGGTTCGCCCCGGCCAAGCCCGACGAGCACGAGTTCCTCATCGAGCTCATGGAGGGCGTCGAAGACATTCCCGGTGCAGCGCTGAGCGAAGGTATTGCATGGGATTGGGAAACCTTTCCCGAGTACCTCGACGCACTCGACCGTCGCGAGTTTGTGGCCGATATCGGCGCGATGATCGCGCACGGCCCGGTCCGCACGTACGTCATGGGCCAGCGCGGCGCGGACAACGAGCCGGCCACCTCCGATGACATTGCGGAAATGGCGAACATCGTCAACGAAGCAGTTGAGGCCGGCGCTTTCGGGTTCTCGACCAGCCGCACCATTGGCCACAGAGCGATGAACGGCGAGCCGGTGCCGGGCACATTCGCCGCCGAAGACGAGCTGTTCACCATCGGTCGGGCAATGGCCCGCTCAGGTAAGGGCGTCTTCGAAGTGGCCCCAGCCGGACTCGCCGGCGAGGACCTTGTCGCGCCGAAGAAGGAGATCGACTGGATCTGCCGGCTCGCCGACGACATCGGGCGTCCGGTCACCTGGCTGATGTTGCAGAACCTCGTGCAGCCCGACGAATGGAAAGAGTTGATGACGCGCTCCCAAGAGGCGCAGGACGCTGGCCATCAGGTCATTCCGCAGGTCGCAGGTCGCCCCTTCGGCATTCTGATCGGACTGTCGACGCGCCACCGCTTCAAGGAGATGCCGAGCTTCGCGCCGTTGATAGATCTGTCGTTTGCGGAACAGGCCGAGGCGATGGCCAACGCCGACCTGAAGGCGCGACTCATCAAGGAGTCACAAGCCTCGATGCACATCCTGCGCGAGACCGAGCCTCTGGCCGCCCAGGTAGTCGACGGATTCGACCGTCAGTACCTGCTCGGCGACCCGGTCGACTACGAGCCCACAGCAGATCGATCGATTGCCGCCCTCGCAGGCGCCCGGGGTGTCGAACCGATCGAAGAGTTCTACGACCGGCTCCGCGAACGCGACGGCAAAGCGCTGCTCATGATGCCGTTCCTCGGCTACGCCCACGGAAACGGTGACGCCCTCTACGAAATGCTCACCCATCCTGCCGCTGTCCTCGGACTCGCCGACGGCGGTGCGCACGCCAACTTCATCTGCGATGCATCGACACCGACGTGGATGCTCACGCACTGGGCACGCGACCGCACGCGGGGACCGCGCCTCTCGATCGAATCCGTCGTGAAGAAGATGACTGCGGACACCGCAGCGCTCTTCGGCCTCGACGACCGAGGCGTGCTGGCGGAAGGCAAACGCGCCGACGTCAACGTGATCGACCACGCCAACCTGCAGCTCCGCGAACCACGGCTCGTCGACGACCTGCCTGCAGGCGGAACCCGACTACTGCAGGCAGCCGAAGGCTACGTCGCCACCGTCGTGGCGGGCATCGTCACCCGTGAGCACGACAAGTTCACGGGCGAGCGTCCCGGACGCCTGCTCCGGTCCTGATCTCAGCGCTGCTCACCCCGTTCTCGCGCCACCGTGCAACACTCGGGTACATGACTGCAGAATCCATGACTCCGTACGAGGCCATCGTGTCCAAACGTGACCTCCGGATGTACACCGCTGAACCCATCGCAGATGCGTCAATGGCGCGGATCCTCCAGGCCGGACGCATGGCGGGCAGCGCCAAGAACATTGAGGCAAACCGTCTGATCGTGATCACGGACCAGGCGGTGCAAGACGCGCTCGTCAAGGCCGGCGACTTTGCATCGTGGATTGGGAGCTCGGCGACGATCGTCGGATTCGCCTCGCCTGCCAGCGAACTTCGTCTGTTCGACGTTGGACGCCAAGCGCAGAACATGATGATTGCCGCGCACGACGAAGGCATCGGCAGCTGTCCGGTGACGCTGGGGCATGCCGATGTCGCCCGAGCAGCGGTCGGCCTGCCGAACGATTGGGTGATGCCTATGGTGATCACACTGGGCTATCCCGTCGAGGATCATCCCGACAGCCCGCTGAAGCGCCCGCGCGTCTCACTCGACGAGCTCGTTCGCCACGACCGCTGGAGCTGACGCTCGGCCCGACATGGTCAGACGTTCTTGGGAAGTTCGGAGAACGGAAGCACCTTGTCGTTGTTTGGCTCCTTCGGCAGCCCAAGGACACGCTCGCCGATGATGTTCTTCTGAATCTGGTCGGTGCCGCCGTAGATCGGCGGAGCCTGGGCATAGAGCGCCTGACCGGTGACCATGCCGAGCAGCGGGTTGCCCGTCGCAGCGTTGAGCGACTCGCGCTGCTCGGCGGTGTAAGCGTGGAGCGTCCCTGCCGCACCCAGAATGCCGAGCCCAAGGTCGCGCGACAGCCGGACGACGTCGCTCATCATCAGCTTCGAAATGTTGGCCATGCCGGGGATGTCCTTGCCGGCGCTCCGCATGCCCTTGAGTCGCTGAGCATTGAGCCCGCCGACGACGTTGAGCGTGTGCAGCCGCATCAGATCCTGACGAACGGTTGGATCGCCGATCTTGCCCTCGCTCTGGGCGAAGTCGATCAAGAGCGTCTGATTCGGACGATTGACCGCCCGCCGATTGGCGTTCTTGTCGCCTGACTTCTTTGTTCCAGCGGTGCTCTTCGCCGGGACCAGATCTCCCGCACGCCGCTCGAGTTGCTTGGCAATCGTGCCGGGTTGTGCCCCGGCTGCGCCACCAGAACCACCGGCACCAAGCCCTGCCCGCTCGGCTTGCAAAGTCGTGTTCGTTGCAGCCCAGCCATTGTTGACGTCGCCGACCACCGCATCGACCGGGACGCGGGCATCGGTGAGGAACACCTCATTGAACATGGCGTGTCCGGTCATCTCGTGGAGCGGACGGATCTCGACACCGGGTTGATGCATGTCGATGGCCATCCAACTGATGCCCTGGTGCTTCGGCACGTCCACGTTGGTCCGAGCAATGAGCATGCCCATATCGGCGGTTTGTCCCAGTGAGGTCCATACCTTCTGGCCGTTGACGATCCACTCGTCACCGTCGCGCTCGGCGCGAGTCGTGAGGCCGGCGAGATCGGACCCGGCGCCGGGTTCGCTGAACAGTTGGCACCATGCCTGCTGTCCGGTGACGATGTCGCGGATGTAGGTGTCAATCTGTTCAGGTGTGCCGTGGGTAGCAATCGTCGGCGCCGCAAGCAAGAGCCCGAGGCCGCTCGGCGGGCCAAGTGCACCGAACGCCCCGATCTCGCGCATCACCGCAACTGAGTCGGCGCGGGACAGGCCGAGCCCAAACGCCTTGGCAGGCAGAACTGGTGCCGCCCAGCCTGAGCTGCCCAGCAACTGCCACCACTCCGCAACGGTGAGGTCGGGGTCCCAGTTCTTCGTCAACCAGTCGCGCACTTCGGCGATCGGGTTGGTTGGGGTAGATCGTTGGGGTTCGGTAATCGTCATCGTGTGTCCTTGTCGACAGTGGTGGCCTACGAATTATTGACTGTTCAACTCGTCAGCGCTGCGGGATCGCGTGGATGACAGACACCGAGAACGTGGTAGTCGCCGCGTGGCGGATGGCGGCCAGCTCGCGGTACTCGGGTGAGTTCCACCATTCCATCAGCACGTTCTCGGAGGGGAACTGAATGATGACTGTGCGTCCGGCCTTGCGCTCACCTTCAAGCACTGTCACGTTGTCGTCAAAGGTGATGAACTTTGCGCCGTATGGCTTGAGCACAGGGAAGAATCCCTTCTCGTAATTGTGGTAGCCGTCGCCGTCAGTGACGGTGAAGTGGGCGATGAAGTGAACGGGACTGGCGTCGGACATGACTGCTCCTGCTGGTGGATCGGCTCGACTCGAGTCACCAGTGTCGCAGAAACGCGATCGCTACCATCAGTCGATGCAACAGACGACAAACGGTGCGACGCCATTCGACCATTCGCTAAACGGCCTGCTGACCGGACCGATCGAGGTCGTCGGGTGCCACGCCGAAGGCGAAGTCGGCGACGTGATCGTCGGTGGCGTTGCGCCCCCGCCGGGCGACACCGTCTGGGAACAGTCCCGCTGGATCGCAGCAGACGGGCGGCTTCGTCGATTGGTTGGTAACGAACCGCGCGGTGGGGTGTTCAAACACGTCAACCTCCTGGTGCCGCCCACCGACCCCGCCGCCGATGTCGGGTTCATCATCATGGAACCCGAAGACACGCCACCGATGTCCGGTTCAAACTCGATATGCGTGGCGACCGTCGTGCTGGAAACCGGGATCGTCGCGATGACCGAGCCGACCACCACACTCACGCTCCAGGCTCCCGGCGGACTGGTCAGGGTCGTCGCCGACTGTCGCGACGGGAAGGTACTGAACGTGACCGTGCGGAACGTTCCATCATTCGCAGTGGCCCGCGACCTCCCCCTGCACCTGGACGGCTTTGGCGAACTGCGCGTCGACACCGCATTCGGCGGCGACAGCTTCGTCATGGTCGATGCCATCGACCTCGGTATCACCGTCGTCCCCGAGGTGGCTCGCGAGCTCGCCGCGCTCGGATCGCTGATCACTCGATCGGCGAACGACCAGCTCCAGTTCGCGCACCCGACGACCGACTGGACGCACTTTTCGTTCTGCCAGATCGCCGGGCCCCTCGCACGCAACTCCGGTGACGACTTCATGATGACCAACACGGTGGTGGTCGAACCAGGCAAGCTGGATAGATCGCCGACTGGCACCGGCGTGTCGGCGCGCATGGCACTGCTGCGCTCGCAGGGGACCATGGCCGTCGGGGATCGTTTGCGGATGCAATCGGTCATCGGTTCGGAGTTCGTCGGTCAGATCGAGAGCGACACCAAGGTCGGCGACCTCGATGCCATCGTGCCGCTGGTGACCGGCAGAGC
>Ga0209603_1000227_pt1 | contig 71325 bp, 48 predicted proteins | sample COGITO_mtgs_1206_FD_184812 | JGI IMG/M metagenome (GOLD analysis project Ga0209603, IMG submission 184812) | Pelagic marine microbial communities from North Sea - COGITO_mtgs_120607 (SPAdes) (version 2) | ecosystem: Environmental > Aquatic > Marine > Epipelagic ...
AGGCAATGCTGGGTAGCCACGCCCTGAAGGATAAGAGCTGAAAGCATCTAAGCTCGAAGCCACCCCAAAGACGAGACACCTCAGAACACTCGTAAAAGACGAGATTAATAGAATGCGGATGTAAGTATGAAGCTTCGGCGACGTATTCAGTCCAGCATCACTAACGTTCGAGCATCTTTTTTCGTATGTATCCGCACCTCGAGTGCTCTTCGTCTAATAGTTCATGCCAATTCATTTTTCATTGCGACGTTCATCGTCGCACTCAGATCCGATTCGAAGGAAGATGGGTGCACGGTCACAGCGGTAGTGTTTACCTGGTCTCATTCCGAACCCAGAAGTCAAGCCTGCCTGCGTCTCTCCCAATACTGTGGTACGAGAGTCCACGGGAAAGGAAGTCACTGTGCCCCTCTTCTTTCACCTTCGGGTCATCCTCAATTCTCACTTCGGTGGGCGCTTGGCCGGTCATTCCAAATGGAATGCCGGCCTTTTTTGCGTTCAATAGACTCTTAAAACATACCCGACAGCACCCCAAAAGAGGACACCTGTATGGCCATCGACACAGCGGACATCTTTGGCAGCGATCAAGTAGGAATTCACCTCGCAACAATAGGTGATGTGGTCTTACACCCCGCAGAATTGCCGATTCATGTCCTTGAAAAAATTCAGCATTCCCTTGAACTTGAAATGCAACCAATCTCCATTGGAGGTTCCAACCTCATCGGGGCCCTTGTAGCAGGAAACAGCCGTGGTATGGCGGTAGCAGATATTGCAACAGAGAGCGATATCGATGCTCTTACCGCCTTCGGAGACGTTGTGGTGATGGAAGGTGGTGTCAACACCGCCGGTAACCTTCTCCTCGTCAACGAACATGGTGTGATTGCTTCACCAAGCATTCCAACCGATGGCTTGGAAATCATGGCTGAAGTGATGGGTGTCCAGGTCGCTGCAACCACCATTGCAGGACAAGATGTGGTGGGTAGTCTTGGTGTGACCAACGACCAGGGTGTTCTTCTTCATCCCGATGTGACACCAGAAGAAGTTCTTCTCATCGAAGAAGTGCTTGGCGTCCCCCCCATGGTCGGAACAGTGGCCTTTGGCTCGCCTTATGTCGGTGCAGGTTCCTGTGCTTCCAACAACGGTGTCATTGCCGGTACGGAGACCACAGGCCCTGAATTGAACCGTATGGAAGACGCTCTTGGCCTCATCTGAGCCACATGAAACAACTGAAATGTTCAAGGGCCTATCTTGACGGTCATGGACCATGGCAGAGATGCTCTATCAAGGCAAAGTGAAGCAAGTATGGTCGACCGACGATCCGGATATCCTCGAATTCCGATTCACCAATCAAATATCAGTGTTCGATCAAATCATACCATCCTTGATTCCTCGCAAAGGAGAATCACTGAACAGAACAACTGCGCATTGGTTCAAACTCATTGAAGAAGAAGGAATTTGTGGCACTCACCTTGTGGAAGTCAACGCTGCGGATCGGTGTCTTGTTCGGAAGGTCGAAGTCATCAAGGAACCCGGTATGATTCCTCGTGACATGGAATGGGTTTTTGTTCCCCTCGAAATTATTTGTCGACACTACCTCTCTGGGTCTGCGTGGAGAAGGTTCCAACGCGGCGAACTCACCCCAGAACAGCTCGGTGTAGCAGCAGATTGTGAATACGGAGCAAAGTTGGAGAAACCCTTCCTCGAAGTCACGACGAAATTCGAAGCTTATGACCGAAACATCACCAACGAAGAAGCACTTGAAATCTCCAACATCACCGAAGATGAACTGAACGCTATTTTTGATGCTGTTCTTCGTGTCGATGAACTCATTGAAAGGGAAGCTGCAAAGAACGGGCTGATTCACGTTGATGGAAAGAAGGAATTTGCTCTTGGACCAAACCGTAAGATTGTCCTCGTCGATACCTTTGGTACGCTTGATGAAGACCGATGGTGGGATGCTGAAGCCTATGCAAATGGCGAATGCATTGAACTGTCAAAGGAATCAGTTAGAACCCATTACATTGAAACTGGCCATCAAACCAACCTAAAGGCGGCTCGAGACAGTGGAGCAGATGATCCTGCCATCCCTGCTCTTCCACAAGATGTGATTGATTCAACCGCCGCTTTGTACGCATCAATGTATGAGCGCTTGACTTCACTGACGTTCTAATCAAGAATGTGTACGCAGAAAAACGCCAACGTCACGACGTTCGGCGGCCCTCAGGACTGCAAGTAGATTTTTGCTGGCGTCACGCATTCCACCGTCGATCGGCTCATCCGCAGTCACGCTCCAACCTCGCCCTGCAAGGCCTCGGCGCAATTCTGCAACTTCGGCTGCTGTGAGGTACCCTCGAATATCGAGCCCTGCGCTTCCCTGATTGTATCGGTGGTGGCCCATGTGCTGGTCTGAGAGACCCGTGTTTAATTGGCTAAGCAGGGCCAGAATCTCTTCCATGCCCATTCGTTCAGTCAAGGCACGAGATTGATTGTTAGGGCGCATGTGGTCGATCATGTAGGTGATGAGTGACCCATCACCGTAGGGGAACCGTCCGACCCGTTCTCTCGCCTTACCATCGCCTAGAGGGACGGTTCGTCCTTCATTGGTGAGCATGACGGTCGATGTGAACAACAGTGTTGGATCATCCCAAGGGATGCCTTCACGCAACTCTGGTTTCTCAATTCCCTGTTCTCCTAATCGGGTTTTAAGCGCTGGGTTTGCATTCACTGCTTCCGCCCAAAGTTCATTCCTCCCCGATGCACATGCCTCGAGAGCGGGCACCAGAGTTCGAACAAGGTCGCCATCACACGCATCGAGGGTGATGAACGGGCTTGTGGAGCCGTCTAAAACATCGAGGTCCATACTCACGGCTTCCGCCAACCCATCATAAGGGCTTGCGTTCTTGATTCTCATTCATTTCCAAAGAACTTGCGCATTCGATCCTCTCGGCCCTCGGCAGAGGGGCCATTGGTTGTCATTTCATCTCGGAGGGATGCCAATCGACCAGATGGAGTTTCGTCGGCTTCGTCTGGTATTTCGATGATTTCAATTGCCTGAGCATGGGCTTGTGTCATTTCACTGGTCAATTCTTCGGCCGGCTCATCCAATTCAAATGAAAACTCATCAATTTCTTCTTCCTCGGCCGGTGTTTGTTCCACTGGCCTTGGCTTCTCTATTGGTTGAGTCTTCTTCTTTGGCGCTTCCTTGAGGGCGGCCCGAGGCTTCATTACACCAGCCAAATATGCCACAACAATAAGCAGGAACGCTACGCCAAGTGCTACAATCAGATCACTGCTTTCTACGATGGCCATTGAATTTGGGTTGTAAAAGGTGGTCGCTTCGTCATCAAGAATGTCATCATCCAAATCGTATGGTGAGTCGCATCGGACGGTCGCAATCAGTTGGTCATCTTTCGCCAATTGGCTGGGAGCAGGGATGGTTACCACAGGCGGGGTGGAACCCTGTGATACATCGATCACACGAACCAACTTCCCGTTCCAATCTCCGTCCAAACTGGAAACGCTCACATGGCAGTTCACTCCGTCAAGTGCGTTCCAATCTCCGGTGCGTTGAATTTTAATTTTCAATTCACCATCAGCAGTGAAATCAAAAATCCCCACGTTCCATCCAGAATACCTCGCTACGGCACTTATGGAATCCTCAACCAAGACACGACCATAAGTATCGACGACTTTGACAATGATGGTCTTGCTGCCAGGTGAAGGCATCCAGCCAGTCACATTCAGTTCGAATGTTGAATTTCCTCCGGGTGCGACCACAATCGAATTCTCTTGGAGAGGTATGGTGTCACCTTGGTTCGAAATGAGCATAATGGTGGCGCGCACCTCTTCCTCATCGGAGGCAATCACTGAGCATTGTCCCACACCTCCCTCGAGATTAACCCTGCCAATGGCAGCAAATGCCAGTTCATCCAAGTCGCATTCGAAATCAACATCGGGCAATTCATACCCTAACAGGTAGACTGACATTCGATCGGTAGCATCGAACGTGGATTCTAGAATGAGCTCATTAGGTGCCGGGCCAACTGTGACTTCAATTGATTGTGTTTGAAACACCACCTGGTCGGAGCTGCTTAATTGCCCATCAACGGGTTGACCAAGTTCAATGGTTATGATTGATTCAGAGCGGGCTGAATGGACCGGCGTGCTGTGGAACGTGTGTGTTCCAAATTCAATTTCAACGTCGAGTATTAACAGTCCTAAGGTCGGGTGTTGAAGTTCAATCGCCACCATGAACCGTTGCTCATTCCAGTTCTCATCTGGCGTCAACATCAACGGTATGCCGAGCAGTTCTCCAGGTGCGACGACGACTTGGGACGATCCATTGAGCACCCAACCTGTTGGCAATCCCGATAGGCTCAGTTGCATAACTGCAACATCGTTGCCATTATTTTCTATCCAAGCTGTTGGCATTCCGCCCGCATCGTTGACCTTCCATGTCCCTCGGTGGTCGAGGCTAATGTTTGCCTCTTCCCCGACCCGTACAGGAATTTCTTGAACGATTTGACCTGCACCGTTCCCGTCTGATATTCGAATCCGAAGCACCCCAACCTCACCTGCTAAGGCATCCTCTGGAGGTGTAACGAACACCGTTACGGTGGTGCTTTCCTTAGGGTTGACCACTTCAGCGTTTTCTGGAACTTCAATCGGCCAACCCGCTCCTGCCTTGGCAAACCATGGTGCTTCTGGGTGGTTGCCCAATTGTTCGACATGAAGCGTCAAATTTTCTCCACCGGGCGCAATAGTCAATGATGTGTCGGAGAGGTTGAACCTCCATCCAGATGCATGGCCAACGGTGAATGCGACTGTTGTGTTGGTGACGAGGGTCGACCCAGAATAGAGGTTGAGCACCAAGGTAGCCTCTGTGGTGTACCAGGTGTCACTTGGCACCACAAACTCAACACTCATTGGTGCTGTTTCATTCACTTGAAGCACTTCGGACACCACATCAGAACTGACCCATTGTGTGCTATCGTTTCCTGCATGGACAATTTCAAAACTCGGGTTGATGGTGAGTGTGTCAGGAGTATTCCCCATGTTGGTCACATTGAAATTGATGGTGACCTCTTGGTTGGGCACAATCGGATCGGCCGTCGTGGTTAATCCTTCAATCAGCCATTGATAGTCAGGCTCTGCTTGAACATCGATGGTGACAACCGCAGCAACATTTCCTTCCCCTTGGGAGGTCCATGTGAACTCAAGTTCAAACGGAACCAATGCTGGTACTTCTTCTGATAGCACCACATCAACCGTTGCAATTGTTGTTGCCAATGCCCCCAATGTGCGCTCTGGATTGTACACTGTAAAGGCCACCTCGGGCGCTGCGCTCATTGTTGCACCAGCAATGGCTCGAGCGGTGAGGATGAAACTGTCTTCTCCGTTGCCGGGGTTTTCCAACCTAAGGATGATGGGTTCGATTTCGTTTACGGTAAGAGAAATGGCTTCCCCGGGAGTTGTTGGAAGTGGATCAAGGATGGTTGCCTCGGAGCGGAACACTTGCAAAACATGCAATGAAATGTTCAATTGGTGGAATGCTTCGGTGGATTCCTCTGCTTCGAACACATGGCGTTGAGGCACGGCATTGACTGGTAGGGTCAGTGATAATGTACCTGATGCAGGGGAATTTGCGGGCCCGTTGGCTTCGAGGTATGTCCCATTGACTTCGAAATCTCCGTTTGCGATCCAAATCCAACCGGTATGGACCATTTGGGCACCGGCCATGTTCCATTGAAGCGTGCCATCATTCGGTAAGGTCGTGTCGATGTCCCACGTGATTGTGGTGTTTGGCAGGGACCGGACATGTGCAGGATTGGTCTGGAACTCACTCGCATAGAACATCACTTCCAGGTCTTGACAGAGTGTCGTTTCACCGCTTCCAATGCACATTGTCAACATGCTTTCAGTGGATGTGCCCAGTTGGACTCCTAAGGGCACTGCTAATTTGGCGAACAACTCAATGTCTTGGTTTGGCCCGAGTGTGAGGCTGAACACTTCAGTACCATCGCTGGTATGGAGGGATGGTGTGCCCCCCCACGACGGAGCGGTCCAATCAATGGAAGTCGTGCTTTCCTCAGCATTGCCGAGGTTTTCAACCACCAACCATGCACTCGCATCATGGTTCGGTCGTCCAAACCCTGCTGTGTCGCTCAGGCCTGATGGCCCAACCACCGATAGGCCACGGGTCCGAAGAACCTCAAGCGGCAGGCGTAAGGTCGACGAAACCGATGAATCGTCATCCAGCACCAAATCAAGGTCGACATAGGAATTTTCATCGCCTAATGCGGAAGATGGTATGGCTACATTGAATGTAAGCGCTACGGGAGCATTAGGCTCTAAGTTTTGACTCATCGAGGTCCCGGATGTCGCTGTGAAACTCCACCCGCTGGGGAGAGCATCATCGTTGACAGAGAGGGTCCATTCTGCTGGTCTTGAGCCGATGGCGGTGAGGTGCAACGTAATTGTTTCAGATGCACCGGGGGAAATGCGAATCGCCTCAGTAGGGGGGTCAATCCTAGCCACATACGGGTCGAGAATCGTCAAGATAGTCGACGCGTTATTGTTGTCTTTGCGTGCTTCTGTGAGGTTGTTGTTGATGTCCAAAATAAGACTAAACTCATGCTCTCCCAATTCCGCCGTAAACGTGCTGCTAAATGTAAGTGGTCCACCTTCTCCTGAAGGCGATACAGGTTCGACGTCTGCAAAGCGTTCACGTGCGATTTCATCGCCGTTCATTCGCAGAACAACATCAACGTTTTCTTGGTTGTCCAGAGTTCCAATGTTTGAAAATTGCCCGGTGACGGTGACTTGGTCACCCGGATCAGGGTTGGCAGGGTTGAAACTGATTCCACGGCCATCTGCAAGAGGTGCAAGGTCGGTGACCAACTGAGACACAAGCGTATCTCCAACCAACAAATCAATCGTCCCATCACCGTCCATGTCGGCCGCTGCAGGACTTGCCCACACTCTGTGCGGCATAGCAAGCGGTGAAGACCAAGCATTGTTGATGTCTGCAGATGCGCCAGTGTTTCCGTCAAACGCCCACAGGCGCATACCGAACGGCACGACCAATTCAGGTGCTCCATTCCCGTCAATGTCGAGCCATATTGGTGAAGCAACTGCAATTTCATCGTTGTCGTTTCCGTTCCCACGTTGTAGGTCACGCGACCAGTCCTTGGAGGGTGTTTCATCGCTGATGTCATGGCACCCAGCCATCCCTTTTCTGTTGAATGAAAATTGTGATTCCGAATACCACGTCACCCAGCACAACCTGTCGTGCAATCCGTCACCGGTGGTATCCACCACCAATGGCTCAGCATCAGCGTAGCCATTTGGAGCACGGAAATTGAAAATTTCGTTGGTCGAGGTCATCTCCATTCCAATGTACCTGGCGCCCAATCCTGATGTCCGTCCGTTGGCATCGGTTGGAACGGTGAGGATCATCTCAGGAGCGTCGTCATTGTCAAGTTGTGCGATGACGGGGCCGGGAAGTCGCAATCGAGGTGCGTCGGAATCTGAATCAGTACCCGCTACAGCGACCCGCTCCCAATCCAATGAGCCGGATGCACCATCAATCCGCCAAATCCACATCGAACCACCATTGGCATCAATGGTCGTCAAAACGATGGCAGTGGTGCTGCTGTCAAGGGCGGCCCAAGCTGGTGAGGACGGGTGAGTGCCGCGATCCAAAGAAACTTCCCAGTCTGCCTCGCTCGGAGCAGTGTTTGTGAGCGGGAATGAAAGGACAGTTGGGTCGTTTGATGTCTCATCGACCACGGCTAGGACGAGTTCAGGTGAACCGTCCAATGCGAGGTCTGCGACCAAGGGTTGAGTCACCGAAAGGTGATTGCTCTGGGAGGTAGGGGTGTGCGGGCTGGTGATGCCGATGCGGTAATCGACATCTGTGTAACTCCACAGCTGTTCGTTCTCATGACCAGTTTTTTCCCAACCGGATTCGCTGCAGCTCAATTCTGGAGACCAGACTTCGATATTGAGTGCGTTTTGCGTATCATAGACGAGCACAATTTCTTGACGCCCGTCTTGGTTCACGTCAACAATGGCAGGTGTCGAGCGAACATCTCGTGTTTCCCCGATGTTCACTTGCCAAGCGATTTTGGCATCATCGCCAGCGATGAGCGAAAGGAAGGTATCGGTTGTGTCACTATGGACGATGACTCCAAACAAGTCTTCGTTTGCACATCGTTCAAGCGCTGCTGATGGAGCGGTGATGCTTGCTGAGAAATCGGCAATGATTGAACCGTAAGCATCACTGCCTTGTTGATCTTCGAGAACAGCCCAATTAATTCCAGGTTCAGTGATGGTTCCCAAGTGTGTGATGTCACTCACCGGTCCAGCCCCAGGACCGCCGTTTGGGCCGTGAAGTGGCATGCTTCCATTGTGCGTGGGGGTTCTTCCGAATTGACCCCATGGTTGCTCGTAACCGTTCCAAGCCTCGGTCGATCCCGTGTGTGATGCAGCATTGGACTCGTCGAGTTGAGCGGGTGTTGAGCCGTGCATTATGATCGGTGAGAGCGAGGCCAGAATGAACATCAAAACCGGCAGCAAAGCGGAGGCGAAATTTTCACCGCCGTCACGCGTTTTACCGGTCATGGTAGTAAAGCAGGTTCGGGGGGTTGTTATGGCTTATGGCGGTGAAGCGCTGAAAACGTTCATTCGTGGACTCCAGTTGCACGCACCAAATCTGGTCATATCGCCTCATTATCGGGTTTGCTATCCCTCGGTTTTAGGCGAGTGGATTAAATAGAGGTCGTCGGTGGCGAAACTGACTACGGTCGACTTCTCTCCAGAGGCGATTGCCGGTGAAGGACGGAATGGGTTCCCCACTCCTCTTCACACATCGTTTCTGAGCGGTTGGCTACAGAGGTGAAAAAATGTACAAAATCGTATCAAGGGAAGACACTATCCGCATTCCTGCTGAATACATGCGTAAGGGCGCTTCCCTCAACGATCACATTGACCGACTGTCCATGACCGCTTTCGAGGGTCGTTTCGACGAGCAAAACCGCTTCATCCTTTTGACCACAAACCACGAGCCTCTTGGCCGTGGGCGAATCATCCACGGTGATGGTGCAATTTACCAAAAGGTTCGTTTTGACGCAGTTTTGTTCTGCATGGAAGATTACGAAGTGGTCGAAGGGGCTGTTTCGGAAGTCAACGAGTTCGGAGCATTCGTCCGAATTGGTCCTATGGAAGCACTTCTCCACAAGTCTCAGATTATGGAAGACATGGTTGACGCCAACGTCGGCATGGGCTGGATTGAAGGACGACAAAGCGGTCGACGAATCGGTGTCGGTAACTCTGTGCGTGCTCGAATCGTTTCTCTTTCCCCGGATACGTCCGACCCTCGACGCTCGAAGATTGGACTCACCAGCAAACAACCAGGACTCGGGTGCCACGAGTGGCTCGAAGAGGACAACGATTGAGGTGAACACACATGGTCAAGATTCCATTTGCATGCGCTGAATGCCATCTCATTCTCGAGGACGGCGTCGATCAATGCCCACGTCACCCCTCGGCTCAAGTTTCAACCGATCACCAAGGCTACGTCATCATCATGAACCCATCACGCTCGGAAATTGCTAAGCGTCTTGAGGTTGAACAACCAGGAAAATACGCACTCAAAGTAAGCAACCGATAAGGAGATGAACAACATGGAAATCGTAAACAGAATCGAAAACAAACTTCTCAACAGGGTGGAAATCAACTTCCGCTGGCAGCACATTGGCAAAGCCACTCCATCACGAAAGGAAGTTATGGATCTCGTGCGCACACTTGAACCAGGATCCAACCCTGACTGCATTGTCGTCAAGGATTGCAACACCCGTTTTGGACAACCTCTCACAACAGGTATGGCCTACATTTATGGGGACCAAGAATCGATGGCTGTAGAGCCTGAGTATATTCACAAGCGCCACGAGCAGTTCTGGACTGCTAAGGCGCCTGAGGCAGAAGAATCCTCCGAAGGAGGTGACGAGTGATGGGCGACGGTCCTAAAGCTGGCGCAAAGTGGTCGAAGTATTCCGTTGGTGAAGACGGTACCTTGACTCGCAATGCTGAATTCTGCCCTGAGTGCGGCCCCGGCGTTTTCTTGGCTGTTCACAAAAACCGCAAATCCTGCGGTCGCTGTGGCTACACTGAAATGATTGAATGATTGATTTAGCGCCGTTCGGTGCTTGACCAATTGACCTGATGTCAAAGGGTTGACTCGATCCATTTTCCGTTGTTCAACAACAGGAAGATTCGACCGTTATGGTCGAGTATGTGAACTGGGATTTCGTTCATTGCTGTTCGTTCAATGCCTTCGCTTGACAAATACAGTTCTTCTCTCCAACCGGCAATACGCCATGCGGATTCATTTTCATTCCAAAAGGCATGTTGCACTGGACCCGCTAATTGACCTTCGGCGCGAACTTCGCTTCCACCTAACCAGACCACACTTCCGTTGTCATAGACCAAGAGTTCATGTTCGTTTTTTGAATGGACTTCTTGAAGAACACCGTCGTAGACGAACACATCGGTCGAAATAAGGTCGCCCGTTTGCAGATCGTAAGTGTTTCTTCCTCCTCCGCGCGACCACACCTTAAGCGAATTATGGTTGAGCGTTGCAGCAACAACGTCATTTGCCCTTGGTAATTTTTTCAACTCAGGCCATGTTGGTAATTCAATCCTCCAATGCTCTCCAGCATCGTTCCCCATGGCGTAAATCCCCTTCTTGTAGAGCACAAATGCAAATCCATCCGAATGGCCACAAAGGGCTAGAGGCTCTGCATCCAATACGTGTGACCAAAGAGCACCCTTTGGGTGTTGAGCAGCCTCAATGGTAGTGCGAGTGCGCAACACGCCCCTATCAGGTCCTTCGATCAGTGGGAGATTGCAATCTAAAGCAGCCATGCGGGCCATCAAAAGTTCATGATCAATCCAAGTCCCAACAAACACACCGTCTGCGATGCATGTTTGACGAACCCCCATGGGAAAGGGCTTCGCTACTTCTCCGATTGGAGCAAGATTTTCATCAAGTCGGAGAAATTGTCCATCGATTCCCACTGCCATGTAACCTTGGTTGTGTTGAACGATTGTCAGTGCGTGGAACGGGACACTCGGTGGTAAGGCGTCCGTCATGGGTGGTGGTTGGTGGGGTGGTTTGTCAATCCTCCCACTCAACAAAATGAAAAGCCATCACTGCATCAGAACACCATGGAAGGCACCGCAGTCGTGTTGATTGTCGTCAGTGGAGGTGACATCGCATCGACCAACCAAGCTGAAGTTGTTCGGCAACTCGCCAACTGGAAGGTCATCGATGACGTCGAAGGTCAGCCTGCTCACGCATGCAATGATGTGCGAATGTGGACGTTCCCAGATGGAGTGCTGTGGGAGGACAACCTCGACCAGCGTTGGCAAAGAGCCACAGGTGAACAAGTGACTGAGGTCATTTTTCCATCTCGACATGTGGCCCGAAGTGGGAGAGCATGTTTGACCCTCCACCCAATTGGTGTCATGCAATTGGATCCAGAATCAGAGCCACCATTTGGTGGTAAAGCAGGTGACGCACCGCCACCCTCCACCCGCCTTGGTTCGTGGTGGCGCGAATTATTATCGCGTTCATCCGATGTGGACCTAGGTGAACCGTTTGATATCTCGCTTGAAGTCACTCACCATGGCCCCTGGCTAAGTGTTCCTTCATTGTTCATCGAAGTTGGATCCACAAGCGATACTTGGGGCCACCTTGGTGCTGCATCGCTCCTTGGCAACCTTATTCACGAAGGTCTTGGTTTGGATGGGGGTGCAGGGTTTGGATCGTGGGATGCCGTTCAGAATGCAGGCGAACCAGTCCTCATTACGCTTGGAGGGGGCCACTACGCTCCACGCGGCAACCTCACCGCCTCTGAAGATGGTATTTGGCTTGGTCACATGCTGGCAACCTATGCCCTTCCATTCGAAGGCCAACCGGAAGAGGGCGATGAAGCATCAGGCTTTTGGAAGCAATCAATCGATGCCGCCTACGCTGCAACTCGTACCGCTTTCCCAAACGGCAACATTGTGTTTTCAATGGATAAAAAAGCGTTCAAAGGATGGCAACGCCAAGCCATCCGTCATCACCTCTCTCAATTAGGAGTTCCATTGCTCAAACGCAATGGTGTTCTTGATTTGGTCCAATCATCTTGATGCTTCAATCATCGAAGCAAAAACCCTCAAGAGTCTCCTGTGCTGACAGCCCAATGGGTGAAGGCATGGTCGGACTTTTTTCGAAGACAGTCGTCGCCGCTACCGTCCGGATGCCTAAATGGTTCGTCGGGTGGGTTTCAAGACGGTATGTGGCAGGGCCAACCCTCGAGGATGCGGTGAGCGTGATGAAGCGCCTGAGCGCTGAGGGTGCCTGCTTCACCGTCGATGTGCTCGGTGAAGAGATCACCAACCTTGATCAAGCACACTTTTTCTTCGAAGAATATGTTCGTGTTCTTGACGCGATTCGAACCCATAACCTCGACGCGAACCTCTCCATAAAACCAACAGCTTTTGGGTTGCTTATCGACCGGGAAAAGGGCATGGAAAACATCGAGAAGTTGGTCAGAATGGCGCATGAGCAATCGATGTTTGTTCGTTTAGATATGGAAGACCACCGCGTGACAAGCGATACCATTCAAGTTGTGCTCGATTTACACAAGCAGGGACTAACGAATGTTGGCACGGTGTTGCAGGGGCGGTTGTTTCGTACCTTGGATGACATCAATGCTCTTGAAGTCGAACTTGGCCCGGCCGCAGATTATCGAATTTGCAAAGGGATTTACCTCGAACCAGAAGACATCGCTTACACGGGGTATCAGGACATCGTCGACTCCACCAACGCATGCATTGACAGAATGCTTTTGGCTGGTTCCTATTGTTCAATAGCGAGCCATGATTTGCCGGTCGTGGATTATGCATTGGAAGCACTCACATCACATGGTATGGGGCCCGGTATTCCTGATCCACGTTCAAACGCAGGACCACAAAGGGATGCGAAAGGGCCAGGTTATGAATTCCAAATGCTGCTTGGCGTACGGGGACCTTTGCGTCGCAAGTTAGCCAAGGAGGGTCACAGGACACGCGTGTACATTCCTTATGGAGAAAAGTGGTACGAATACAGCATTCGTCGCTTGAAGGAAAATCCGACCGTCGGGGCTCAGGTGGCGAAGGCATTTTTGATGCCCTGGACCAATCGCCCATAATCAGCGGCGAGGTTGTTTCTTCCGCTTGTTGTTCGGCTGGACGCCTTTCTTGATGATTTCTTTCGGCAGGACAGGGTTTGGATTGAACCCTAATCGTCCTTCCTTCCATGCTTGACGCCGTTCTCTAGGCGTGCGGGGTTCGAAATACTCTGGGTTCGGAGGTTCATGGAGGTACATTCGCTTGATGTCGGGTGCATCAACTGTGCCTCGCATGGTTCGCCCGCGGCCTGTATGAATCGCTCGAATCCTCCATGTATGGCCATCCACTTCAATTAATTTGCTCGCAGTGTACTTTGTTTCCTCTGAGACAATAAGCACATCGGCTTCAGAATCCTCGCCGCGTGTCATGGTGATTTTGACTCGAACCATATCGCAACGCAATGCCGATGCCCGTGCGATAAGGCTGGCTTCCGCCCGCTTTGCTTTCTTACCGTTCTTCAACTCGATTTGGTTGATCTTCCACAACTTGTCACCATCTTTGAACACATCTTCAAGTTCGATCATTTCATCTGCATCAATCTCCAAACGTGAGGTGCGTGATGACGGTCCTTCGGTGAGAATGAATGGAATGTCTACGACTGGAGGTGGACGCAAGTGGACGGTGTGGACCTTTGAACAATCAATGCATTTCAGGAGATAATCCATTCCTTTGCCCTTTGCTTTTTCCTTGAGGATTTCGTGGCCTGTGAGTTCATCACAAACAGGACAATGAACCGCATTCTCCAAGAAGACTTCTTCCTCTTCAAAGAAATCATCCATTTCTTCAGCCTCGTCCATGATGCTCCCCAATGTAAGCGCGGAATCACTCTCGTTTGAAGTCACCGGCCACGACTTGGGTTGATGCGAGGCTTCAAGGGGAAGTCATTGGAGGGGTGAACATGGTCACATCGGACGAGCCCTCTGCCTTGGTCAACAAGGAGGAGGTTCTTGCTCAATTGCTGACGGCGGACCCACAACGCAATCGGGACGAGCCCGAAATTGCGGCGAACATCAGCACGCAATTACAACACATGGGACTCTCAACATGGTCCATTTCCGCACACCGACGTTTGAGGGATGCACTGGGTCGGCTCAAACCAAACCGTGTCATAGAAGTCGGCGGTGGAATTGGTCATCGTTCGGCATGGATTTATGATTTATTTGTCGTTGATGGGTACACTCCAGAGCGCTATGACATCATTGAAAATGGAGCGAAATTTGCAGTGATTCTTCATCGTTTGATGACCCGTCATAAGGCAGAAAGGTACACCAAGATCGTTGTTGGGGTTCTCGATGCTCTCGTTGGTGAAACTCTTGCTTGGAAAGCAGCCTCTTCCACTGGTTTGGAAGTAGGAGATTCTCCAATTCAACCAGAAGCCGATGCCATCATTGTCGATGGGATTTCTGCAGTCAGGGCGAAGAATGTGGAACTCATGCTGCCTTTCTTAGCGCCAGGGGGGGTGTTGTTCACAATGGAACCAGATATGCCAATGGGTGATGTTGACCCTGATGATGAACAAGGTATGGCGCTTGTTGAAGGGTTCAATGCTTGGATTGAATTGATTCAATCCTCAAACGAAACTCATCACATTGGATTTATGCCACTCTTTGGCGGAACCCTCGTCGCTATGATTCCGCGGTGATGGATTCAGGGGGTGGATTCGCCGCCTCAATGAGGGCTTTGATCTGGAGCAAGCCATAGCCGTAATTATCGTCATGCCCCTCTTGGTTGGCCTTCGGAAGGGATGATTGCTGAATCCATTGCTTCACCTGATTGATGCTTGAAATGTCACCTTGGGAGCCATTTGCTGCGAGTTCTGGGTTGTTTTGAAGAAGCAGTGCAATCGCACCTGTCACGTAAACTGTAGCAGCACTTGTTCCATCACTGAGCGACCAAGTTCCCTCTTTATTGATGACCGCTACTGATTCAGCTGGCGCAACAAGTTCTGGTTTTTTGTGAGGATCCGAGCGTGGAGTGATGATGGGCAATGGCCACAATCGACCGTTGTTGTCACCAACCGACGAGCCTTCCCAATGGGTTCCCGATTGGGTGACCCCACCGACGCAAATGACCGCCGTTTCACTGCATGGAGTCGCTACATCGCCATCATCGCCTTCGCCCCCATCATTGCCGGCAGCCGCAATGACATAGATTCCCGATTCAACAGCGTCTTCTGCTGCCTGGGCAGAGGAACGTTCTGCACCAAAATTAAACGGAAGAAGGCCTGGGGCGCCGCCTAATGAAAGTGAAATAATGTGAGCACCGTTTTCTGCACACCAGTCAATGGCCTCAGCGACAACTGCATCATCGCCCGATCCATTTGCAGCAAGGGCTTTGGCGACAAGGAGGGTGACATCTGGAGCGATGCCTTTCATCCAGCCGTCAGCAACAAGAATACCAGCCATGCTTGTGCCATGACCGTGATCATCGTATGGAAGGTTTGCATTACCAACAAAATCCTTCCATTTGGAAACCCGTAGGTTGTCCAAATCTTGGTGGTCTTTGTTGAGTCCCGAGTCCACAATGCACACCGTCACACCAGCACCCGTCAAACTCACCTTGTTTGCTTGAATCAAATCATCGTAAATTTCCTGTGATTCAAGGGCGGCGGCTCCGGGTCGGTATCCTGTTAACTCCGCACCATCAAATATGACAAAACCGACGTAGGCAAGACTTGCAATCATGATGAGTGATAGGCTGAAACTGACAATCTTTTTGGCGATTGCAATATCGCCCTCAAGGGCTGTTGTGTGTTGTGCTTGACCGGTCGTTGCACCATTGCCTGGTAGGCTGGCCATTGATTCTGAAATCGGAGGCAGAGGTGGTAATGGGGATGAAGATGGAGTGTCTTCATTCGATGCAGTCACATCGCTCCATTCGGATTGTTTGGACATGATGATCAACTGAAGGCTTGGACTGCTTCCTCAAAGGTATCGGCAAACAATTTGACTTCCTCTTCGGTGTTGTAAAAATATGCTGATGCCCTGAGCGAGCCATTTTCATGACCTCGGTTGTTGAACCAAGAATGGACACAATGCTGTCCGCTCCGAACCATGACCCCTGCTGCTTCATCCAAAAGGAGAGCGATGTCATGGGCGGGTAAGTCGTTCATGAGGATCGAGCAAATCCCTCCTCGCTGGCCTGCATCTTCTGGCCCAATGATGTCCACTCCGCTCAAACCGCTCACGGTTTTACTCATGATTCGGTTGAGCTTAATCTCGTGTTCCTTGACTTGGTTCATGTCGAGGTTGGAGAGGTAATCGATGGCAGCACCCGTTGCTACCATTCCCGCAAAGTGACCCAAGCCACCTTCGAAGCGGGCGGGTGGTGCTGCCCATTCGAGGCCATCATAGTGAGATGTTTGGACCGTTTGACCACCGCCTTGGATGGTGCGCAGTTCGTCAAGGAGTTCGTAACGGCCCCACAAACCACCCATCCCAGAAGGTCCGCACATTTTGTGGATGGAGAACGCAAGGAAGTCGATATCTAACGCTTGAACGTCCACATTCATGTGCGGTGTTGATTGTGCGCCATCCACGCAAATTAATGCCCCATGGTCGTGGGTGATTTTGGCAATTTCCTTGATTGGAATCGAGATCCCATCGAGGTTGCCAACATGGCTTACAGAAACCATCTTCAAATTGTCTCCAGCATCAGCACAGGCTGCTTCAAAGGCCTCCATGTCGAAGGTGTTGTCTTGGCGTGATGCAACCACTCGATGGTCGATACCCTGCTCTTGTTCAAGTTGAAGCCATGGCACGAGGTTGGAGTTGTGTTCTCGGTCGGTCGTAAGGACAACATCTCCTTTTTCCCACTTCATGCCGTGGGCAACCTGATTCAAGGATTGTGTTGCGTTGCGGGTGAACACCATTTCCTTGTGGCTTTCAGCGTTCAAGAACTTGGCAAGTTTAGCCCTCGATGCCGATGTGGCTTGGGATACTTTTGTTCCATAGCGGTGCACAGAACGACCGCCACAACCGGGGCCTTTGGTGTAGTATTCATGAATCGCATCAACGACAGAATCGGGCTTTAGGGTGACACATGCGTTGTCCAAATACGCAGGAGGGTTGTCATCACGAAGGGTCGGGAAATCTTCTCTTAGTTCGCTAAAATTCATCACCACGCCTCCACGTCAGAAAGGAAATCCATAACGGGTGCATTGATCCCGCATGATGGACAGTCATACCGAGTTGGTGCAGCGGCTTTACAACTTGAGCACGTGCCTCCAATGGTGCATGTTTTCGAACACCCTTCGGTCGGGCATGGCAATTGAATTTCTCCAGATTTGTTGCGTGTGATCGCAACTGGAGCCTCACATTCTGGACAGGTAGAATCACTGTGCACACTGGGTTCTTGAGATGAATCAGAGAGTTCTTGATTTGCCAATAATGCCGCTCGAACTTGAACCACAGTGTCCTGTCCAAGCATTCGCTGCGGGTACCAAATGACAAGCATGAATATTGGAATAGACACCAGGCCTGCCATCAGGTGGAGGACGAGCGTGAAGGTTCCCACATCCAAACGGTCAGCCACGAAATGTGTTCCAGCCCATGCAGAGAACATCGTGCTTCCAGTCCATGAAACCAACATGAATCCCCAGCCCATCAACGAATGTTCGGCCATCTCCATTTCCATCAATCGCACATCTTCATGCAGATGGTATTCCTCGATGTGAAGGTCTCTTGTTTCGAGCACTGCCTTCCAGAAAAAGTAGATGAAAAAGAAGACCATCAGGACAATTAATGTCCCCATCATGGTATCCGAGAGGACCAAGTTCTGGGGGAAATTAGGATTGGCTTGATGGTAGAGAATTTGGGCAAGAACGAAGCAATTCCAAAACACAAGCAACCAGATGGCATTTGTCCTCATGATTGGAAACATGCTCCAAATCTGGACGGCGAACCACACCCATAGGATCATCGAGATTAACATCTGTAGGAAGACAACACCGGATAAGGACTGAATGCCTTCTGTACCGATTTGCATTGGGTCGCCACCACTCATCACTTCCGTGGAGAGTGAACCGAGGAGAAACGCGATGGCACCAACGGCCATTGTGATCCAATGCTTTCGCTCCCATTCATGAAGCGCCAAACGGGTCGTGAACATCAGTTGAGTTTGCAGCACGTCGATTGTTTTTCCAAACCGATGAATGCTGGCAAATGAGAAGTAAGGGTCAAAATCCCTCAAGCGAAATGGCATTTCACCATGATCGCCGTCGGCGTTCATTTCACCAGCGACCCCCTCGCTCATGCACTGGCTAAGAGGTCACCCTATGAGTTCTTTCGCTCCGTCCCTCTCCGTTCTTCATTGGTATTTTTCCGTGAGCATTAAACGCAGAAGGCAAGTGGGCGGGTTACAAGCCGAGATCGCATAGCCTGGTAGTGCGCGCGACTGGAAATCGCGTGGGCCCGTCCCTCGGGAGTTCAAATCTCTCTCTCGGCGCCATTTACCCAGTCCTCACTGGAGCCAATGCGTCTGTAAAGACTTCAATTTGAGAGGCCTCATCGAACCTTTTGACCAAAATTGACGGCTGTCTTCAATGAACCGGGTTAAGAATTTAAACAACCAAGGCCTCGATTGGTTATGGGTTTCAGTTCTAAGTGCTACGATTTGTCTGAAAGTTCTAAGTTTCAGGATGCGATTCTCGCTCTCATTGTTTTGAATGCTGTTACCATCGGCTTGGAGACCTTTTCATTCTCCAAATCCACTACTACCGTTTTGGAAGCACTCGATGCGGTGTTCTTGTGGGTGTTCATCATTGAACTGATCATTCGATTAATCGGAGGTGGGCTTGGCTTTTTCAAAGATTCTTGGAATAATTTTGATTTCATTATTATTCTCTGTTCCATTTCTCCTGCAACTGGACCGCTAAGCGTTCTTCGTGTGTTCCGTGTCTTCAGAGCGCTGCGCCTTGTATCAAGCATGCCAGAAATGCAACGCATGGTTGAGGCTATGCTGCGTTCACTGCGTGGTATTGCGGCCATCAGTTGGCTTTTGGTGATTGTGATGTACGTGTTCTCAGTCATGGGGACCATGTTGTTTGGCGATGGAGGGGTGGCTGGTGAGATGTATTTCGGAAACCTCGGCCTCTCGCTTTACTCTCTCTTCCAAATTATGACTCTTGAATCATGGTCAAACGGCATTGCTCGCATGATTATTGATGAGCAAGGTTGGTGGGCAGCCATCTTCTTTGTGACCTACATCATCAGCACATCGTTCACCTTCCTCAACATGTTCATTGCTGTGTTCACCAATACAATGGCAGCGATTGACGTTGAAGACGAGGGCGGTCATGAGATCGCCAAGGTTCTTCGCGAACTTCAACTCGAAATTGCTGATCTCAAAGGAATGGTTGAGGGCAGTGGAGTCGACCATGACGACGAGGAGCCATAACCATACAGCAACAGCGATTCGATGTTCACATGGAGCCACCGGCGAGAATTGAACTCGCGACCTCCTCATTACCAATGAGGTGCTATACCGCTAAGCCACGGTGGCAGTAGTCGTGGCGACTTACCGGACCAATATAACCGCTTCGCGTCATCACCAACAATCAAAAAGAAGGTAGGTTGCCCTCTTCTTTGCCTCAAAGGCTATAAGGTGATTTTTACAAATATTTTTTTGGAGAAGGCAACTTCTCTGGATGGGATGGAATATGGAGCGAGAGCTAGAAACAAAAACGGAGATGCGACAACGAGTTCGTGATCTTCAGAGCCAAGTCGATGAATTGAAAGACCTTGTGAACACGTTACTTAGCGTGATTTGTGAGGAACCGGATGGTGTGCACAGTGGTGCTGCGCCGACGATACCCGGTCAACCTGCAACCAATTACTGCATGTGAGGCTAGCCCTTGATGACGGCCAGCGGGCTAAGACGAGCCACTGGTCGAGCAAGATTCGCCATATCGGTGAGAGCAATGACTTCATCGACATTTTTGTAGGCATCAGGTGCTTCTTCTGCAAGGACATTGGGGGTTGAGGCATGAATTCGAATTCCCTTTGCTTCCAATTCCCCCTTGAGTCGCTTTCCATCAATCGTTTTCTTTGCCTTTGTTCTCGATAAAGCACGACCAGCCCCGTGACATGACGAACCAAATGCCTTGTTCATGCCCCTTTTTGGCCCGGACATGATCCACGAACCTGTCCCCATGTCGCCCGGCACTAGGACGGGTTGTCCGCTTCTAGAATACGATTCGGCAACGTCGCTGTGGTCGCCACCAAAAGCTCGAGTTGCACCTTTTCGGTGAACGCAACATGTGCATTGAACTCCGTCAATGGTGTGGTGTTCGACCTTTGCAATGTTGTGGGCCACATCGTACAAAAGCCGTGCCTCACCATCGATGCCGAGTTCCAATTTCAGCACTTCCCGCAATCGATGAGCGAGGGCACTTCGGTTGGCAAAGGCAAAATTAGCGGCAGCGTTCATGGCATCGAAATAGGATTGCCCTTCCTTGCTGTGAAACGGTGCTGCTGCGAGTTGTCTGTCCGCTAAAGTATAGCCCCACTCCTCATCGACCCATTTGTTTCCTCTTGATTTGTATCTTGCTTCAAGTGCACGTACATGGTCGCTGCACACTTGGTGGCCAAGCCCACGGGAGCCCGAGTGAATCATCGCTACAAGTTGTCCCTCATACAGACCCCAGGCCTCAGCAGTTGCTGTATCCACCGTTTTTCCAACGGTTTGGAGTTCCAAGAAATGGTTGCCACTTCCAAGCGTTCCAAGCGCTCTCATTCCACGTTCCCTTGCCCGGGTTGAAACAGCAGCGTGTTCTGTGTTGAGCATGCCATTGGATTCGATGGCCTTCAGGTCTTCATCATGTCCAAAACCCAGGTCAACAGCAGCGTGGGCCCCTCTTTGAATGAGGTCATCAAGTTGGCGTGCATTGATTTCTAGACCTCCCTTTCCAGAAGCTCCTGCAGGAATTCGACCGGCGAGACGGCCAGCGAGTTTCTTCAGGTTGGGAATGTCCGATTCTGTTGCATCAAGAGCCAGCATTCTCACACCACAATTGATGTCGAAGCCGACGCCTCCGGGTGATATGGCGCCACCCAATTCCCCTGCTTCAGTGTCTGTGGCAACCACACCCCCAATGGGTAGACCATACCCAAAATGCCAGTCTGCCATCGCCCATGCTTCGCCGACAACACCAGGCAAGGATGCAGCATTCACCAGTTGCTCTGGCCCCCGATCATCAGCGTGTTTCAGCAGGTGCTCGTGGTTGGTGACGAGTCGGGCATCGACCTTCATGTCACCATGGGCTTTGATCCGCATGGTGCCATCGCCCTCATCCGAGAGGTGGTCGCGCCAATCTTCGCCCATAAAGACGCGTTGGGTGAGTCACCTTTGAGCATTGTTCATGCCAATTATAGCAAACCACGGCACAGGTTTCAAGGGGGATGCGTCGCTGGGCGAATCGTTCCTCAACGGGTGTGCTGCTATGAGTCTACCACCAATCGATTTGGCTGTGTTCCATGAGAATGGGTTTATTCGCAAGCAATGTCGAATCACAGAACTTTGGTTTTGGACCGCAGACCACGACCGAACAACATGCGGCGATACAACCGAGGATGAATACACATTCATCGGTGCTCCGCTGATTCAAGGCTACCCAATGCGAGGAAAGGAACTCAAAGATGCGATGCGAGAAACCTTTCTGACCTTCTTTGAACAACGAGAACACACCCGAGTTGCGCCTTATCCCGTTCTTGCAAGGTGGCGCGATGATATCCATCTCACCATTGCTTCGATCGCTGATTTCCAACCCCATGTGACTTCTGGTGAGGTCGAACCTCCCGCGAATCCATTGACCATCTCTCAACCGTGTATTCGGCTTACAGACGTCGATGCAGTCGGCCGTTCCGGGCGGCATTTGACCACCTTCGAAATGATGGCCCACCACGTGTTTAATCGCCCAGAAGATGGAAAAATGTTCTATTGGATGGAAGAATGCGTCCGCTTTTGTCATGAACTCATGACCGAGGCGCTTGGTATCGATCCTTTGGAGATCACGTATGTTGAAAATCCATGGTGTGGCGGCGGCAATGCTGGTGCAGCAGTCGAAGTCATTGTTGGGGGTCTCGAACTCGCCACTCTGGTGTTCATGAATCTCGAAGAGCATCCTGAGGGTGAGATTGAGCTCAAAGGAGACCGATACCGAGAAATGCCATTGCAAATCATCGACACAGGCTATGGTTTGGAGCGGTTTTGTTGGGCAGCAGCAGGAACTCCAACCATCTATGAGTCAATTTATCCTGAATCAACAACCTGGCTCAAGGACCTCGCATCCTTTAGCACCATCACTTCACAATGGCCCTCATTGGACCTTGACGCATTGCTTGGGGAAATGAGCCGTTTGAACGGGATCATGAACATCGAGCCCGGTGTCGATGCTGAAGAGCTCCGGAACACTTTCCTTCGTCGCTTAGATGAACGTGGCATCGAGGTGACTGCGGAACAATTCTCGGCGGTTACCGAACCTCTGGCGAAGATCTATGCTATTCCCGACCACTTGCACGCATTGTGCAACATGCTTGGCGATGGTTTGGTGCCATCCAATGCAAAGGCAGGATACTTGGCTCGTATGTTGGCTCGCCGTACCCTGCGTTTACGAGACGAACTCAATCTTGATGTCTCGCTTGCTGACCTTGCACGGCATCATATCGAAGTGAATTTGGGAAGTGCTGCAATGAAGCAAACGCATGATGGGTTGCTCGGCATTCTTGCCCTGGAAGAAACGCGTTACGGCGAGATGCTAAGGAAAGGTGGCAACGTCATCAACACACAACTCAAAAATGTGCCAAAAGAAGCAACGAGCATTCCAGATGAGACCTTGTTCAACATGAATGATTCCCATGGATTAGCGCCGGATATGGCTGTAAACCTCGCAAAGAAAGCGGGCTGGAATTCTGTTTCAGTTCGAACTGGATTCGCTGCAGAGATGGCTGAGCGACACGCAAAATTGGCTAAACAAGCAGCTCAAGCTGTGGAAACCAAACCCCTCGTCAACGGTACGTTAACGGTCCCTTCAACTCAATTGTTGTTTTACGACGATGTGCAACAACAAGAATTTGATGCGTCCGTGCTTGCTTGTTTACCGCTTGTGGGCGAAGACCTTCCTGACGGTGCAACCCATGCAGTTGTCATGGACAAAACCTGTTTCTACCCCGAGGGCGGCGGTCAAGAAGGCGATTATGGTTCGCTCTCCACCGCATCTTCACAAGGCCGTGTCATTGACACCCGGAAATTTGGAGAGCATGTTTTGCATCTCACGGACGGTCCTTTCGAAAAAGGAGATCTCGTCCACGGTAGCATCGATTGGAAGCGAAGGAAGCAATTGATGGATCATCACACAGCCGTTCACATTGTTGGCGGGGCTGCACGTCGGATTTTAGGGCCCCATATTTATCAAGCCGGAGCAAACAAGTCTGTCGAAATGGCACGCTTGGACATCACCCACTTCAACCGACTGACTCGAGAGGACCTCGACGCAATTGAAGCCTTAGCCAATGAAGTCTTAGGTCAAGTTCAGAGAACAGAAAAAACAGAGTTGGACCGAAAAGATGCTGATAAGAAATACGGCTTTGACCTGTACCAAGGGGGCGCTCCAAAGGGCAGTTCCATTCGCATTCTAAGGATTGCCGATCACGACATACAAGCATGTGGAGGCACACACCATGACGAGCCTGGACAAATTGGCTCGATTCGCATTGTGCGGTCATCTGCCGTTCAGGACGGTGTCGAACGCTTGCATATCGTAGCGGGTCAAGCGGCCCTAACCTATGCACGGGAACAAGATACCTTGCTTCGATCGATGTCAGAACTGTACGGTGTTCCTAACACAGAACTCCCGAAAACTTCACAACGCTTCTACAATGAATGGAAAGATCAGCGAAAGCGAATTGAGCAACTTGAAGCAGAAATCGTCCGTCTGCGCACCTCGGGTGGAGGTTCAGATTCCAAAGAGGTCGACGGTGTCCGCATCGTGATTATGGAAGCACATGGCAACCTCAAAAAGATGACAAAGATGCTCAAGGAGCTTACCTTGGACAAACAAAACCCTACCTTGGCGGTTCTTGGCTCTAAGGAAGGAGGGGGTAAACTCATGATTGCAGTCACCGAAAACACAGTGGCGGCAGAACGTTATGATGCTGTGGTCTTACTCAGGGAAATAGCCCCTCACATCAACGGAGGCGGAGGTGGCCGGCCAACCCTTGCTCAAGGTGGCGGCTCGAACCCAGATGGGCTCGATGCAGCGCTTGATGCGGCACGTGCAGCGGTTGGTTTGTCGAATTAAAGCGATTGAAGCGCTTCACGGTCGAAGTGAGACACAGCAGTTGCAACTGCTTCGTCAACACCAAACCATCGAACTTCAGAAATTTCCTCGTCGAGTATTTTGAGGTGGTTCGGATTTCCATTCCAGAGCGCTCTATAAGTGAATGATACAAAGGAAATGCCCTCATCAGTGAAGATGTTCTGCGTGACAATAGGTTCAACCTCCTGCAGTTCAATCTCCAGACCTAACTCCTCCTTTGCCTCACGCACACATCCAACTGTTGGATGTTCATTGTGGTCCATGTATCCACCGGGGAGGGTCCAATAACCTCGGAAATGGCCACGTTCGACCTTCGCCATGAGCACTTGATTCTCATCGTTACAAATCATGACCTTTGAGACGAGCCGGTGGATTGAACGGTACACTGCTTCCCGAGCGATAGGGTGAACGGCGTTATCGCTGATCAAATCATCTTTCAGTGCCCAATGGCTTGGCCAAGGAATCTTCGGATACCCCTTGATCACAATCGTGTCTACACTTCCCCAACTTATGCGGGTGCGCCCCATGACCTCCCAAGGTACCCCGATGACCTCAATTTCTGCGGTGGTCGGTAAGCGTAAACCGTCTCCGCTTGATAATCGGCCTTTGACCGGTATGTGAGGGCCGTGGCCGTTCTCATCAACGAGGAGAACTCGCCCATCATGCTCGAGATGAACGACCTCCTTCGGGTGCATGGCTCTGCTTTTTTGCCATCGCACATCAATGCTCGTATGGGTTCCATCAACAGCAATCCATCATCGAAATATGCGACTGACTCTTCAAATACAGCCACGATGTGGGCCTTACATGGGCTTCAAACAACTCAACGAAACCGGCTGGGCCAAGACATATTTGATTTGGGACGAAGCCACCAAAGAGGCAACTCTGATCGATCCTGTTTATGATTTCATGGACGCTTACACTTCGATGCTTGAGAGCGAGGGGTTGACCCTCGTGCATGCAATGGCCACGCACACCCATGCAGACCACATCACCGCTTGTTTCGAATTGCAGAAAAACATGGGTTGTTCTTACGTGATGTGGCATTCAACTTCATGCTTAGGCGTGACTCATTATGTCAACGACAAAGACCAGATGACGATGGGCTCAATCCAGTTCACCTTCCACCATGCACCTGGCCACACGAGCGATAGCATGCTCATAGAAACGAACGGTCATGTCATGACCGGGGACTTCCTGTTCACAGGTGAAGGTGGTGTTGGCCGCGATGATTTGCCAAGCGGGCGAATGAAGGTTCACTGGGATGCCCTCAATGTCCTTGAACGCCTCGATGGCCACCTGATTGTGTGCACTGGCCATGATCCCCCTGCCACCGAGATGATGTCCCTTCAATGGAACCGAGAAAACAATCCAGTTCTCAACATGAACTCCTATCAAGAATACGAAGCATGGCAAATCAAAGTAAGCGCCGGTTTGGGTGCTGTCTCCAAAATTAAAACTGCAGTTCCAGCCAATGTCTTCGCAGAAATTCCTGAGCATATTCCCTGGTTGGACGGCGAGAATTGATTGAACAATGGATGGCAATCCCTTTCAAGGTCCGAAGAGGGGCCCAAAGCATGCGCTCCTCCTCCGCCCGTGGACTCCTTGTTGTACTAAGTCTGCAACTCCTTCTTGTCGGAGCCTCCGCCGCACCAATGATGTCATCGCTTAATCCAGCAGGTGATGCAGAACGCATGGACCCGTTCCTCGAAGAAGCGCTCAAAGATTCACCACACGATGCTGAACTTTCCGTCATTTTCCAACTCAACAGTCCAGTGACTTCTGAGGATCGTGCGTGGCTGGAACGCCATGGAGCCGCAATTATGGGTGATGCTCCGTTGATTGATGGTGGCCTCATTGAGGCATCAGCAATGGATGTTCGAGTGATCAGCGAATGGTCACGAACTGAATACCTTGAACTCAACCGTGAATTGGAATTTTTCTACCTCCCTACTGAATGGGGAGGAGAACCTGCACCCGGAATCATGATGCATGAAACCACACATGTTGTCAACGCGACCACATCTTGGCACCGTGCAATCATCAACCCCGACGGAACCGTTGCGTTCGACACGGATTTGTCCTTCACCGAATGGGACGGCGATGGTACGGCCATCGTGGACCTTGATACTGGTGTCGATGCTGGTCATCCAGATTACGATTACCTCGGACCGTGGACTGGTGAGAAAACCCTCTACTCTGCAAAGTGGGATGGCGTTTGGACGGAAACGCGAAACTCAGACACCTCCTCAGGACACGGCACTCACGTCGGCGGAACCATCGCAGGGAACGGAGACGCATCGGCAGGACGTCGTGCAGGAGTGGCTAAGGGTGGCCAATTGGTTGCGCTTGGAACTGGTGATGGTGCCTCGATTTTTGCTGCTGAGCAGGGATTGGAATGGACCTTCCAACATTCCACTCCAGGACAGAACGAATACCACATTCGAGTCGTCTCTAATTCATGGGGGACAGACGGTGATTACGATCCAAACGGAGCCGTTGCCCAACTCACGGATCGGTTGACCTACGAAAACGGCGTTGCAGTCATTTTTGCAGCATCAAATTCTGGTGGGAACGGTGGCGAGTGTGCAGGTGGTCTGAAAACGAACGTCTACGCTAACACCCCCTCGGCTATTTCCGTGGCAGCCCTCACTCATGATGGTACTGCAGTAACCTCTTTTTCCAGCCGGGGCTGCATGAATCAAATGCACACTTGGCCAGACGTTGGAGCACCAGGACGGGACATTTGGGCTACAGCACCTCGGGGCACAGCCATTGATGCATCGACTAAATTACAAGGAGATCTGTATTACATGGCCATTTCCGGAACCAGCATGGCAACACCTCACGTTGGTGGCATGGCGGGTCTTCTGCTCAACGCTGCCCCGTCCCTCACAGTGGCTGATTACCACCGTGAGGATCATGACGAGGGTGATTCCTTAGTTGGCGGTGAAGGGACAGCGGCTTACGGTCAATTCGAGGATTGGGACACGGCTAACTTCTCGAGGGTTCACGAACTTGAACTCATTCTCGAACTGACAGCACGGTATGACGGTATGGCCAATTCCTGTGAAGCAGGGAATGACGATGATGCCTGCAATGATATTCCAGCGGACTGCTACCGCTCTCTTACCGGAAGGTGCCACGACTGGCGTGTTGGCCACGGTCTAACTGATGTTGATGCGGCTGTCGCACTTGCCAGAACATTGCAACTGATGCGAGATCAGAACAACGATGGTATTGTCGACCATCCGGAGTACACCGTTTGGGACGCCTTCGAAATCTTCGATGCCCTAAGAACTGAAGAAAGCATAGTGGTCGACACAGACCGGGTCCGCCATGCTTGGAAAGGTGATTGGAACCACTTCAACAACGGAGCGAGTGGTGCTGTCTATTACACTGAAGATTCTCATTATGTTTGGATTCCAAATGGAACATACAACATGCTGGTGCAATTTTCACCTACCGAAGTTGACGTAGAAACTGCGCAAGTAGGTAACCTCCAAATGGAAATCGACCTCGGTGAAGACGGGTCCAACGACGCTCAGGGACAAGGAACTCGTGTTTCCGACACATGGATTTACGACTTGGATGTCGACTCCTCCCACTGGAACACATGGGCGCATTTTGACGTCACAGGCCAAGCCATGGCCTTCCTTGGCGTCTTTGAAGATCCGGAGTTTTTCGAAGCTAGCATTCCATACACAGTGGACGCAGTGCTTACCATTGACCTCTCCACCCCGGTTGACATTTCCATTCCTCAGCGGCCAGACTTCTACTCGGATTTGGACCCAACCACACCCTCTGATGCCTGGGATGATTCCTACTCTGGACAACTCACGTTCACACGCGAGGTGTACAATCAATCTGCCTTGATGGATGCTGTCCTTCCCAAAGTCATCATCGAAGAGGAGGAAACGAGTTTCTTTGGCGCCCTTGGTGATGTGTTCTCAGAATACACTGGTGCTTCCGTTCTCTTTGGCCTGTTTGCCTTGCTCTGTGCTCTTGGTGTCGGCTATGTTGTCCGCAACACCCGAGAAGATCAACCGCTTACGCTCAAGACTTACCCGGTTGATGCGGAACTCGACGACTAAGCGTTCACAACGGGTTGTCTGGAATTTGCCCTTTGTGTTCTGATGCAGGAAGGGCTTGCAAATCAGCAAAGGTCAATTGGTCTGGTGGTGCCTCATTGAGCGAAGTCAACCGTTCTTTCATTTCCATACGAACGTGAAACTCAATTCGCCCCTTCGAACGGGTTAAATCGTAGGACAATGGATTGATTGCCTCAATAATTTGAGTTTCAAAGTCGTCCTTAACCCGGGACCCTCGCCATAATGAGTATCCCCAGCGGAACGCAATTCCTACCACTGCAGCACCGTAGAGCAGCATGAGGATGGAGGTGGCGAATAACACGGCGTTACCAGAGCGTGATTCATCCAATAGATTGCGTCCAATCAAAAACACCAGACCAATGCCTACAAGCGGTTTGAGAATGCTTTCAAGCCACTGATCGACAGGAACCAAGCGTCCCTTTGCGGGGTCGACGAAGACAAGATCTGATTCGAAAGCGGTATTCATGACAGACAGCGCCCCCAACAAAATGATGTACAAACCAGTCGAAACGGCCAGTTCGACACCCCAAGAATCGAAGTTGAATGTCCAATGGATAATCAGCCATGCAAACAAGCCCAGGAACGCACCTTGTGGTACGTGGTTGAAGTGAATCACGTGATGTGAAAATTCGTTCAATTTTGTGCTTGTTGTGGTGATTCCACGGTGTGGTTTTGGAATGTGAATAATTTGCCAGTGCATGTAGTGTTCAATGGCTGTCAGTCCTTTGACAAGCAAGCGTTGACGGATCATGAGCGTCTCAATGAGGATCAAGACAGGCAGACCAATCAAGATCACAGGCAATGCCATGACTGCTGCCAATGGGAAGATGATGATGGTTGGGAGCAACAAAAAGTGGGATAGGGTGAGGGGGTGGAACAAATCTGCCTCAATCAACCGTTGTTGACTTGGTTGAATGTGAAGGCTGCGTGCGACATCGTCCAATGTTGCCCTGAATGGTGCAACTTGGCGACCCGCATCGATGATTTGCAGCACCGTATTCCTGTACTGGGATTCCTCATGACCTGCACCGGTGAACAACCGCCATGCAATTCTCATGGGTAATGCGAGAAGAAGTGGGATTGACAACAATCCAAGTGCCCACAATAGGGCATTGACATCAACATCTGCCATGGTCTCTCCCTCACGCCTAACAGGGCGACTGTTTCAAACATTGGGCAAGCGGACCTCTCAAGCCTAAGATTCATGGCCTTGTTCGGTCGGTTCGTCGTCATGGCCCGAATTGCAGTCACAGATGGAATGGCAAAAGACGCCGTCGCCCTTCTGGAACAGTCGGGTCATGAAGTCATTCTGGGCACCATTTCTTCAACGGACCTTGCAGCGGGTGCCTTAGGCGAATTCGATGCTATCATTGTCCGAAGCGCAACAAAATTACCAGCGGATGTCATCAGCGCATCCGGCGACCGTCTTGCAGTCATTGGAAGAGCCGGTGTTGGCGTCGACAACATCGATATTGCTTCTGCAGCCGAAGCTGGAATTCCCGTGGTGAATGCTCCACGCGCCTCAACACAATCTGTCGTCGAACTGACCATCGGACATTTGCTCTCCTCCCTGCGCCACATCCCACGCGCTGACCGTGGAATGCGTTCTGGAAAGTGGGAGAAAAAGGCGATGAAAGGAACCGAACTGTCTGGAAAAAACCTCGGACTGATCGGATTTGGAAGGATTGCCCAAGGTGTTGGAGCTGTGGCCCAAGCGCTTGGCATGACGGTTCACACCTACGATCCATACCTCCCTCCTAAGGTTGCAAAAGCCCAAAACACCACCCTCCACAAAAAAGTGGAGACATTGTTTTCCAATTGCACTCACATCTCGATTCATTGCAACCTCAATGATGAGACCCACCACCTGGTGAATGCAAAGCGCCTATCTCTTATGCCAGGCCGCTCGAATGATGGCATTGATTGCGGCAACCACATCGTGAACTGCGCTCGTGGCGGAATCATTGATGAAGATGCCCTTTTCCAAGCCATGGAAGATGGAGCAGTAGCATCAGCGGCACTCGATGTTTTTGAAATTGAACCAGTCGATCCTTCATCCCCCCTTCTTCAGCATGAGCACTTCCACGGGACACCTCACATTGGTGCTGCAACCATGGAGGCACAAGCACGTGTGGGACTCGACATTGCTCGAGCGATTATGACGGTCCTCGATGGCGGCACCTGCGAAACAACCGTCAATGCTCACTTGCTCACCTGAATCACTTTCACTTGTACCGAAGGGTCACCCACAAGGTGGTCAAGCGGTGCGACTCCCTTTGGCCATGGGTCGAACTGTTCCAACATGGCGGACACGAATTGAAGACGAACTTCAGAATTTAGAGGCGTTTCGTCGAGCGCTTCCCTCCACGGAAAAACCGCTTCTTGATGCCCTCTGCACTGGAGTTCGGCACCGCAGAACAGCCGGAGGCATGTTGCCTTCACATGATGTGTGGAAGCCGATGCTCTTGTCGATGCTCGTCGAAATCATGGTTCAAAATTCGAAGTTGGAGCATCGTATTCTGGAACTTGAACGTGCGATGGTGGAGCAAGATGATCGGCTCGATTCTTGATGTCCAAAGTGCAGCGAATGGAACCTCGATGGACGTTTGGTTGGTTGGTGGACCAGAAGGTGCTGTCAAAGTCAACGTTCCATGGTGTCCTTCAATCCATGTTCATGCGTCGCAGCATCGGCTGAATCATCTGTGCGCATGGCTTGAGCAACCAGAGATTCGTGACAGGTTTGGGGTTGGTTTGATGCGGATGCACCGCTCCCGACTTTCACTTGATGCATCGGAGGTTGATGAGGTGCTCGAGATTGATGTTCACAACAGTTGGAACATGAGAAAATTAGCAGCCCACATCGAATCGCGTGGTGATTACAGGCACTATACGCTCTATTCGGTCGATGCACATCTTGCACAGCGGTTTCAAATTGAATTCGGTATCGCTCCCTTTCGAACTGTTGAATGGAATGGTTCATCCTTCGATACCGCCTCCTCAACCATCGCACCAAATCTGGTGATTCTTCACATGGCTGTGCATTATCAAACTCAAACTGGCTTTCATACTGAGCAAGCAGAAATCGAGTCTGTAGAGTTCCGCAGATGTTCACATGACGGGAGGTATGAAGACGAAGCCTCGCCCATCGCCACATTGAATCGTAGTCCAGGTGAGGAGACAGAATTCCTTGAGAGCCTCGAATCGACCATGCGTGCTTTGGATCCGGATGTGGTGATCACAAATGGAGGCGACGGCCTTCACTTCCCTGCCTTGATTCGGATGGCATCCAAGTCAGCCACGCCCTTCTCTTTGAGTCGAGACGGGCGGCCATTAGCGGCTCGAACTTCAGCCCGTACTCTGCACTCCTACGGTCAAACTTTGCACAAAGATGGCTACATTCCTTTGTATGGGCGCCTCCATATCGACCGGAATGGAAGTTTCATTGTTCGCGAGGGCGGCTTGTTAGGGCTGTTTGAGTTGGCGCGTCATTCACAACAATCACCTCAGGATATCTCGCGTCTTTCACCGGGCTCGGTGATCAGTGCGATTCAGATGCGCACGGCCATGGAAGATGGAGTGCTTGTCCCGTGGAAGAAAAACAGGCCTGAAGATACCAAAACTGCGTGGTCATTGCTTCACGCCGATCGAGGAGGGCTTTACCTTGATAGCAAACCCGGTGTTTACGAACATGTCATCGAGCTTGACTTTGCTAGCCTGTTTCCAAGCATCATCGCCACCCGTAACATTTCAACTGAAACCCTCAATTGCCCATGCTGCCAAGCCACAGTTGGTTCAACAGCTGCAGCGTTTGTTCCCTTGCATCCAGACGAAGCAGAGCGTGCCTTTACTGAGCGACATACTGAGCGGTACTTTGGAGCTGGTTTGTTCCCAATCACTTCCACGAATGCCTTGCTGGTCCCCGGCTTGACCTCACACACATGCGGGCGAGTGCATGGTTTTCTCGGGAGGATTGTGGCACCTCTGATTGAGCGGAGACGGCAACTGAAAATCCTAAGTAAAGCAAAAGGCGATGCCGAAGATCAGCAACAGAACGCATTGAAATGGTTGCTTGTCACCTGTTTTGGCTACACGGGTTACAAGAACGCTCGGTTCGGACGGATCGAGGCACACGAAGCCATTTGTGCGTGGGCTCGAGACATTCTCCTCGATACCATCCAGATGGCCGAAGACGATGGATGGGAGGTGCTGCACGCCATTGTTGACTGCGTTTGGATTCAAGATCTGAAAGGGCGAAGCCCTGAGCAACGATTGATTGACGCCCATGAGTTCGCCCAGAAGGTCACATCACGAGTCGGCATCCCTCTTGAGTTCGAAGATGCCTATCGATTCATCGGCTTTGTACCAAGTCGGGTTCACGGCGCTGGTTCCTTGACAAAGTACTGGGCCTATGGGACGCGTGGCCTCAAAGTACGTGGTATCGAGCAACGACAACACTCCACATGCGCCTGGATTTCTGCCATGCAACGTTCAGCATTGCACCTCTTAGTTGAACATTCTAACGAGGAGAACGGTGTTCCAAGCGAAGAGGGTCAAAGGGCCGTCGCAGACCTTCTACGAGAGCAACTAAGCCGACTCGAACACCAAGAAATTGATCTTGAAGACCTCGTAGTGGCGCGTCGAGTCGACCGGGAAGTGAGCGAATTCAACGTGGCTACTTTGACTCACGCCGCATTGCTGCGGGGCCGACTTCATGGTGTCACCATACCGCCGGGTGGCAAGGTGCGGTTCGTTGTTATCGCTGGCTCTGGCACTGTGCAACATGAACGGGTCCTCCTCCTCGAGGAACTTCTTCATTCCAAAACCACCACTAAGCGTGCCAATATTGCTCACTATACGCCACTGGCACAACGCGCCATCTGGGCCATTTTGGCACCATTCGGATGGGATGAAGAGGAAATTGCAGTTGGACGCCGACGTGTCTCTCTCAAAACGTTCTCCACATCCGAATAAGCTCTATCCGTGCTTAGGTAAAGTCGACTTCTTGTGCTCAATGGATTGAACGAGGGTGATGAATGGTCGCTGAGATGGCCACACGCCAATCGCACCAGTTGGTTGATGCATCAGAATCCCGCGATTTCGCAGCGTTGTCTGTTGTGCTTGTTGCAATTGTTGATTGGCCCTCCGTTCAACCATTGAGAGCAAGTGTTGGTGGCGCTTTGACTTGGGTTGATTGGAGGTGATGATGATGACTGCGACATGGTGTGTTTTGGCCAAATGCTGTAAGTTGACAACCATCCTTCGCATTAAGCAACGGGCTTCATGATCACCGACTTGTCGGTCCAAGTGCATCCCAATCGGTCCATCGATGATGACCAAAGGCGAAGCGGTGATGGACACTTCACGAGCGAGTCGTTCCACCAATGTCGTCAATTGGTGTACGGTAAATCCACGTCCGATGAAGAGTCGACGAAGATGCTCTTGTGGAGCGGATTCTGTCGGAGGGAAAGCAGCGAGAATCCGTGCGGGATCAATCCTTGATGCCCCATCGACCCAATGAACGCATTCACCTCTTAGCAGGGCAGATGCTGCCCAGATTTCGGCATATTTTCGCATGCTTGATCCAACGCGTCCAGATCCCTGAAGTTGGTAGATTTCACCGCGCTTTGGAGCAATCGCTCGAAGATTGAGTGCTGTCATGCCTCGTTGGACTGGAACTGAAATGGCCATACCTCAGAAGGTGGAGAAATCGGCAGACCTTCTTTGCCCAGACCCTGTCGGGTGAAAGTGAACATGTACCACGCTTTTCTGTCATCAACTTGAAACACCGCGGGCGCTCAAGTGAGGGTATGAACGGAGGGGATTCATCATTGGGCCACAGCGATGAGCGCATCCTCGTACACTGTGATTTAGACGCGTTCTTTGCATCGGTTGAGATTCTGCACCGCGACCTTGACCCAAGTCGTCCATTGATCATCGGTTCGGATCCAAAAGGGGGCAGGGGCCGCGGTATTGTCTCAACGTGCAATTATGCAGCAAGGGCGTTTGGCATTCGTTCTGCAATGCCGATTGGTGAAGCCTGGCGAAGGTGTCCCGGTGCGCCGTTTGGGACGGGTCATTACATCAACGGAACGCGTGGACTCTACAGCAGAGCATCGCGCAAGGTCATGGAACTGTTGAGACCTCCTGCTGAGCATTTTGAGAAGGCGGGTATCGATGAGGCCTACCTCGACATCACTAAGGCGGTGGATGGTGATTGGGACAAGGCCTACGCTCTTTGCCGTCAGTTACAAGATTCAATCGAGGAGCAGGTTGGTTTGACTGCTTCGTTTGGAATTGCTCCGACACGTATCTTGGCGAAGATGTCAAGTGAAATCAATAAGCCGAAGGGTATTTTTCGCCTGCTTCCTGATGAAACTCAAGAGTTCTTCGTCAATCGTTCCCTTCGAGATGTCCCTGGTATTGGTCCCAAACGAGCCACACAATTGGCTGAATGGGGGTTCAATTCCGTGGACGAAGCATGTGAACTTGGGGAATTGGCCTTAGGGCGTATTGCTGGAGAACGCTTCGCTTCTTGGTTGATTCGGGTTGTTGATGGAGCAACAAGTTCCGAAGTCAGCCCCTTACGCAGTCGGAAATCAATTGGCAAAGAGCACACGTTTGGTCACGATCAGAACGACCAAGAACGGGTGCTTAACCATCTCAAGACTCTGGTGGAACTGGTGATGGCGAAAGCCAAGACAATCGGTGTAGCTGGGCGTTTGTGTGAGGTTAAAATTCGCTACACTGGATTCGAAACTCATACGCATGGTCGCTCAATACCTGTTGCCATGGATGATCTTGATGTGTTTAGCAGGTTGGCTGAGCGCTTGTTTGCCCTGAATGTTGAACATAACCGCCCGGTTCGATTGATTGGGTTTAGGCTTGGCCAACTGGACATGCCTACGACCAGGCAAGCCAAACTGCTTCTCGAAGAGGAATGATTCACTCAAGGTGATGCATTCGAGTAAGAATCGCCGTGAAGGGTTCGAGTTCTTCTGGGATCTCAACGCCACTGACAGGCTGGTTGAGTGAAATTCCTTGTTCCTTCTTATGACCCCAAGTGTCCCCGTTAAAGGTCTGAATTGATGCAGAAAGAGCTCGCAATTCGTCACCTCTTGCGGTTCCGCTAGCAACGCCTGGGTAAGGTTGGCTTGGGAACGCGTCGACATCGACAGCCGATGCGCCGTAGATGGTTGAGGAAATATGGTGGGTAAAGAACGGACACACAGGAGTGAACATGGTCATGAAATCACGCACCATTCGGTGCAATGTCCATGCAGCCGCTTTGTCTTCATCGTACAATCTCGATTTGACCATCTCAAGATAGTGGCTAGGAAGAATGCCCGTTCCAAAGGTTTTGAGCGCCTGAGTGGCGGTGTAAATGTCAAGGTTCGCCCATGCTTGTTCGACGGTCGCCATTGTTGATTGGAATTCTGCTAAGATCCATTCATCTTCAACAGCGAGTCCTTCGGGTGCCTCATCAAGGTTGCTTGGAACCTCAAATTGTGATGCAAAACGTGCGACATTGAACAGTTTCGTCAGCACGCCGAAGTACTTCTTTTCGATTTCTTCGGGATTGATGTGGAAATCATCACCCACTTGAGCATCACAAGCCTTCCAGAGACGGAAGCATTCGCTGCCAATTTTGTTTGCTCGCAAACTGACGGTCTTGTCAGGGCCTTTCACTTTCCATGAACCTGTTCGGCCTCCAGCTCCACATTCAAGAACTGAATCAGCATCAATTCCATTACCGAGTGATTTACTCATCTTCCGGCCCCATGGATCCATACCAAGCCCGTCAATCCAGACATGCTTGAAACCCGGTTGATCAAGCAAGAGCGTCGATTTTAACAGCGTGTAATACAACCATGTTCGGACGATTTCCTTCCCTTGAGGGCGGAGGGCAGTGGGAAACGCTTTCTCGAACACCTCAGGTTGATTGAGGTAACCGCTGACAAAGAGGTTAGAGTTTGAAGAATCCATCCACGTATCAAACACCTTTTCTTCACCAACAATGGTACCTAGGTCTTGCTTCATTTCATCGAAGGAGCCTATGATTTCACGGCTCTTTCGGTCGAGGACTTGGCTTCCTTCTGGCGGTTCTTGGCACCAAGGCTGAACGTAGATTCCAGTTGGTGGAACAATAATTTTTTCTTCATCATCACAGTACCAAATCGGAATCTCGGTGTGGTACCATCGTCGCCTCGATATTGGCCAGTCGATGCTGATGTTGTCCATCCAATCCATTAGAAATTGCTTATTCCTTGGTGGATGGAACTCGATTTGCTCGGCATGTTCCCTAATTCGGTCTTGTGTGTGGGTTTGACGAACGTACCATTCTTTCAATAGGATGATTTCCACAGGATTTTTTCCACGCTCAGAAACCGGTATGTCTTGTTCCCGTTGCTCGATGTTGAGAACTTTTCCAGTTGATTCGAGATGTTCTATGGCGCTCTTACGAGCTTCAAGCACGGTTTGTCCTGCGAAAGGACCTGCAAGTTTGGTCATTTTACCTTCAAGGTTGATGGCTTGGAACGGTGTTAATCCGAGTTCACGGAACACCGCCACGTCGTTTTGATCTCCGAAGGAACACACCATGAGCACACCTGAGCCAAAGTCTGATTTCACAGATGGATGTGTTTTGATTTCGACGCTTGTTTCTCTTCCATCGACAGGGAGAGGGAGCTGGATTTGTTTGCCGACCAGGTGGGTGTATCGTTCATCATCTGGATGAACAACAACGACGCCACAGGCACAAATCATCTCGGGGCGTGTTGTCGAAATGGCAATCTTGGTGCCGTCGTCACATGTCCATTCAACATCAACAAGATTGGTTCTCCGTGGGAGTCGTTCAACTTCTGCATCTGCGATGGTGGTTCCTTCGACCGGATCGTATATGTTTGGGCGCAAATCTTCGATGATGGAGCCATTTTTGAACAGTTCAATGAAAATTGATTGTGTCACGGTGCGGTATTCTGGGGAGTCAGTGAGGTATTCCCTATCGTAATCACATGACAGGCCAACCCGTCGAGCGGTCTTTCTCATGGCTTGTGTGAACGTTTCAATGGTTGTTTTGCACAATTCAAGGAACTCAGCACGGTCGTAAGTCTTCATCTTTCTCTTGGTGTTCTTTTCAACCGTAAATTCGATGTTGATTCCATTTCGGTCAACCCCCCATGGGAAATAGACTTCCTTTCCGAGAAGTCGTTGAGAACGAGCAATAACATCGATCATTGAATACTGTGCAACCGCACCGATGTGCCATGTTCCAGAGGGATAGGGTGGTGGTGTGTCGATGACGAAGAATTCCTTGCCACTGTCTGGATTGAAGGCGTAACGTTGTGCGTAGACTTGTGGGTCTTCAGCATGTGCTTCTTGGATTCTTTTTTCGAGGTCAATCGACCAACGCTTGTCGTTTAATGTAGGGGCTGGCATTGGCCTCACCTGGCCCCACACACATGAATGGTGCGGGTCCATTTGGGGCTGGGACGGTTCACCTTTGAAACCAACGGCCTTTCTTTGCTGGTGTTGGGCGACCATTCAGAAATTAGTCCAAGGCAACCAAACCGTAGGTAGGGCTTTCAATAGGTTCCTTTTCGTTTCCAATGGAGGGGCAGATGCATGGCAACTGAGGACGACCAAAAAATGCCCCAAAATGGCTCGGAAAGCCTAAGAGAGCGTGGTTCGAATCTTGCCGAGTATGGACGGGCACGCCTCCAATCAAGCGCTGTTGATTTGACGGCGAGGGTGAAGGAATTCAAACCGAAAGAAGCCCTTGATGCCGTTCTCGAGGCACCTGACCGATTCAAGCGTGAATGGCAGAAAAACGGGGCGACTGGAGCAATCACTCGGTTCCCCTTGGCGACCGTGATCGTTTTCTTGATGATGACCGCCTTCTTCGTCACTCAGTCTGGCTTCCTTGACAACAGCAGATTCGATGACGACCTTGAGAACCCTGCTCTCAATGTCAACGGTGATCTCGAAGTTTACCTCCCGGAGGGTTCCAAGATTGCGGCCTTGCTTGGGAAAGTGGAAGAAGATTGGACGACCAACGTGATGGTCATTTACATCGAATTGAACAATGAGACTGGTGGCAACATAACCGATCAGCGTATCTTACAAGAAATCAGTTTCGTCGAGAAGGATTTGAACCCGGAATTGTCTGATCCAAGCGACGACGTCATTTACATTCTCTCGATATCGACCGTCTTGAAAGAAGTGAACTCCAGTGCACCTCGGGTTCGAAAAGCATTCATCGATCAAATTGGGCAACTCGGTTGCGGCGTCCAACAGGATGATTGCACCAGTGCTACGTTTACTGACGCACTCAATAGCGTTCTCGACGATACAACTTCGGAGTTGGAAGGTGGTTACGAAATCCCATCCCAAACTACAATTGATTTGGTTATTGGTGAAATGTATGAAGACGATGGATCTCCCACGCCTGGTTTAGATAAATTAGCCCGTGACATCACAGGACCCCAAGGAACATCCGATGGCAAGTTAGATCGGGCCATCATGGCGATTGCGGTCACAGAAGCAAAACCTGCTAAAGAAATCATCGAAAACACCCAAGGGCGCCTTGATTACATCAGTCAACTAGAACGTCCTTGTGAATTCAATCCAGATGGGACAGCTGCTGGTACAGAGCGCTGCAATTGGGAGGACCTCGGCATCACGATGACGCTGACGGGCCCTGTACCAATTACCAACGCAGTGACAGAATTTTCCTTCAAACTGTTTTGGGATATTTTCCCAATGGCCGTTGTTCTGGTTGCAATGGGACTGTTTGTGTTCCACTCTGACCTGCTGCAGGCCGGCTTAACTGGGATTCGCCCAATTCAGGGCATTAAGGTCGTCATCATTTCAGGATTGCCCACCCTCTGTGCTGTGTTTTGGACGTTAGGGATCATTGGATGGACAAATTTTGAAGTAACGATGACGGTGATTATTGTCGGGCCGATTCTGTTGGCGCTTGGGGTCTCGTATGGTCTACACATTACAAATCGTTACGCGGAAGAAGGGGGAACCAAATCTGAGAAAATGAAGGCTTCATTAAGTTCAACCGGTAAGGCTGTTTTCTTATCCGCTGTGACGACCGTCATTGGTTTCATATCCCTCGTGTTCACCCCGATGGCTCCAATTCAAACGGTTGGTATTGCGCTTTCTGGAGGAATTGTCGTCGTGTATGTTCTCACGATGTTCATGGTCCCAAATTTGACGCTTTTGCTTGATTTACGCAAACCAAAGCACCCACCTCTCAAGGCGTTTGAGGTTCTTGTGGATCTTCCCGTCAAGAGAAATGTCGGGGTTATTGCGGTGTTTGTTCTCTTAATTCTCTTTTCAGCCACCATTGGCCAAGCCAATGTTGAGGAAAACATCGATTTGCTTGGAATGGCTCCTGAAGAAGAAGCATCTGTCATTAAGATGAAACAATACAGCAAGGAATTCAGCTCGGGCCAAATTGGAATGGTGCTTGTTGAAGCCAATGTAAGTGGGGACCGTCAGGATTCAGATTCCTCAAACGATGACCCCGCAGGTAATTTACGTGCCATTGACCAACTTGAAGGAAGCCTCAACACCGTGGACAACACGACTGCGGTTTCGATTGTGTTCTTGATGAAATCCACGGGTATTGCTCCAACGGTTTCGGGATCTGGTTTGAATGATATCATTCAAGCAAACCCACTCATCCCTCAGGACATCCGTGACACTGCTGCTGTCTTGCTCGATAATTCCGTTACCCAAGACGCATCCTTTTGGGATCTTTTAATGGCGCCTGATGATTTTGGTTTGCCCGGTGGACCTGAAAGTGAAATTTTCTTGCTCAATGTCTTTTACGCCTCGATCACCGATGAAACGCGTGAGATTTTCATCAACAAGGATTTCAGCCGCAACTTGATTTATGTGGATATGCCATATTTACCAGTCGCTGCCACAAGCGAAATGGTTGATTCAGTCGACAAGTACGCCAATCAGTTTGAAGGTACATCAATTGGCGATGCTGCGAACCCACTTGCAGGAGTTGCCTCAACGGCTATTGAAGTCAATGAGTTGATCGTAAATTCACAATGGACCTCTCTTGGATTCGCTGTGATTCTGACCTTAATCACCTTGGCCATTGTCTTCAAGAATGTCCAATACTCAATTTGGACAACCTCTCCAGTGATCGCAACGGTAGCGATGCAATGGCTTGTTATGTGGCAGATGGATGTTCCACTTTCGTTGGTCACCGTGATGATTGGTTCCATCTTGGTCGGTGTTGGCGTTGACTTCTCAATTCACATCGCGAATCGCATTCGTGAATTAGGCGGCGGTATCGAAGCCATTCGAAGTGCGGCGATTGGCACAGGTATGTCTCTGTTCGAAGCTGCGGTTGTCACCACACTGGGGATGTTAACTGCCTATCAAATTCCGATTCCTGAAATCAAACCTTTCGTAACCGTCATCCTGATCCTGCTTTGGGTTGCTGCTGCGAGTGCGCTCATCCTCCTACCGGCCATTTTCGTGACGCTAGAAAAGGCAGGTCTCGGTGCGGTTGGCGGACGCACGACAATGGCGAAACGCCTCGGCCTTGGCGGCAATAAATCCGTGGAATTGGATGTCCTCGATGCAGCACTCGTCGATGATATCAGTGATGTATGGTGAGCAACACATCAAAGAAGCCCCTTCTCTTGGACCAACCATGGTCAATTATTGGCTGATGAAATCTGAGCCCGATGTGTACCCTTATGAGCAACTTGTTGCGGATGGTTCAACTCATTGGGACGGTGTGAGAAATTATCAAGCGAGGAACATGATGAGAGACGAGATGAAAATCGGCGACTTGGTGCTGTATTATCACTCAAATTTCAAACCCCCCCACGTTGTTGGTGTCGCTCGCGTGTGCAAGGAAGGTTATCCGGACCACACTTCTTGGGATTCAACTGGAAAGTATTTTGATCCTAAATCCACGCCGGAAAACCCACGTTGGTTCATGGTCGACATCGAGCCAGTGATGGAATTGGAGCGAATCGTTCCGTTGCAAGATGTTCGAGATAACCCTGCCTGCTCAGAGATGCTCCTTGTTCGCAAGGGACAGAGACTTTCGATTCAACCGGTTGAATTGACTGACTTCAAAACAATCCTCTCCATGGGCGGTTGTTCGATGGAAGGGTTGTAACTCAACCTTCAAGGACGGGGCAGTTAAGCATCCAGTGGTGAGGAAATGAGCAGCGACCAAATTCCGGTGGCCCCCCGTGCATCGGGCATTGAATATGCCATTCGTGATGTCGTTGTGCCAGCAACAAAACTTGAATCACAAGGTCATACCATTCTCAAACTCAACATCGGCGATCCCATTGCCTATCCCGGATTACCAACACCCGATCACATGGTTGAAGCCTATGTCAAAGCGCTTCGTGACGGTCACAATGGATACTCTCCTTCCTACGGCCTACCCCAACTGCGCCAAGCCATCGCTAACGACGAGCGAAGCAAGGGTTGGAATGCGAGCGCTGATGACATCTATGTCTGCCACGGTGTGACCGAAGCGTTGCAAATTCTCTTCGCTTCCGTGCTGTGCGAGGGCGATACCGTGCTCGCACCTGGGCCACATTACCCACCCTACATGGCATACCCGCAAATGTATGGTGCTACCACAGTTGAATACCGCCTCAAGCCAGACGATGGTTGGAAGTTGGATTTAGCAGATATCGAGGCCAAAATGGATGATAGCGTCCGACTTCTGGTGCTGATCAATCCAAACAACCCCTGCGGTAGTGTCGCTAACAAAGAGGAGATTCACCGTGTTCTGGAACTTGCCCGCACCTATCCAAATTGCATCGTAGTTGCTGACGAAATCTACGATGGTTTGGATTTTACAGGAGAACATGCAAGCGTTGCGAGTTGCTCCACGGATGTTCCTGTGGTTGCACTCAACGGTGTGTCAAAGGTCTACTATGCTCCAGGCTGGCGCATTGGTTACATGGCCATTCACGATCCAAAAGGACGAATGATGCTGGTGCGGGATGGGATTGAACGCATGTTGAGGTCCCGTCTGTGCGCATCAACTCCGGCCCAACTCGGATACCTCGCAGGACTTGAGGGTGATCGAAGTTGGATGAAGGGTTATTCTGATCGTGTCGTTGCTCAACGCAACACTTGTGTTGAGCGCATACGTCAGATTGAGGGACTTGAGGTTCAATCTTCTGGTGGTGCCTTTTACATGTTTGTCAAACTCACCGACGAAAAATGGGCCAACAACGACAAGCAATTTGTCCTTGATCTGCTTCACGAAGAGCATGTTTTGGTCGTTCACGGGAGCGGTTTCTCACCGGACTTAGGCCGTGGTCACTTCCGAATTGTCTACCTCCCAAGCGTTGAGGTTTTGAACGACGCCTTTGACAGAATCGAACGGTTCCTGATTCGACATCGGTGAAGTCATGTCGCCGATGAATTGATGTCCAAGTGATTTGAGGGGTTACCATGCTTGAGCAGGTGCGAAAGGTTCGGCTCGCTGTTTTGGCGTGTCTTTTCGCCATCCTGGCCGTTCCTCAAGTCTCAGCTGCCCAGGTCACGGATATCTCGGATATTAAGCTCGAATATTTTTATCCGGCATTGGTTGCTTTTGCCGTTGCGATTCCCGTTTGGCGATGGTTCATTCCTAATCAATTGGCCAATTTACAAGTTGCCTTCGAGATCGATGATGATTTGTACGAAGTTCACCGCATTACTAAGAATGTGGACGACGCAAGGGCGTTGCTTCAAGAAGGTGGTACTGCTTATGGAATTGGTTTGTACGTTATGGGGATGACTGGTGTGCTTCTGCTTATCGCAGAACTGTTGTTTAATCCAGACACCTACTATCTTCCGAATTTGTTTTTGATTGGAGTGCTTGTTGTTATTCCGGTGATCATCTCCCCTTGGGAAACTTTGAATGTCCAATTGGTTGGTACAAGAAAAGGAAGTTCTAAAGGGAAAATCTATGTGAAAATCGTACGGAGGGTGACCACGCTCCTCATTCTCCTGGGCGCAACTTTTGCCGTCGTCCTTTACGGCAGTTCACAATCACCAACAACCCTTTTCATCGAGCCGATATGGGTTGCTGCAGCCCTCCTCACGTTCATGGCTCCAACCATTTTTGCCTACGGCCGCATACTGGGCGCTTCTTGGAACATGATTCTGATTAACAAATGGCGAACTGCAAATGGACGGCCCAATCCGATTGACCCAGATAAGCCAAGGTTTGTCAATCGGTTGTTTTCACTTTTGTTGGTAATTTTCCTTGTCACAATGCCAATCACAGCATTGAACGGTGTCATCACCGTATACCACATTCTCTTCAACGACCCTGACCCGGACAAGGCCTTTTTGATCCTGAACTACGGTGGTGTTCTTGGGTACATGGTGTTCGAGCGAGTGGATTTGATTGCTCAAATTTTGTTTGAATGGCAATTCATCAAAGAATTGCCCCAATTCCTCTCTTTGTATCTTTCCCTTAACATTGCTATCGTTGGCTTAGCGTTTATTTTTGAGCTGACTCGAAACTTGGTTCTTGGGGGTCAGTCCTTTGGTGGATTGTTCGGTGTGACCCTCGATACACCACGTGAAATCCGAACCGAGGTCGAAGCTCAATCTAGACAACTTACCTTTGCATTTGCAGGTTTTTCAGGGTACACCGTGCTTTTGCTGATTCTCGTTTGTTACAAAGAATTTGGTTCATTGATGCCCTTCACCGATGCTCTAGAGGCACCACAATTCGGTTTTGATGAACGGGCTCGGCTTGAGGCAACCTGGATGTTTATTGCCCTAGGGCAAGCAGTTTTCTTGTTCACTTGGGCCCTCTCAATCATCCGGTTCCGCAGCCTTAAGACCTTACGCTTCGACCTCAATCCAGACGAGCGAAGAGAAGGTGCAGTCAAGTTTGCTGAAGGAGATTGGATGCGGAGTTTGGTTGAAGAAGCGGCCATTTCAGAAGACCTCGACGCTTTGATTCAGTTCCAAAGGCGTTCCATTGAGGGCGACCCATCGTTGATTCGCCATGAAAAGGCTCGCGCTCGAATGTGGGAACTGGCGTTGCGTGGGTTGTGGCCAAAAGCCATTGAAGAGGCAAAAAAAGTCCTAGCCCAAGCTGGCGGAGATGATGATATCTGTCGAATGATCATCGCTACAGGCCACATGGCTTCACGTCGTTTAGACGCCGCACGTGAAGCCCTTCACGGTCTTCAGCAACCAGAAGGGTATGACGAACCAGAACTGCTCGCATTTGTTTGTGAATGGCTTGACCCTTGGCAGGGGAAGGTCGAGGAAGACGATTTCTGGGATTGGGAAAACAACTCCTGCATCGATCACCTCCAAGTTCTTATGCGAATGTTACGGGGCTGGCAACCAGCACCGACCGATCAGTCCATTCACAACGACCGGTTGACGAGGGTTGCTCAACTTTCAATGGTCAGTCTAATGCGAGCACAACGTCGCCATTCGGATGCATTGGACCTCGCACTTCAACTCGTCCGTGCCGACCCACTCGGAGTACGCCCACGTATCGCTGTTGCCCTATGTTTGATCGACAAGGGCGACTGGCACAGCGCACGTTCAATCCTTTCGGAACTGAAAGTGAGCGACGGCCAAGACCCTAGGGTGCTTTCATTAGCGGCTATTCTTGGACAGTCAGTTGATGAAGAAGAAATGGAAGTTGCCTTGGCAATAAGCGAGGGTAAGAAAATCCGTCAATGGATCAATGATGCTCCAGTGAACGCTGTTGCAGGTTTGGTGGTTCGCGGGGGAATGGACGAAGCCATCAACGCCAACATTCTGATTGCTGCTCACGAAGCCACCCGTCGGGGGATGCCACCACGGTTTACGTTCGGTTGGCTTAGCATCGTCTACAATTACTTAGTTTTAGTACCCCTTTGGATTGTTTTAGCCATCTTCGTAAACGGACAGCAGGGTCAAACGGCAGGTCTTGTTGTTCTCACCGCTTTGTTGTTAGTCCATATCGGTTCAAACCGATTTTCAAAACAGCAGAGGCGTGTGATTCGACACCGTGATCAGAAGGGAATGGTTGCCTATTCTCGCCGTATGAAACGCTTCAAAGTAAGGCCTGAACGCGGGAACATACCCGTTGGTACCCATCTTTTGCTTTCTGGAATGCTTGTGACGGTAAATGGTGTCGTGCTTGACCTTGGAATGCCGGGATGGCTCAGTGTGCGTCTTCCAAAAGACACGGATAAGGCGGTTAAATCACGCCTCAAGCGACAATCCAAATCCATTGCTAAATCGCGTCCGCCGCGGCTCCAGCCCCTTGGCGATGGATGGTGGCTCAAGCGCCCCAAGGAAGAAGGGGCAGAAGTTCCTGTTCTCGAGCGTTTGATCGGCCAAGCAGCCTACCGTGGAAGACAACAATATGTGGCGAAAAAGAAAGGGAAGGCGATTTCCCAAACCGTCCGGACAAAGCCAACCACAGCTGCAGTTGTGACCGAAATCAACCTCGATAAGCGTGGCATTCCAACCCATACTCGTGTCTCAGAGCGTGTGCAAACTCGCCGCCCAGTGCCTCCGACCGCTATTGGCTCAAAGAAACCGGGACCGAATGTAAAACCCCAACCAAAACAAGAAGTGGACGACACCATTGATTTCAGTTGAACTTGTCTTGATGTGTGTGGCAATGAGTTCAAAGACCGACTCAAGAATCGGTAGGTATGTCCCAAGAACGTGGAACATGGTCTGCATCACAAACGACCCTAGACAAGGCCAATAAAGTGATGGAAGCTGCCGCTGCGAGCGGTGATTTGTACCGAAATGGATTGGGTATGATTGCCTCGGAAAACATCGTCTCACCGATGGTTCAAAAAATCGTTGCCAGCGATTTACATGGTCGCTATGCGGAGGGTTTGCCTGGAAAGAGGTACTACCAAGGATGCGATGACTTCGACACCATCGAGTCAGTCGGTATTGAGTTGGCAAAGAGCGTTTTTAATGCACCTTTTGCTAACATTCAATCGACATCAGGAACGGTTTCCAATATTGCTGCACTCAAAGCTTTGGCCAAGCCCGGTGACGCAATAACGGCGGTGTCCACCGCCGACGGAGGTCACATTTCTCATGCTCGAATGGGTGCAGTCGGGCTGCGCGACCTCAACCTTTCCACCTATCCTTGGAATGAAGAACGAATGGAGCCAGATCTTGATGGAGCTTGCGATTTGATTCGTTCGATTGAACCAAAGGTGGCATTGATTGGCCAATCAGTTTTCCTCTTTCCCACACCGCTTGAGGAAATTGCTGCCGCCGCTCACGAGGTTGGAGCGAAGGTCATGTATGACGGTGCCCATGTGCTGGGTTTGATTGCAGGGGGGGTCTTCCAAGATCCGTTGCGAGAAGGTGCTGATGTCATGACAGGTTCCTCCCACAAAACCTTCCCAGGCCCTCAAGGTGGTTTCTTGCTTTCAAGCAGCGAGGATCCAGCTTTTCACAAGCGACTTAACAACGCTATTTTCCCCGGTGTCTGCTCATCGTACCATTTGCATCACGTGGCGGGTAAAGTCATTGCACTTGCAGAATTTGAAGAATATGGTGCTGCTTATGCAAAGGATATCGTTGCTAACGCACAACACTTCGCAAGCGCCCTTGCAGCAGAGGGCTTCGATGTTCTAGCAGAAAGCAGAGGATACACAGCATCCCATCAAGTGTTGACCCGCCATGGGGGAACTGATTCTGGAGCCGGCGCAAAGGCAGCACGATTGCTTGAGGACGCAGGCATCATCACCAACATGAACATGCTACCAGGGGACACTAAGGCAATGACACCATCCGGTCTTAGGTTGGGTGTTCAAGAGTTGACAAGGGTAGGAATGGGCCGATTAGAAATGGAAGAAGTGGCTCGCCTCTATGCACGGGTCTTGATCCATGGTGAAGACCCCTCAAAAGTCAAGAATGATGTCAAGGATTTGAAATCAAACTTCCACGTCATCCGTTACTGCTTCAATGAAGAGGAACGCACTGGCTATCCCTTCTGAGTGAGAACGATGGCGAGGCGAGATCAAAGTGCCTTCGACACTCTGGTGGGTTCGTTTACGCACCTCAATGGCCACATTGTCGACCAACATTCTGAACCATGGGTTCTGTGGCACACCACTGACCTCTACGCCTGGTGGCACTCATTTGAGGACCAATGCCAGACTCCATTGGGTCGAAAATTAATGAATGCCTTTGCTGACCATGAAGAATACCTTCTCAATCTGAATGCCACTCTCCCCTCTGGTTGGTTTTCAAAAAAACGCCGTCAACACGAAGCCATTCAACATCGTTGGTCCACTCATGGCTGGGGTGGGTTTGATGTGTTCAAGAACTCAGCTTCCACGCTCCTTTTTTCGCCAATTGCAGCAGGTTTGGCTCTTGCCACGGTCGAGGGTGTCAGCGAGCAGCGGCATAAAGTGGAATGGACTCAACTCAATCAACGCATGATTCAATTTGAATTTTCACCAAGCGACACTCGCCTTCCCTCGGCACCACCACCGCCACGATTACCGTGGACTCACCCCCTCGATCATGGTCTTCAGTCGCCTCATGTTTTTTCTGAACTGCAACACAACGGGACCGAACTTTCACTTGAAGGCGAAGTCGTTTGCATGCTTCCAGTTGGTGCTTTCACGCGCCTTCTGCATACTTGCAGGGCCTATCCACATGCCCTCGGCAAAGAGCATCAAGATTCATGGCAAACACCAGGGATGGAAGCAGGGGATCGCTCGGTGATGCTCATGGTGGTTTCTTCCATGTCTGGTTTAGTGGGCCGAGGTGAGCGTCCTATTTACTTGGAAAGCCACAAGAGCTGGAATTCGTTGATCGAACATTACTTGATTCAATTTGGCTGGGGCGCACCTAGTTCAATTGAGCCACTGGATTCAGAACACGGGGTTCGTTTTTTTCTATCACCAACTGCAACCTTCCCCTTCCTTGTTGGTTGGCTTGTGGCAATGTGGGAGCGAGGATACGGAATTCCGAGCAAATTTAGTCTGGAAGAAGAGGGTTCAAATTGGGTGTTGGATATCGAATCAAGGCACGCCTATAACTAAGGTTTAGTGGTCCGATTTCAGTCATTTCCAACCAGCAGACTTCACGCATCTATGGTTAAGGACTATAACCACGACATGGAGTCGGGAAACTTGCACAGATGTGCGTGGTGTTCTTTATGTCGCTAAATCACAACCAAATGGCCTACGCTGCTATTGTTTCAACTTTGATTTTTGGTTCCATTTTCGTAGGGTTCTCAGGAGTCTTCCAAACCAGCGAAAGCGTTGGTGGTTTCGAACCTGCAGCAGAAGAAGATTTGCTCGGACAAGGAACCGCTCTTGGAATTGCAATTGATACAGATGGAGACGGCCTTTCTGATGTGCTAGAAAACACTCAGTACGGTACTGACCCTAACGATCCTGACACCGACAAAGACGGAATGAGTGATGGCTGGGAAGTCGACCATGGACTCAATCCACTCGACAATGGTGAGTCTGATGACTTGATCTTGGAAACCGGTGAAGCAGACACAGATGATGCAAACATTGCCAATGAAACTGATTCTTGGCCCGACCCAAGTCAGGGACCAAACGGTGACCCTGACCGTGACGGTCTCATCAACAAAATTGAAGAGGAACTCGGCACCGATCCCCAACGAAGTGACTCTGACAATGATGGCCTCAATGACCGCTGGGAGTCCCTTTACACCATGACCGTAGAAACACCTGGTGGGGATGTAACGCTTTTCGATCCACTCAACGGAAATTGGGACTGCCTTTTGCTTGACCAAGCAATGGAAGACACCCTTTCAACTCGCTTTAATGGAGAAAACGGGGTTGCAAGTTGGGACGACTTAGCCAACTCCATCGGAGCACATTCTTGTGACATGATCCTCGATTCCGACAACGACGGCCTTGCAAATTTCGAGGAAGAGGCGTTTGGGACGAACCCAACTGAGCGAGACTCCGACATGGACCTCATCGACGATATCGTCGAGGTGTCCAACGTTTCGGTCGGGCTCTTCATTGGCGTAGGCGAAAACTGCAACATCCCACTTCTCGAGTCAATCAGCCGCACTGCACCTTTCCAAGACAAAGACCGCTCTTGGTTCATGATGGACATGGATGGTGACGGCCTTTTGAACGGTCCCTCTGATTGGGATACAGACGGAGATGGAATGCCAGACGGTTTCGAATTTTGCTATTCGAACGCCCTTGACCAGCCCAACAACAACGCATTGGAAACACTGAACCCCTCGAACGCCTCTGACGGCTATGGTGATTGGGATGAAGATGGTATGAACAACTACGAAGAGTACCAAGTGGCTAATATCTTCGGACCAACGAACTTCACATCACCATGGCGCATGGATACGGATCTTGATGGTATGCCTGATGGTTGGGAATCCACAAACGGACTCCATCCACGAGACGGTGCTAACGGGGATCTCGACCCAGATCATGATGGATGGGATGCAGATGGCGATGGCGCCGTTCGCTACGACACACTCGAATACACAGCAGTTGTCATCGGTATTGACGTTGTGGAAGACCAGTGGGTTGACGCAAACTCGACAGTTGCTCGTGCTCAAATCACCCTTGCTGGCGGTAACAAGCAAACAATCCCTATGGTGGCACCAGTTTCGGGCTACGTCTATGAAATCCACGTGTCCCTCGGCCAAGCTGTTGAATCACGATTGTTCACTTGGATGGAAATTGTCGAACCTGAAGAACAGTTCACAAACCTCATGGAATACAATGCTCGGGACCGTGACGGTGATGGAATCATTGACGGGCGCTCCACAGACCCTCTCAACCCAGACACCGACGGCGACGGCTTAATCGACGGTATTGAGGTCATGGGATGGGAAATCCTTGTGGTGAACAACGGCGTCATCCGCACATGGGTTACATCAGACCCTGGTTTGTTTGACACAGACGAAGACGGCCTTTCTGACTACAGCGAATTTGCCTCTGTCTGCACCGGTGGCTCAAATGCTTCCAATCCGGACACTGACGGTGACGGCCTCGGCGATCAATCAGAAGCCTTAGCAGGCTTCTCTTGGGAAGGAGTGGCATATTTCACCAGCCCATGCATGTTTGATACCGACAACGATGGCCTAGAAGATGGTGAAGAAGTCATCGCTGGGAAGGATAATTTCCTCACCCACGCCAATAACTCCGACACGGACAATGATACCCTCATTGATGGAAATGAGGTCTTGTTTGTTCCACGTCCGTTCCAAAATCCAACAAATCCACTGCTCAATGATACTGACGCAGACGGAATGTTAGACGGTTGGGAGATGCAAGTGAAGTCTGCGGAAGAGAACACCAACTCCCACAGTCTCTGGGTTTCAACCTCATCATGGGACCGACCAGGTTGCGTTCCTGCCCAAAACAATGATTGTACAATGGAAGCTGGCGGATATGTCTGGCAAAACAACCTAGGTGGCTTCGTCATCGAGGCAAAATTCAGCATCTCCGAGATGAACCTCACTGGCTTCGCAATGCCCCTCAATGACTTCTGTTCATGCAATGGACGCTGGGCTCTGGATCCTTCGCTTGATTCTCTAAAGGACGACACCTTCGATATTGACAATGACTCATTGGCCAACGGGGCTGAAGCACCTGACAAGTGGAATACGAACCCAGTCGATGACGACACCGACGGGGACATGTTGCCCGATGGTTGGGAAGTTTACTACTCCGGACTGGCACTTGAAGCAGGGCTCGTCGACAACGCCAGCGTGAGTGCTTACGGCGCTCGAGGTGTGTTGGACCCTTCCATGCCTGACAGTGACTTGAATGGTATTGATGATGGTCTTGAAGACCCTGATGATGATGGATTGAACCGTACAGGTCTCATGAAGAAGTACTGCCCAGGGTACAATGACACCACAAATTCAGAATGCAACATCGACCCTGAATCCCCAGATGGGAAGAGGTTCTATGATAACCTCGAGAATTACACCAACTTTGAAGAATTACAGAATGGAACCAATCCAATCAGCAATGATACTGATGGCGACGATTGGAATGATGGACCTGAAGTGTATTACCAAGACCACGACAATGATGGTATGGCATCAGGGTGGGAGTTCCACTTCCAATTCGATCCGTTTGACGCAGCAGACCGAATGGTCGATCAAGATGGTGATGGGCACGTGAACTATTGTGAATACAAATGGGACACAAATCCAAGGGACCCAACCAGCTTCCCGGGCCAAGGTGAATTGTGCGATCCATTCGCTCAATGAAATTTGGATTTTGGGCACAAGCCTGCCTAAGATTCATGGCTAAGGGGAGCCGGACAGACTCCATGAGGGGCCAGTTACGCATAGGGGCTGTGCTTCTTGCGGCCTTTATCTTCGTCGGCAGCGCCCCTGTGGCGGCACAGGAAGACGCGCATTGGCTCAGTGGTTCTGACCAACTGACGTTTTACCAAGAGCAAGGCTTGACCGTCAACCAAACTCTTTCGCTCAACGGTACCAGCAACCAAGCTCTACAGGATGCCAGTTGGGCCTTGATCAACATCACCCTCTTCGATCAATACGACGTCATCTCCCATGGTGATTATCTCTCAAGCGTGATTCCTTCCGGGGAAAGCCGCTGGAGTTGGACATTGGTGATTGATGTCGAAGGGATTGATTGCACTTGCGTTCTTGAGGTGCATGCTTCATCGGATATGGATCATCAACCCTCATTGTTTCATACCTACCTTGGTGAAAGCGGACACAGGCCTTTGTTGATGGAACACGCCGAAGACGTACACTTGCTCACAGAGGGCGTTATGGACTTGGCTTTTGAGGCACTCACACCGCTCGGCACGGTCAATGGCTCAGTGATTTCAGTTCATATCTGTGAGGCTCCAAATGATGTCTGCCTCGTTGAAGCCACACCATTCAAACTGGACGCTAGAATGGAAAAGGAGGGCTTCCATGTGACGTTGAACGCCACGGCACTCCAATTACCTGATGGGTTTTGGAAGTTTGAAATAGAAATGGAAGATTTGATGCTGAGACCATCGAACCCAATATCCTTCCTTCTTCATCTTGACAGACAAGCCCCGGTCGTCTCGTTGTCGAATTCTATTGCTACAGCGGGGGCGACTGACCAATTATCTTCCTTATCGGATTCTGTAGTGGAGGACACTGAAGTCCTCTTTACAGCAGTCGTGACGGATGGTTATGCCGGTGAGTCCGAGGTTCTTACATGGTCCAAGGTCTCCCCAAACGGTGTTCAAACGACGTTTGACAACAGTTCCTTTGTCTCAGATGCGAGTGTATTCTTTATCCCCAGCGAAGCGGGCGAGTGGACAGTTTCTTTATTGGTTCGAGATTCTGCGGGTCATTTGGTTCGAACCACAACCACACTTTTAGTTGTCAATGAGGATCCAACAGCGGTGGTGACCCTAGACGGCCTCACCGTGTCTGATGGAGATCAACTCACCATACCCATTGGCACCACATGGTCACTGAATGCAAGCCAGAGTATGGACACAGAACAGGATCAAAAAAGGCTTCTGTTTAAGTGGTACTTGGGTGATGAACTCATCCAAAATGGCGGCTCCGTTTTGGACCCTTCAGCGTTGAACACACCAGGTGAACAAACGCTCAGGCTCGTGGTTACAGATGATGATGGCGCTCAAAGTGAACTCACATTCATCATGTCGATTCCATCTGATTCAGTCGATGCCTCAGAGGGTTCGTTGGGTGGCAACATATTCACGTTAGTTTTTGTTGGTTTGGTTTCAGTAGCGCTGTACCTTCTCGTGAAAATGGGTGCAAGTCCTCCACAAGATTCCCTCCCAAAGTGGCAAAGCAAAAAAAAGGAATGAGTCATTCCTCGTTTGTTTCATGTGGATTTCTTCATCCATGAGGCAACGGTTGAAGATGGAGCGCTTCTTGGCGTTATCATGTACGACGCAGCGTTGGACCTCATCGGGACGCCGCCTTCCCCAATTTCAATCGAAGAATATGGCCGGCGGGTCGATCGACTGACGTCACAAATGAGACCAGGTGACCTCCTTATCGTGCCTGCATCATCAGCTGCTGTGCACTCCAATGATGTCCATTATCCGTACAGGACTCAGAGTGATTTGCTCTACCTCGTTGGTTGGGAAGAGGAAGAAGCTGTTTTCACGGTCCACCACGAAGGTGGGTCATGGGTTCGCACCCTTTTCGTTCAACCAAAAGACACACTCAAGGAGATTTGGGAAGGTCGAAGGCCTGGTGTCGAAGGTGCTCTCGCTGGCTGGGCCACTGACCAAGCACGTTCAACAGACGACCTCCTTCCTGCACTGGAAGCAATGATCGGCGATGCAACCCGCATCCTCTTGAGGACAGGAATTCGCAGTGAATTGGATCAACTCGTTGTTTCAGCCCTTCAGCGAAGGGATCGTGCACGTCAGCATTTTGGAACTGGCCCAATCACTATTGAGGATCCAACTGCTCGGATTGCTGAGTTAAGACTTAGAAAATCCTCGGCAGAAATCGACCAGATGCGATTTGCATCCGATGTGAGCAGCGTTGCTCACGTCGCTGCCATGAGAAACACCAAACCTGGACGGATGGAGTATCAACTCCAAGCAACCATCGAGGGCTTTTTTGTCTATGCCGGTACATCCGGTTGGGCTTATCCATCCATTGTCGGTTGTGGCGACAATGCAACTGTGCTCCACTACCATCAAAACAACGATGTTTGTGAAGACGGTGAAGTTATTTTGATTGATGCTGGTGCTGAATACCGAGGCTATGCGGCTGACATCACTCGTTCATGGCCAATCAGCGGTACGTTCACTGAAGCTCAACGCGAAATCTACCAAATTGTTCTCGACGCTCAACTCGCAGCCATTGACAAGTGTCGGCCAGGGCTAGCTTACAACGCGCCGCATGAAGAGGCACGACGAGTCCTCGCAGAAGGGCTCATTGAATTGGGTGTGATCACTCAGACGCTTGATGAGGCATTGAAACCGGATACTGGTGAGTTGAAGAAGTGGTACATGCACAACACTGGCCATTGGATTGGCTTGGATGTTCACGATGTTGGAATCTACAAACCGAATGGCGAGCCACGACTTTTGGAAGAAGGGATGGTTCTCACCGTTGAGCCAGGATTGTACTTTGGTGCTTGGCGCCCAGATGTTGATTGCCCACAGCGTTATGCAAACCTTGGTATACGTATTGAGGACGATGTCTTGGTAACATCAGGTGATCCGGATGTTCTCACGGCCTCATGCCCTAAGACCATCGAGGAAATTGAAAGCATTACCGGACAACCTTTCTGAGTCGATTCTATGGATTGGAAATCTATTCTACAGCATCAATCTGAGTGGTCAGCCGGCACCGCCGCCGAGCACCGACTTGGTGTAGAAGAAGCGATTGTTCTCTACGATGATGCACCTTTGCACCTGCTCATGAATGCTGCGCATCAACGCCGTGTGGCCATGCATGGCCCAAGTGAAGTCACATACCTCGTGGATCGAAACATCAATTACACCAATGTGTGTACAATAAATTGTCAGTTTTGTTCTTTTTATCGCCCACCTGGACACGATGAAACATACACGCAAAGTTTCGAGGAAATCTCTGGTCGCATATCGGCGCTTGAAGAAATTGGTGGGGTTCGAATCCTGATGCAAGGTGGCGTAAACCCCGCTTTACCTTTTGAATGGTACGAAGAACTCCTCAGCCACATTCGAACCAACCACCCAAGCATCGCCATCGACTGCTTTAGCCCGATCGAAATCGAAGGTATTGCAGAGGTGAGCAATCTCTCGACACTTGAAGTGCTCACGCGCTTGAAAGCCGCTGGGATGCACGGTTTGCCAGGAGGCGGTGCTGAAATGTTGGTGGATGATGTTCGAAAGGATGTTTCTCCAAAGAAGGGTTTGCCTGCCAATTGGCTCAGGGTGATGGAAGAAGCGCAAAGTTTGCACTTGACCACCAGTGCTACCAACGTCATCGGGTTTGGTGAATCAAACCAACAAAGAGTCGAACATATGCGCCGAGTACGCGACCTACAGGATGCGTCACTTTCCCAGCACGGCATGGCCTTCACCTCATTCATCGCATGGCCTGTTCAACTCGAAAGCAACAGTTTTGGGCGACGAAATCGGGGGCAAAATAGAGTGACGCTCGGCGCTGGTTCGTCTGAATACCTGCGCCACGTCGCAGTGTCGAGATTATTCCTCGATTCTATTCCGAGCATCCAGTCGTCTTGGCCGACAATGGGGATTAAAACGGCTCAGATGGCATTGTTCGGAGGAGCCAATGATGTCGGTTCTACCATGATGGAAGAGAACGTTGTTTCAGCCTCTGGTACGACAAAATTCAGTGCAAGCGAAATGGAATTGCAACACGTCATCAAACGGGCAGGGTTCACTCCGGTACGTCGGGACAGCGATTACCTACGTCTCGAAACTCCAGACTTAGGAGCTGATTCTGCGCCCGTGCCTGCTCCAATCCCAGTCCAAGTCTGATCATACGCCGGTTGTCGAGTTGTAATACACAACCCAAATTTCAGCGTGAATGTTTCTTTGGCCATTGCCAACTCCATCCGAAGGCACGTATTCTTGACCGTTGAAGAGGCCCTTGTAAGAGAGATGGTTATTGCCACCAGAAGTGTCACTCCAATCAGTGATATCAAACGTCCATTGCTTCACATCTTGTCCAGCGCACCAACCTGCACGACCGAATGGCCAAGAACCAAATTGGTTGGCCACAACACCGTTTCGCACCTCATCTTCACATCCTTCATTGGAGTAGACAATCGGATGCCATTCGTATGTTGAATAGCCATTGAGGTAGTAGTGGTGCTGGTGATCGCAAAACTCTGCGCAATTTGCATTGTCTTTGCCAAAGCCGTGACCGGTAATGGTGGCCACAATTTCGACTTTGGTAGCCCAAGATGGTACGGTGAAATTGAGGTGGCGGTTGTATGTTGATTCGTTGTTGTAGGTGCCATCAAATTGGCCACCGGTGAATGCAAAGGTTGCCTCATCACCGCGCTCTCCAGAACCCCAATCGCTGAACAACAGGGAAATTGTAAGGTCTCCCTTGTTGGCACCTCGGTATTTGAAGGTTCGATTATCATCGTTTTCAAGCATGAATAGGTAGGGTGAAATATCGGTCAGCCATTTTCCTTCCCGACCATAAGTCGTGATCCAACGCATAAATTCTGTTCCGCATGATGAATCGTTGCCTCGGTCACATATTCTCAAGTTGGCTTCATAATCCCACTCGTGACAACCGCCATAAGTTCCATCAGATTTTTGATAGCGGTTTGCTCGTTCATCGCATGCATGTTCATGATACACTTCGAGGGTATCATAATCGGTTAAGTTTGAAGGAAGAATGGCGCTTTGTGCGGAGGTGAATCCTCCACCCCAGCCACCAGAATGGCGGTCGAAATCCCAGACAACAACTTCGTGAACGGCAGCGTCTTGTCGTCGAATTTCCACGGGGAATTCAGCGTTCCACTGGTGTGGCTCATGGATCAGATGCATTGCGTCATTGGTTTGTGAAGTCCAAGCGTAAAGCGAACCAGTTTCTCTTGCTTGTTGGAATCTGTCTATTCCCATGTACCTTGGGTTGTTGAAACTCGTCACCATATCTCCGAGCCCACCACCGATGCCGCCTGCTTGTTGATCGATGTAATGGATTCGATTCTGCCATTTTGCTTCCTCATCTGGATTGAGTGCATTCTCGACTGCAGCCTTCCTGTTGAGGACATCGTTGTGGTAGGTTGTATCAAACGAACCAAAGAACAAGTGAACATTGTCCGGTAGTCCCCGAATGAATGGTCCAGGACTTTGCCCCCATGTTCCAGAGTTGGAATTTCCTGACCCATCAGTGTACTTGAACAAAAAGAAATAGACATCATGACCTGTCCATTCTTGCTGGAAATAAAACGTGCCATCTAAGGTCGGGACCGAAAAATGCGGCACTACATCCATTGGACCGTTTAGATTTGAGGCACTGGTCCATTCCACAGGAGCTTGGACAACGGCACAGCCAAGGTGGTCAATGGTCCAACGCTGTGGCGAGTCCGGGCATTCATCGATGTTTGCCGACACACCATCATCATCGAGGTCTGCACAACCGACTTCGTTCACATCAAGTCCGGTCGGGGTGCCTTCACACAGGTCAAGCGCATCATTCACCCCGTCCATATCCGTATCTCGCTGAACTGCAGCACACCCTCGTTCGTCCACATCGGTGGCGTTGAGTGGGGTTTGCGGGCATCGGTCAAGTTGGTCGCCCGTTGCATTTACGTCATTGACTGAGTCATTATCATCATCTTCATCCTCGGTTGCGTCCGCACAACCATCGTCGTCAAAGTCAGTGGTTGAATCACGGATCCATGAAGTGAATCCTTTTGGACACGAATCGACATCGTCCATAGACAGGTCGTTGTCATCGTCATTGTCTTCATCAAGATCCAAACATCCATCCCCGTCCCAATCGCTGTATAGCGTCGAACTCCATCCAATTCGGCCGTAAGGACATGCGTCCTCAACATCAATGACGCCATCGTTGTCGTCGTCGTCGTCTTCGGTCACATCATGGCAACCATCCGAATCGAAGTCAGCATCAGGTGTGCTAAGCCAACCATAGGAATCCGGACAATTGTCGTGTAGATCAATAACGCCATCGTTGTCGTCGTCGTCATCTTCATCGTTATCTCGACACCCATCTTCATCCTTGTCGCTGTTGAGGTTAGATTTCCACCCTTCATCTTCGCCAATACCATTTGGACAACGATCATTGATGTCTAGGATGCTATCACCGTCTTCGTCCGAACCTCCACCTTCAAGAATGACGTTGGTAAGAATTGTGTCTGTGAGTGTTGTGAATTCACCACATGCAGCCGTGGTTGTGATCACCATAGAGGATTCAATCTCTGTGAAATCAAGCATGATTTTCCATGTACCATCTGCATTGATTCCGATGGAACCAGAAGTGCCATCGGATATTGTGTAAGTTAACGAGCACGATGCAATGGCATCGTGGTTCACTGTTCCTTCGTACCAGAGAAGGTTTGGTTCTTCCAAAAGTTCGGAGGCCGGAGCTTGGATGACGGGTGCATCTTCGACTGGTTCTATGACTTCAATGACCTGAGTGATTGGGGTATACACCATATCGCTTGAGTATGTGGGTGCAAGATCTACAGCGATAGTCACAGTGTAATTGCCCAACATTGAGGGAAGGAATTCAAGCGAATAGCCGAGTGGGCTTACCGTCCATCCATACGCAGCGATGGCGTTGAAAGATGGATCGAGCACCGTTGGAGTTGCCTTCCAACCTTCACCCTTGAATGAAACTTGGAGAATGATAGGGGTTCCATCAAGTTCAATCGTTTCGACAACATTAGCCCACTCAAAAGTAAGATTTTCAGAGAAATTTGGTTCGACTTCCGAAACGGGATCATCAATTTCAACAGCACCCAAACATCCGGCAAAACACAAGAGGGCGACGAGCAGCACAGCACAGGGCACTGAACGATTCATACCACGCATTAGAGTTGGCCGTCTTTGAATGTGTTGATTTCACAATTGGTCAGATTCTGTCCGACCATCGTTCGTCGGGAGTGATTCAATGCGAACCGGGAGGGTTGGATGAGCAACTGCGATGGGTTTGACAAACATCAACGAACCCCCCCTCGGTCGTTCGATTCTGATCAGAAGTTCCCAATGAACACGAATGAGTGGTGTTGATACAGTCCCTGGCCAAGGTTGGCTTGGTGGCTCAAGCACCATTTGCGATGATGACCAAGGTACCCTGCCACCAAATTCCATAACCCGCATTGGCCGAAGAAATAGCCCGCCCTTCACTTCGTGATGCTCCATGGGCGATTCTTCGCCACCGCCTGTACCATCGTCGAGGCCAACTTCCCAATGATGCGGTAGCGCCGTTGTCAGGCCCGGTGGAGGCTGCGATTGTTGGGGACGACCGAGCGACTGAAAGACTTCCTCACGAGCAGGCGGAAGCACGCCAACACGCCACATGACTTCGATATTGGACCAGTTCTCTCTGCGCTCAGGAAAATGAATCTCGACGTTGAGTGGCTTTCCTGCCACTGGCGTTTCGCTCATGGTGATGGCTGGGTCGGCGGGGGCTGAACGTAGGAACGCACGCTGGTTGACAAGGTCGAAGAAATTTGCTCCTGCCCTAAACAACAGCGGTGCCAATAGAAGAGGCACAATGATCAGAATGAGTGCTGGGTAATCCAGCAATCCAATACGAATGGTACCGGTTCCAACACCTGGGATGCCCATGGCGTCAAGGAGTGGTTCGATTGAAAGATAACCAAGGCCAAGCAACAACACCATCACTGAAAAGGACATGAACCTTCGAACGGCGCGATGAATCGGGTTTGGCGTCAAGTACCAACCCCGACGATGCAATTTTACAATTCGGGGAATTTTTCCCAGTTCGACAAACGAGGTAAGACGTTCGACGTTTGCGTCGTCAAAGACCTCTCCATGGTAGACATACCTCTGCTCAATTAACCAACTGTTTTCATTTCCAAGGCAGAAACTAGGCGTGACTTTCTCCATCGCTTCTATGATCTGTTTTGGTGAAACATCACGAAGGACCGTGGTAGTTTGGGTTGCAATTGGTAATTCACTGGGTTCAAACCTTCCCGGTTCAAATGGAGGGTATCGTACCCTCTGTTCCAGTTTTATTTTCCCCATGCGCTTCACCTAACGGAACATCAAACGAGTTCCAGCTTTGAGTGCTAACCTCCGGAAAGCAGGGACTTTCTTGATGAGGGCGAGACCGAGTGGTACCGGTTTTTCGATGTCACCAATTTCATTGATCAACTCAAGCACATCTTCTCGAGCGAAGTTCACAAAGTGCTTATTTAACTCAGCATCTGTTGTGTCCGATACGAGTAAATTGCGCAATGCTCGAGCTTTGTCTTGGTCTTTCTTCATTGCATTGAAGTGTTTTGATGTGATTTTATGGAGTTGTTTTTCATTAAGGGCATCCTCCTTGATGGCTGCTGAAAGTGGCGCTAAAATGCCTTTTATTTGCCTGAAACCAGGACCAATGCCGCCACCGGTTGTCGGTTTTGCCATACCTGCTGCATCCCCCAACAACATCACTCGATTCGACACAGTTTTTTTGATCATCCCACTTGGGATTGGGCCACAGTAGCGTGCTGTTTCGGTGATCGAATCAAAGCGGTCCTTCCATAATTCGTGATTGAGTAAATCTTCATAGCATTGCTCAACGCTTTTTCCTCCGAGTCTGTCGGGCGTTGACCAGACACCAATTCGGTGGCTACCGAATCCAGATGGAATGACCCATGCAAAAAAACCGGGGGCTATGGCAGAGCCACTGAACATTTCGAGCCACCTTGGATTTCCTTCATATCCAAACACCTCAGTTTGGAAACCAATCATCATTTCATTCGGCCTCCCCATCTTGAAATGTCTGCGAGTCCAGCTGTGAGCGCCGTCGCATCCAATAAGCAATTTAGTGCTCATTTGTACTGGTTCTCCATCGATGTTGACCCGAACTGAAACGCCATGGTCATCGGCTGTTGCGTCTTCAGGCGTAGAATTGAGCGAAAGGGTAGCACCTGCTTGCATCGCTTGTTGCACAACACCTTGATCGAATTGTTTTCGGCACACAACATAGGTTCGAAGTTTTCCTTCAGTTCCTACGGGGACCAATGTCCCATCTGGGCCGTGGATTTTGGCTCCATCGATCTCTTGTAAGACCGAATCATAGAGTTCGACTTCGTGCATTGCCTTTGGTGTCACAAGTCCAGCACATTGGAAGGGTCGTCCAATTTCTGAGTGCTCCTCAAGCATGAGAACTGAATGCCCAAGTGAGGCAAGATGAGTGGCGGTTCTTCCACCAGTTGGCCCGGCACCGACGATAATGACGTCCCAGTCAGCAGCGAGCATGAACCTTTGAGCAAAGCCGCACCCATGAATCTTCGCTTGAATTAAGATGCACGAGGTCTGGTTTCAAAGCGTCAGCGCTTAGCGAATTTATAGCCAATGCTCTCGTTTTTCTTAATGTATAGGCTAGAGGAGAAATCTTTCCCAGTCTTTTTGGCTTTGAAATCATCAAAGGGTCCCAATTCTCTTTTCTCGATCAGAATCTTTGCTTCTTCTCTGGTGATTTCGCGTTTGGAAATTTCTCGCGCTATCTGTAGTTTACATCCAGTGGAGCCTTCTTCGGGTTGGTAATGCGTTTCAGTTTCAACAATGTTCACCTTTGTGACTGGGCACACTGCCACGACGCCTGGAACGACTGGGAAGCGCTTTGCATCTGCTGCAGCCTCTCGAGGTGGGAAGTCAAATTTGACTCGGGTGTTTTCAATAACAAGGAATGCTTTGAATGGACGGCCACGTTTTGAGGTGAAATCCTCTAACAAATCCGACTTCCCTTTGGTCATGATGACTTTTGCTTCATCGGGCGTGATGAGACGTTTGCACATCTCCTTCGATAATCCTCTGAACTTACATTCTGCATGATCACATGCGTACATTGTTTGCCCGATCCTTATGGTACCATGATCGCATGAAGGGCATGGGCACAATTCTTCATCGTTTTCGTCGGTGGAGGATTGACCTCCGCCAACAAATTCCACGCGGCCTTCATCTGTTAGTTTTACAGTCGCAACATAGCCTTCACCTGAACGGCTGAAAAAGCCATGCAGGTCGGTTAATTCTCTTTGTTGCAAAAGACGGGCGGCAGTCACTCGGTCGAACCAGCGCCCACTGGTGTCCTTCCAAAACACAAATGAACAGCCTTTGTCTCGGCCCTCATTCTTTTCACATTGGTAGGAAAGGGTGGTCTCCTGAATTGCTGCAGAGCATGCAGGGCAAGGGCCAATGGATGGTTCTTGAAGGTACAATTCTGCACGGTCATGGTTTTTGATGCGTTCAACCATGGTTGTCGTTTGCGCAACAATTGCTTCCATGTAATTTGATTTTGGATCATCGCCTCGTTGAACCCGCAGCAAAGAAGCTTCCATTTCCCCAGTGAGTTCAGGCGAGGTAATCCACTCCACAGGGATCCTTCGAAGGACATCAATAATTCGAATACCGTGTGCCGCAGCGCTGATGCTACCGCCTCTCGCACGGAGGATGTATCCACGGTCCACCAACTTCTCAATCGTGTCTGCTCTCGTTGCTGGCGTACCAAGTCCCTTTTCTTTCATTGCGGAAGCTAAGTCTTCATCTTCGATGTTTTTACCTGCATGCTCCATTAAACGCAATAGTCCCGCTTCCTTAAGCCGCCCTTTTGGTTTGGAACGTTCTTCCTTAAATTCGAAATCGCTGATGTCTGCCTTGCATGGGTTTTCTGGGAGCGTGTTCCATCCTTCAGGTAGGTCCTGTTTTTTGGGTCGTACCGCTCTCCAACCTGCAGTTTTGATGGTTCGTACTTCCTTGAGGAAGCGTTCTCCACCGAGCAAAGCAGTGCGCTTTTGGACATCCCAGACTGCTGGTGGATACCATGATGCGAGGAAAGTTCGGGTGATCAAATCATACAATTTCTTGTGATCAGCGCTAGGGAAGCCATCCGGAATCTTACCGGTTGGTATGATGGCAAAGTGGTCGCTCACCTTAGCGTCGTCAAAATTGCGCCCTGTGTTTTTCAAACCGTCAGAGGTCAATGTCGAACTAAAAGGATTGAAGTCATCTTGTGCACCAAGTTGCCGTATGATTTTCGAGATTTCCTCTTTCATATCATTTGGAAGATGCCTTGAATCGGTTCTTGGGTAGGTGGTGAGTTTGAGGTCCGCATAGAGGTTTTGGGCAATGCCTAATGTCCGCTTTGCTGACCAAGACCACATGTTGTTTGCTTCACGTTGCAAACTGGTCAAATCAAAATTCAATGGCGGCTTTTCACTCGCATCCCGTCGAGTTTCAGTGACATCCGCTTTCTCACCTGACTCAATAAGGGCTTTCAAGCGGTCATGTTCTGCTTGCTCCACAATTCGGTGTGGTTTGTAATCTGGCTCATCGGGGTTGTCTACGTGGTTGGTCCGCTCCCAACGAGCGTTCCAACGTGCCTCACCGGCGGTGAAATCTGCATTGAGTTGCCAAAACGGTAGGGGCTTGTGTCCAAGGACTTCCAATTCGTGGTCAACAACCATCGCTAATGTGGCGGTTTGAACGCGGCCAAGAGAAATTGCGGCGCGCTCGTTTCGTTTGCGAGGTAAAAACGAATTGGCAATTCGTGAACCGTTCATCCCAATGATCCAATCTGCTTCAGAACGAGCGTAAGCCGCATCCATGAGTGCATTGTATTCTGTACCGTCTTTGCGCTGCTCATAGGCTGTCGTTATGGCATCCTTTGTCATCGATTGAAGCCACATTCGAGAGGTCTGAACCTTGGATTTTGTGTGTTGGACAATGGTTCGGAAAATCAATTCGCCTTCACGAGCTGCGTCACAAGCATTGACAATTTCAGTCACTGATTTATCCTTGATCAGTTTTGAAACCGCCGTGAGTTGTTTTTTTCCGCGTCCACCGATTGGTTTGTACTCAAAGGTCTCGGGAACGAATGGTAATCTATCCACTGTTTTTCTCCAGTCTTTGAAGGCTGCATCGTAATCGTCCATGTACTTCAGTTGCAGGAGGTGACCAACAGCCCAAGTCACGACCAGACCACTTCCTTCCCAGTGAGTTTCGTGCTTTCCTTTGACGCCCAGCACATTGGCGATGTCATTGGCGACGCTTGGTTTCTCGGCCAGAATAACAATCGTCATGGATTAAGAGCGCATCGCCGAGGCTACTTGAACTCTCTCTAAAGCCAGCCCTGAGCACAGATACTATAGTATCTGTAGAGATTTAGCCGCTGATTTTTTTCAGTTTACGACTGAGCTGAAATCCAATTTTGACGGGATTGAAGTTCATCCCACGGGTCTTCACTGTTCGGTCCTCCGCATCCAACACATCCTGGATAGCCTGCAAGAAGAAGTTCATGGCAGGCGCTCAAAACATGCTTCCAGGCGATGGTTGATTCAAACGGAATCCAGCATGTATCTTGACCAGGTTCGCTCACCCCCAATCGGATGGAGTGCCGGCCTAAACTGGAATCCTCAGGCCCATACACATCAACAGAATCAATCGCATGGGTCACAATTTTGGGGAATTTGAGTTTCGAGGGTTGTGCATCAGCCATTGCAAGGATCAACTCGTCGGCTTGATCTTCAAATTCCACAGGAAGATGCAAGGCAAGTCCTTCATCCCTGAGAATTCTTCGAGCAGCCTCTCTGACCGCTGGCCACATCGGGTCGTCAATTCGCACATTTCACCCCAAGAGGCCGAAGTCTTGAAGGGTGTCGGTCAGAAGCAAGCATCATGGGATTAGGCTACAGGTTGGTCAGCCGCCCTTTGCTTGCGTTACAAGATTCTGAAAAGGCCCATGCACGCTCGCTGTTGGGCCTCAGGGCTATGGCATCAAACCCAATCAGTCGTTCTGCATTGCGTCTGTTCTACAGGCCAAAAGACCTGAATGTTACACGGTTCAATATGGCGTACAAAAATCCGTTCGGTCTAGCGGCTGGCATGGATAAGCGTGCGGAAGCCTTGAGGGGATGGGAATCACTTGGCCTTGGTTTCATCGAAATTGGTGGAGTGACTGCAGAAGAGCAACCCGGAAACCCCAAGCCAAGGATGTTCCGTTCCGGCACCTCAAAGGCTCTTGTCAATCGGATGGGATTCAACAACCCCGGCTCTGAAAACATCGCTCGAAAATTAGATCAACACATTGCTCGTTTTGGCCAACCACAAGTTCCTCTTTGGGCGAACCTGGGTAAATCTAAGAATACCCCGCTCACGGATGCACCAATGGACTATGCAACCACAATGAGGCGACTGTGGACCTATTGCGATGTGTTTGTCATCAATGTGTCCTCGCCGAACACCCCGAATCTACGTGAACTTCAACACGATTCGGCCCTCGAAGAAATCGTTTCAGCTTGCACGGCGGTGAATGATGAACTATCGAAACAACACAATCGGTCAACGAAGCCTTTGTTGGTCAAAATTGCACCTGACCTCTCTGATGATCAATTGGTCGCTGTGGTCAAGACGGCTCGCTCGTCGGGATGCGATGGCATCGTTGCGACCAACACCACTGTGGAACGTCCCGAGGCAGCGTCGAAAAAAGAACAACATGTGTTTTCTCAAACTGGTGGAATGAGCGGGGCTCCTGTCAATGCTCGATCCACTGCTATGATTCACCGAATCTATCAACTCACCAACGGTGAATGGCCGATTGTCGGGGTCGGTGGCATCAGCAATGCAGAGGATGCTTGGGCAAAGATTGGGGCTGGTGCCTCGTTGCTCCAAGCGTACAGTGGTTTTGTCTTCGAAGGACCCAGTTTGACCAAGAATGTGGTCAATGGTCTCCACAAAAAATTACAATCAAGCGAATTTTCATCGTTGGATGAGGCAGTTGGGTTCGCTCATCGATTGAACACATGAGTTGATGAAGAACGGCGCCGGGGGTAATTTAGATGTACGCAAGAAGGACCCGGTTTCTCCTGCTAGGGGGCGTCATCACAATTGGCTTACTTGGTGTGCTTTTGTTGCAAGCACCCGAGCCGACCAGAGCCGTGGATGATTTGATGGATGACCCTGCTCAGTTCGTCGATCAAGAAATTGCTGTCCGAGGTGAGGTTCGTGACGGGAGCATAGACAATGCCTCTTACATGTTTATCCTTCATGGAGTGACCCATGAGTTGGTCATTGACTATTCTGATGCCTCTGTATCCAACGGACTGGGCGATAACCGCACCGTCTACGCCCAAGGCACCCTGCGCATGGAAGATGGCGTCTATGTCCTTGAGGCAGACATCATCAAAACTTCATGCCCATCAAAGTATGAAGAAGAACCTCCCGAGGAATAGAAAGCGATGACAATACGGATGAGACAACAGCAGCCATCCCGATTCAAAAAAAATAAATCGCTGCCTTGTCCAATCACCGGCTTAACGCTTATCACTTCATTCTCAATGGAAAGCCCATGCAGTCGGACTACAATGACTTGACCGTCGTGAAGTTGAAGGCATTGTGTAAGGAACAAAACCTTCCGATTTCTGGTCGAAAAAGCGAGTTAATCGAACGTTTAATCGCCAATGACAATTCAAAGTACGATAACGAAGAAGAAATTGAACAGACAACTGAAGAAGGAACAGAAGAAAAAAAGAAGTTCAAATGCATCGAATGTTCAACCGTTCTTCGTGTTCCCTTGACATACAAAGGTATGATTTCCTGCCCAACCTGCTCCACTCGTCAAGAGGTTGGCGAGGAGGTGAAAGACCACCCTTTGGACTCGTTCGAATTTACAGCAGAGCAAATAGTGACTGCTTTGATGATTTCAGGCATTCTCCTTTTTGCACTTGCCATGTGGTTGATCGTATCAGGATGGAATATTTGGTTGGAATGTGAATGGGATAATCTTTCGCTCTCCGAGTATGAGGACCTCGGATGTGGAGAAGGTTCGTTTACGAACACCCTATTCACCTCTTGCTGTGTGCTGATACCACTCGGGTTTTTGATTGGCATGTTCGGATACAATTATTCCGAGTCAAAACAAGTTGGCCTTCAAGGTCAGGTCAACCATGCCACAGGGATCACAATGCCAAGCCAAGCACCCGAACGCAGTCCACTCGTGGGCGCGATTCAAGCGACAGCTGTTGGTTATGGCATTGGTATTGTGACTCTTATTGGAATTGTTTTGATTGTGATTGTCCTCATCTTAGTTCTGATTTTATTCATTGCTGCATCGTATTGATCACCAGCAATACGGCGGAATGGTGTCACCCAAACTGCTCGAAAAGGGCAGGTTGAGGACCCACATGATTTCGTGGAAATGATATCTCGGTTGTCTGTATCAACCCTAGAGAAGCAGTCAGATTTATTTGGAAGCCGAGAACTTTCTGTCAATGGAATGGTTACAGGGATGTTACTCAACGATTATATGAGTCCATTCAAAGCACAATTTATGCGATTTACTGTTGTTGTGATACTTGTCCTTGCACTGATGCATCCCCTGCTGACTCAACCGTCGTTGGAAGATGTGGAAAACGCCTACTTTACCGATGCCGGCTATGTTGATGTCATTCAAGAAATTGAACCCAATGATTTCAACACCACTGGCCAAGAAGTCTATCCCGGCGACGTCGTACGAGGCGCAGTCGATATGTGGAGCGATGAATTGGATTACTTCGGTGTTTGGCTGGAGCCTGGTCAAACCCTCCTGTTGACCCTCTCACACGCCGCAGGCGATGGCGTGTCAATGTCAGTTTGGGATGAAGAAGGAACTCACTTGGGTGCAAGCAACCCTGGAAAAACCAGGGACACGCTGTTCCTTGGGGAAGAGGAAACCGACTACGGCGGACTCTACATCGTCTCAGTCAACGCAACCATGACCGAAGCTGGTGGCGGTGCCTATGTTCTTGAGATCGATGCGGGCTACCTTGTCAACTGGTACGCACCAGCAGTTGGCTGGAACGCAGCAACAGAGATGTTCGATGCAAAAGGCAACCTCTTGTACACTGAATCGCTTTCTTCCTATCAGTTCGCAAACTCAGCATCGTCCACAGCATCTTCCGCACCAGCGTGGACCGCCGGTGATTTCTGGAATTTCACAGTCACCATGCCCAGCATGATGGGCGCTGAATACAGCGAATATCACCAAATGACGGTAACAGGGACAGAAACAGTTTCCGGAAACGAATGTTACAGAGTCTCTTTGGAAGGAAAGATGACCTTCTCCATGAGTTTCTTTGGGATGACGACGACCACCACCGATGAAGAAACCGGAGTTGCATGTTTTGCTACCTCCGATCTTTCACTGGTCCACGAAAACATCACGTTCACTTCCAAAGTGGAAACCTCTGGCGGTATTGGTGGCATGAACAGCGATGAAACTTCTGGACGTAGTTGCACGACGTCCGATGACGAACCGGATGAGGATTGTGACGGCGTCGAGGACTTTTTCGATGATTGTTCAGGCACTGCTCTTGGTGCTGAAGTCGACCCATGGGGTTGTTCTGAAGCCCAAAACAACGGTGGAGGCAGCGGCAGCAACGACGGCGATAACGACGGAGTTCCTGACACGGATGATGATTGTCCAAACACCGAGGCTGGTGCCTCGGTTGATCTGAACGGTTGTTCTGAAGCACAAAACGGAGGCGGAAACGGTAACGGTGACGGCGGTGACGGAAACGGTGGCTCTGGTGGAAGCGATGCTGACGGCGATGGCGTGAGCGATGCGGACGACATGTGCCCAGAAACAATGACAGGAGCAACCGTCGATATGATGGGATGTTCTGATGCTCAAAATGGCGGAGGCAACAACGGCGGAAATGATGGTTCTGGAAACGGAGGCAACGATGGCTCCGGTGGCAATGACCTTGGATTCGGTTGTGTCCCTGACATGAGCGACATGAGCACCACAACGGTGTTCCGCTCAGACCTCGTCTACGCTCAAGGCATGGATCACTTCCACTTCCCAATTGAGGAAGGAACCGTGTGGAGTGAGGCTGCTGTGGGCGATGGTTCGATTTCGATGTCCTCTGAAATGGGTGGCTGCGAGATGTTTTCAATCGACGTTCCTGCATCGGATGCACTGCCTCTAAACTACCGTCACCTTTCGACAAAGGACTTCACCGTGGGTAATGATTCAGTAACAGCCAACGGAATCCAAGTCTTTGCTGGACGACAAGGTAACAATGACTGGGCCACTCCAGATTTCACCTTGTTACCAAGCGTTCCAGATGATGTCGCCAAGATGGGCTTGCCGTTTGCGGCATGGGTGAATGTTGTTGGGTTCAACGAATTCAACGCATCCATCAACATGAGTGCGAGCTTGAACGCAGAGAATGCACCCATTATGTTCGATCAATACCAACTGACCATCGATGATGCAGGGACCGTGATTGTCGATACAATGAACCTCACCAGTGGAGAGTATCTGCTTACCGTGACTGGTTCTTCAAGCGGCGGTGCTGAGCGTTCAGTTACGATTCCATTTACCGTTGACAACGACCCAGACTTCGAGATTCTGACCTTCGATCCATGGATTGTCTTACCACAAGGTGCAGAATGGGTCGTACCTACGCCTATTTTCATCGAACCAGTGAATGGTTTTGGTGCTGATGTCAGTGTCAGTGTGACCGTGCCAGATGGTGTCACGGCTCAACTTGACTTTGCCCGTGGTTCCGCTCCGTTCATGTCAATCTTGACCCTCACTATTCCTGCTAACCTCACTGCTGGAGATTACACCGTGATCGTAACCGGTACTGCAGGGAGCACCGTCCATTCTGATGAACTCACCTTTACGCTGACATCGCTGCCTGAATTCTCCTTGGAAATCGAGGAGCGCGAGCAAATCATCACCAACGGTGCTATGTCCATCGAGGGCGTCATTAACGCACACAACGGACTCGACCTGGCGCTAGGTGGAGCATTGGATATTTTCATTGAACCTTACAATCAGGCGTTGTTGGATTCAGCCGTCATTGAATTTGGTGCCATGAATTCAAACGGCGATTTACCCTTTACAGTGACCTTCACTGTGAGCGACACCACGGACAGAAACGAGTACACCGTGAACCTCAATGTGGTCGCCCTTGATGGTGGCGTAGCTCACATGGCATCCGTTGCCTTTGTCACCGAATCCTCAACGCTTGACGGAACCGCAGTTGCAGCAGATGCTTCCGCAGTTGTATCTGGTAATACCAACCAGCACGATGGCACAGAAGAAGCAGCCCAAGCGATTGCGAATGGAGAGGAAGTCGAACAAGAAGACCAGACAAAGGATGAAGATGACAAAGGCGATAGCAGCAGCGATCCACAATCATCAAACACTGGTCTGATTGTGGGTTCGACCATTGGAATTCTTGGCGTCGTGGTTGGCGTTGCAGTGGTCCTCATGCGCCGACGTGAGGATGGCACAGGCAAGGATTTCAATCAACAACAATGGAATCAGGCGCCTGCACAACCAATGCCCGCTCAGGCAGGCATGGCGTCGATGTCAGACTACGCAACTGCGCAACAACCAGTTCAGCCAATACAACCTGTTCAACCAACACAACCTGTTCAACACGTGCAACCGGTCCAACCAGCGCAAGTTGCCGCACCAGTTGCTCCAGTACAACCTGCAGCAGTTCCTGCACCAGCGCCTGTTGTTACCGCACCTCCACCGCCTGTTGCCACCGCACCACCTCCACCAGCTCAACCAACAACCGTGGCTGATTACACTGGTTTGCCACCTGGTGGCACCTATGATCAGTCAACCGGACAAACGGTCTACATTCAAGCAGATGGAGTTCGATGGCAAATGATGGGCGATGGAAGTTTCAATCGACTGTGATTCCTACCCCGTCCTTGAGCATCTCCAGCGTAAAGAGTGATGTTAATGGGTGGGATTTAGGCACATTCTCCCACTGCACACCCATTCGTGAAACCCCAATCACTTCGCTAGCGTCGAACACGACCTACTGCGAACCATTGTGAATTCGAATCTTATCTCCGTGGGTCAGTGAAGAGGCCCTTGGAGATTGGCAAATGAAAAAGCTCAATATCGGGATTATGCTAATGAACAATTTTCATGAAACTTATGTTGGAATTTTGATTTCCTTGATTCTGAAATCAAGATGTACGATACCTTATCAATAACCAACACGAGGGAGCCTCGTGGAG
>Ga0209603_1000229_pt1 | contig 71114 bp, 61 predicted proteins | sample COGITO_mtgs_1206_FD_184812 | JGI IMG/M metagenome (GOLD analysis project Ga0209603, IMG submission 184812) | Pelagic marine microbial communities from North Sea - COGITO_mtgs_120607 (SPAdes) (version 2) | ecosystem: Environmental > Aquatic > Marine > Epipelagic ...
CGGAATTTTGAAATTAAGATTCCCGAAGACTTAATTAAAGAACCCGAAATTGAAGCAATATTAAAAAAGTTAGGTATTTGGAATAACTCTTTGAAAGTAAGGTTATTTGAAATTGATATTAACTTAGTCAACCAACTCACAGGAAATGCAAGCTTAAAATTACATACACCATTTTTGAAAATCTCGATCTTAGCTAATTTTAGTATTAGACAAAATAATAGTCTTAAACCAGTAATTAGACTAAGTGATACCCAAATTATGATTAACCCAATTGCACTGGGAGTGAGGAAATATATTAGAAATTGGGAAAAAGAAAATAATAAAAAACTAAATCGAAAAGGATCTTCGATTATCTTAACTGTTAATGGCGAATTAAATAATCTTTTTATTCAGGGTCTGAATGATTAAAAGAAAAATAAATTAAACTTTTTTTAAAATATTCCTACCATGGTATTCATTAGCGTTAATTCTTTTATGTAGATATTGAAGATTATTTTGGGTCACGGAACCTGCTACAATTATTTCAAATTTCCCTTTGAATTCAATAACTAGCTCCTTAAGTAGGCTTTCTCCTTCCTCTGCAGTATTCTTGCCACCAGAGGTCAAAATACTCTTTACATTCTCTATTTTAGATAATTTCTTTAATTCTTTTTTTATACTAAGTGTTAGATCAATAGCTTTATGAAAAGTAATTGACATTGGATATGCCTCATCTGCAATAATTTTCATAGTTGAAATATTAATTTGATAATTTTCATCTATTGCGCCAAAGACGACTTCTTTAATCCCTAGATTCTTTATTTTTTGGAGATCTTCAAGCATCTTATCTATTTCTTCTTTGTTGTAAAAGAAATTACCCGGTCTGCATCGAATCATTACTTTTAAAGGTACAGTTAGTAAGTCAAAAGATTTTTTAATTTCTAAAAAGCTAGGTGTTAAACCACCTTCGTCTAAATTTTTACATAGCTCAATACGATCAGCACCTTCTTTTTGAGCTATTAGTGCTTTGGTAGAACTTTCTACACAAACTTCTTTTAAGATATTTTAATCTCATGGTTTATAATTCTTTTATTAAAATCTCTAATGAGTATGGAAAATAAAACAACCCCAATAGTGTATAGCAATGCTGTAATTAAGAATATTTTATAGTAATTATAATTAAGTAACCTTAACCATTCAAAAATTTTTGCACTAAAAAACCAAGAAGCACTCCATAAACTCGAACTTAATGCACTAATCAGTTCTTGATTTTTTTTTCCTACATAATTCATCATTAATTCATTAGAAGCAGGATGTGCCATATGCATTAATGGTTGTCGTAATACATAAGCTAAAATTGCAACAAGAAGTGCAAATTCATAATCAGCGTATATTTCTGTTAATGCCATTAAAACCAAACACAATATTGCAATACTTTGCACAATTACAATAGTCATCCAATAACCAAACTTTTTTCTTAATAACGGTACGGATAAAGAGAAAATAAAAACTAATATTCCCGTTAAACTACCCATCATACTAAACTGGCTTGAACTAAGATTAAAAACCGAATTAAAAAATAAATTTACGAAAGGGATTGTAAGCCCTGCACCGATTGAAATTAAAATTAATGGTGATATTGCTTTAAAAATCAGATTCCAATCATAATTTTTATGAATATTTAGAAAATTAGATTTTTTAGTATCGAGTGGGTTTTTTTCATCAATTTTAAGAGAAAAATATATTCCACTTAGACCAATAAAGGTTATAATAAGAAGAACTTTTCGTTCATCTAAATAATTTACATCCACAAAAAAAATATTATTTATCCAACTTGTACCACTAATAACTAAACCTGAAATAATTGTTGATAGACTCCATGTCGCTGCAATTAATGAAAGTGCTTCAGTGCTATTATTTGAATTTGTATGTCTGATGATAAATGGTAACGAGCAGACTCTCATCAACATTATACCCAAGCCCCAAAGTAAGAAAGAAAACTTTATCAATGAGTTTAAATCAAAATGAATTGATTGAATGATTAAGATGCTTGTTAAAGGAACCATTATAGCAGAACTAATAAAAAAAGGTTTTAATTTTTTTCCGCGTATATAGATTCCAAGTGGAAGAGCAAAAACTAAAGCACTCATAAATCTTAATGAATTAAGTGAAGCAATTTCTGGATCAGAAAAACCTTTTTTTCTTAAATAAATATTTAAAATAAGTATAAATGCAACATGAATTAAACTCAAGCTAAACTCTAAAAAGAACAACATGTGAATGTTTTTAGGCAAGTTTTGATAACTTTTTAAGATTTTAAGTAACATTTTATAAACCTTAAAAATATTTTAAATGAAGGATAATAATATATTCTTGATAAAACCTATTAGAACAAAAGCTACCATCGGTGTAAAATCAATTACAGAAGCCTGCAGAGGGATTAAATCTCTTATTGGTTCAAGAATTGTATCCGTAATGCTATAAAGTAGCTTAATAAATTGGTTGTAAGGATCATGATCTATCCAACTTAATACTACTCTTATCATGATTAATAATTGTAATAAGTTGAAAACATTATTAATAATTGAAAATAGTAAAAAATTCATTATTCTTTTATTTTCAATTGGAGCTATTTTTTTTCAATTTTATAATTGATTCAGGATTCATATGCTTTAATAGAAAAACCGGTAATAAACAAAAAAACATCATCAATATATAAATATTACCCGTCGTAAAATATTTTGTTAATGGACCAATTAACTTAGTTCCCAAAACAACTGATAAGTTTGAAATAGCCATATATGAGGTGAACATTGTTGCCGATGCTTTTGACCAAGATAATGCCATCGCTAATGAAAACATCGCAACAGTACCAATTGCAATAAAAGCGGGATAAACAATTAAATATGAAAGTTGAATCCAATATGGAACCTGTTCGTAACCTAAAATTGATACTCCGAATAAACCAGACAGAATTGAAAAACTACCCCATCCCATAAAGAAAATTCTTCTCCTACCATATTTATCTGCTAAGACACCACCCAAAATAGCACCTAAAAACTCTAAAAAAGCTCCAGGACCTCCAGATATTTGTGAATATGTAGCTGGGTCCCATCCTAAGGTATTAGTATAAAAAACAGGAAGAATTGCACTATTAACACCTTGATTCACGGCTGAGAATAGAATAAAAAGACCAGCAAAAAAAGCAGGTTTCATTGAAAAAGCCTTCAATAAGTCTTTTAATATAATTAGAGGGTTTCTAACGTTAGATTCTTTTTCAACTTTAACTTGGTTTCCGCTCCAAGGAAACCTTTTTTCATTCTCTCTTTCTTTAATAAATAGTGGAAAAAGTATAATTAAGCCCATAATAAAGGCCTGAGAAAGAATTGCAAATATCAAACCATGAGACGATAGAACTGTTCCCATAACAACAGCTCCAAAACCGGTACCGATTACTTTAGCACCCCACATACTGCCATTAAAAGTGCCCTGCTCCTCAGGTTTTAAGATATCAACAGCAAGAGCATCCGTACTTACATCTTGGAGAGATGCGAAGCAATTATGTAAGAAAAACATCCAACCCAATAAATATAAATTATTAAGTAAGTCTCCAATTAAGCACATCATCAACAAGGTAAGAAGCATACCTATTTGTGCAAAAATTATCCAAGGTCTTCTCCTCCCCATTGCGCGAAAACCAAATGAATCAATTAAAGGACCCCAGAATAATTTAAATGTCCATGGTAAATATGCCATTGCAGCTAATTGACCTGATTCTACCATTGTTAAACCTTTCGAGGCTAAGAAAGAAATAAGTGCTGTGAGCATAAAACCCCATGGAAATCCTTGGGCAAAATATAAAATGCACAATGTTGCTAAACGTAATTTCTTATTTGTAGTTAATGTATACATTTTAATGTTTATAATTTTACCATAAGTTCAAATTATGGTATTTTTTAGTTGAAACTTAATAATTTTTTGTTCTTCAATGGTTGCAAAATTATTGTCCCAATGTTTAAGATTTTTGCGCATCGTTTTATGATATAATTTTGGTAAAAAAATTGCAAGATATAACATTGATAGATATCCAAATGGTAACATCGGTGCTTTGTTAGAATAAGGATCAAGTTCCCAATATTTAAGAGATACTTTTTCATGGTGAGATGAATGCCTAGTGACGTTATATAAATAGAGACTACTGACTCTACTGTTTGAATTCCATGAGTGTCTTTTCTCGACCGGCTTACCCAATTCACGAACAAGGCCATAATGCTCTGTGAAATTTATAACCTCTAAAAAAGCTTTTGCAATAAAAGAACATATAATAAAGCAGAACAAGCTGAAAATCCCTCCAAAAAGGTAAATAATAAGAGAGAGAGCAAGGCTTCTTATATACCCCATAATCATATTATTTTTAAAAGTTATTAAACCTAAGCCTCTTCTCTTTAATTCTTTTAACTCAATATTCCACGCATCGTTATGCTCTTTTATAATAGCATTTAAAACAAATCTATAAATATTTTGGTTTCTTTTTGCTGTGGCAGGATCTTTTTCATAACCTACATTTTTATGATGTCCATGAACATGCTCTATGGCAAAAGTACAATCCCAAGATAATGACAAAAGTAATTTTCCAATAAATTGATCAAATCTATTTTTTTTTCGATGAATAAGCTCGTGGCCCGGGACTGTCCCCATTATACCAGTAAACAAACTTAAAATCATTATAAGGGAAGCTTTATCTAAAATATTTAGAGTAATTTTCATGTGTAACACATCAGTTTTCAAGAGATAGTTTAAAAAATCAGAAAACCAGACAATCTGATTATCACTGAAGATCCAAACAACATTAAACGTGAAAAATAATAAAAGTAGTGAGTTTAAATAAATTGGAAAGTTGAGAAAAAAAGGAAAATCAAAGGTATCAATAGATTTATCCTTTGCCAAAAAATGATCACCTAAAATAATAAAAAGTGAAAACCCGATTAAAAATGCTGTTGGATAATATTCGCCATTATTGATAAGGTAAAACCCAACTAATAAGGTTACTGAAGAAATATAATATTGTAGATACTTAAGCATAATATACCTTTAATTAATGTAGTACCAATAAAAAAGTAAATGAAAGTCCGATTGATACCTTAGGATTTCTGATCAAAAATCATAGTGAAATGTATAATTTTTTATGATACAAAGAGACCTAAAAATATGATTATAAAAGACCTAACTATCTAAAAAATCTATTGAAAATGGCTGAAATTTTCTTGGAGATCCTCGAATGTTTTTTAACTAAGACTAACTAATAAAGCACCCGTTATAGATAAAAGCACACCAAACCATTTTTTTTTTGACATAGGTTCTTTTAAAATAAAAAAAGCCAACACAATTATAAGAATTGTTGATAGTTGATTATAAATAGCTGCTCTTCCTGAAATAGTGTATTTAAATCCTGCCAGCCAAAAGATCACAGATAGGTATGTTCCCAAAAATGACCCTAATATTATTGTAATTGTATTAAGACCTCGATTTAACGTTTTAAAAACATCAACCAAATTTGTCTTAAAAAGAAGGAATAGAAGAGTACAAAAAAGACCAATACTGAAACGATATAGTGCTATATAAATTATCGAGTGTTCTTTCATAATGGGCTTAACAAGAAGTACTGAATATGCGGTTAGTACTTGTGCAAATATTCCAAAAATAACTCCAAATAAAATAATTTTTTTATCTTTTATAATAGGCATTCTAAAAGTCGATATACCTATACCACATATTACTAATACTCCACCAATATAAGTTTCGGTAGATATAGTTTCACCAAACATTAAAAATGAAAATAAAAAAATTATTGGAGAATAAATAGTTGCAACAATAGCAGATAATCCAGACCCAAGTTTTGTTAGAGAGTTTAAGAAAAGTAAATCAGCTACCGCAACACCTATAAAACCACTGAAGAGTAATGATATAATTTCTTTTATTGAGAAATCAGGAAGTGGGAGATTTAAAATAATTACTGTAAGAATAAACCCTAAAACTCCAATAAAGTTTTTTATAAAACTCATTTGAAGACTATTTAATTTTTTAGATGAAATATCAAATAAAATAACTGCAAAAGACCAGCAAAAAGCAGTCAGGATTGCATAAACATCGCCTGAATTAAGGTTTATCAATAATAAAACCTTTCCAGGACCTCAAGTAATCTATAAAGACATCACCAACATCCACATTTCTTAGCTCATCGTACGTAAAAGGACCTTTCGATGGATTAAAATTCTCTTCTTCTATTAATTTTGAAAAATCAGGGTAAGGTATTGCTGCCCTACCTACCCCATAAAGTGAGGCCCCTTGATCTAAAACATCATTTACATCATTGAGAGTCCAAATATTCCCAGTACTGATAATTGGAGGAAGATTTTTAATTGATTTTGTAATCCATTCGGTAAGAGTTAAATCGCTATTGATATATTTTTTAGATCTTGCATTTATATCCCAACATGAAATATGTATAAAGTCTAAATCTAATTTCGCAAGATGATTAACTAAAGATATCGTGTCTCTTAAATCGATACCCATATCACTTATTTCCGGTGAAATACGAATTCCTATAATAAAAGATTCAGGTACAATTTTTTTAATTGATTTATAAATTTCAAATATAATTTTTGATCTTTCTACTATTGAACCTCCATATTCGTCAGACCTTCTATTAGTCTTAATTCCTAAAAATTGTGCCAATAGATAGCCGTGAGCACCGTGTAATTCAATACCATCAAATCCTGATTTATAAGCTCTTAGTGCTGCATTGGTAAAGTCTCTTATAATTTTTTTTATTTCCTGTTTGTTTGCAGAGTTACTCTCACCATCTAATGAATATTGTGTTTTATTAACGCTTGCAGATATTGGCTTTTTTCCAGTTATTTTTTGAGGAGCACGTTGACCACCATGAAATAATTGAGCAAAACTAAGACTATTATATTTTCTGATTTCAGAAGTAAGATTTTTTAACTTTTTAATATGCTGATCACTATATAGACCAATCTCACCTTCCCATCCTTGCCCTTCTTTTGAAACATGAACAGCCGCAGTTGTAATTATTCCAAAGCCTCCTTTAGCCCTTCTAACTAACCATTTTAATTCTGTTGATGATATGGTTCCATTAGGGTGGCTTTGCTTGTTAGTCATTGCAGCGAGTACACTTCTATTTTTTACAGCTTTTCCAGTTCTTGGAAATATAAATGGCGTATCTGTAGAAGTTTTCAAAAGAATATTTAGTCTAGATTATTTTACTGTAAAAAGTTTTAAAAAAATTAATAAATCAAAAATATAATTATATAATTTATATTATGATAAAATTTAATATAAAAAGTATTCAAATCGCATCAATAAGCATTTTGTTTTTATTATGCATTTTCGTCTATTTAACCAGGGATAATATTTTGACTTTTAATAAAAACCTTAACAAATATAATACTCATATTTTTTATTACAACTGGTACGGAAACCCTCAGTCTGACAAAGATTATAGGCATTGGAATCATAATGTTTTACCTCATTGGAGTGATAGAACTTGGGATAATATTCCTCCTTATGATGGTAAAGAAAATATTGGTGCTAATTTTTATCCAAGACTTGGAACGTATAGCAGTAATGATACTGTTATTATTGATAATCACATGAGAATGATTCTACAATCTGGAGTAGGCACTATATCCATATCATGGTGGGGTATTGAATCTTTTGAAGATTTGAATATAAAAGCGATTATGGATGCTGCTGATAAATATAGACTCAAAGTTAATTTTCATATTGAACCGGTAAAAAATAGAACAGCATTTTCTACCGTTGAAATGGTTAAATATTTGATTGACACATATGGAAATCATAATGCTTTCTATAGATACAAAGACAAGCCCTTGTTTTATATTTATGATTCTTATTTAATACCTCAAGAAGATTGGGCTAAAGTACTTCAACCTAATGGTGATGAATCAATAAGAGAATCTAAATATGACTCAAATTTTATAGGCCTATGGGTTGAAGAGAAAGATAGTACATTCTTTAGAAACAGTGGTTTTGATGGTTTTTATACTTATTTTGCGAGTGATGGATTTACATATGGCTCTTCAACTGTAAATTGGAGTTTTCTATCGGAATGGGCCAAAACAAATAATAAAATTTTCATTCCTTCGATTGGACCAGGTTACAACGACGAAAAAGTAAGACCCTGGAATAAAGTTAATCTTAAAAAAAGAGAAGGAGGTATTTATTATGATAAAATGTTCAAAAGTGCACTAGAAACTCAACCTGATATTTTAAGCATTACATCTTTTAATGAATGGCATGAAGGGACACAAATTGAACCGGCAATTTCTAAGAAACATAATAATTTTAATTATGATGATTATGAACCAAGAGAGCCTGATTATTATTTAAAAAGGACTAAATACTGGATAAGTAAATATTAAAAAAAGATTGACTTTATTTTTTTACAAACATTTCTCGGTTAAGCAATTAAACAGGTAGATAACCCTTCCATTTTCATAGAATGTTTGATAAACCTGCTTTCCATTTTCATTCCAATCTTTCCATAAACCTTCTTTTTTTGAATTGATATACTCACCAGATGACTTTTTAATGCCATTATTCCATCTACGTGTCCAGATCCCAACCTTTCCATTTATTGTGATAAGCCCAACATATTCTTCTTTACGAGCTTGATTTTTAAAAGTAAAGTATTCGTATAATTCACCAAAAACTTTTTTATTTTCAAATTGTGAGAAGAAAAGACCATCCCGCTCTATAAGATGATTTAGATAATATCTTCCCGAATGTTTATTGCAGGTAATAAATGAATAGAATAAGATAAAATAAAATATAAAAGATCTGATATATTTTATAAAAATCAATATCATATAATTTATAATTTAAAGTGGAGCTGAACGGGATCGAACCGATGACCTCTTCAATGCCATTGAAGCGCTCTCCCAACTGAGCTACAGCCCCATATTTTCTAAGTTTTTCTAAGGTCCATCAACTAAGCCTGACTCAGATATTTTTCTTGAAGCTAGGTTTAGAGGAGCTTTTACTAATTCGTCGACAGATATCATTGTGAAAAGTGAACCGGTAGTCGGATGTATTGCCACTAAATCAAGATATTCATATTCATTTGCAATATCCACTAACTTCAAATCAGCATTATTTTGATGGGTAAATCCAAATTGCCCTTTAAAGTTGATCTTATGCCATTCATCTTCATCTTGGACATGTTCAAATATATCACCATTACTAGCTATTCCAATTATAGATCCATTTGGACGACTTCTTATATGTGCTTTTTTTGCCGTAATGGATATGTCATATCTAGGCTTTAATTGTTTTATTCCTCTAATTTTTATCAACTCAAAATTTTCTTTAAATGTTCTAGCCTCTTCTCTTGGAACCGATATTTGATATTGAACATCATGAAGAACTACGGGGAAAGTCTCTTTTTCTGGGTTATATCTTCCGATATCATTGGGTGAGAACTCAAGATTTGAAGAAGATTCTGCCATTAATGATTGGATTAGAGAAACTTTTTTAAGTTCTTTTTCTTTAGCAATTTTAATTCTCTGTGCATTTCTGATGTCCATTTTTTGTGATGTCATTAGGACAATTTCTTTCATCAACTTGACTTGTTCAGTTACTCTTGTCTTATATTCTCTGGCTGTTTCAAATTCATCATGAGGAAGAAAAAGATTTGGTTGTGTCTCTGTAGCAATTTCATAAACTGTTTTGACGCGCAATGAGTTACTATAACCATTTTTAAGATTAGTATTTAATTGGGGGATAGTTTCAATCTTCGTTTTTGTACTTACTTTTTCGGGTAAAGTCTCTAAGTTTTTTATTTTATTTTGACTAATCTCAATTTTATTTTTATTTGTATCTGTTTTGACCGAGTTCGAAAAGTAGTCAGATTCTAATTTATCGAAATCCACTTTCTGCCAATTTTTCAACTTATTATCTTTTTGTACATTAGCTTTTTGAGAAGAAGGATAAATATTTTTTTTGATCTCAGAAGGACGAGTATTCGTCTTTTTACTATTTTTCGATAATTGTATCGTAGCTTTCGGCTTTGAAGAACTACAACTATAAAAAATGGTAATTAGTACGATTGGAACAATTTTTTTTATGTAATACATAGTATTTTATCCGCTTATTTTATAAATCTTTGACACACCTAAATCCAAAATTTGTATCTCTATAATCTGGTTTTAATTTGTAACGCCTTGTGACATCACAAAAAACATCATTACTAAACCAAGAACCTCCTCGAACAACTCTTTCAGTCCCATAATCTGGTCCTGTAGGATTAGTTTTGCTGGCAATTTGAAAATAGTCGTCATGATACCAATCGGAACACCATTCCCAAACATTACCACTCATATCGTAAATACCAAGTTCATTTGGCTTCTTTTTACCAACTGGCTGCTTACTGTCAGTGTTAGCTAAAAACCATGCAACATCATTAATCTTATTTGAACCTGAATAGGAATTAGATTTGTTGTAATTCTTACCACCTCTAGCTGCAAATTCCCATTCTGCTTCAGTAGGAAGCCGTTTGCCTATTTTTTTTGCGTAGTCCATCGCATCATACCAAGAAACATTTTCTACTGGACATTCCATACATCCTGAATAATCAGAAGCAAATTTACCCATTACATGCCGATATTCTCTTTGAGTTACTTCAGTTTTATCAATTAAGTAACTACCAAGAGCAACTGTATGTTCGGACTTTTCATTTTTCTTGGCGTTTATATTAACACGAGTATATTGACCACCATCAACATAAGCCATCCCTTCTGGAATTGTTACAATCCTAAAATTTAGAATTTTACCTACAATAAAATCTTTATCAATTAATAACCAGTTAATCTCGTTATTTTTACCAGGTAAAACTTTAGACCCCAAATCACCTTCTGCATCTTTAATAAATGAGTATGACTTTCCTCCATCAATGGAAAATGTAAGAGCGACCTGGTCTCCTCTAAATAATTCTCCTGACATATCATATTTTACTGTGATACTTAGGCCATCTTGATAAGCTTCAACATTTTTATAGTTTTGTGCACCTAGAATAGCCAAGGTAAAAAAGAAAGAAGCGATAAATGAATTTTTCATATTTATTAACACTATTTTTTGTTTTTAATTATATTCCTTAAACATAGTGAAATTTACAGTTTAAATGAATTAAAATAGAAACATATATATATAAATGATTTTACAGGTTTTCTCTGAAAAACTCTATCATCTTATTATAGAGATCTTTTCTTGCTCCACCTCCGTAGATACCATGGTTTCTACCTGGGTATTGATGCCAAACAACATTCTTATTAGCTCTTAGGGCCTTATTAATGAAATGAGTTGTATGTTGTGAGTGAACATTATCGTCTTCAGATCCATGCATTATTAGTAGCTTACCTTTCATCTTATTTATCCAATTTAGAGTATTCGTTGAATCATATCCTTTTTTATTTTCAGAAAGTAGCCCCATTGATCTCTCCGTATAAGCCGTGTCATAAAGTCTAAAATCTGTACACGGAGCAATTGCAACACCTGCTTTGAAATATTCTGCATTTTTTGTTAGCATTAAACATGTAAAATAACCACCTCCGCTCCAACCCCAAGCGCCGATACGACTTTTATCAACATATTTTTTACTTGTTAGATATTTTATACCAGCTATTTGGTCTCCTGCTAAGTATTTTGCCATGTCTCCGTAACTATAGTTTTTAAAATCTTCTCCACGACCACTCATCCCTCTTGTATCCATTGAAAAAACTATATAACCCTGCTGCGCAAGATATTGGTCAAAAGTTTTTCCCCATTTATTCCAAACTAATTGCGTTCCAGGCATACCATAACCATGAATAATAACAGGATATGGTTTATTTTTTGAAAAATCGGGTGGAAAAATAATACTAGCATATAAATCAACACTTTTATCTAAACTTTTAAAGCTAGTAATATTAGGATATGACCATTCGTATTTAACGTATTGTTGAACGTCTGTTTCTTTTAATACTCTTATAGTTTTACCAGTTTTTAGTTCTCTGAGAGCTATCTTCATTGGATTTTTTGAGCTTGAATAAGAGTCAATAAAATATTTCCCGCTATTTGTAACCTCAACATTATGAAATCCAGCTTCCCTTGTAAGGAGCTTTAAATCAGTGCCATCTAGTCTGATAGAATACAAATTCTGGTCAAAAACAGATTCCTTATTTCCAATAAAATAAACTACATTTTCTTTCTCATTGATATAAACAACTTTTGATACTTCCCATTCTCCCTCAGTTAAAGCCCATTTTTTAGAGCCTGAATGCTTCGAGATCCAAATATGCTTAAACTTCGAATTTTCCGATATCCATAATACCTTTCCATCTTTTAAAAAATATATTTCCCCATGGTTATCTACCCAGCCGTTAGGGTCTGATTCTGATAGTATTTTATGAGAACTTCCATTTGCTTTGTTAGAAATAAATAAATCCCATTTTTTTTGCCTTCTACCCATTTTAGTAAAACCTAATCTATCATTATTCACCCATTCCATCCATGGTAAGTAATCATCATTAGTAAAAGCTCCTGAAATCCATTTTTTCCCAGCCCCTTTAACCCTGATTACCCCTATTCGTAATGATGGATTAGTTTGCCCAACCTTAGGATATCTTATTTTTGTAACTTTCGGATATAAACCTAAATCATTTATGAGTGAATATTCGGGGACCTTAGATTCATCTTCTTCCCAATATGCTATATTTTCACTATCAGGCGACCACCTGTAGCCATCGAAACCAGTTAATTCTTCTTCATACAACCATCCAAAGTGTCCGTTTGAAATTGTTTCTGATCCACTTGTTGTTAGCTTTTTTTGCCTTTTTGTTTGAATATTAAAAACATAAATGTTATTGTCACTCTTTATAAAAGCTATGTTCTTTTCATCTGGAGAAAACTTTACATTTCTTAATTTAGAATTATCTTCCGTTAGAGGCATCAGATGTTCTGATATTCTATCATAAACATAGTATGTACCCTCAGTTGAATGTCGCCAAATCTGCTTTGAATCTGTCTTTATTAATATTTTGTTACCATTTTTAGAAAAAATAAAATCACTCACATATAAATCATCACCTTTATAGTTAAAAGTAGAGTCATCAAGAAATAGTGTTGTATCATCTGTTAATAAATCTACTCGAAACCAAGACTTCCATTTATCGCCATCCCCTCTTATTATGTAGGAGTCATCAAATGGATAGTTAATTTTCCATCCTAAAGAAGCTGTTTTGAAAGGAGGGCTTAAGACAGCTTGTTCTTGAGTTAGCCATATGCCAAACAATGAGGATAAAAGAACTAGGTTTAAAATTATCAATCTCATTATGAAATATCCTTTTTTAAAGTTTCAAAAAACTTGACCATCATTTCAAAAGTTAACTTTCTCGTATTTACATTTCTAGGACTAGGGTGAAATGAACCAAACAAGATTAGACCATTCGGAAGTTCATACCTAACACCATGGCCAAATTTGAAATCTTTCATTTTAATTGGATACGATTTTTTTATGAATTTAAGACACGAATCAAATCCAATTTTTCCCAAACCAACAATAACTTTTAAATGAGGCATAATTTTAAATTCTTGCGCAAGAAAAGGTTCACAGTTTATTTTTTCGTCAGGTGTTGGCTTATCTCCGGGAGGAACACATTTTACAGCAACAGTCATATAGCCTTTCAGTTTAAGTCCATCTTGCCTGTAATCAGAGTTTGATTGATTTGCGAGTCCAACATGATGTAAACATTTAAATAGAAAATCTGCAGATTTATCGCCTGTGAACACTCTCCCTGTCCTATTGCCTCCATGAGCTGCAGGTGCTAAACCTAAAATCATAATACGCTCATTAATATCACCATAACCAGGAACTGGTTTTCCCCAATAATCCCATTTCATGAAAGACTTTCGTTTTTCAAAAGCTATTTTCTCCCTAAAACTGACTAACCTATTACATTTACGACATTCTATAATTTTTTTTTCTAAATTTTGGATATTCATCTTTTAAAAATATTTTATGTTGATTAAATAGATTTAAAATTAGGTAATATCTCAAATAAATCATATTGGGTAGAATTTTAAATTATTCTTGCTCATTGTTTCATTAATTACCGTGTTATAGATTTGAAGTCTATATTTTGATAATTAAAAACATTTAACAATAAATTTAAATATAAAGGCTATTTTATGGCGTTAATGACTTCGATGAGAGAAAGGATGCATGTTGTTCTCTGGGCACTTTTAGCGATGTTCTTATTGAGCATGACAATTGGAGGACTAGTTGGAGGAGCAAATATCCTGGACCAACTAATTGGAAGGGTAAACCCTCAAACAACTATTGCTCAAATCAATAAGGTGAATATCTCTCCTGATAGATTTAACAATTTAGTAAATCAACAAGTCGAAAATGCACGAGCATCTGGAAGACCAATTAATGATCTCATATTACAGAGAGCAAGAAGTACTGCATGGGACAACTTGGTCCAGGATGTTCTTGTGACCCAAGAAGTTCAGCGCCTAGAAATTTCAGCTTCAAATGAGGAAGTAATATTTCATTTGAAAAATAATCCACCTCCTTTCCTTCAACAGAATCCCAATTTTCAAACAGATAATAAATTCGACTTAAATAAGTATCGACAAGCATTAAATAACCCTCAGGGTGATGAATGGGCTCCAATTGAATCATTTATGAAAGAAACATACATTCCTAATTTCAAACTACAGAAAATAGTCGATGAAAGTATTGTTATAACAGAAACTGATATAAAAAATGAATTTATTAAACGAAATATTAAGTATACAATCAGCGCTGCACATATTACAGCATCAAAAACATCCAAACAGAATATAAAGCCTTCTGAAGAAGAGATAGAGAATAAATATAAAGAAGAAAAAGACAAATATAGACATGAAGAACTTCGGTCTATTCAATATGTATCATGGAAAAAAGATCCGTCGAAACAAGATTCTGCAGATACTAAAAACCTTGCTGAAAACCTATACGCGCGTGCAAATTCAGGTGAAAGTTTTTCTTCTCTAGCAAATGAATATTCAATGGACCCAGGTAACCAAGGAACAAAAGGAGGAGACCTAGGATGGTTCAAGAAAGGTCAAATGGTGAAGCAATTTGAAGAAGCAGCATTTGCATCAAAAAAAGATCAAATTATAAAACCAGTTGAATCCAATTTTGGTTTTCACATAATACAAGTTCGAGATATAAGAACAAATGAAGATGGTGAAAAAGAAGTTTTAGCTTCTCATATTTTATTAAAAACTGAAATTAGTTCTACATCTCTTTCAAATTTAAAAAGAGATGCAACACTTTTTAGTTATGATGCGCAAGATAATGGATTCAAAAATGCTTTAGAAGAACATATTCTAAAAGAAAAAGAGCACCTTAATATTGATTCTGAAGATTACTCAATCCCAGGAATTGGTGGAATCCGTTCTGCAATAACGTTCGCATTTAGAAATGAAAAGGGTGACATATCTGATATACTAGAAAATGATGATTATTATATTATTTGTCAGTTGAGTTCTATAACACCACCAGGATTTAAATCATTAGAACAAGTAAAAAAAGAAGTTGAACTAAACTTAGAAAAAGAGAACATTGATGCTCTTTCTTTAGATAAAGCTAATGATATATTGATCGATTTAACTGGAACTAAGCTAACTTTAGAAAAAATGCTAACTCCTGAAGATGGAATTGAAATAATAAAAGAAGATGTTAAGACACTTTCTCAAAGCTTCACATCAATAGGTAAAAATAGCAGAATTACCGGAGCACTCCTCAGCTCTGAGATAGGTGAAATATTGGGACCTTTAGAAACAAACAGAGGTTATGCAATCATTGAAATTAAAGCATTATCAAGTTTTGACTCTACGGAATACACAGTGCAAAAGGATCTCATTCGAAGTACATTATTTAATAGAAAACAAAATCAATATTTTCAAAATTGGCTTAATGATTTAAAAGATAATGCCGATATAGTCGATAATAGAAAATATTACTTCTAATTCTTAAGTAAAAATTAGGGAATTGTAATTTTTACTATAATTGCAACGAAATTTTAGACGAAAAAATGCCAATCATAGAGACCAAAGTCAATACATCTTCTGAAGATTACGTAACTAATTATGATCATAATAAAAAATTATCAGGTAAATTATTTAAAATTCTAGAAAAGATTGAAAAGATGGGTCCTTTAAAGTATATCGAAAAACATACTAAACGAGGGAAGATCACCGCTCGTGAGCGAATAAATTTACTAAAAGATAAAGATACAAAATTTTTGGAGTTTTCACCTCTGGCTGGTTATGAATTATATGAGGATTCTGTTCCTGCAGGAGGAATAATTACTGGCATCATTTATGTTCATGGAAGAATTTGTGTTATAGTTGCAAATGATGCAACCGTAAAAGGAGGAACATATTATCCAATTACGGTAAAAAAACATTTAAGAGCGCAAGAAATTGCTTTTGAGAATAAACTTCCATGTATTTACTTAGTAGATAGTGGAGGTGCATTTTTACCCAAACAAGATGAAGTCTTTCCAGACAAAAACCATTTTGGAAGAATATTTTTTAATCAGGCTAAAATGAGTGCCGAAGGAATACCTCAACTTTCTGCTGTTATGGGTTCTTGCACTGCTGGTGGTGCATACGTACCAGCAATGAGTGATGAGGCTATTATAGTTGATAAAACAGGTACAATATTTTTAGGCGGACCACCACTCGTAAAAGCAGCTATTGGTGAAGTTGCTAGCGCTGAAGAATTAGGAGGAGCAACGCTTCATACTAGGATTAGTGGGGTTGCAGATCATTTCGCAAAAGATGATAACGATGCTTTAAAGATATTGCGTGGTATTATTGATCATTTACCTAAAAAAGAAATTATTAAAAATAAATATTCAGGGCCACGATTAAAAGTCGAAGAAATATATGGAATATTATCAAAAAGTTACCAAAAACCATTTGATGTACATGAAATAATTGCTCGAATAGTTGATGATTCAAATTTTGAAGAGTTTAAAATGAATTATGGAAAAACATTAGTCACAGGTTTTGCAAAAATCGGTGGTAACCCTATTGGAATTATTGCTAACAATGGAGTTTTGATAAGTCAAACTGCATTAAAAGGTGCTCATTTTATTGAAATATGCGGTCAGAGAAAGATACCACTTTTATTTCTTCAAAATATTACGGGATTCATGGTTGGAAAAAAAGCAGAAGCTGGTGGAATAGCCAAAGATGGCGCAAAAATGGTACAAGCTGTTGCCACCGCGAATGTTCCTAAACTAACAGTAATTATTGGCGGAAGTTTTGGTGCCGGGAATTATGCAATGTGTGGCAGAGCATATCAACCTAGGTTTCTATGGATGTGGCCAAATGCTAGGATTTCTGTAATGGGTGGTATGCAAGCAGCTAGTGTAATGGTATCCGTAAAAAAGGATCAATTAGCTAAGATTAATGAAGAAATTTCAGAACAAGAAATTTTAGAATTAAAAAAACCTATTGAGGAGAAATATGAAAAAGAAGGTAGCCCTTATTACGCTAGTTCAAGGCTGTGGGATGATGGTATTATTGACCCGCTAGATACTAGAGAAGTATTAAAACAGGCATTAGAAGCTACGAATAATACAAATTCTGAATACAAAGCTCCCGTTTTCAGAATGTAATTCATGCCTCTGCAAAAAGATGTAGATTTTAAATTTCAAATGCTTCTTGTATTAGCTATGATGACTTGGGGTCTATCATGGACTAATGGAAAAATCCTTGGAAATTATAACAGTGTTGAAATTATAATTTTGTGGAGATTTTTTTTTGCTGCTTTATTTTTTTTCCCGATCTTAATCATCTCGAAAGTATCAATCCTTCCTCCATTGATAAGTATTCCAAGTATTACCCTTAATGCTTCTTTAATAACCTTTTACAATATATTTTACTTTGCTGGTACAAAATATGGTTATGCTTCTACTGGAGGCGTCTTAGTAACAACATTAAATCCTATTCTAACTACAATAATCCTAGGATTATTGTTTAAGAAAAGAATTCCTAAAAAAGATTGGTTTGCATTGATACTAGCTGTGATTGGAAGTTCTCTGATAACACAAATATGGAACATTAATCAAAGTTTAATTATAAAAACGGGAAATATATATTTTTTAGGCGCATCTCTTTCATGGGTTTGTGTTACTATAAATACATCGATTTCTAAAAAATATATTAACTACATGACATATACTTTCTGGAGTTTTTTCTTTGGATTTTTAATTTCATTTTTATTTGCTTCAAATAAAAATATTTTTATAGTTTTTAATTATGATTGGATATTTTGGACAAATCTAATTATAATATCAATTGGTGCTATGGCATTCGGACAAAGTATTTATTTTAAAGCTACTTCGATTTTAGGTCCTCAAAAAGCAAGCTCTTATATCTTGATGGTACCCATTACAGCAGTATTTTTTGCCATCATTTTACTAGGAGAATCAATTAATTATTTTACAATACTTGGGGGATCTTTGAGTCTTATAGCTATTTTAATTATAAATAAAAAAACGAATAGAAACCTAAATTAACTTTCTAGTTATATATGATTATTTATTTTTTTAAACTGGCTATTATAGTATTCATTATCAGAATCATATTTAATACATTTTTTTATTTCTTTCAATGCAGATTCAAATTTCTTCATTTTATAAAATAGTTCAGCCTTAGTATCAATAAACATATGTTTTTGTTCCATATCTTTAACATTTTCAATTGCATAGTTAATTTTTTGCAACGCGATTTCAAGATTTAACTCTAACTCGCTCATTCTCCAAGAAAAACTATTAATCAGATTCAGAGATACTTTGTCATCTAGATTAATTAATTTTAAAAAAAGTTCAGATTCAAGTTTTTTATTTACTCCTTTTTTACGAACATAAAACATAGCCTCCGAGATTGCTCTTTTTATATTTTTACTTTCTGGATTGTTTTCTACATATTTTAAGAGTTTTTCAGAATTTTCTTTTTCACGTGCTTCATATAAAATTGAAAAAAAGTAAGCAACCCCGGATGAGTCTATATTTGCAGCTAGAATTGCATTAATCATTCTGTTTGCAGAGGCAATATCTCCTTTCCCTTCATACTTTTTTGCTAGATTAAAAAGTGTGTTGAAATTATTTGGATTTGATTGAAATTTATTTAAAAGTGAGGATATTGTATTTTTTCCTTTTCTAATTCGATGAAGTTCTTTTAAAAAACTATCAGGGCTTAAATACCCAACAATTCTATCAACTTCATATCCCTTATTATTAGCAATAACTATGGTTGGATAACCTCGAATATTAAAACGTTTTGCAATTTCTGGACCAATTCCTTTTTCAGCATCAATTTTTATGCTTAATAAATAATCATTGGCAAATTTTTTGATTTTATCATCATTGAAAGTATCAACATCCAGTCGATCACACCATGTTCACCATTCAGTCTCAAAATCAATTAATACCAATTTATCACCAGCTATTTTAAATACTTGATCTAAGTCTGAAACAGTAATCCATGGATAAGCAAGCTTTGAATCACAGCTTAAAAGAAAGCAGAAAAAAGGAAATAATAAAAACTTAAACTTCATGCTTCCAGATTGTGTTTAATTGAATCAAAAATTATTTTAGGTGGCCTTGTAGGTTTACCATTTTTTTTCATAAATGCGTGCTCAGTAAAGCCAAAAGCAATTTTTTCAATGGGATCATATTTTGTTATTAAATAATTAATTTTTAATCTAGACTTTGGAAGTTCATTAATCTTTGATATTATTGTGATTTTATCTTCAAACCTTGCTCCCTTATTATATTCACAATGGGCTAGGACAACGGGCAAAAAGATACCTTGGTTTTCTATTTCTGAAACATTGAGTCCGATTGAATTTAGAAGCTCAGTTCTTCCTTGCTCAAAATATTCAAAATATCGTGAGTAGTAGACAACTCCCATTTGGTCAATATCTTTATAATAAACTTTTGTTTGGAATTTATGCTGCACTAGGAAATTTCTTCAAAGAAACCTAGTGCAGCATATTTTTCTATTCTATTTTGGAGAAAATCTTTTTTATCAACAGAGGAGAGCTTTTTTATCTCATCAAGCAAAACATTTTTCAAGGAATTACATGATGCTTCAAAATCACGATGTGCTCCTCCATTTGGCTCTTCAATAATCCTATCACATATACCTATCTCTAACAAATCTTTTGGTGTTGGCTTTAATGCCTCTGCTGCATCTTCAGCTCTTTTCGCATCTCGAAAAAGAATTGATGCGCAACCCTCAGGACTGATTACAGAATACCATGTATTTTCCATCATTAACATTCTATCACAGACTCCAATTCCTAGAGCTCCTCCACTTGCTCCTTCCCCAATAACAACTGATATTATTGGTACTTCTATTCCTGACATTGTAATTAAATTTTTAGCTATTGCTTCGCCTTGCCCTCTCTCCTCTGCACCAATACCAGGATAAGCTCCAATAGTATCCAAAAGAGAGATGATTGGTAGATTAAACTTTTCAGCTATCTTCATTACCCTTATTGCTTTTCTATATCCTTCAGGTCTCATCATCCCAAAATTCCGATATAAGTTTTCTTTTGTGTTTCTACCTTTTTGTTGACCAATCCATGCAACTTTAAAATCATCGAAGTGTCCTATACCAGAAACAACAGCTGGATCATCTCTAAAGTATCTGTCTCCATGTAATTCAATGAAATCTGGTGAGAAAAACTCTATATAATCTTTTGAATATGGACGATTTGGATGCCTTGCTAATTGGACTCTTTCCCATCTACTAAGTCTTGAATATATTTTTTTTATTAACTCAGATCTTTTATTATATTGCTTAGTTAATAATTTTTGGTCTGGGTTATGATTACTTTCAAGCTCTAAAATCTCTTCATCGAGCGATTTAAATGGTTTTTCAAATTCTAAATAATATTTTTGAATCATAATTATAAATAGTTCTTATCAAGTTTAATAAATGCAGCTACACCGATCAATATTGAACTGGAGAAAATTAAGTTAGCATTGATAGTTGACAAATTTAAACATAAATAACCAATCATACTCATCACAAGTGACACTCCATGAATAATTAATACAGAATGGTGAATAGAAACACCTTTATCTGATAATCTATGGTATGTATGATCTCTAGATGCTTTATAAATTTTTTTATTTCTTTTAAATCTTGATAAGACTACAAGTATAAGGTCAAAAAGAGGCATGTAGAATATTAGAATTGGTACAAACCATGTAGAGGATTGCCCTCCTCTTAATGGATTATAAATAATAGCAATTGATGCTAAAATAAATCCTAAAGTTTGTGCACCTGAATCACCTAGAAATAACTTTGCTGGATGTGAGTTGAAGAAATAAAGCCCAATGCAAACTCCAAGTAGAATCGAACAAAATAAAAAGAGTTCTTCTTGTCCTGTTGTTAATGATATAATAAAAAAAAATAAAGTTGAAACACCACTAAGCCCAACCACTAATCCATCTATACTGTCTATAAAATTGAATGCATTAACTAGAGCTAACATCCAAAAAATAGTAAAGCCTATATTTAGCCAATTATTTATAATAGTGTCAGATGAATTAATAAATTCAGGCGAATTAAATATATTTATCTGAACACCATTTAAAATCAAGACCGAAGCACCAAGAAATTGTCCGAAAAGTTTTTGTAAAGGTTTTAATTGAATGTAATCGTCTAAAAGACCTAAGAAAAAAATAATTGAACTGGAAGTAAGGATTGCCCATATATTAGAGTTATCCCATAAGTTTGTGAGTATGATAAGTACAAAAACCGTACTGAAGAGGATTAAACCACCTGTAATGGGTATTTTCTTTTTATGTTTTTTGTGATCGGCAGATCTTGGATCATCCATTAAATTTATTTTGGGTGCAATAAATAAACTTATCCAAGATAAAATAGTGGAGATTAATATACTTGCAACAAGAATTAATATTCCACTATCTAGGTTCTCTATAAGTTTCATCTCAAGATTTAATTATAAAAAATATTTGACTGAAAAGTAATTTTAGGAGCATAACTAATGAGTAAAATATATTGAATACAAATGAATAGTCTTTTGAAAAGTGCTTAAAATAATATTTGTAATAAGATCTATGCCATTCAAAAATTGCTTTCATTGGGACAGTATTAGAGCCACCCCTCCCCCCTTTGTGAAGCACTTTAACATTAGGATTATATAGTACTTTCCATCCTTTATTGATTGCCATTAAACAATAATCTGAATCTTCTTGATATGCAAAATATCTTTCATCAAAGTATCCAATATCGTTAACTACTTCTCTTCTTATAGCCATACAAGAACCAGAGACACCAAAGACTTCATTAGTTTTATTTTCATCAAGATGATTTAGGTGATATCCGGTAAAATTTTCATTATTTGAAAACTTACTGGACAATCCAAGAAAATAAGAAAACACTGCTTTTGGCTTAGCTAATCCTCTTCTGCAAGATTTTTGAAAAGTGCCATCTTCATTTATAACTTTGGGACCCACAATTCCAATAGCACTATTTTTTTTCAAAGAAGATATTAAATTAGTTATTGACATATTTTCTAAAATTGTATCCGGATTTAGTACAATAATGTATTTACCTGTACTTTTGATTATTCCTTTATTTAAAGCTGATGTATAACCTTCATTTCTATTATTTTGGATTATACAGATTTTTTTTTTAAAAGTATTTATCATTTTTTGAGATCCATCTGTTGAATTATTATCCGTGATAATGATCTCATATTCCTCATCTTTAATCGAATTCTTAATGGAATTCAAACACTCTTTTAGAACTTTTTTGGCATTTAAATTGACAATACAAAATGAAATTTTAATCAAGTCTATAAACCTTTAAAAATTTTCAATAAACGCAATCTCCAAACAACCCAAATAGCTTCGAACATTATAGATTTTGACATTTTTGATTCACCAATTGTTCTATCTACAAATATTATTGGAAATTCTTTTATTTTTGCTTTTAATAACCAAGCCTTAAAATTCATTTCAATTTGAAAAGAATATCCTTGAGATCTAATATTTTTAAAATTTATTTTCCTTAAAAGATCAGTTTTCCAAGCTTTGAAACCTCCCGTACCATCATTTATAGGCATACCTGTAATTATTCTTGAGTATACGTTTGCTCCATAGCTCAGCATTAATCTTCTAATCGGCCAATTTACTACACTTACGCCTTGAACATACCTACTTCCAATTACTAAATCATTTGTACCAAGTTCCGTTAAAAGGTTAGATATTTCTTTTGGATCATGAGATAAATCAGCATCCATTTGAACAACCGAATCATAATTATTTTTAATGGCCCATTTAAAACCATGAATATATGCTGTACCTAAGCCAGCTTTTCCAGGTCGCTTTTCAAGGAATATATTTTTATACTGTTTTTGTAAACTTTCAACTTTTAATGATGTTTCATCAGGTGAATTGTCATCAATAACTAATATATCGCAGTTTTGAGTATTTTTATTTATCTGCTCTATCAATGTTTCAATATTTTTGACTTCATTATAAGTAGGGGTTATAATCAAATTCTTCATTCTGCTTCCTTGATTAATATTGCATTTAAACAGTCATTAATTTTAGGTGGAATTATTTTTAAAATATTTTTTAATTTATTTTGATCTAATCCCCCATTCAAAGGTCTTGGTGCTAATTGATTTAATTCAGAAGTTGGAATCTTTTTAATCAAACTACTTTCTAAGCCATATGCCTTTGCTATTTTAATTGCAAAATCATATCGACTTAGATAGTCTTCATCTCCCCAATGATACAAACCACTTATATTATTATTTAAACAAAGCATTAGAACTTTAGCTATAGATTCTGTCCAAGTCGGATTATTATACTGGTCATCAACAACTTTAATTGAATTTTTATTTTTTAAATTATTTACAACCCAGTTTAGAAAACTCGCATTATTATATTTCAAGCTATCATATAATACGTTTGCTCTAAGTACTAAATTATTTTCTTTTTCTAAGACTATTTTTTCAGCGTCATATTTCGTCTTACCATAAACTGAAATTGGATTTATTTGATCTTCTTCTTTATACGGTCCATTTAAACCATCAAATACATAATCAGTGGATAAATGAATAATTTTCCCTGGAAAAACATCAACTAAATTTTGAACCCCATTAGTATTAATCTCTTTTGCAATTTTCGGATTTGATTCACAAAAATCCACATTAGTTATCGCTGCTAGATTTATAATAATGTCTGGAGAAAGTGATAAAATTATGTCTTTAAGCATAATATTATCGATAATATTTAGCCGAAGACCTTTTTCACCTAAAGGAATTTTCACTCCTGTTCTGTAGACTTTATCTTTAGTGCTACGAAATTTACTTAAAGAATATCCAAGCTGGCCATATGCTCCGGTTATAAGAATTTTCATTTTATGTTCGTATTTAATGATCTAACTACTTGATCTAATTTCCTCATATAGATGGATTTATCATTCCCAGGATGATGTATGAGATAATTTATGTAAAAGGTTCTATCTGTAATATTATCATAGAATAAATATGAACAAAAAGGGCCTCCTTTTGGATCTAACTTATCAATAGTCTCCCAAACACCTTTACTTCTCCATGCTGTGGAACCATTAAATGAAGTTTCATCTAAGTTGAATTTATAATCATTAAATTGGATATTACCGTAAAATTTTTTTGGCCAATCCCATATATATCTCCCTACCTCTAACTTATCCATAGTTGATACGTAATCGCCATTTATCCAATTTACTCCTATCCATTGAAATGGCATTTCTTTTCCTAACCATACAAAATTAGAGTCTTTTATGTTTTTTATACTTATCCAACCCCATGGAATATTCATTTCCCAACCGTGATCATTAAAAATTGAATCTTCAAGGCTTATGTTTCTATCTCTTTCACCAAGATAGTTGTTTTGTCTAGAAATAAATTGATCATTGTATTCTTTTCTAAAAGCATTTTTTTTTGACTGTATTGTTCCATTTAATATTGTTTCTGAAATAGCATTTATTACCATGAATAGTTGATTCTTAGCATAGACATTTCTCATAAGAATCACTGGGTCTTCAGTTAGTGTTTTTTTAAGGTTTTCATTAGGTAAAATACGCTCTACTAATTTTAATCCAGGATTCCCTCTATCTCTATTTACTGCTGCGACAATAACTTTAGATTGCTTTTTTAATTGGTTATAAGTCTCTGGAGTAGAAAATTTTAATTGATAATAAGGTTCAGGTTCAGGAGTAAAAAGTGTGTCTGAAAATATTTGACTTAAATAAGACTTTATTATTTTTTCGTCAATATTAGAGCAAATAACACGTATCTCATTATCTGCACCAAGAGCTTCTCTTTTTGTATCACAATTGATAGAGAAAAAAATTATACCGATAAAAAAAAATGTTATGGTTTTATTCATTATATATAAATTGAAAATTTCAAAATTTTGAGACGAATTTAAAATGAATTTTAGCATTATTTGAACTCAAATTATTCATAGCATATTCAATATGGATTAAAGAATTTTTATTTGATTGATAAAAGCCAAACCCATAACCAGCTTGATATTTATCAAAAAAATCAACTGTTTTAGATGCAAAATCAACAAATAACCTTATCTGAGAGGTGGAGTTTATACTAATACCTGGTTCTAATGTCAAAATCTGAAAAGAAGAACTTGAAAATTGATTTTCTTTAAATCCTCTAAGGGTAGATGCACCTCCATAATTATGATAAAGGCTTTTAGGTATATTACCATTTGAATCAAATAAACCTTTGAATAAGTATTTCACATTTAATAAAATTTTATTTTTCAATATACGATGCATGCTCAAGTTATTTATAATTTGAACAAAAGTAGATTGATTTTGAAGGCCTATATCAATTTCATTTTTAAAAAACGAACCCTTAGTTGGTAAAAACCTATTATTTCTCGAATCTTTAGCTGAAGTAAATAAAAAACCTCTAAATGAGTTTTTAACGTAATTATTATTTTTACCTACTGAAGTAGGCTTTGTCTCTCCTTTAATATAACCTAATTCCATATTATCAAATAAATTAGAGAAAGTTTTTAAAATATATCTATTTTCTACTTTGGTATATAGCTTATTTATAGATTCAAAATTATATTTCCAATTTACACCAATTTTATTTCCCAAAGGATGTGGAAATAAAACATCAAACTTAAATAAGTGAGAAAGAGAGTCCGTTTTCCTCCAGTAAACATCCAAAAATTCAGCCTGGTTAAGATAATTTTCAATATGAACAGTAAATTCACCCGTAAGGTCCCATTTATTAGAATTTTCACTCAGACCAATAATTGCGGAAGCATAATTTTCAAAAATAGAATTCAAATAAATTTCCAAACCAACTTTAGATGAGTCTATCAATTTCAAATCATGGTAAGGAGGTTCGGTGAAAAAATAATATCTCGATATTACATTCATTCCAATATCATTAAAATCATCATTAATTTGAAGATTTAGATATGGGGAAATAATTTGATCAATAATAGATTTATTTTTTATTGATTTAATCTTTACTATCAAGGAATCAATAGATTTTGATTTATTTTTAATATTGTAGTAAGAAGCATTGGGATTATAAGTAAAACTCTCTAATTCATAATATGATTCATAATTATTTAAATCATTATAAAGAATTCTTAAGGAATCTTTTATTAACTGTTTTTCTAAGGATTTAATTATTATTTTTCCTTCTTGACATAAAATAAACCCAATCAATAATAAAAATCTAAAAATAAGCACGTAACTCACCTTGAAAATTTAAAGAACGACTATATCGACTATCATCTATACCATAAATTGTTATAATTGATGAAATAGAATTTGTGAAAAAATACTGGAATCTTGATTGCAATATTAAACTTTTACCTAAGGCATATCCCTGTCCAAACTCTGGTGGGATATAAGTTCTATTACTTTTTTCATCTGTATTTATGAATTTAAACTGCAAATTAATGCTACCCATTTTATCAAAGAGATATTTAGCTTTCAGCGATAATCCATGTGATAATACTTTGATTTTTTCAGTTTTAATATTTCCATCATCAAAACCTCCAAAGAGACTCAAATCAAAATCTAAACTTCTATTCACCCTAAATTGCAATTCAAAATCTTCCCACCAGCTGTTCAATTTTCTTTCAAGTTGTGTGCTTATATTCGTCTCTATTAATTGATGAGAAAATAAAAATTCATTTTTAACCGAAAGCATTTTGTATATTTTTCTATTAAATGTAATTCCGTTTGATATCTTTTTATTCAATTCATTTCCTCTTGGGTCCTCACCAAAGAAACTATAGTTAACTTCATTCCAGATTAAAAAATTATTCTTTTTAGAATATATTAATTCAGACCTTAACTGAAATGTTGAAAAATAAATTTTCTTATTATCAATATTATATTTATATAACTGTTTAAGATTATTAAGATTTCCTGAAATATTTTGTCTTGAATTAATATGAAAAGAGAAATCAGATATTTTTTTTATATTTTGAAAATTTATTCTTAGATCTTGCATTCCTTGAAATAGAGTGCTTTGTTTTTTCTCACCGGTGTAAATATTATATGAGATAAAAGATCCATTTTGATCTGGTATAAAAATATTGAAATTTTTATCGTAGCGAAAATTTCCAAACCCTACCCCTACTGAATCATATATTATTGCTCGTGCTTCGGTAAAAGTTTCTTCTTTACGCCCCTGTATTTTAAAGTTAATTAATTGATCAGGTTTTTTGTATACTATATTTATATCAGATAATGAATAGTTATAATCAATACCACCAGCTACATCTTTTATTCTTTTTTTATACAGAAGATGATTACTCCATCCATTATCAGGTTTATATTTATAATCAATCATTCCAATTAAATCATTCGAACTATTCTCAAAAGTATTATTGTAATATTTTTCATCCACTCTTTTTTCAATTCCAGATTCAAATTCCCATTTATTTGATAATATTTTAAATCCGCCTTCAACTCTAAAATACTTTTCGTTTAGAGCTTCTAACTCTTTTATAAATGAAATATATGGAGTCAAATATTTACTTTTTATTTGTAAATAACTATTAAACCTGTAAAAATGAACTTTATTAGAATTGATTTTAAAATAGTCTATATATGAACCTTCAATTTTTTTTTGGTTAAAATATGAACTTATTTTAAATCTAGATAAATAAGAAGACTTACTTTCAAGGCTAGATAGGTCTAGTGTTATTTTTCCAATTGAAGAATTTTCAAGAGATGATATAAAATTTTGTTCTTTCACACCTTGATTAATTAAGGAATCTAAATTCCATAATTTAGATTTGTTTACATCATTTTCTCTTCCAAGAGAATAGTAATTATCATCTCTTATTTGTTGATTAAATTTAAATTTTAAAATATTATCCAGAACTTCAATTGAATCAATTCTCATTTCAAGATTATAAGCTTGGCCTGTTTTTTTCAAACCACTTTTTAGGAGATTAAGGTTTTTTGTCGATGACTTTAGTTGTGTATTTATATGAAAATATTTATTTATGGAGTATTTCCCATTTAGATAACCAAACTGAATATTTCTAGGTGCATAAGAAACATCAAAAGGGCTATAATAGTCCGTGTTTGTATTTCTATCCATCTCTGTAATGTATTCATAAAAAACTTTTCCCTTATTTGATATTCTTTTTTTATAGTTACCCTTTGGATTATAATTAAAAACAATGGAATACCTCGGTAATAAATTATCATTTTTCATATAATCAAAGACATATATTGAGTCTTGCAGAAAGTAATCTCCATTTTCATCTTTTATAACCGTGCTTCTTTTAATGACTCCAGAATCATCTTCAGATAAGGATTCATTTAATTGATCCTCTAAAATTATTTTTTTATAGATATCAGACTCTTTATAAACACCAAAACCTATTAAACTTTTATTTCTTATACCTTTTTTCTGGAAACTACCTCCAATAAAACTTTTTTCATAACTGAAGTCTGAATATTGATATTCAAATAATATTCTCATATCATTGTGAATCAAATTTTTAGGTGTAAAAAAGACTCTCCCTGATGAATAATTTATGGTATAATCAAACATCTCCCCTCTTACCAATTTCTTACCATCTAACCATATTTTTTCTGTTCCAGAAAGAATAATTATTTCTTTATTACCTGTTTTACTTTTTAATTGATATGGACCTTGATCTCCATCTCTACCATAAATTTCTTTAGAATGGAAAGTACCTTTAGATCCACCATAAACTGAAGAAGCAGAGATTTTATTAGATGAAAATGAATTTTGAAGACCTGTTAATTTTTTTTCAATATCTATCAAAGGAATCGAATCTTTATAAACTATATCTCCTGCATCCAAAGTAAATATTGGATGGCGTATTGCTATGAATACTTTATCAATTTCTTCCAGCTCTTTTGTCACTCCTTCAGGTTGAATAGGTATATCTTGGTCTGAAAGAACTCCACTAAGTATTATATCATTCCCTAATTTTCCATTAATTTGCATTTGAAGTCCCCCTGTTAAGTCAGATGAACCAAAGGGAGAAAAATTAATTTTCCGAAAAACAGACCCCGATGAAAAGAGATCTTGATCTTCTTTTATTTTATTTTTTTTCAACAATGATTTTTCTACAACTAAACTATCAGAATTATTTATTTTAGGTAGATCTTTCCACTTAGGACCAATTTTAATTGGTAAACCATTATTTAAATATTGATACTTTATAATTACTTCATCATTTTTTTTTACACTAGGAAGGGATATAATTGAATTTTTAATATTAATTACAGTTACTTCTTCTAATTTCCCATTTAAAGTAGTTGTCAGTGATGATTCTATCAAAAAATTTTTTGAAAGTGAAATTGTAGATAAAGTGTCATTTAACTTGAAAGTATCTACCTTACTTGATATAGTTTGTCCTGATAATTTAAAAAAAACTATACAGCAAAAACTAATATTTAGACATTTATTGTTGAACATCCATCGTCAGAATATGATCTTTTGTAAGAAAGGATAAAAATCCATTATTGGAGATTACATCAATAATATGATTTGCTGGAACTATCAACTCATTAGTCAATTTATCTTCCACAAAACGACCATTTCCATTATTATCGAAATAAAGCCATTCAAAGTTAATTGAAACTAAAAATTTTGCATCTTTTAATAAATTTGGGTAGGTGATTTTCTTTTTACCGTTTTGAGAAAACAAAGTAAGCTCACCACTACAATGTAGCAACCCTATTTCACCATCTTGATTAATTTCTATGTCTTCTACACAAATTTTTGAATTAAACTCTTTATAAAAATTGATAAAAGCTTTCTCATCTAATTTTCCGTTTATAAAAATGTAGATGGAATTAAAAGTTTTTGAATATAATAAGATATCACCCCAAGGAAAAGAGGATGCTTTAACCGGGTAAATATCTTTACTTAAGCTTATCGTTTGTATTTTATTTAGGTTATGATCAAGGTGAAGAATTTTATTATCTAATTTATCTAAAACTTTTATTCCATCAGGCATAACATCAAGCCATACAAAATCACCATATTGAAATGAATTATCACCTATAGCACTTGAAAAAGTGGTTTCTCCTGATAAATCAATTTTAATTATAACTTGTTTATAAAAATCAAGCATTAGATAGCTATCATAGTATGAACTACTTAAAATATTCGGTTGTATCTCGTTCTGTTTTAAGTTTTCAGAAAAATCTAAATGTTCAATAATATTAAGTTTATTTTGAGATAAAACCAAACTAGTCATAAAAATTATTTTTAATATTTTTCTGAATTTATTTAGCAGTTTCATTTTGCATTGGTTTGAATAAAAAATATGAGCCTATGAAGACCATTGTTAGAGATAACACTTGTGCTCCAGAAAAGATATCGAATAAATACTTTTCGTTAGTTCTTAAGAATTCTATTAGAAAACGTTCAGTTCCAGCACAAATTAAATAAGTGAAAAATAAAGAGCCATGAACCGTAATATTTTTTCTTTTGTTCCACAAATAGAAAAATAATAATAAACAAATCAAAAATTCATATATTTGTGTGGGATGGACAGAAAGTAAACCCGGTTCAAAACCAGAAATATCAATCCATGGGTATCTATATTGAAAAGACTCATATGTTGTAGGAGGAAGTCCATCAGGGAAAGCAATCGCCCAAGGTAGTTTTGAAGGGATTCCATAATCATCTCCAACTAGAAAACATCCAATTCTTCCTATTGCGTAACCAAGAATTATAAGAGGAGCTAAAATATCAGCGAGAACAAACCAAGGTAAGTTATTTTTTCTAATAACGACTGATACAGCAGTAACAGCACCAATTAGTCCACCTATAAACACTAATCCTGCACCGCTAAAAATCATTCCAAATGGATCGTTTGATGCGAGGACATCATCTAAGTTTTCAAGGATATAGTAAACCTTAGCACCTAAGATACCACCTAAGGCAGACCAAAATATAATATCTGATGCTAACTTTTCTTCATATCCAAATCTTTTAAAATCATGATTTAGAAGAAAATAACAAGTATAAAATGCAACAACTAGCATCAAACCAAATGAATATATAGCAAGTTGAAATTTAAAACCAAAAATATTTATTATTCCAAAATCAAATATTACAGGGTACATTATTAAAACCTTCCTTATTTTTCAGTTTTGTTGAATTGAATAAAATTACGTTATTTATAAAAAAAAAAGAATCATTCTGTAGTTATTTTAGTTAAAACAATTAAATCATAAATTGAGTGTGACCACGCTGTAATTCCAAAACCTCTCAGGATAAATAACATGCCTAAAAAAATACCCGCTAGAAAACGAACCATGAAAATTCTAAATGAGAAGTAATCACCATAGTCACCAATAAAGTGAAAAACTGAAAAAATACCAGCTGACATAAACATTCCTAAGATATAATTAGTCTTTTTATTCCATTTAAATATTAATGAAAATAGTGAAGCAATTACTGAAATTAAAATAACTCTAAATAGAAATTCCTCATAAATACCCGCGCCTATAGCTAAAGTTATTTGTTGGATTAGATATTGCCCATTAGGATTCATTAGAAAAAGATAAATATTTGACATAAATAAGAATAAAACTCCGGACCAAAATAAACTTTCAAACATCATAAAGAAAAAATAATTTCCAATAATTTCTGTATTTGACCAAAAATTTCGTTGTGCATATAAAGTAATAATTATAATTAGCAAAAATAATAATCCCAGCCAATATAATCCTACTAAACCAAAAATTGATAATATTTGGCGCATTAACGCATCTGCACCATTGCGAAGCACTAAGATATCATCATTTGTTGTAAAAAAAATACCTATTTCATAAATTAGAAAAAAAGGTAATGTGAATAATAAGCTATATATTGGTGATTTAGTGTAGTTCCAGTATTTTGTTACAAAACTCAATCGTTATCCATCTGAAGAACAGCTAAAAGTGCTTCTTGGGGAACTTCAACTCTACCAATCATTTTCATACGCTTTTTACCTTTTTTTTGTTTCTCCCATAGTTTTCGTTTCCGCGATATATCTCCACCATAACATTTAGCTGTAACATTTTTTTTCAAAGCTTTTACTGTCGATCGTGCAATTATTCTATTATTAAGAGAAGCTTGTATCGCTACCTCAAACATTTGCCTTGGAATTAATTCCTTTAACTTAGAACAAAGAGCTACTCCTCTATGATAAGCATCATCAGAATGACAAATAACAGATAAAGCATCTACCGACTCTCCATGGATTAATATATCCAATTTTTGAAGACTTGCTTTTTTAAATTCTTTTAACTCATAGTCAAATGAAGCATAACCACTTGATATAGATTTTAACTTATCATAAAAATCGAAAATAATTTCACCCAGAGGTAGATCATAAAGTAACTGCGCTTTATCTTTTGATAAATATTGAGTTGTTTTATATGTACCTCTTTTTTTCTGGCAAAGAGTCATAATACTTCCAATATACTTTTTGGGTGTAATTATTTCAGCTCTTACAATTGGCTCCATTATATTATCGATATCTCCTGAACCTGGCATTTTTGCGGGTGTATCAACAGTTAATAAAACTTCTTCTCTTGTTTTAACCTGATAAATTACGTTTGGTGTAGTTGTAACTAGGTCTAAATTGAATTCACGTTCTAATCTTTCTTGAATTATCTCCATATGAAGAAGACCTAAAAAGCCACATCTAAAACCAAAGCCCAAGGCCTCACTTGTTTCAGGCGTAAAGTCCAATGAAGCATCATTTAATTTAAGTTTTTCTAATGCTTGACGAAGTTGATCATAATCATCTGCGTCAGCAGGATATAAACCTGAAAATACCATAGGTTTTATTTTTTTATATCCAGGTAAACGTTTGGTAGCGGCATCCTCTTTAGTGGTTATAGTATCCCCGGGTTCAATGTGGCTCATATCTCTGATGCTTGCAACAATATAGCCGACTTCACCGGATTTTAATTCTTCTGTTTTCACCTTTTCTAAGACGAAATGACCAGTTTCGGTAATATCATATTCTCGACCATGAGAAAAAAACTGTATGGTCATTCCAGGTTTTAAAACTCCATCAAAAACTCTTACATATGGGATTGCACCTTTGTAGTTATCATACATTGAATCAAATATCAAGGCTCTAGTATTATTTTTAGAATTATCACTTGGTGGTTCAATACGGTTAATAATAGAGGTGAAGATCTTGTCTATTCCTAAACCACTTTTGGCACTTGCACCAATAATATCCTCTTGATCACAACCAAGGAGTTCTACTATTTGATCTTTTACTTCTTCAACCATTGCAGATGGTAAATCAACTTTATTTATAATAGGAATTATTGTTAGGTCATTTTCTATGGCTAGATATGTATTTGAAACAGTTTGTGCTTCAACTCCCTGTGCCGCATCAACTAACAAGAGAGCACCTTCACAAGCAGCTAAAGATCTTGATACTTCGTAGCTAAAATCAACGTGTCCAGGAGTATCGATTAAATTAAGTATGTATTTCTCTCCGTTTACATGCTCGTACTCCATTCTTATTGGATGACTTTTAATTGTAATCCCTCTCTCTCTTTCTAAATCCATACTGTCTAATACTTGATTTTTCATTTCTTTTTTTGAGAGAGTTTTTGTTTCCTCTAATAACCTATCGGCTAAAGTTGACTTTCCGTGATCTATGTGAGCTATTATACAAAAATTTCTGATTTTATCTGTTTTCATTGTTTTTCTTACAAGTTATAAATATAAATTAAACTTAGAATAATTGAAGGATAGTTTAATATGTTCTGTATTTCTGTTGAGATTTTAGGAGCCTTGTATTTGCTGTTTTTTTCTCACCATCTTGAATAAGTGCGACTATCCTTAAAGCTTCTAGTATAGGAATTTTAATATTATCTGAATTAGTATAAAAAGCATCTAGGTGCATTACTATTATTTCTAAATTATAGCCAACCTCGCTAGCAATATATTCATCAATAATGCCATAAAATCTTTCAATAAAATATGGTTCTCTCCAATTATCATCATGCATGTATTGTTTTTTCACTTCTGATTTATGATGAGATTTTATTTTAGCAAACGCACCAAACGAACCATTAACAAAAGCAATTTTTTCAATTTTATTATAACTGGACCAAAAATCTGCTGGTGTAGTTTCTCCAGCAGAAAGATTTGTAAGAAAAAATAAAACTAATATCTTTAGTATCATATTTTAGCCCTCAAAATGGTTTACAATTGGGACTCTGCGACCCAATCCAAATGCTTTATTAGAGACTCTAAAACCTATAGGTGATTGCCTTCGTTTGTATTCCATCATTTTAATTCTATTATAAATAAACTTAGACAGTGTTTTATCTGCATCAGTTTTTATTACATCTGTTATCGAACTTTGATTTTCTACAAAAGCATCTACCATTGGACTTACAATATTATAATCAAATGGGTCAACTTGACCAGGTGCAAGTTCTGCTGAAGGAGGTTTTGAAATTATATTTTGGGGTATTCGATTTGGAGATACTTTGTTTATCCAATTGGCTAATCTATAGACGCTCAATTTATTTACATCAGATATAACCGATAGCCCTCCACACATATCTCCGTATAGAGTACAATATCCAAGTGCCATTTCAGTTTTATTTCCAGTAGATAATAATAACCAATTGAATTTATTTGATAAAGCCATTAAGATATTTCCTCTAACTCTAGCTTGGATATTTTCTTCGGCTATACCACTTTTTGTATTATTAAAGTAGGGGTCTAAAGTATCCTCCATAACATTAACTACTTCATTAATTTTAATAACTTTATGATCGATGTTTAGGTTCCGTGCAAGGAGCTCAGCATCATCAATACTATGATCGGATGAATATTTTGATGGTAGTGAAATTGTATGAACTTTCGAGGATCCCAAGGCATCCGCTGCAATACAGGACACTAATGCACTATCAATGCCACCAGACAAGCCCAAAAGAGCATCATCATGACCAGTTTTTAGAAAATAATCTTTTACTCCTAAACATAGGGCTTCATATAATTGCTCTTCATCAGAATATTTTTTTAATGAAATTTTCTTAATATTTTTTGAATAGTCTACAATAATTGTTTCCTCAATAAATGGTCTCGCAGCTGCAATTATTTGACCATTTCTATTAAAAGCTAAAGAGGATCCATCGAATATTAATTCATCTTGGCCTCCGACTGTATTACAATAAATAAACGGTTTGTTAAACTTTTTCACCTTTTGTTCGATAGCTTTGATTCTTTCATTTATTCTTCCTACAGAAAAAGGTGAAGAAGATATATTTATGAAGAATTCAGCGCCATGCTTCCATTGCTCTTCTGTTACTTTGTAATCGTAATTATCATCCCAAAGATCTTCACAAATTTGTAAACCAATCTTGCGGACTGAATTTTCAACCGGTATTTCTACTACTTTAGTATTTTTACCACTCTTGAAGTATCTGGTTTCGTCAAAAACATCATATTTAGGCAATAATACTTTATCATATGAAGCCTGAATTTTACCATCAAAACAAACTGCTGCAGAATTATACAGAAAATTATTTGAGTCTTTTCTTACATAACCTACGATTATTGGAACAGAAGACTCCGTTGCAATTTGATTTAGACATAAAATATTCAGATCAATGATCTCACTCTCAAATAGAAGATCTAATGGTGGATAACCAATGATTGAAAGTTCTGGAAAAACAACAATATCAACTTTTAACCCAATTGAGGTCTTGTAGTGCTTTAATATATTCTCAGTATTTCTATTACAACCTCCAACCGTTGAGTTAATTTGGCATACTGCTATTTTCATTTATTTTTTTCTTTGTTCTAATTGAGTTTTGACTAAAATAGTAAAATATTATGGCTCTAATCTTGTCATCGTTCTAGGGAATGGAATAGTTTCACGTATGTGTTTTGTGCCACAGATCCATGCTACTGTTCTCTCAAGACCCATTCCAAAACCTGAATGTGGAACTGAACCATATTTTCGTAAATCCAGATACCATTGAAATGGCTCTAGTGGTAAATCATGGTGCCTGATTCTTTTTGTGAGCACTTCAATATTATCTTCACGCTGCCCACCACCAATTATTTCTCCATACCCTTCGGGTGCAATCATATCAACACCTAAAGCTAAATCATTATTACCGGAATCTCTTTTCATATAAAATGCTTTAATTTCTGCAGGCCATCGATGTATCATAATTGGCTTATCAAATTGATTACTTAAAATTGTTTCATCTGGAGCACCAAAATCATTTCCATATTCAAAAGTTGATCCTCTTTCCTTGAGAAGCTTAAATGCTTCATCATATGTAATTCTAGGAAAAGGAGGTTTCATATTTTCTAATTTGCTAATGTCTCTTTCTAAAGTGTTCAATTCATTTTTACATTTTGCTAGAACTTTATCTAAAATGTAACTAACTAAATTTTCTGCCCAAGTCATATTTTCATCAATATCTACATATGCCATTTCAGGCTCGACCATCCAAAACTCTGTTAAATGCCTTCTAGTTTTTGATTTCTCTGCACGAAACGTTGGTCCAAAGCAATACGTTTTACCAAAAGCCGTCGCACCTGCTTCTTGGTATAATTGTCCGCTCTGTGTTAAATAAGCAGAGCGTTCAAAATAATCTACTTCAAATAAAGTTGTTGTTCCTTCTACTGCATTCCCAGTAAAAATAGGGGAATCAATTAAAGTAAAACCATTTATATCAAAAAAATCTCTTATAGCTTTAACCACCTGATGCCTTACTCTCATTATTGCATTTTGACGTTTAGATCTCAACCAAAGGTGCCTGTTTGACATTAGAAAGTCTGCACCGTGTTCTTTTGGTGAAATAGGATATTCTTCAGTTACATGATTTACTATGGTAATATCCTTAATTCCGAGTTCATACCCTCCAACTGAACGAGGCTCTTTTTTTACGGTCCCAATTATAATGACAGAATCTTCTTGATTCAATTTTTGTTTTAAAGCAAAAGCTTCATTACTGGCCTCACCTTTTACGACTACACCTTGCACAAGACCAGTTCCATCTCTAAATATTATGAACCAAATTTTTCCAATGCTCCTGGTATTATAAACCCAGCCTCTTAATTCTATCTCTTTCCCATCATAATCAGAAAGATTTTCTATTGTAACTTTATCCATTATCTTGTAATCCCTTTACCATGTTGTCATAATATCATTTATAATATCTTCTGCTATTTTTTGCATAGCTACTTTAGTAGCAAAACTTCTTGGCTCCCCAAATTCATCATCATCGTCAGTATCTATTTTTCCATCAGAATCATTATCTATACCATCTGAACCTATATCTCCACTCATACCATATGCTCCAAATCCTGAATAATTTGATTTAAGTATATTTTTATCATATTTGATATCATACCATTCAATTTGGATATCAATTTTATATCTATACTCTGAAATGGATTCATTTTTACTATATGTGTAAGGACCATTCGAAATATTTTTAATTGTACCTTTCAAAATAGAGCTTGAATTAGCTTTATCTTCAATTTTTAATAAACCAGTTTGATTAAATTGTTCGATGATTCTATCCGTAATATTTTCAGCTAAATCAAATTCTGAAGTTTGATTTTCAAATAAAGGTATATAAACTGATTTAATATGAGTTGGTATTGAACCAGCTAATGAATAATAAGAACATGAAGAAAAATAAATGAACGAAGTCAGTAAAATAAAGAACTTCATTTTACTTATTTCTATTAATTTTGGGCTCAAGACCATATTCTTCAATTTTCCTGTACAAAGTACGCTCACTTAAACCTAACGACCTTGCTGTCTTTCTTCTATTATTATTAAAAAAACTAAGGGTTCGTGTTATCAATTCTTTTTCTAAATCTTTTATAGATATATCTCCAATAGCATCATCACGAATAAACCTGAAGCCTTCTTCAACTATCTCCATAGATTTTTGAGGAAATTGTAAATTTTTCTCTAATGGATTCATGCTACTAATATTATTTTCTGAATGCGTTGTAGAAATTGTTCCGGACATTAATAATTTTTGAATTATTTCTGTATCTTGTTTAAGTAAGAATAATTGTCGTAACATTAAATCAACTTCGGCTTTATTTGAATCATTACCGATTATTACGGGGAGATCTTCTTTACTTGTGATATTAGAAGCGATCCCATCCATAGAATTATGTACCATTTCTGATGTTATTCGCTCACCTCTCTCAAGAACTAAAATCTTTTCAACAAAATGTTTTAGTTCTCTAATATTCCCAGGCCAATCATATTGTTTCATTGTTCTAATCGCATCTGGCATAAAACCTCTAAAACGCAAATCGTTGGATCGTGTAAATTCTAATGAAAACCGCTCAATAAAGGGTCCAATATCCTCTAACCTATTACGTAATGCAGGTAGCTTAATATTGACAGTATTAAGTCTATAATATAAATCCTCTCTGAATTCTTTTTTTTGGACCAGAGACTTTAAATCTTTATTAGTCGCCGCAATGATACGTACATCAGTTTTTCGAGTTTTTGCTTCACCAACTCTTATAAATTCTCCATTTTCTAGAACTCTAAGTAATTTGACTTGAGTTTCCAGTGGAGTTTCTCCAATTTCATCTAGAAATATTGTGCCTAGGTTAGCTTCTTCGAAATATCCTTTTCTATCCTCGTTTGCCCCAGTGAAGGAGCCTTTTTTGTGCCCAAATAACTCTGATTCAATAATTCCTTCAGGTATTGCACCACAATTCACAATTACAAAAGACGTATTAGACCTTTTACTATTTTTATGAATAGCTTTTGCTATTACTTCTTTTCCGGTACCAGATTCACCTGTTACCAACACAGAAATATCGACACCTGAGACTTGATTAACCATTTCAAGAACTTGCTTAATTTTTTTTGATGTTCCAATTACACCTGAATTCTTTTGAAGTCTATCTAAATTCATTATCTAATTAGATCCTTAAAAATATTACAGTTTTTCAATGTTTTTAATTTTGATTTAAAGTAAAGTTTTGTGAATCTCATTTGTTTTTACTGAGAGCCTAATTCAGTTTCAAATTTTTTAATCTCATCTCTTAAATTTGCAGCTTTTTCAAAATTCATCTCGTCGGCAGCTTTCAACATATTTTTTCTTAATTCTATAAGAATGCTCTTTTTTTCTTCTAATGGTATGTCTTTCAAATCATAATTAACTTTTACATTATCCTCTAAAAAATCTGATGAATCTGCAACTGATGTTGAGTTTAGTATTTCATCTACAGACTTTACAACAGTTTTTGGAGTGATATTATTTTTTAAATTAAATTGTCTTTGAATTTCCCTTCTATCTGTCGTCACTTTAACTAAATTAGTAATTGCGTCAGTTTTTTTATCCGCATAAAGTATTACTAAGCCATCGACATTCCTTGCTGCTCTTCCTGCTGTCTGCAACAAGGAACTTTTAGATCTTAAAAACCCTTCTTTATCTGCATCAAGAATTGCAACTAGACTAACTTCAGGTAAATCTAAACCTTCTCTTAGCAGATTAATGCCGACTAATACATCGAACTCTCCAATCCTAAGTTCTCTTAATATTTGAACTCGTTCGACAGTTCCTATATCAGAATGGAGGTATTTAACTTTTATATTTAATCCAGATAAATACTCCGTAAGGTCCTCAGACATTTTTTTTGTTAGAGTAGTTATTAAAATACGTTCTTTCTTACTAACTCTAAACCTTATTTCACCCACTAAATCATCAATTTGACCCTTTGATTCTCTTATATCGACTTCAGGGTCCAACAAACCAGTTGGTCTAATAATTTGTTCGACTATTACTCCATGAGAAAGTTCCAGCTCTCTTTGAGATGGTGTCGCAGAAGTAAAAATCACTTGGTTTTGGCATTCATGAAACTCATCATATTTTAAGGGCCGATTATCTAGAGCACTTGGTAATCTAAATCCATGTTCAACTAATGTAGTTTTTCTAGCTCGATCTCCATTATACATCCCTTGTATTTGAGGGAGAGTAACATGTGATTCATCCAAAATAGTCAGAAAATCGTTTGGGAAAAAATCTATTAAAGTATGAGGCTTTTCGCCTGGGTTTCTTCCAGAAAATAAACGTGAATAGTTTTCTATTCCAGAGCAATAACCAAGTTCAATCATCATTTCAATATCAAAAAATGTTCTTTGCTCGAGGCGCTGAGCCTCTAGAAGCTTATTGTGTTGCCTTAGAAAATCTAATCTTTGATAAAGTTCGACCTTAATTTTCTCAATAACTTTTAAAGTAGTCTCTTTATCTGTCACAAAATGCTTAGCTGGGAAGATAACGATAGTTTGTAATTTTTCTTTTTCCTCTCCACTAATTGGATCAAATCGGGTAATAGTCTCAACCTCGGTCCCAAAAAGATCGATTCTTATACAAAAGTCTTCATAAGCCGGGTAAATTTCAATAATGTCTCCTCTTACTCTAATATTTCCTCTTTCTAGAACTTTATCATTCCTTGAATAATGAATATTTACTAGACCTAAAATAAAAGATCTTCTATTAAAGTTTTGTCCACAAGAAATAGAGACTGTTCCTTTTTTATATTCTTCAGGAGAGCCAATACCATATATACATGAGACAGAGCTAATAACAATGACATCTTTTCTAGCCATTAAAGAACTAGTTGCCTTCAATCTTAATTTATCAATTTCTTCATTAACAGATGAATCTTTTTCTATAAAGGTATCGGTCACAGGAAGGTAGGCTTCGGGTTGATAGTAATCGTAATATGAAATAAAAAATTCAACTGCATTATCAGGAAATAACTGCTTGAACTCACCATATAGCTGTGCAGCTAACGTTTTATTATGTGACATAATTAAAGTAGGTTTTTGTACTTTTTCAATCACGTTCGCCATTGTAAAGGTTTTTCCTGAACCTGTGACGCCCATCAGCGTTTGATATTTTTCTTTTCTATTAATGCCATTAACTAGTTCTTTTATAGCTAATGGCTGATCGCCTTGAGGTGTGAAGCTTGAGCTTATTTTCAAATCTGCCATATTGTCCAAAATTACAAAAGTTTAACTACTTTTTTCAATGGTAGACTATCTCCAAGTACGATTATTTTAGGATCTCTTTCGATAGCTTAATTATCTCCAAACAAATCTTTATTGGTATCCCAGTCTTTTTATTGATCGTTTTTTCATTTTTCGAGACTAAATCTTTTGGTCCATTAAATTCATTCATTAGAATCTTTATTCTTTTTGTACCTAGCCCTGGAATATTTGAAAAAACAGAACTTAAAACAGTCTTTTTTCTTTTACTTCTTTGGAAAGAGATTGCAAACCTGTGAGCTTCATCCCTTATTCTTCTTAATAATATCAATCCTGGACTTTGTTTATGAATTGATTGTGGATCTGAGTTACCTGGGATAAAGACTTCTTCTAAACGCTTAGCAAGACCTATAATTGGAATATAATCAAATCTTAATTCTTTTAGAGCTGATAAAGCCATACTAAGCTGACCTTTTCCACCATCAATTAAAATTAAATCAGGTAATTTTACTTTTTCTTTTTTTAACCTTTTATATCTACGATAAACAACTTCTTTAATAGATGCAAAATCATCAATATTTTGTACGCTCTTTATATTATATTTTCTATATTCTTTCTTCTTAGGAATTCCATCGACAAAACAGACCATTGAAGCAACTGTATTGGTTCCACCTAAGTGGGAAATATCAAATGCCTCTATTCTTCTTGGTGGAACAGTTAAGTTTAGGTCCTCTTTTAACTGATCCAAAATTTTAGGTACTTGATCTTTTCTTTTTTCTTTATTTAACTTCCATTCTCCAAGTAAAAGTTTAGCATTTTGAAGAGTTATTCGAATTTCTTTGGCTTTTTCACCTTTTTGCGGATAAATAAAACGTACAGCCCCTTTTCGTTTTTGCCTCAACCATTCCAAAAGACCTTTTTCATTCTGAGGCTTAACTTGTAACGATAATTCCCTCGGAATGAAATCACTATCTAAATAAAATCTTGTAATAATTGTCCTTATATTTAAACCATCATCGGAATCTAATTTTTTGAAAGAAAGCTTATCTCTGCTGAAAATCCGTCCATTTCTAATTCTTAAAATGACGGCAACACCAAAGTCCTCTTCTTTTGATAATACTAAAACATCTCTTTCTATAAAATCTGTTGCTACTAAACTTTGTTTTTTTTTGAATTCAAAAATTGATTCTAATTGATCTCTATAAATTGTAGCCTCTTCATAATTTTGGCTATCAGAAGCTGCTTCCATTAGTTTTTTGATGTGATCTTCAGTCGGTTTTGTTTTCCCTTTCATAAAATCTTCAATCCTAGTGACCATGTCTGAATATTTTTCTTGTGTAACTAGGCCCTCGCAGGGACCTTCGCATTTTTTAATATGATAATCCAAGCATATGGATATTTTTTTTTCTTTAATCACCGTGCTATCTATAAAATAATTGCAACTTCTAATCGGGAAAGCCTTACGTAATGCTTTGAGAGTCCTTCTTAAATGCCTTACATCAGTAAATGGCCCAAAGTATTTTGATCCATCTTTAATAATACTGCGAGTTAAAAAGACTTGTGGGTATGGCTCATTTGTAATCCTTATGAAAGGATAACTCTTATCATCTCTCAGATCAATATTATACTTTGGATGGTGCATTTTGATCAAATTTGCTTCTGTCATTAATGCTTCAACTTCGTTTCTTACAATTATCCAATCTATGTTTTTAATATGTTTTAACATGGTTGCATTTTTAGGGGATAAAGAGTTTTTATTCTGAAAATAAGATTTTACTCGGTTTTTTAGATTTTTAGCCTTACCGATATAAATAATATTTTTTTGGTCATTATAAAAATGGTAAACCCCGGGGTCTTTGGGGAGTTGATTCAATTTATTTTTAATATTTTCTGGTATTATCATATAAGCCCTAACATTTTATATATTTCTAATTTCCCATAGTTTCAGTATCAACAAAGATACTAGCCCAAATATGATGCATAGATCCCCACATTTCATGTCTTTTTTTCGTGTAAACAAGCCCTTCCTTTTTTATTTTATCTAAGCAATTTAAAATATAAATTAGATGTCATAATATTCTAATATTAATACATTACTTAAATCATATTAAAAATTAAACTAAAAAATTAAAAAATGCGATCATTCAACTTTATAATAACAAATACTCTGTTAATCTTTTGTTCCATTTTACTAGCGCAAGGACCTGTAAATGAAAAGAAAAGAAAAATTTACAGAACACAAACTGGATCAATTATTGAAGCTCCAAAACCACTATTTAATAGGGTTATTAAAAAAGCTAAAGAAAAAACAAAAAAAGTTAAAAAGAAATCTAATGCTTTAGCTCGTACTAAAATTGTTGAAACTACCTACAGAAACGAACTTGATAGTCTGAAATCTACTGTTTCAGCACTTTTAAAACAGTCCGAGATTCTTCAGAGAAATTATGATCAAAAATTAACAGAAAAATTAACAGATACAATTTTTGTTTATACGACACTATATGATACAACTACTTCTTTAGATACCACATTTATTTACACTAATGCCACTACCACTGTCTATGACACTACTGTTGTTATTGATAGTATTTATATTAACAATTATGATACTACTACAATTGTACAAGCTAACTATGATACAGTATATGTTTTAGATACAACTGTTGTTGTTAATTACGATACAACAATAATGAGAGATACTATATGGGCTTTTGCGTATGATACTACTGTTCTTTATGATACAACATGGGTTTATGCGCATGACACTACCGTTATAAGGGATTCAATTTGGTTGTTCGCAGTTGATTCGGTGAAGTCGTTCGATACTCTAGTTGTTTCTAATAACGATACCGTAACTATTCACACATATTCTAGTAAGTTTCCAAATAATTTCACTCCAGATATGATCAGAGAAAACCAAAGTGCATTCCCTAAATATAAAACTTTAGGAGATGCACTTCGTGCTCGAGATACTGGAGATAAGTCAGCACAAGGATGGATTAATCAAGCCTTAAACTCTGCGGGAGGAGATTGGGTGAAAGCTGAAACAGAATATAAAAAATTGCAAGAAATGTATTCTACGGCAATGGTCCAAGCAATTACAAGAGAACCAAAAGATAATGACTTTATCGGTCCAGATCTTAAATATCGGTCTGTCGTGTTCGATACTTTAAAGATTTTAACCTTTGACACAACTTTAGTACAGGACACGATTAAAAATTTAGTTAAACAAACCTATGTAAAATATGATACTTCTGTTGTAAACAAACGTAGAGAAGTAATAGCTAACACAACACCTCCAGGCCATGAACTCATCATAAAATACCATCGAAATGGTAGAGTTAAAGAACGAGGACTCATGAAAGGTTCTAAAAAGAATGGAGAGTGGATTCAATATGATTTCAAAGGTTTACCCTTAAGGAAATCGCTATACGATATGGGTAGAATGACTGAAGACGAATTAATTGTAACAAATGATCAAGAAAACTCGAATCCAATGTCTGATGATTCAAAATCCGTTAAAAAAGATAAGAAAAAAGATAAATCTAAATCAAAAAAAGCCAACAGTATATTCAAATTACCTAGTTTTAGAAAAAATTAACGTTCAATTAGATTTTTTGAGCTAATTCTACAAGGACACCTGATGCTGAAGATGGATGTATAAATATAATTTTGTATCCCTCCGCTCCCTTGGTTATGTGATCCCCTATAACTTTTATATTCTTCTCTTTCAACTCAACCATTGCTTTATTTATGTCATCAACTTCTAAACATATATGGTGTATACCCGGACCTCTTTTTTTTAAAAATCTTGAAATTGGACTATTGGGATACGTTTCCATTAATAATTCAATTTTCCCATTTCCTGTGGGATAGATATCAGTTATTACACCTTGAGAGTCAACCTCTTCTCTTACTTTCAGATCTAGGCCAATAATATCTCTCCAAAAAGACGAGCTTTCCTCAAAATTATTAACTGCTATTCCAACATGTTCTATTCCTAGAATCTTCATACTTTCAAATTAATAAATTCTTTTTTAAGATTTAAGCCTAATCCATAGTTCGAACTGATTTTCAAACATCCTTTATGTATTTCTGCCCCTATAAAAGGATCATTTTTAATTAAAAGATTACCATCTAAATCTATTAAATCAACTTCACCTGCGAGTTGAGCTGCTGCTGATATTGCTACAGATGTCTCTATCATACACCCTAGCATTACTTTTAGTTTGTATCTCTTCGCCAACTGTATCATATTTATAGCTTCAAAAATTGAGCCACATTTCATCAGTTTAATATTTATTCCATCAAAAGCTGAATGTATTTTAGAGATATCGCTAGAAGTACAACTATTTTCATCTGCATATATATCTATATCAGTGTATTCTTTTAATTTTATTGTATCCTCAATCTTATTAGATGGAAATGGTTGTTCAATTAATTCTATATTATATTTATTGAGCCAATCACATATTTCCAAACCTTGATCGAGTTTCCAACCTTCATTAGCATCTACCCTTATTTTTTTATCTGTATATTTTCTGATTTCTTTTATTATATTTTTATCATTGTCAACGGTACCAAGTTTAACTTTTAATATTTTATATCCTTCAGCATCTTTAACTTTTTCTTCGATTTGACTTATTCTTCCAATTGCTATAGTATAACTAGTTTTATGTATTTTATTTTGCTTTAATTTTAAAAATTTAGAGACTGTTTTTTTCTCGACTTTCGCCATATAATCTAAAAGAGCCATACTAAAAGCAGCTTCCAAGGATTTTATTTCACTTAACTGAGGCTTTAAATATTTCCAAATTTTTTCATACGATGTATATGATTGAGGAATTTTAATTCCATTTTGAAGTATTTTCTCAATAAGGTGTATTGATTCATTATATCTTGGGGAGGGAGCAGCCTCTCCTATTCCTGTAATATTATTTCTTTTTAAATAAACATATATTCGATCATACCAATTATTGTTACTTCTTGATAGACCAAAATTATATTTTAAATAAACTCTATGTTTCTTAAAATAGACTTTCATTTATATTAAAAATGATTTTCAATCAAATTTAGGAGTTCTTTTTTCGATAAAAGCAGTGATCCCTTCATTAGTTTCTTTACTTTGAAAACTTTTCGCAAATAATTTAGCCTCTGTTTCCATTCCTTCCTCCTGTTGAGAATTAATCGATTTTTGAATACATAATAATGAAGATTCTAATGCTTTTGGACCATTTTTTAGAATTTTATCGGTATATAACAAGACTTCATTCAAGAGAGTTTCATTAGAGAAAATACCATTTACTAAACCTAAACTAAGTGCTTTTTTTGAATCAATCATTTCACCACTTAAAATCATTTCTAATGCAAATGATTTTCCAACTATTTTAGGTAGCCTTTGGGTACCTCCCCATCCAGGTATCAAACCTAACTTAACTTCAGGTTGAGAAAATTTTGCATTTTCACTAGCAAACCTTAAATGGCAAGCTAAGCTTATTTCACATCCGCCACCTAATGCAAAACCATTTACAGCTGCAATAACCAGTTTCGAAGAGTTTTCAATCGTATTTGTTAAATTTTGTCCAAGTTTTGAAAATTCATATGCCTTAGTTTTGTCAAGATTTTGCATAATCTTAATGTCTGCTCCTGCAATAAATGATTTTTCACCAGATCCAGTAATTATTATAGCTCTAATACTTTCATCTTTTATTGAAGTCTTCAATGCATCATTCAATTCATGGAGAGTTTCATAATTCATTGCATTCAAAGCTTTTTCTCTTTCGATAGTAAGAATGCAAATATTATTTTTAATAATAGAATTTATCATTTTCATAATATTTTTATTTCCAAAATGTTTTACTGAATAGAACCATAACTGTAAATATTTCTAACCTTCCTAAAAGCATACAAAAAGTCAAAACCCATTTTCCCGGTTTTGAAAGCATAGAATAATTATCAGAGGGGCCAAATTCATTAAGGCCAGGACCAATATTTCCCATAGAAGATGCTGCTGCACCAATAGCAGATTCTAAATCAAGACCCAATATTGTTAAAAGAATAGTTGATAAAATAAAAGCTGACATAAAAAATAAAAAGAAACCTAATGTATTTCTAACTACGTCTTCATTAATAAGTTGTTTTCCTATTTTAACAGGTATTAAAGCTCTAGAGTGTAGCATTCTACGAGTTTCTAAAGCAGCATATTTCACCAATAACATACATCTAATTACTTTCATACCCCCTGCTGTAGATCCACCCATTCCACCAATAAACATTAAAATCAGTAAAATTGCTTGCACCGCTACAGGCCAAAGCTCATAGTCAGCAGATCCAAAACCAGTTGTTGTTAAAATTGAAATAGAAGTAAAAAGAGAATCTCTAAAATTAAGAAACGAAAAACCTAAACCATTAATAGATACAAAAATAAAAACTAATACCGTAATAAATAAAGTAACTGAAAAATACACTGAAAATTCTTTGTCTTTAATATATGCTTTAAAATCACCATTTATCGCTCTAAAATGAAGTGAAAAGTTGACTCCTGCTAAAAACATAAAAAAAATAATAATGAAATGAATAACTGAACTATCATAATGACCTATGCTAGCGTTTTTTGTAGAAAAACCACCAGTTGGCATTGTTGTGAAGGCGTGGCATATAGAATCGAATATTCCCATTCCAGCTGCTGATAAAGCTAGAATTTGAGCAAAGGTAATACCAACATATACTATCCACAAAAATTTTGCAGTTTCTCTTACTCGGGGTTTAATTTTATCCGCTACAGGTCCTGGTACTTCAGCTTTAAATAATTGTACTCCACCAACGCCTAACAATGGAAGAATCGCAATATAAAATACGACAATTCCCATTCCTCCGATCCATTGGATGAATGATCTCCAAAATAGAATACCGTGAGGTAAGCTTTCAATTCCATTTGTTAAATGAGGTAGTGTATTTATGTTTCCTAAGATTGTTGATCCTGTTGTAGTTACACCAGACATTGATTCGAAAAATGCATCTGTTATATTTGGTATAGCTCCAGATAGATAGAAAGGTAAAGCGCCTACAATCGCAGTAAATATCCAAGAGAAAGTTACAATAGCAAAACCATCTCGATTTGTAAGAGTTTTATTATGCCTAGTGAAATACCATGTTGGAAACCCAAAAATAATGCATCCAGAAAAAGAAATTAAAAAACCAGTTAAATCACTCTCCCCGTATCCATACGATATTAAAATTGGGAATATCATTGCTAGGCCCAATATCAATAGAAGCCCACCTAAGATATTTAAAAGGATTTTCAACCTCATGAAGAAAAAAGTTTCTTAAGTTTTGTGATTGCTTTTGGTTTTGTAAAGACTAATGCAGTATCATCTTCAGTTAAAATAGAAGTTCCATGTGCTATTCTAATTTTACCATGATGATTTATCATACCAACTATACAATCTTTAGGGAAATTTAATTCTTTTAATGGACGCTCTGTAACGGGGCTTCCTGGTTCAGGTTGAAACTCAATTACATCGACATCGATCTCATCGAAAGTAAGAACTGGAATTTCAGTTATATCAGTATGTAACTCCTTCAAGATTGCATTTACTGTTGATAAATTTTTACTAAAAACAGCCCCTGCTCCTATTTCTTGAATAGCAGGTATATATTCTGTAGTTGAAACATGTATTATACTCTGCGCTGCCCCTAAATGATTTGCTAATAAGCCCGCAATTAAATTTGTCTGCTCATTTTCAGTTACAGCAATAAAACTATCTACATCTTGAATATTTTCAGATTTCAAAAATTCAATATCTGTACCATCTCCATAGATAACCATTGATTCATCAATCATATGAGATATTTGCCCAGCTTTTGGTCTATTTTTCTCTACGAGTCTTACATTCAAAGAATCATTTGGTAAGTGTTTAGCTAAAGTTCTACCAATCTTAGAGCCACCAATAATCATCACCCTATGAGTGTGAGTAATTTCTTTATTTAAAAGTCCCATAAGGTTTTCCAGGTCTTCGGTTTTAATGATAAAATAACCTATATCGCCTTCATTAAATTCAAATTCAGCCCAAGGAACGATTGTTTCTTGCCCTCTTAAGACTGCGATTACTCCAAATCTAAAGTGACTATTATCTTTAGCGATTTTCCCCAAATGCTTATTTGTAATCTTTGAACAATCTTTATTTATTGATAATCCAAGCATTGTCAATCTACCAGCTTCAAAATCAACAGCCTGTACAGCATAAGGATGTTTTACAAGTCTCATGATCTCTTCGCATGCTGCTTTTTCAGGATGGATTACAATATCTACACCAAATTTTTCAGGTCTTATTATTGAATCTTGAGTTGTATATTGTTGATTTCTAAGACGTGCAATTATTTTATTGGCACCTAATTTATGTGCTTGCTGACTGGCTATTAGATTTACTTCATCCACTCTCGTTAAACATAATACATAATCTGCATCACCAACTCTTGCTTCATTTAAACAATTGGGACTTGCTCCATTGCCTTCTACTACAATCACATCAAGATTTTCTGATGCTCTTCTACATTTAAAAGGGTCTATGTCGACTACGGTAATATCGTAGTCTTCCTCACTAAGTGCTTTAGCGACATGAAAACCAACTTCCCCTCCACCAATAATAACTACTTTCATTTATGCTACCAACTTATTGTTTACTAAAATTACTAATTTATTGAAACTATAGAAAAATTATACTTAAGTATTTATTCGCATAATATTTGCGCCTAAAGATCTAAATTTTGCTTCGATTTTTTCATAACCTCTATCAATATGGTATATTCTACTAACAGAAGTTTCGCCTTTTGCAGCAAGGCCCGCAACAATCAGAGATGCGCTTGCACGAATATCTGTAGACATCACAGGAGCTCCAATTAATTCTTTTACACCTCTAATTAATGCTACATTCTTTTTCATTTTAATGTTAGCCCCAAATCTGTTGAGTTCTGGAACATGACTAAAACGATCATGATACACGTTATCAGTAATGATTGAAGATCCTTCTGCCAGAGTCATCAAAGCAATCCATTGCGCCTGAAGGTCTGTTGCAAAACCTGGATATACATCAGTAGTCATATCTACAGCATTTAAGAGCTTTGCAGGAGAAATAGTAATACTAGTTTCTGTCGATGCTATATCACATCCACAATCAGAGAGTTTGGAAAGCATGCTATCCAAATGTTTTGGAATTACATTTTTAATAGTTATTTCTCCTAATAACGCACCAGCTACTAAAAAAGTACCCGCTTCAATCCTATCAGGGATAACCTTGATATCCGCAGATTTCAGTAAATCAACACCTTCAATTACTAATTTACTAGTACCGATACCTTTAATATTTGCTCCCATTAAATTTAAATAATCGCATAGTTGTACAATTTCAGGTTCTTTTGCCGCATTTGATATTTTTGTTATTCCTAAGGCAGTTGCAGCAGCCATAACAATATTACCTGTTGCACCAACAGATGGAAAGTCAAAAGAAATATTTGCACCTTTTAATCGTTTAGCTTCAGCTAAAATATATCCACTCTTGAGGGTGATCTTTGCTCCTAATTTTTTTAGTGCATTTAAATGATAATCAACTGGCCTTGGACCCCAAGCACAACCTCCAGGAAGAGAAACTTTTACATAGCCAAACCTAGCCAATAGTGGCCCTAGAACATAAAAAGAAGCTCTCATAGTTTTCACCAAATCATATGGTGCTTCAGGATTATCTACTGAAGTTGCATCAATTTTCAAATTACCATTTATAAAGTCGCATTTGGCTCCAATGATTTCCAAAAGTTTTATCATTGTTCGGGTATCTTTTAAGTCTGGTACTTGACTTATCTTTGAAACTCCATTAACTAATAATGTTGCTGTCATTATTGGTAAGACTGCATTCTTAGCTCCACTAATTTCTACTTCACCAGATAATTTAGCTTGTCCTTGAATTATAATTTTATCCATCATTTTCTCCATTTGAAGTTCCTAAAAATAATTTATTCATAATTGCTTTACGGTCTCTACCAGTTAAATATTTAAAGTTTACATAAGTATTTTGATTCTCAGTATATTTATTAATATGCAAATGATGATTAGCCTTACTTGCGATTTGAGCTAAATGGGTAATACATAAAACCTGTTTATGTTTTGATAACTCAACCAAATGAGAAGCGACTTTACTAGCAGCTAATCCTGAAATCCCAGAGTCAATCTCATCAAAAACGAGTGTTTTTGCAGGATCTATTTTTTCAAAAACAGTTTTTATAGCAAGCATAATTCTGGAAACCTCTCCTCCTGATGCAACAAGTGATAATGGCTTAAGAGGCTCTCCTGGATTAGTTGATAAATAAAACTCTACTAAATCAAAACCTTTTGAATTATATTGGTAAAAATTATTTTTATGTTTTACAAAGCTACTATCATCAACTTTAGTTGATAAATTGATATTAAATAAGGACTCAGGCATGTTAAGGTTTCTCATAGTTTTTTGAATTTCTAAAGAAAGGCTCGAGCTTACTTTTTTACGCTTCTCATGAATTTCAGTAGCTATTATATTAAAAGTATTTTTCAATTTAATAATATTTTTAATTATTAATTTTTTTTCTTTTTCTGGATTATCCGCCGCCTTTAAACTTGTTTTTATTTCTTCTCTTTTTTCTAAGACAGCTTCTATTGAACCACCATATTTTCTTTTGAGACTTTCAATAGCTGTTAACCTTTCTTCAATAATTTGAATTTCTTCAGGTTCTAAGTCTAGCATGGAAAGTTGATTGCTGATCTCACTTTGCGTTTCTTGAATATTAATGATTGAATTTTCTAATAATGAAGAAATTTTATTTAGGGTTGGGTCGTATTTTTCTAATGATATAATTATATTTTTGATATGATTGATCTGTGAAATAATTGTGTTATCTTGATTAAAAAGAATATCATTTGAAGTATTTAAAGCATCAATAATTTCTCTTAGATTGGATAGCTTTTTAAATTTACCATGCAAAAATATATCTTCATTTTCAATTAAAGCTATCGCATCTATTTCTTTTGCCTGGAAAATTAATAAATCGCGCTTCTCATTTATCTCATCAAATATTTTTTCTAGTAGTAGAAGCTTTTCTTCTAAACCTTTTATTTCTACAAAAATAGATTTTAAATAATTGATTTTTTCCATGTGTCCGCAGTAATGATCAAGATAATCAATATGAGTATCCGCATTCATAATAAATTGTTGGTCATTTTGACCATGAAAGTCAATTTTTATATTTTTGTGGTCTCTTAAATTATTTAGGGTAATAGGCTGATTTTTATAAAAAGATTTTGTCCGTCCATTCTCTAAAATAACTCTTTTTATTTTAGAGTTATTAAAAGAGGTTTCAATAATTGCCTTATCTTTACCATTACGGATCATCATTTTATGAGCTTTTTTTCCTAGCGAAACACCCAGAGCCTCTAAAATTAAGGATTTCCCAGAACCTGTTTCACCTGTAATAACTGTAAGGCCCGATTTAAAAGGGATTTCCAATTCCTTAATTATAGCATAGTTTTTAATATTTATCTTTTTAATCATCTAATAATCTTTTTTATATATTTATAGAGGAAAAGACTAAAAACAAGGCCTGAATAATCTGCAATTACATCATAAAAACTTGAATCTCTTCCGGGAATAGTAGATTGCCAAAGTTCATCAAATACACAAAAAACCAAACCAAAGGAAAGGATAAATATATTTACAGAGTTAAAAATTTTATAATTTGATCTGATACCTAGAATTCCAAAAACAGTGTACTCTATGAAATGTATTATTTTATCAAAACCTAATATAAAACTACTTGGTATCGATGAGCTTGGTATACTTGAACCTAATAAAATAAGTGCTGAAAAAAGAAAAAAGTGAGCTCTTTTATTTCTCATTATAAAGTTTTAATTCAACGTATAAATTGAAAAGGCAATTGCATACATTTTAATATGAGAGATTGAAACTTTGCATAAACCATTTTGTTTAAAATGTAACTCAACTTTTGGTTCACCATTTTCAAGAGATATAATCTCAATTGACTTAAAGGGAATTTGTTTTTTATAACCAGAAGATTTCAAAGATTTAATTATTGCTTCTTTTGCGGCGAATCTTCCTGCAAAGTGAATGTAAGAATTTTTATTTTTTGTACAATATTTTTGCTCAATGGGAGTATATAATCGGTCCAGAAATGTTTGTCCATTTTTTATTATTGAGTTCTTAATTCTCTCAACTTCAATAATATCTGTTCCTATAAAAAAATTAGATGAATTTTGAATTATGTTCATTAATAATCATTACTAATTGATAAATATCACTTAGGTCCCAATCAGCGCCCGAGTTAACTGTACCAAATGTGTCTCCATAGCGTGCAAAAGCAGTTTTCATACCTATTTTTTTTGCTCCAACTACATCCCTGTCAGGCCAATCACCAACCATAATAGTTTCATTAGGGTCTAAATCAAGTTTCTCTAAGCACATTCTAAATGGTTTTTCTGATGGTTTTCTTTCACCCGTATCATCAAAGGTTATGACAGCATCAAAAAAATGATATAAATTTAGATAATATATTCTCATCCAAGCTTCACGACTTGGAGCATCCGAGACCACCCCTAATTTGATACCAGACTTAGCAAGTGACATCAAAGTTTTGTTAACATTTGGGTATACCATTAGATTAGCTTCTCTTGCCCTTCTGTAAGCAACAATACCTGCCGCCAGATATTTATGTTCAACCCTTCCAATTTGCTTTTCAATGAAAACATCAAAGACCTGTTGGTTTTCCCAACCAAATTCTCCGTAGATAGCGATAATTTCGTCATAAGACTCTTTTTCATCAATAAGAAGTCCCGCTTCAATCATACCCCGGATTGCAGCTTTTACAGCGAATTCTTTCATTTTCATAAAATCTAGTAATGTGTTATCTAGATCAAAGATAACTCCTCTTGTTTTTGAATCACTCATCTTTTATTTTTCATATTTTGCTGGATTATTTATTTCATCTATTTTTCGTTCTGCCATTTTTCTCCAATCTCTATCCTTACGCGCTTCTTCAAAATATTTTTTTGCTCTCGTATTATTTCTATTACCTCTCGCTGCAATTCCAAGTTCAAGCCATCCTCCACCAAACTTGCTCTTTAAATCAACACAAGATTGGGCAGCTTCAGATGCTTCTTTATATTTTTCTAAATGATTAAATGCTGAGGCTAAGTTGAAAAACTTATTATAATCTTTTTCATCTATTTTTGTGGAAATCTTTAAGTTTTCTACTGCTTCAACAAAATTTTCTTGAAGAGCATAAAGTAATCCCAAACGCATAAATGCATCTGCATAGTTTGGATCTATTTGGATGATTGTTTTAAGAATGTCTTCTGCTCTTTTATAATCATTTTGCTCAGTAAGTAGCTTACCTAAGTTCCCATATGCCTTTGAATATCCAGGGTTAATTTCAATTGCTTTTGAATAGTGTAATATTGCTTCATCCAAATTCCCATCTGATTCATGAGCGGTTCCAAGAGTAAACCAAGTTTTATCATGATCTGGCTTGATTTCAAGAACCCTGCTCAAAGAGTTTATAGCCATTGAAGATTTACCTTGTTTCTTTTGTAAAACTCCCAATTGGAAATAAGCTAAATAGAAGTTGGGATCAAATGAAAGTGCTTTTTCATAGTAATCAGAAGCTTTTGATAAGTCACCTCGTTTATAAGATTTATTTCCAGCATTTAGAAACTGCTTAGTTACATTATCAAGGCCCTTTCTTGCTTTTGAGTGCTCGGGGTAGATTTTTAATGCTTTACTAAAATGTTCTGCTGCTCCATCAATATTTTTCTGTCTAAATCTAGTAAGTCCTTTATAGAATTCAGCGTCTGGAAAATATGGATGGGAGCTAAGAATAGCATCGTATTCTTTAATTGCATCATCATATAACCCTTGCTGGACATTTCTATTACCATTCTGGATATGTTCTGATATTTTAGAGATTTTCCCTGACCAGTCTCTAAAATCTTCATCTGCTTGGACTGCTTTTATAGCATATTCATTAGCTTTTTTCAAATCTCCTTTATGTAAATATAATTTAGAAAGACCTTGAATTGCAGGCGCAAAACTAGGATCAATACTTAAAGATTTATTTAAGGACTCTTCCGCCTGCAATAATTGATTTTCTTCCAAGAGCTTTATGCCTTTATTATAGCTTGATTCAGGATCCTGTGAAAATGCGGATGATGTTAAAATTAATATTAAAAAAAAATTAATGGAGTTTATCATTTTTATCTCTTGAAGTTTTATTTAAAAATTTGTGTGGTTATTTATTTTTTAGAAATTTATTATCAATTACTTACTTTCAGTTGGAAGTAAATCTATTTTTTTATCAAGGCTTAATACTTTTGAATCTATTTTTGAGATTTTAATATTCATATCTTTAATCGAGCTTTCTACTTTAATCATATCGTTATCTAGTTTACTGATAAGATCATCAAGTCTAGATACTTTTTCATTAGAAGCTTTAAGATCTCTTGTTACATCTAAGACCTTATTGCTCATAATATCAAAATCATTTTTCAAGTTACCAACTTCGATCTTAAGGTCTTTATGATTTTTGATATTATTCTTATCAGAATTTTCAATGGTTTTATTTATTATATCTAATTTTTTATTAAGATCTGTTACGGTATTATTAATTTCTATTGAAAGTTCACTTGTTTTTAGTTCAATTTTATTTGCGTTATTTTTAATCTCTAATCCATTATTTTTAATCATATTTTCAATAGAATTAAAACTACTTTGAACTCTGGTAACTTCTTGAATTTGATTTGCTAGTGCACCAGACATCATATCAATCTGGTTCTGTTGCATTTTTTGGTTATCTTTTGAAGCTATTATATCTTTTTTAAAGCTCGATAAATTTCCTGTCAATAAATAAGATTGGTTCGAAGTGATATCAAGCTTTTGTTTAATTTGAGAATAGCTTTTATTTAACATCACTAAAGAATCTTCTAAGGTACCTACTTCTTGTTTATTACCAGCAATACCTACTCGTTGATTTACTAAATCGTCTTGGACATAGTCCATTTTCTTATTTTGTTCTCTTGACTCAGAATATAATCTTAAAAGATCTATTTCAAATTCATTCTGTAAAACTTCAAGATTTTCAAATAAGACTTGTAAATCATCCACAACCGTCTTTAATGAATCATTCCAGTGGCTTACTTTACCTGTTAGATGTGTAACATTTCCCTGAAGATATTCTAAACGCTCTGACATAAATGTTAAGTCACCTTTTTTTGCTGAATCTTCTCTTCCAATGATGTCTGATGGAATTATTTTTATTGTTCCTTGATCTGTTTTTAAAAAAATACGGTGCTGGTTTTCATTAACTACTTTTCCCTGAATAATTGATCCATCTTTTAAAAAAAAAATAGACACATTTTGCGCTAGGCAAATTTTCATACTGAATACGAGGATTATGATAGTTAGTTTATTCATAAGTCATGGATACTTTAAAGTCGCAAAATATAAACTAATGTTAGGACTAGATCAACCCAATGAAAAAAAAATATATAATAAAAAATATCATCTAATAGTACCGAAGGCCGGACTCGAACCGGCACAAGGATAACCTTACTAGCCCCTCAAGCTAGCGCGTCTACCAATTCCGCCACTTCGGCATTTGTTAATTGTTTGAAAAATAAATATCTCTTATATCAAAATAATCTATTTAAAATTTAAAAAAAGATTTCCTCACAAGTTTCAAGAGAAATTTTATAGAGGAAAGAATAATAGTTTGTTTAATAATTGGGTTTGTTCCAAAATACTGATATCTTTGAATAATAAGTTTAAATTGATCTTTATTTAGTTTGAAAAACTTATATACATAATTTATAATTTGGCCAACAACTAAAAGTGAAAATATATAAACGTAAATCAACCTATTACATCTGAGTTTTTTTTAAAATTTGTTTGATATCTTGAAGTTTATTTACAACAAGTTTAATCTGAAGTTTAAACTTTTTGAGCTCGTCTTTTTTACCTTCCGCTTCTAATTGCTTAATAATGCGCGGTGCAGACTTAGCCCAATCAGCAAGAGTACTGTAAGCTTCTTTATCAAGTTTCTCTAAATTAATTACTTCAGATGAGCCTGTAATACTATCTTTCATTATTATTTAATCTTTAAGGTAAAAATCTATTTATCAGAATATTCGATGTAATTCAGTTCTCTATTCACCACCTAAATCTAGCACCTCATTCGACGGAGAGTTTAAAGGATCTTCTATCTGTTGTGGTGGATTATTGTCAGCTTCTTGCTTTATCAGTGACACTGAAGAAGTACTTTTAGGACCAGTTAAAATACTTATTATAACAGCCAATGATAAAAACAATGTAGCAAGCCATGTTGTAATCTTACTAAGTACATTTCCTGCATTATTTCCTCCAAGAACAGAGCTTGCAGCGTTACCACCAAAGGTACCAGACAACCCGCCTCCTTGACTTGCTTGCATTAGTATCATTCCAATAAGAAATATACTAACAAGAGTATGTAGTACAATTAAAAAACTAACCATAATTATTTTTTCTCCTCATTATCTTCGACAATTTGTACTATGGATGAAAACGATTCAACGTCTAGACTCGCGCCTCCAATCAAAAAACCATCTACTTTCGGTATTTTTATCAACTGATCTGCATTATTTGAATTTACAGAACCACCATACAATACTCTTACATTTATTTTTTTATATAATTCGCTTACTACATTCACGATATGTGAGTGAGCTTTTTCAATCTGCTCAGCATCTGCGGTTAGACCCGTTCCAATAGCCCAGACTGGCTCGTATGCTATGATAATGGAACTTAGTGATTCAATATTATTGAGACCATCGCAAATTTGCTTTTTTAGTACACTCGCTGTTTCCCCGGACTCTCTTTGGTTTAATGTTTCACCAATACAAAAGATCGGATCTAAATCGCTGGAGATGATTGCACTAATTTTTTTATTAACAAGCTCATCGGTCTCACCAAAATACTGTCTTCTTTCTGAATGCCCAACGATTACATATTCTGCGCCACAGGCTTTTATCATAGAAACAGATGTCTCCCCCGTGAATGCTCCCTTTTCTTCCCAATGACAATTCTGAGCGGATTTGTGATAGGGCGGACTAACTTTAAGTTGAAATAAACCCGTGAATGGAGGAGCATAAATAACAGTAACGTTGCCAACTTTTAATAGCTTGTTTTGTACTGATGAGGCAAAATTAATACCCTCATTCGTGTTTTTATGCATTTTCCAATTTCCTGCAACAATTGGTTTTCTACTCATTTTAATTCTCCAATACTTTTAATGCTGGAAGTTGATTACCACTCAAAAGTTCAAGTGATGCACCCCCTCCTGTTGAAACATGTGTCATTTCTTCCAATAAATCAAAATCATCAAGTGCAGAAGCTGTATCTCCACCCCCCACAATTACTTTTGTTCCATTCGCAATACAACTAACAAGATGTATTCCCATTTCTCTCGTACCGACCTCATACCCTTTTTTCTCAAAAACGCCCATTGGCCCATTCCACACAACAGTTTTAGATTCACCCAAAATCCCATTATAACGAGCAAGAGTTTTAGGTCCAATATCTAAACCCATCAGATTTTTAGGAACAGAATTAATATCAAAAGGACCTTTTGGTTTCTGATCATCTATTGACCCGCCACATATTACGTCCTCAGGTAAAATTAGTCTTACATTTTGAATTCTTGCTTTATTCATAATTGATTTTGCGATAGACAACATCTCTTCATCAACGAGAGATGCTCCAACTTCTTTACCTTTAGCTTTTAAGAAAGTAAAAGCCATTCCTCCTCCAACTAAAATATAATCAGCTTTGGAAAGGAATTGATCTATAAGCCCTAGCTTTGTATCAATTTTTGCACCGCCTAAAATTAAAGTTAATGGAGGTTTTGGATTAATCATAAATCTTTGTAAAAAATTCAATTCTTTATCCATTAACCACCCAATACCAAAATGCTTGAATGACTTTACAACGCCAACATTAGATGCATGATTACGATGAGCAGTTCCAAAAGCATCATTTATAAATAATTGTCCATGTCTAGCCAACTGAGATGCAAAAAATTGATCATTTAATTTTTCACCATCATTAAATCTTAAATTTTCTAATAGATGAACTTCTCCAGGCTTAAGGCTTAATGAAGTATCAATAGCATCGGTTGAAATAGGGTCTTCTGAAAATTTTATAGGTATTTCCATTAAACTCGCGAGTTCTTCTCCTACTGGGATTAAACTTAATTTTTCATCCTTAACACCATTTGGACGTCCAAGGTGAGACATTAAAATAACTGATGCTCCAGCATCTAGACAGGTTAATATTGTTGGTATAGCAGCTTTTATTCTGAAATTATTAGTAACCTTCTCATTGTCCATCGGAACATTGAAATCTACCCTTATGAGTATATTTTTCCCTTCCAGGTCAAATGCTTTTAATGTTTTTATCATTAATTTTTTTTGTATTTAATTTAATTTCGAAAAAAAGACTGAAATAGATTATAAATTTAAAGAATAATTTTGTCTTTTATTCAATTTTTAATCAACAAGAAGTAAATATTCTTTATTAATTAACTCATTTGTATATTTTTATATGGCAGACTTTTTTTTAGGTAATAAAAATAAAATAGACTTTCAAGATCTCATGCCAAATCGAGTACATGAGATCCTTTTAGTTGCAAGTCCTTACGATGCTTTTATTTTGGAAGAGGATGGTCATCTTACTGAACAAATTCTTACTGAGTATATAGGTATGAACTTGAACTATGCACCAAGGGCAACTCGAGTTTCAAATGGTCATGAGGCTTTAGAAGTCATAAAAAAGAAAAAGTTTGATCTTGTTATAGTAATGTTAAGAATTGAAGATCAAGATCCAATTACCCTAGGAAGTGCCATAAAAAACCTTTACCCAAAAAAACCTGTTGTTTTACTAGTTTTTGATGAAACAGAACTAAAACAACTACCAAACCTTATCTCTCCAAAATCAATAGATCGAATATTTATTTGGTCTGGGGATGCAAGTGTATTCCCAGCAATAATAAAATATGTCGAAGATCGAAAAAATGCAAAACAAGACATTATTAGAGGAGATGTTCGTTCTATTTTATTAGTTGAAGACTCCCCAAGAATGTATTCAATCTTATTGCCGCTTATTTATAAAGAGATAATGTATCATACCAAGAATTTAATAAATAGAAGCTTAAGCCAATCAAGTCGTTTACTTCATTTAAGAGCAAGGCCTAAAGTCTTACTTACTCCTAATTACGAAACAGCTCAAAATTTTTATAAAAAGTATAAAAACAATATGATCGGGGTTATTTCAGATGTGAGGTTTCCAAGAAAAGGAATCAAATCTGCAAATGCAGGTCATGATCTTGCAAAATGGATTCGAAAAGATGATCCATCCATACCAATTCTACTTCAGTCTACTGATGAAAATAATAGGAATATTGTAAATGATATTTCAGCCGAATTTTTACATAAAAACTCACCTACGCTTCTCAATGATTTAAGAAAATACATAATTGAGAACTTTGGTTTTGGAGATTTTATTTTTCGGGTCAATAAAAATAAAGAAATTAAAAGAGCAAAAAATATAAAAGAGTTAATTACATTGATTGAAACCGTACCAGAAGAATCTCTTTATTATCATGCAAAAAAACATCATTTTTCGAACTGGTTAGCCGCTCGTACTGAATTTGAATTTGCTTCAAAATTGAGACCTAATTTTGTAGAAGATTTTAAATCAGGAGAAAAACTACGCAAACATTTACTGAATCAAATTACCAGCGGTATTGAAACTCCACTTAACTACGTTGATGACTATAAAACCGCCAAAAATCGATCTGAAAAATCAGACTTTTATCGTTTATGTGGAGGATCACTGGGAGGAAAAGCAAGAGGACTTGGGTTCGCCAAATCATTAATCATGAACTCGAACCTTAATGATAAGTTTAAAAATATAACAATTAGAGTTCCTAAATCTGCAGTAATTGCAACAGATGAATTTGATCGTTTTATGAAAGATAATAAACTCTGGGAAAAAGCAATAACTCTAAAAGATGACCAAAAGCTCGAAAAAATATTCATAAAAAGTAAATTGTCTATTGATTTAATGTTAAGGCTTGAATCATTCATTATGGAAAATAGACACCCATTAGCTGTAAGATCCTCTAGTTTGCTAGAAGACTCGCAATATCAACCATTAGCTGGAACTTATGAAACTTTTATGTTACCTAATAATTCAAGATCTAATAAAAAAAGATTTAATGAACTTATTAGAGCAGTAAAAAGAGTATATGCATCAACTTTTAAAGGTGAAGCAAAATCCTTACTTGAAAACACAGCTCATCGAATAGAAGAAGAAAAAATGGCAGTTATCATTCAAGAAATAGCGGGTCAAAAATATGATAATAACAACCGGTTTTATCCAACCTTTAGTGGGGTTTTAAAAAGTATCAACTATTATCCTGTTTCTTACATGGAACGAGACGAAGGTATTGCTTATCTATCTCTTGGGTTCGGTAGAACTATTGTTGATGGAGAGAAATGTTTACGGATTTCCCCCAAATATCCATCAATACTTCCTCAATTTTTTTCAATAAAGTCCATAAAAGAAAATTCGCAAAATCACTTTTATGGGCTTCCCCTTAAGAAAAAAGATAATTCGGATCAAGATCTGAAGCTTTATTCTTTAAAAACTGCGGAAATTGATGGTTCGCTAAAATGGGTGGGAAGTACCATCTCCCAAGAAGATAATACATTGAAAGACTCCTTAAATAATAAAGGTACAAGAATAGTTTCATTTGCACCAATATTAAAATGGAATGTTATAGAATTAAGTAATATTTCTAATGAGATGCTGAAAATTGGAAAAACAGCTTTAGGCTGTCCAGTTGAAATAGAATTTGCAGTAAACCTTTCAGATAAAGGGGTAAATGAATTTTGTCTTTTACAAATTAAGCCTATAGTTCTGACTGGATTACAAAAGAATCAAACAAATACTACGATTAAAAAAGAAAATGTTTTTTGCAAAAGCAATGTTACTCTTGGAGATGGTAAAATAAATAATATTAGAGACCTGATAATAGTTAGACCTTCAACATTTGATATTGCAAAAACAAAACAAATAGCTAATGAAATAGGAATAATGAATAGTCAATTTTCTATCAGTGATAATTATATCCTTTGTGGCTCTGGAAGATGGGGTTCAGCAGACCCATGGCTTGGTATTCCTGTTAATTGGAAACAAATTTCACAAGCTAAAACTATTATTGAACTTGGAAGAGACGATCTGCCAATTGATCCTTCATTTGGTAGTCATTTTTTTCAGAATATCACAAGTTTACATGTTGCATATTTTACAATTGATCGTAAGAAGCAAAAAGATTATTTGGATAATCGATGGTTATCAGAAGAAAAAATATACAAAAAAGGTAAATACGTAGATTGGTATAAATTTGAGGAAAACTTTACTATTAATCTAGACGGAATGTCTGGCTTAGGAATCATACAAAAACCAGTTAAACCTGAAATTGAGCTTATGGACGAAGAAGAGTCTTCTGGTATTTGATAGCTATAAAAGTTTAATTATTAAAGGTTTGAGTGGACAGGCACTTTTTCAAACAACACCTTGGTCTAGCATTGCATCTGCAACCTTTATAAAACCAGCAATATTAGCACCTTTTACATAATTAACTTTTCCATTCTCATCGCCGTGATTTAAACACGCCTCATGGATATCCTTCATAATAGTGTGAAGTTTGCCATCAACTTCTTCTCTACTCCAATTTATTCTCATACTGTTTTGACTCATTTCTAGTCCGCTTGTTGCAACACCTCCTGCATTTGCAGCTTTTCCGGGACCAAATAAAATATTGCTTTCTAAAAAGAGATTAATCGCATTTGTATCTGATGGCATATTTGCACCTTCAGAAACAACCTTACATCCATTTTTTATTAGCTTTTTTGCTTCATCAGCATTTATTTCATTTTGAGTTGCACAAGGCAATGCAATATCACATTTTACATTCCATGGCCTATCTCCTTCTAGATATTCAGCTCCAAATTCATCAGAATATTCCTTGATTCTTCCTCTGCGATTATTCTTTAAATCCATTACCCATTTTAGTTTTTCAGCATCAATTCCTTCTTTATCATATATAGTACCCGATGAGTCTGATAGTGTAACTACTTTTGCACCTAAATGATTTGCTTTTTCTGTTGCATACTGAGCAACATTTCCAGACCCTGAAATAGATACAATTTTCCCATCAAAGCTGTCACCATTTTTTTTGAGCATTTCTTCGGCAAAATAAACGCAACCATATCCTGTGGCTTCTGGACGAATTAATGAGCCACCCCAATTAAGTCCCTTACCCGTCAAGACCCCTGTAAACTCATTTCTTATTCTTTTATACTGCCCAAACATAAACCCTATCTCACGACCACCAACACCAATGTCACCGGCAGGAACATCTGTATCAGGGCCAATATGACGTGAAAGCTCGGTCATATAACTTTGACAAAAACTCATAACCTCATTATCTGTTTTACCTTTAGGATCAAAATCAGATCCACCTTTTCCTCCACCCATCGGAAGAGTCGTAAGGCTATTCTTAAAGACTTGTTCAAAACCTAAAAATTTTAATATAGATAAATTAACAGATGGATGAAACCTGAGCCCACCTTTGTAAGGACCAATAGCAGAATTAAACTCGACACGAAACCCTCTATTGACTTCAACACTACCTCTATCATTTCTCCAAGGAACTCTGAATTGAATAACTCTTTCAGGCTCAATCATTCTTTCTAATACTTTTGAATGAAAATAATGAGGGTTATCTTTCAAAAAACCCCACAATGACTCAACAACTTCATGAACAGCTTGATGAAATTCTTTCTCTCCAGAATTCCTAAGTTTTACAGAATCCATAAATTCATTTATTGTTGAATACATTTTTACTCCTTTTTTATAAATTTTAAGGTGGATAATCTACATCGATCATTACAAGTTCAAACAGAAATTGATTCATTTTATTTAATAAATTTTTTCAATAACTATATTATTTGATAAGAGGTTAAAAGCATCCAGAGAATACTAATTCAAACTTTTTATACAGATTAAAGAATCAATATAATTAAGGACTCGAATAGCAATAAATTTGAAATGGTTTACATTGCAAGTACGTATTTTTTATAAGATTGTGTCAATCACCATTCATTTCTATACTTTTTTATATATATTTAGCATTAATTTATAATAGTGTAATATGATGGAATAATCATATTTTCACGACGAGTAAAAGAATTTATGGCGGAGTAGCTCAGCTGGTTAGAGCACCGGAATCATAATCCGGGTGTCGGGAGTTCAAGTCTCTCCTCCGCTACGCAAATTTATCGACGAGAAACCCGCTTTTTTAGCGGGTTTTTTGTTATTCTCTATTTTTGCTAAATATGCACAAAATAGCACAATAAAATGTCTTATTTTGTTAAAGATTCTCGGGCCTAAGTGGCCTGAGCTTTCTTCCGGCAATCCACATCTCCTGATTATTTATAATTTGAAGTTCTTTTTCTAATTCTTCTCTATAGTTAGGTTTTGAGTTAGCTTTAATTGAAATTCTGGCTTCTTCCCCGCTTACTACTTTTTCATAACAATCTTCTATAACTGGTTTTAGTACTTCTTTAAATTTTGGAGCCCAATCTAAAGCACCTCTTTGTGCAGTAGTCGAGCAATTACTATACATCCAATCCATTCCTTTCTCCGATATAAGAGGGTATAAACTTTGCAAAGCTTCTTCAATTGTCTCATTATATGCTTCAGATGGTGAATGTCCATTTTCTCGTAGTACTTCATATTGAGCTAAAAAAGCACCTTGCAAAAGCCCCATCAAAACACACCTTTCACCTGTAAGATCGCTATGAACTTCTTTCTTAAAAGATGTCTCAAATAAATGGCCAGAACCAATAGCAAAAGCCGTAGCTATACATCTCTTTTTTGCTTTTTTAGTAAAATCTTGATGAATTGCAAATGAGGCATTAATACCTCTTCCTTCTTTAAAGTGATTACGAACTGTCAGACCACTACCTTTGGGTGCAACTAAAATAACATCTATATTGTCAGGAGGAACGATTTGAGTATCTTGATGAAAGACTACACCAAAACCATGAGAAAAATATAATGCATCACCCTCTTTCAATCTTGACTTGACTTCTGGCCATGCTTGGATTTGCCCCGCATCTGATAATAAAAATTGAATAATAGTTGCTTTTTCAACTGCTTCATTAATTGGAAAGAGTGTTTTTCCTTCTTCCCAGCCATCTAAAATTGCTTTATCCCAACTATTTCCTTTTCGCAAACCTATGATAACATCAAAACCCTGGTCTCTCATATTTAAGCTCTGACCCCTTCCTTGAGGTCCATATCCTAAGATTGCGGTAACTTCATCTTTGAGAATTTTCTTACACTCTTCTATTGGATAATCTGATCTTTCAATTATTGATTCTTTAAAACCACTTATATCTAACTCTCTCATTTTTCCCTTTATTTTTAAAGATTAATATGATTCAAGAAGTCTTTGAGTTGCCCAATTTGGATCTGACTTAACTAGTTTTGGTTTATTTTGATCACTGTTTCCAGAGACCATAGCCATTTTCCCAGACCTCATGAGTTCTAAGACATCATGTTTATATAAAATATCAATCGCTGATTCCACATTAGTTTCATTTCCCGATAATTCTATTAACATTGCATTCTCATCTTGATCTAAAACTCGACAATGTCCTTTTAAAAACAGTAAGTCCAAGTCTTCTATATAGGTTTTATTAACAGAAATTTTAACAAGTGCATATTCTCGAACGTGACATTTGACTTCAGTAACATCAACAACATCATAAACATCAATAAGAGCTTTTAAATTATTCACAACCTGCTTTTGTTTTGTCTTATCTGGTTCATTTAGAACAAGAGTCATTCTTGTTATTCGTTTTTGTTCAGTTCTACCGGCAACAATGCTAACAATGTTGAAGTTCCTTCTACGAATCATACTTGCAACCCTGTTTAATACACCCGGCTCATCTTGTACAAATACTATTAAAGTTTGTTTCATCTCTTTTTTCCTTTACATCTCTGATTCTTGAAATTGATCATGCACAGGCCTGTTTATCATATCATTTAAGTCTGCTCCCGTCGCAACCATTGGATAGACCATATCATGTTGCTCTACTATAAATTCAACTAAAACTGGTCCATTTATACTTTCAGCTAATTTGATGGCGTCTGCAACCTCCGATCGCTTTTTTACTCTTAAGCCTTTTAATCCATAAGCCTCAGATAACTTCACATAATCTGGGCTACTTATAGGTGTTTCTTTGTACCTCTCATCATAAAATAATTGTTGCCATTGACGTACCATGCCTAAATAACCATTATTAATGATAGCAATGTTAATATTTGTATTTTCTTGAACTGCAGTTGCAAGCTCAGTAATTGTCATTTGAATACTACCATCACCAACTATAACCCAGATACTTTTATCTCTTCTAAAAAAACTAGCTCCAATTGCTGCTGGTAAACTAAAACCCATTGTGCCTAGACCACCTGATGTTAATAAGGTATTAGGCTCATCATGTTTATAATACTGAGCTTCAAGCATTTGATGTTGCCCAACATCTGAAACGACTATAGCATCACCATTCGTTTCAGCCCATATATCATGGATCGCTTGGGCCGCATAAAGCGTTTTTGTTTTTAGGTTGATAATATCTCTTTTTGAAGACTGCTCTTGCCAAGTCGTTAACGTATCTATCCAATTAGTTTCTACTTTTTTAGTCAACATTGGATTTAATTGTTGTAAAACAGTTTTTAAATCACCTATGATAGAAAGGTCTACTTTAATATTTTTATTTATTTCAGATGGATCAATTTCAATATGTATTTTTTTTGAATTTGGTGAGTATGTTTTTGCATTACCTGTAACTCGATCATCAAACCTCATACCACAGGCTATTAATAAATCGGCCTCTTGAATAGCATTATTAACTGAAAATTCACCATGCATACCCATCATACCCATATTTAGAGGATGACTTGATGGAATAGCTCCAGATCCAAGAAGAGTCCATCCTATTGGAATATTCACCAGTTCTGCTAATTCAGAGACCTCTTTTGATGCTCCCGAAATTAAAATTCCATGCCCAGCTAAAATAACAGGCTTTTTTGATTCCATAATTAATTTAACTGCATTTTTAAGATCAGATACCTCGGGGTATTTTCTCAGTGGCAGACCAGGCACTCGAACTGGACCTTCAGGATAGTTAAAATGTATTATTTGAGATTGAATGTCTTTTGGTATGTCCACAAGAACTGGTCCTGGTCTACCTGACCTTGCAACGGCAAATGCTTCTTTAATAGTTTTTGCTATATCTTTAGCATCCATAACCAAATAACTGTGCTTTGTAACAGGTATTACCGCACCAGATATATCCATTTCTTGAAAAGCATCACTTCCTATGGCTGCACTTGGAACTTGACCCGTAATGCATACTATTGGAGATGAATCCATCATTGCAGTTGCAATCCCAGTCACCATATTAGCTGCTCCTGGCCCTGAGGTTGCAATTGCAACGCCCACTTTACCACTAACTCTCGCATATCCATCGGCCATGTGCGTAGCGCCTTGTTCATGTCTAACTAGCACATGATGAATCTTATCACTATAATTATTTAACGCATCATAAGCTGGTAATATTGCTCCACCAGGATAACCAAAAACTGTATCTACACCCTCTTTCAATAGACATTCCCAAATGATTTCTGCTCCTGATAAAAGTACCTTATTTTTAAACTTACTCAAGAACTGCTCCTCTATTGGCAGAAGTCACCATTCTAGCATAGCGACCTAAATACCCTTTTTTAATTTTTAATTCAAATTCTGATAAACATTCAAGCCTATTATTTAATTCTTTTTTAGAAATTTCAAGATTTATAGACCTTTCATTGATATCTATTTTAATAGAATCTCCATTTTGAATAACTGCAATAGGACCTCCAGAAGCAGCTTCTGGAGAGATATGACCTATACAAGCACCTCTTGTTCCACCTGAAAACCTACCATCTGTAATCAATGCAACTTTTGATCCAAGCCCCATACCCATTATCGCACTAGTGGGAGAAAGCATTTCCGGCATTCCAGGACCACCTTTTGGTCCTTCATACCGAATTACGACAACATCTCCAGCTTGAATATCACCATTCATAATTCCCTTAACAGCATCTTCTTGAGATTCATAAATACGTGCAGGTCCTCTATGTTTAAGCATTACTGAATTGACCGCTGCAGTTTTTACTATGGATCCTTCAGGTGCTATATTTCCAAACAATACAGCTAAACCTCCTTGATTAGAGAATGCATTTTCCACAGTGCGAATCACATTTTTATTCTTATTAACAGACTTACTTATATTTTCTCCAAGTGTATTCATAGTAACAGTTGGGCGATTTAAATCAAGTAAATTATCAACAAAAGATAACTCTCTTAAAATAACAGAAATACCTCCAGCATTAAAAACATCTTCCATATGAACATCGGGAATTGCTGGACTCACCTTGCATAGATACGGAGTCTTCCGACTTAAATTATTTAATTCTTTTAAATCAAATTCAATACCTGCTTCAACTGATGCAGCGATAGTGTGTAAAACTGTATTTGTACTTCCACCCATTGCCATGTCTAGTACAAAAGCATTTATAAGAGAGTTTTTATTTACAATATCGCGAGGTTTTAAATCTTTTTCTACCAATTTTACAATAGCAAGTCCTGCTTTTTTAACCAATTCTAACCTTTCAGGATCTACAGCAAGGATTGTTCCATTACCAGGAAGAGCTAAGCCAAGTGCTTCCATTAAACAATTCATCGAGTTAGCTGTAAACATTCCAGAGCAAGAACCACAAGTTGGACATCCATTATCTTCTAAGTCGTTTAATTCTTCATCATTGATCGTTCCCGCTTTATACTTACCCACTCCTTCAAATACGGAGACAAGATCAATTTTATTACCTTTTTTATCTACGCCAGCTTTCATAGGACCACCAGAAATAAAGATAGTAGGTATGTTTACTCTTAGGGCAGCCATTAGCATCCCAGGTACAATCTTATCACAATTTGATATACAAATAAGTCCATCAAGCCTATGTGCTTCAGCTACGGTTTCAACACTGTCTGCAATGAGTTCTCTACTTGCAAGTGAATATCTCATTCCAATATGGCCCATAGCAATACCATCATCAACTCCGATGGTATTAAACTCGAAAGGTACACCACCTGCAGATCTAATTGCATCTTTTGCGATTTTTCCAAATTTTTGCAAATGCACATGCCCTGGTATTAGATCTATATAAGAATTGGCCACACCTATAAATGGTTTTTGAAAATCATCATCTGATTCAATTAAACCTGTAGCCTTCAAAAGGCTCCTGTGAGGAGCTCTTTCAAATCCTTTTTTTATTTCGTCTGATCTCATCAAAACTCACTAATAACTAAGACTATTCTGAAACAGTTATTTTAGCGGCTTGTATAATGTGGGAAACTTAGAGAGAAGTGACTTTCGCTATTTTTTCCACCTTTATATTCTTAGGCAGCTAAAATAGCAATTGTAATAATAATCAAATAAATAATAGTAATAATATTGGCTATTTCCACTCGCGTAATTTTTAGAGTCTTGGTACGAAGTGTTTTATTTTTAAGATATCTCAATATTTTTACCAATCCTAAACTTATTATATTATGTTATTCGATAATTATTAAAATCGTCAGCAAAAATTAAAAGCTTTATCTTTTTTTGTCAATTAATAAAAAATATTAACATCCAATCAAACAGACCTGTATAGTTATAAAATTCTCTAAAATACTTGAGATTTTTAATCTCAATTAAGAAACAGCATTTTATTTGTTTTACTAAACTGTTTAGTCCTTAGTGTATAAAAGTACATTCCAGTTGAAACAATCTCACCTAAATCATTAGTTGCATCCCACTGTAGAGAATGATAGCCTGCTGATAAGACCTCCTTTATTAAAGACTTGACTTTAAACCCTCTAAGATCAAATATATCAATATTTACATACGAATCTTTAGATAAATAATATCCAATTACTGTTGATGGGTTAAATGGATTAGGATAGTTCTGATATAAGCTATAGCTCTGAGGGAGTACGGCAGTATTCAATGTTGATAAAGTTACACACTCACCATTCAAAGATCCAGGTGTCGGTATTGTATAACAACCATTACCATTAGCGTCAAAACTCTGCGAATAGGAAATACTATCTGTCTCTTGAACTACCTCCAGCTCAACGATTAAA
>Ga0209603_1000236_pt1 | contig 70568 bp, 79 predicted proteins | sample COGITO_mtgs_1206_FD_184812 | JGI IMG/M metagenome (GOLD analysis project Ga0209603, IMG submission 184812) | Pelagic marine microbial communities from North Sea - COGITO_mtgs_120607 (SPAdes) (version 2) | ecosystem: Environmental > Aquatic > Marine > Epipelagic ...
TCGTAAAGCTTAAACTGTGCCTCTCCCTTCTTAAGGTCAAATGGAAGCTTCACCTTAAGATTAGAAGGCCACTTTGGATCCTTTGGAAACTTCTCAGCAGACTTATAAAATTCATTTACAAGTTCGCTACTTAGCTTCTTTCCAAACCACGCGTCGCTCTTAGAGGGCATTTCCTTAGCGGCGGCGTCAATGGCGCGAATATTATCGGTAAACTTGTGTAGTTGCTCATTTTGAGTATCTGCGTTAGCCAAGGACACAGAAATATGGTACTTTATTGGGCCGTTTTCAGGCTTTGAACTGTCGATACCAAAGGGAATTCGTACACGGCATGTTTGAAGGAAAAAGGGACCGGGCTGCTCGCCATTATTGTAATTTACAAGAACGCTCTGTCCTCCTAGCTTATTCTGCCTTGGTGGCAAAAAAGTAACATTGTCCTTGTCAAATTCGTGCGAGAGTAGAATATTGTTGTTTGCCATTGTGTATCTGTTGATAACTATATATGATTTTTCTCTTTAAGTTGGTTAAAATTCTGTAAAAAAAATACACAATTATCTTAAATGTACGCCATTTTACTAATTGTACTTGTCATTACATTATTAGAAATTTACATCCTAGTTCCTGAAAAAAACTACAAAAAAATTCCCGAAAATGAAAATGAAAATGAAAATGTAAACGATGTAAAATTTAACGAATATCGAGTTAATACAGATACATTTGTATCACATTATCCGGGAAAAATACTAATTAAAGAAAATTACAATGTAATATTAAAGTATAAAGATGAAAGTATACTTATGGAAAAAGATATAATTTATAATATAAAAGACAAATTTGAGATTGAAATAATAAATATAGATAATAATTACATCTATTATTATTATACAGGGTCATGAAGATAATTTCTTGTTCCGAAAAACATGATACAACTGTAATAATTTTACACGGACTTTATCAAGACACGTTAGAAATTCAAATGATGATTAAAAGAATTAATTGTGATTTTATTAAATGGATAATTTTGGAAGGAAGAGGCGCAAAATGGTACAATTATTACACACAGAGAGATAATCACCAACGTCACGATAAAATAAATTACAGTCAATTTATGAGATCGTGTAATTGTCTTAAAAAAATTGTAAAACAAGAACTGAAATACATCGCAAGTGAAAAATTATACATATTAGGAATTTCACAAGGTGGTACAGTGTGTATTAATACAGCTTTAAGTCTTAAATTTAAATTAGGGGGCGTAATTTGTATAGACACTATATTTTTATCCGATTACATTTCTGATATTTCTTTTTTAAAACAATCATTTTATACCTTAATTTCTTCAAAAGACAAAATTTATAATCCAGACTTTCAAAAAGTATGTTATGATCTTCTTAGATTTTTTGGAAATACAATAAACATCACGGAAAGAAATAAAAAACACTGTGAAGACGTCGAAGAAATATGTGATTACATACATTCTATTTTTACAAAAAAATAATTTACTTAAAAATTAAATAAATACAATTGTATACATTACATTACATTACATTACATTACATTACATATCTAATGAATACAATTGAAGAATACACTCTCGACGAGCGCGCTGAGAATGATCTCGAAACATTAGAGCTTCAGGAACAAGAGCGAAAGTGGAACGTGATTCATAATTTTAAAAATTTTATTTCAAAGGAACCCGAATTTACGTGTATTAATAATTTGTGTTGTCAAGAAATTCTGAATATAATTGAAACAACTACATCGAATAAAAATAATAAAGAGTATTCAGAGTGGCAAATTTCATTTCTAATTGATCTTATTAGTGAATTGGGACATCATACATTTGACAGTAACTTTGTTAAGAATGTTTATGATAACATTTACAATAAAATGTACATCTAATCAAATAATTTTCGTCTAAGTACGGGATTTGTTTTATAAAACTGATCATATTTTTTACTTTCGTTGAGGATAGTTACTGTACTTAGACTACTCTTAGTTGCCAAATCGGCTAAAGTAAAAAACTTGTCTGCATTTTTTGAAATAAAATAAATTAAACCGTACATTTGTTTATCCTTTAGAGGATCTTTTAGGTAATCTTTCATATCACGCTTAACTGTTTTAATTTTATCTTGGATTTTTTGAGGAAGTTCTATATCACTGTTAGAACCAATTGGTACAGAAATGTACTTTTCAAATGATGTTCCTTTAAAAAGATCTTTTAATCTAAAATTGTATGAGTATATATCACCAATAAATGTATCTGTAATGCTCGATATACGCTGAATGGATACACTTAAATTATTATAGACCATTGGATAATAAACGACCCATGCTAAAAGCGCTCTTTTTTCTTTGCCTGATATTGTTTTATTTGAAGCGAGTACATTGTACCACATTGAAATAATTTCTTTCTCTACTCTTTCGAATGAAATAGGGTTATAATATGGTCTTATTTTATCTAAAATTTCTGTTAGATTTCTTATTCCGTTAGCTATTCTCTGATCTTCAGCGTCTAATGAAATCCAAGTGTTAATCTTTGAGAGGTCTCTCGAGACTGGTTTTCCATCTTTTATTATAGTCACCACTACTAAACCAGGTTCTAAAAAGGTACCGGACCCAAAGTTTATATCCTGTTTGAATGTTTTAAAAGGATTTAAACTAATACTTGATTTTGCTATACCACATTCATTACATATCATTTCATGATTTGAATATATAATGTCACTCGATTCACATATGTCACATATATCAGGTGATACATTGGGTACCATTGGTACTGCAACAGGTTCTGAAATTATTCCTTGTTTTTTTAGACATTCTATTAAGTGTTTTTTTTGATCTTGTACGCTTTTATAAGATATACTCTTTTGTAATAACAATGCCGTCAGCTGCTTTGACATACTTAATTATAATTAATTATTTTATTTTGTAATTATAAATATGAAGCAATTAATTTATGAGGCCGTTGTAGTTGGTATAGCGTTTGTAATATTTGGTAATATTGCGGCATTTCTCGTCGGTCCATTTTTCAAGGTAGATCTTCCAGAGGAGTGTAAAAATTGGAATAAGTTTTATGCAATGGAAATTACCCTTTTTGTAGCGGGTGTTCTTGGTCACCTTGTATTTGAATTCTCGGGTGCGAATAAATGGTATTGTAAGAATGGATTTGCCTGTATGAGATAAATGAAAAATGAAAGTTTAACAACAAAGAGCCCACGCGGGGGATCGAACCCCGAACCTCAAGATTAGAAGTCTTGCGCGCTATCCAATTGCGCCACGTGGGCTCTTTGGTGTTTTAAATAATAAAATCATCTGGAACATTACTAATAAAATGTGGTGCGTAAAATTTTACTGCTTGGATGTCTGAATAAGGCGTTTTAATATTAATGTTATTTATATATTTATTAGCATAAACCAATGCTTTTTTGTGTCCCATTCTAGGTTCATTTAAAATGTAATACATATATAATATGTAATTTAATTTTTTACCTAGATATTTCTTACAAATTTTTCTTATAATTACGCGGTTTTTGGATTGCGAACAACGCGCTTCTTTGGAGGAGCCTTTGGGGCCTCTTCCTTTGGGGCCTCTTCCTTTGGGTCGTCAGATACTACGGCAGCATCTGGAACAACATCAACTGGAGGAGGCTTCTTGCGTACAGACTTAGGCTTAGCATCGGTCTCTGGGACGGAAACCCCTTCGAGAGCCTTCTTGTCCTTCTCAGACAATGGGAAATGAGGCTTTAGGTAACGCTGGATGTTGAAAAAAGTAACGGGCTGATCCGGATCGCGGAGTAGAGCCTTGAGTGCTAGACCCTCTGGCTTCTCAGTTAGAAGCATAAAACGACGGTTCGATGGATCCTGAATTTCGTGCTTCTTGATGTAATCGTTGATACCCTGGGTAACTTCGCGGCGCGAATGTTCAGTATCGGGCTCAAAACCTAGAAACTTACACAACTCGTTGGAAATGGCTACAGGCTTGTGAAGAGCAGATGTCTTTGGAGGAGCATCTGGGTCAACTTCCTGGGGTGGGCGGCGAGTGCGCTTACCCTTATTTACCTCCTTCTGTAGAACCTTCATACGCGCGCTAAGACTCTTGGTGGTTTCCATAAGAGCCGTGAAATCCTTAATTACAAGTTCAAACTTTTCCTGTGTTGTCATTGGAGATACGGTTTCCTGCGAATCGGCCATTTTCTTTGTTATAAGATATATATATCATTTTTCTTTAAGTATGTTTACCGTGTGCGTTTAAAATAAAATTAACTAAAAGAAATTGTATATTATATTACATCACAACATTATTTAATGGAAAATACCATTTCAGAGGTTTCAGATTTTATTAAACGTTATAAAAATGTAGGAAATATTAGATTTACTCTTGGCAAATACACTGATGGGTTTGGGTTTGAAAAACAAATTTATCACAGAGGCAAATATGATCTTATTCTAAAATTACTAAATTCTAATCCAGGTTGGGATGATGTAACAAATTCTATCCTCGAAAAAAATAATAATGTTACTTATAAGATTATAGATACTCTTATTTATAAAAATGAAAGGGGTCCATATGATCTAATAATTACCGCAGAAAGCAAGAAGTGTCAGAATGTATACATTTCAGAAGATTACGTTAAAAATGAAATCAACTTCATGAGGAAATGTCACACCTTTCAAATTTCACACGAGAGTGATGTATCCAATGGGGATGTATTTAGTTTTAATTTACAGTTACATAAAAATGTAAATTCAGATACTTACAATTCTCATTCAAGTTTACTTAAAATAATAGACATCATCAAAGTGGTAGACAGTGATAAATCTGTTGATTATGTATTTGAAAAATTGTAAAAAAGTAATTAACTTAAATAAAAAGTAGATATAAATTTATATTACGATGACTATTTTAAATTTTAAAAGTTTTAATGATCAGAATAAATCTATTACTCGAGAAGACATTACTAGAATTACAGGATATAATCCTATTGATGTTTTAACCTACCAAAAAGCTTTCATTCACAAAAGTGTTCTTAGATTTTTAAATGAAACAGAATTAAAAAATTCTTATGAGAGATTTGAATTCCTAGGAGATTCTGTCTTAAATTTGATAATCGCAGATTTTTTATTTCGTATGTATCCAAATGAAGAAGAAGGGTTTCTAACAAAAATTAAAACTAAGCTAGTCAATGGTAAAACACTTGCTTTTTTCACAAAGAAATTAAATCTAGATCAATTTCTGGTTATAAGTCAAAATGTAGAAAAGATAAATGGTCGAAAAAATGATCGCATTCTTGAAGACATATTTGAAGCATTTCTATGTTCTATACATTTAGATTTAGGATATAAATATGTAGAACATTTTGTACTTAATTGTGTACTTAAATATATAGATTTTGATGAAATTCGCGAAGATAACAACTATAAAGACATTCTACTGAGAAAATGTCAGAAGCTGCTACAAATTAATCCAGAATACGAATTGATTTCTACGTCTGGACCAGGACATAAGAAAACTTTTACAAGTGTGGTTGTAATAAACGGCACGAAGTATTGTACAGGAGTTGGGTGTACAAAGAAAGAATCAGAACAAATAGCGTCAAAAAATACATTAGAAGTATTCTAAAGACAAGTTTATGTAAGGTTTTCTAATATAATTTCAATTATTTCATCGGGTAATTTATTTAAATGATTTAAAGAAGAGTATATGTTCTCAAGGTATATATAATTATACCATTTAGAATATTTTTTAATAAAAGCAATTTCGTTGTATTCTAGAAGTACATTATTTATAGTTAAAGAAGGATACCAATTATTATAACATGTAAAACTATTACAGCAATAACACTCATCATAATTTAATTGTAAAAACTTAGATTTTACACCATATAAAGACGTATAAAAGAAATCCAAAACCTTTGGATCAAAATTTTTATTTTTGTTTATTTTTGACAAATAAGTGTCATAATTATTATTTGCTAGATCGTGGTAGCAAATTTTATAAGGTTTAAAGGGATAGTCTCCTGGAATTATAAGCCTTAATAAAATTTTATTACTCATTTCAATTTCTAGTATATTTAAGTCGTCAAAAATTATAGTAAATTTTAACTTATCGAAGAATGATCTAACGTGTTTATTACATTTAAATGTCTTTATTTTTTCTATTTCCTTATTAACTCTTTTAAGAGACATAATTTACTTTTATATAATAAATTATCTCTTTATAATTGTAAAATATTTACTAATAAGCACCTGTGCTGCCAAATCCACCGTTGCCTCTCGAGGTATCAGTATCTACTTCAGAAATTTGAAACTTAGGAAGAACCCCATCAAATGCTACAATCTGAAAATAACAGCAACCTTCTTGAAGAAGAACATCTGTGTCTCCAATGTTGTCTACTACAACCATTACATCTCCTCGGTACTTCTTATCGATGATCCCGATTGAATTTGCCAAACGAATATTCGTTTTTGAAATTGAACTTCTTGGTACAAGCATATATCCCTTATTTTGTTCTCCCTTGAATTTTAGATTAATTCTATGCGATTTAGCACCAGCGGGTACAATTTCTGACTTTTGCATAGGAATATCAAGACCCGTATCTTCGTTTCGACGAGCCTTTTCATATGTCGGATGATTTTTCCAAAAGTAGTCATTTTCAGGACTAACTGTAATAAAGAGCGTCATAATTGTAAATATTAATGCTGTATCTTTTTAAATCTATTTAAGAACATACAAAATGTATCATTACACAATTATGTCTCTATTTAGCACCAGTCATCGAGTTATTAATCTTTCTAATAAAATTACTTTCATTGGAAATGCCGGCTTCGTTAAGATTGTTGATGTTATGCCTCGAGTAATTCCAGAAGGTTGTAAGTCTTTGATGTGTGATCATGCTATAGTCCAAGCAGCAAGGGTGTCTCTTAATGAAGGCATAAAGACGACCGAAAAAGACATTAAATTGATTGATTTTTTAGTTCGTCACAAACACACAAGCCCTTTTGAAATGGTAAAGTTTAAATTTCACGTAAAAGCTCCTATTTTTGTCCAAAGGCAGTGGATTCGGCATCGTATGGCAAATGTAAACGAAATTTCTGGAAGGTATTCAGTTATCAATCCGGAATTTTATTATCCAAAGGAGATCTACGACCAAGGCAAAATGAATAAACAGATGTCTGGTAATAAAATTGAATGTAAAAACACAAATGAACTCTTTCAGAATTATATGAGTAATTCTATGAAGCAATACAATATTTACAAACTTCTCGTTGATAAAGGTGTATCCCGTGAAATGGCCCGAATTGGGCTACCACAAAATATGTATACAGAATTTTATTGGAGTATTGATCTTCACAATCTTCTTAATTTTATTCGTCTTAGATCTGCTTACAATGCGCAATCTGAGATTAAAGAGTACTCTGATGCAATGAAAAATCTAATTACAAGCCTTGTTCCAAATACTATTAATTCTTACGATAAAGTAAGTGGTCAAGTATAAATTAAAAATCTATTAAAAAATTTAATTACAGAAGAAAATCTACCCGTCCCTTGCGTGTCTTGCGTGTCTTTAAACTCTTCCATTAACAAATCTTCAAAATTTTGCCTATTTGCTACATTTTTAAGTTTGTTATTGAGAGTATTTGTTATAGATTCTCTCGTAGAGTAATTAAAACTTTCAAATTGTATATCAGATGCTATCTGAAAGTACAAAAGTTTTAACTTTAACATTATTCTAGAAAGAGTTTTCTTTTGGTATTTATACAATTTATTTAACATTTCAGAGTGAAGTTTATTTTTATTTGCTAGAATATTTGTATAATGTCTTTTCTCAAAAACTAAATTGTCTATACCTATTCCTTTATTAACTCTTACGGTATCATCTTCTATTTCATATTCGCTTTTTGATATAAACGACTTGACTGCTGTCATTATATTCATTATAGTGTCGTGAATTTTTGAAGTTTCTTCAAATGAGTACATTTTATAATTTATGTCGTCAAATGCTGAAAATTCTAAAGGTGATGTATTTTCTAAAATAGATAAATTATCACTATAATTTGTTATCATTTTCATTAAGAGTTTATAATACTGTCCATACATCTGATATAAAAACAGATTAAATAATTCAGTATAATTACGAGCGTCTCTTTTGGTTAAGGAAATCTGAAAAAATAATGTGTCTAAAGACATCGTGAATTCTGAACTTATTTCTGTCTGTTTAATGTATTTTTTATAAATTGAATCTAATTGTATACATTTATCATCTATTTCTTCTATTATCCTCGTTATGTCATTTTTATAATCCTCAATTTTAACGAAGTCTTCGCCTGACATTTAACGTTATTAATTACTAAATAAATTATTTTAGATTTATAAATGTCAGTTAGTGAAACTTATAAAGAAGTAACATGGGAACCTCACCATGATTCTATTTTTGTAGATTGGGCAGATAAAGCTGCTTGTTACAAATGGTTACACAATAAATCTTATTTGAAGTATTCGGGTAAACGAAATATGTTTACTATTCCCGTTATTATAATGTCTACTTTAACAGGTACTGCTAATTTTGCATTAGAAAGAGTACCCGAAGAATATCAAGACATCTGTTCTGTTATTATAGGAAGTGTGAATATATTAGCAGGAATTATAACCACTGTAGGTCAATTTTTAAAATTAAATGAACTTACAGAAAGTCATAGGACAGCCAGTGTAGCATGGGATAAATTTCACAGAAGTTTACGTATAGAATTAATTAAAGCACCCGAAGAGAGACCTGATGTTAATTATTTTATGAAAACATCACGTGATGAATTTGACAGACTCATGGAAACATGCCCTGGTATAGACAAAGGCGTTGTAGATATGTTTAGAAAACAATTAACCACGGGAATAGACAAAAACGACGTTCTCCGTAAAAATAAAAATTTTAATAAACTTATTAAACCAGAGCTTTTCAACGAAATTAATTCTTTAAAAGATGTAGTATATAAACGCTCTGAAAACCCTTCCGAAATTGACATCTTTGAGAAAAATAAAATTGAAAAATTAATCACTGAAAAACAGATGTATGATGAAAAAATTTCAAAGGTATCCGGTTTTGTAGGCGCATTTCAAAATAAATATTCTCGTAGACCATCACAGGCAGAAATAATTTCAAATCTTAAGGATGAAGTCGGTGTACCAGATATTAAAATAATCACAGAACAAATTGATACTAATTAATTACAAAAAAATACATTTCTTAATACATTTAAATAAATATATTATAAACTGTATAATATGCAGGTTGAGAAACTGAAAGAGTGTCTTACAAATTTAGCACTCAGATCAGGTTTTGATACTTTTGAAGATTTTGTAAGATACAAAGAAAAGAACGTTTGTAACGGAATTTACAAAGCTGTTTATCCAGAAACTCAAGTAATTTCTACAACCGATGATAAAATGTATGTCGACAATTTAAAAGTCATGACAGCACAAAATTTATATGATAGCAAATCTGGGGATATTATAAAACTAACTGATGAGATGTCTAAAAAGCTGAATATATCGCCGCCGCCAATTGGTTGGTGGGCATCTGAAAAATGGGACGGTATTCGCGCATTATGGGATGGAGAGAAAATGATATCACGTGGTTCAGGCGTTGGTAAACCAAAAGTTTACACTTATGTACCGGAATGGTTTAAAAATACGCTGCCACCTGGTATACCACTAGATGGAGAAATATGGATCGGTAGAGGCCTTTTTCAAAAAACAAGCAGACTTTCTACAATTAAACCAGGTAAGAGTTACACAACTGAACAAATTGAGAACATTTGGGCTGGAGACACTGATCCGCCCGTAGTTTTCAAAGTGTTTGATATTCCCAATGATCCTCGACCATTTGAAAGAAGAATGGCTTTTCTACAAACTATTGTTAAGGATCGCAAAGTATGTTGGAATAAATTAGCATATCCCGGTAAAAAATTATTTCCTCTTCAGTTCACAGAACAAGTTAAAATTAAAACAATGGAACAACTTGTGAATTTGTATAATAAATTGACTTCGGAGGGAGCAGAAGGTATCATGCTAAGAGCTTCAGGTTCGCCCTATCAGACTAAAAGAAGTAAATACATGCTTAAGTATAAAATCAAAGAAGACTCCGAGTGTATACTTCGAGAATATATTCCAGGAGATGGAAAATACACCGGTATGCTTGGTTCCTTGAAATGTGAATTAATGACAGACGGTAAACCAAATGGTGTTTTCACACAGATAGGAACAGGTTTAAATGACGCACAGAGAGAAAATTATAATAATCCAAATTCTGCTGAATTTATGCCATTAGGAAGTGTAATCTCATTCAGTTATATGGAGATGACAAAGGAAGGTGTACCACGTCATCCAGTTTATAGAGGAATTCGCGATGACATACATATTCAGAAAAAAATGAATGTACCTGTTAAGGATGTTAAAAAAATTTTGTCTAAACTCATTGCGAAAATAGTTTCTGAAAAAGAAGCCAACTGGACATTTAAGGTTAAGAGTTATAAACAAGCGAATGAAATACTAAAGGACTCTATGAACTTAAATTCAGTAGAAGACTACATCAAGGTTCTAAGAGAAGGTGATATGAAATTAGCCGATGAAGAGAACTTTAAAGCTAAAAATGGAACTTGGAAAAGCTCTATCCTACAGAAGATAGACAGCATTCTAAAAACAGGACAAACCGACGGGATATCACTTACAGAACAAGACCAGAGATCTCTTGCCATTGAAAATCTTACCAAAGTTCCAAATATTGGACCAAGTACAGCAGCAAAAATATACGACACTGAAGAAATTACTACAATAGAAGAATTGATATACCTCTATTCTATCAATAAAGACATCCTAAATGAAAAACAAGCAATTGGTCTTAAACATTATGAAGACTTAATGCGCAGAATTCCTCGTAATGAAATGGACTCTTGGAATGAAATACTAACAGAAATTTTCAAAGAGACAATGACTGAATTGGGTTTATCAGGTGAACTTATATTGGCCGGTTCTTATCGTAGGAAAACTCCCGACTCTGGGGACATTGACGCCTTAATTACAACCGATGTTAAAAATCCAAGAGTAATGAATACATTTTATAACAATTTAATTAAAATGGGTGTAATAGAAAAAACTAATACACTTGCGAAAGGACCCACTAAGATAATGGCTGTTGCCAGTATTGATGAATACTACCGTCACCTCGACATCTTTTATCATCCCAGAGAAACTTTTCCATTTGCAATACTTTTCACAACAGGTTCTAAAGAATTTAATGTTAAAATGAGGAAATTTGCTCTTGAAAAAGGTTATTCATTGAACGAACAGAACTTAACGAAAAAGTCTCCCACTGGTCCAAAAGTAACACAGATAGAGTACTTGAATGTGATAGAAAAAGAATTTCCGGAAACAGAGCGAGACATCTTCGATTTTCTTGGATATCCTTACATTTCTCCAGAATTGAGATAAATAATATTTAAAATTAAATAATTTCATATTAATAAATGACACCTTGTTATTCATATGAAAATATTGCGGAAAGCGAAAACCCTCTATTCAAAAATGTTGATTTAACTATTGTTTTGACAATGGAAGATTCTAATAGATTTAAGAATGATCCTCTTCTTCTCAATTTAACAAAGAAAACAATATATCAGTATAATAAAGGTTATAAAAATTGTAAAAAACCCGATAATATCAAAAGAACCACAGAAGATGTAACACATGCTTATTATACAGCATTTGAATATGCAAAAAATTATGGTAATATTATTATACTTGAGGATGACGCAGAAGTTCTAAACTATAATCCGGCGCATTATAAAAAAATTGATAACTACATAGGTTCTAATGAATTTACAATAATTTCAATGGGGTCACTTGGTTTTTTTACTAAACAGGACGAATTATTTTACCACACAGACCCCATGGCTTTCGCACAGGCTCATATACTTTCTAAAAAAACTAGAACTGAAATTCAGAAAGATATGTTAAGTAAAAAGTTTAACGGCCACGTAGACGGTGTTTATTTTTCCCCAAAAAATGTACTAGTGTATCACGAACCTTTAGTTATCCAGGTTTTGTCCGAGACAGAAAATTTTCAAACTTGGGAAGGAGCTCCTCTGTGGGCTCATAGACTCGCTGCTCAGATACAAGGTCTTAGAGAAAATAAACAAGGATGGTATAAAGCATATCTTTTGTGTAAAGCGGGTGCAGAATTTAGAGAAAATAAAATTTATGTATTTATGATGCTAGTAGTTTTACTGGTTCTTTATTGCAAAAAATAATTAATATTAAAATTAAAAAAAGATATATAATTAATACATACCCATCGATGGAACCATTTAAAGATCCCAAGGTAGAAGAACAATTCGATAAACTTGTTAAAAACTTTCTATCTAAAAATGAAAACTTTGATATGTCCAAATTTATTGGAGGAATGCCTATTACCTTAGAGAAAACAGACATGCCAAATTTAATGATCAAGGGTCCGAATGGTAGATCAAAATATACGGTTACTCAGAAAGTTGATGGAACAAGATATCTTATGTACATCGGTCCTGACACCGGTGTAGCGAATATAAAACAAAGAAAGGTGTGTTTTGTAGACCGCAACATGAAACTAAATGTTATATCAAATTTCAATTTACCGGATGTAAATACTCCTGAAATGCTTTTAGATGGAGAATTAGTATTTTTTGACATCAATGGTAAACCTCATAGAGAACTGGACCCTGTTAAAATAAGGGGTGTTTCTTTTATGATATTCGACATTTTATTTGGACCTGAAAAAATTTCTATTGACTCTGACGGTAAAAAAGTAATAGGACAATCTTTTTCTATGATGGTTCCAGAAGATAATAGACTTCGTAGTGAACCATGGCCTTATATATCAAGATATGACATTCTTGCTAAAATGATAGATCCAAATTTGGCTGACTTTAACAACGGAGAACCACTATTACCAAATGCTTTTAAATCTGTAGATGCCTTTAATATTGAACTCAAACCGATTTATTTTCTAGACACATTATTATCTGCTACGTTACCTTTGTATAATGCTGTGGGTTCTGGATGGCTTCAAACGCAATTGAAACAGCACCGTGGAAAATATTATGATTACATCGCTACAATTAAGAAAAATGCGGACAAATTTAGAGGTAAATTAGAACTAGACGGCCTAATTTTTACTGCCGCGGACACCCTCTACACCATTGGAAATTGGAACAACCTACTTACAGGTCAATACAAATGGAAACCCGCTACAGAACAGACAATTGATTTGAGAATAGTTAAAATAACTGACACTACTGCTAATGTTCAAGTTGTGAAGGGAAATACATTAGAAATTTTTCAAGATCGCGGTAAACCAATTGTTGTAAATGTTCCGGCGTCTGTAAAATCTGGAACCGTACATGAATTTTCCGCAGATTTTAGATGGAAAAACCCAAGAACAGATAAAACAAAACCAAATGCTATAAGAACGGTGTTAAATGTTATGCGTAGCTTTAAAAATCCAGTGTTTATAGACAACATAATCGCTTTTCTCAAACCAGACAATGAAAAGGCTTATCGTATTATACTCGATCATTCTTCAAAGGCAAAGTTATTCAAATGTATAGCCGCATCGGAAAATGTTAAACTACTGAATCAAGATGACATCAATAAAATTGAAGAAATGATTAAAAATGTAAACACAACAAAGGATATCGAAGTTGAAATGAGACTTGGTAAAATAAACAAGTCGGGAAAGACTTTTTTCAATCCTATTTTAACAAGAAGAGATTTTGAAAAAATTCTAAATGTAATAGAAAATTTCGGCTTTAAAAAAGAAATAACAGATTTTATAGACATCTACGATCAGGGCGTCCGAACCAGATATATCTATTCATATGATTTCGCAAAATTCATACAGTACGAGAGCGTTATTAAGAATAGATTATCAAATGTAGACATTGAAATTTCTAATGTGTTGTCCTTTGACACTCGATTTTCTTTGTCTACCGAAACACGTGTAATGAGATCCAATACAACTGGTGATACAAAGAGAAAATACCGTATTTCTTTTACCGAACCAAAATCACTGTTCAGAGTAGATTTTACGGCCATATCATCTGTTGAATACTCTCCAGAAACTAGAATGTTCAAAACTAAAGATAATTCTGATGAAAAGTTTCAAATAGAAATTGAATTCATCAGTGATAATATTAATGTTAATGAACTATTTAAATTTTTAACACATCTACTCAGCATTTGATAAAATAGAACCGGAATTTACGAGGCGATTTTCCTGAGAAATGTACCATTCATCGGGGTCGCTGAAAAGTGATGTATCAATAGGTCTGAATTTAGCATACAATTCATTCAAAACGGTGTCGTATTCATAATTTCTTTCTGTCTTGCTTAGTATACTTATCTTGCGTTTAGGAACAATATTTCCAGAGAAATCCCTGTTAATTTTAACAATTACATAATCACCTCTTAGTAATTTATCCGGAATTTCTCTTTTTGTGAACTCATACTTATTAAGAAAATTTAACCCTTCGGGGAAATTTTTATTGCTATGTCCGAATTTAATAATTGAACCTTTTGTAAGTTCTAGTACTTGAAGTTCAATCATGTCATCTACAGTATCTTTTTCGCCCCATGTTATGTAATCGCACACATTCGAATTTATAAATACTAGTGTATTCATTTTATTTTCATCTATAAAGTAATTACTGCCTTCTATTACATCCGTAAAAAAATCAGGGAAGACAATAATTTCTTCTGAAATGCTATTTAATATAGAATTTTGTAACTCTATAATGGTTTGATTTCTTCTATTGAAATCGGTATATACATAAGATTCTTCATAATAAATTAAATCGATTATATGAAATTCATTTACATTTTCTATCTCATTCTTTCTTAGATATCCAAATAAAACGATATCCATGTCTAATTTGTTAGAAATTTCAGAATCTATACTGTTCATTTCTAAATTAATGTAAAAATTACCGTTTGGTCCAAGACATAAGAAAAATGGATAACTATTACCCGGTACAGATTTTACTACAAATGGAGTTATCTTAAATAAATTAATTGTAAACAATGTTAAATTTCTTTTAGTAATTGTCTCGGTTATTAAACGTTTGAAAATTACTGTATTTTCTGGTAAACTCTTTTCATTTAGTTCGGAAATCTTATTCTTAATTATATTACCGTCTTGATTTACAGCAAGGTCTAATTTTTTAAGATTAAGTTTAACACAATCTAATAACTGAAGTTTTTTGAAAGTATTCAATCCTGGAAATACTCTAGAGTCTCTTTTAAATGCTTCTCCTTGAACTGTTATAATTTCTCCACCCTGAGTCCTAACAGTGTATTCATTAGACTTTTTACTCTTTTTCTTAATTACAGTTACAGTTTCACTTTTTCCATTTAAATAAATTTCAGCCGTAGAGCCGGGGCTATTACTGTCGGGTATCAAAATTCCCGACCCAATGTCCTCTCCATTTATTATATTGTATTTCTCAGCATCGGCTTGATTTCGTGGAAACCCTTTTATGAGATAATCTCTCATAAGTTGAACCGATTTTTCACTCTTTGCTTTACAACATGGATACCATAGACCATCTGGTCCCTGTACACCTTCGGGACTTAGATATTGATAATTAGGATCTGGACACGTACCGCTCCAAGAGTATGGATCGGGTCTTTTTCCTTCTTTCCATGTATTTCCATCGTCGTCTACTCTTGTCTGTGTATTTCTACATACAGATGATGGAACAGCATTCCCGGATACAGTGTTGTAAGCCTTGATGTCCTTCGATATTTTATCTATTGCTTTATCCGTGAGAATATCTTCTTGATTTCTAAATAATTCATTGAATGTTGTCACTACATTTTCAAATAATTCCCTTTTAATTTCTGTATTACCCTCTTGGCATAAACCTTTTTGTATATTCTTATCGCTACATTTAGATAATGTCATGGTAACAGTTCCATATTTATTTATTATACACGTCATCTTTATTCCTGGGGCTGGAGTATTTACAAAACGAATGTATTCTTTAGACATTACCCCTGTACGTGTAATTCTACCCAAAGAATATTCCCAATCTATTATACGGATACCATTGAAATTTATCACTTTATCACCTGATATAGTATTTTCTACTTCGGTGACACTACTAGATATCACGTTCCCGGAAGAATCAAAAGGACTTATTAGATTGTCTAAATTTTCAAAATTTACTTGTTTTCCATTAAAGTTATCAAGCGTGAATTGGCCCGACATTGAATGGATATAAGAATAATCTTCAAATAATCTGTATTCCGATGAACCAGTTATTTCTTCTAAAACACCCGTATTAATTACATCAGAATCTTTTAGTCTTTCGATTAGTTCAGATACCATATCATTATATTCTTTGGGATCTTCCGGTACATTAATTAAATTTATAAGACCATTTTTACTTATTCTGATCGACGTTTTGTTATCAGTTTTTTGATAAGAAATTATAACATTATTCAAAAATTGAGTAGTTGAAGTTTTTGCTGCTAATTTTTTAGGGCCTCTCTTTTTAAACACTCCTTCAGAGTCAAACGAAATTTTAGTTAAAACGTTTTCGTTTCCTATATTTAAGATTTCATCAGGACTAATTTCATCTTCTAATAAGAGAATCTCTTCGTTAAGTTCTTCCTGTGTTATTTGTCCATCGTTAATTTTATTTTTAATATCATTTAAGTCTCCTTTGTAACTCGGGACGAGTACGTAGTCTTTTAATCCTTTTATAGTAAGCATTAGACTTTCTGGTAAAGGTGTATCACAGTCTTCCCGATGATCCTCTGGACCTACAGCATCACAAACCGTACAATATAGTCCTCTTTGTATTGGACCTTTTGGTGGTCTGTTATAGTTGTCATTTATTGTTTCGCCACCTAAGAATTTTTTCTGCGACAAACTTAGACTGTAAAAACCTTCTTCATCTTCATCCAAAGGAAAATCAGTTTTTAATTTATCTATGTCTATAATTTCTTCAGGTGTAACAAATTTGTTGATAAAAACGTTGATACCATTGATTTTAATCTCGGATGACATTTAATATATAGAAAACATTATTTATTTGTGAGTTAAAATGGATATAAAAAATGTAGTTATATTATTATAATACACATGTCATCCAATGAAATAGAAAAATTCAATAAACTTTTTGAGGAATTTCTAGAAAAAATAATATCAAAATTTCCGTATACAAGACTTAAGACTTATTATAAAGGCTTTAAGATTTTAAAAACAACATCCCCCGCTACACCTTCTAATTTGTTTATGGCTGGGTGCGTTGAATACAAAGTCCAGATAAAACGAAGAGATGATGCCTTTTTCTTGAAAGATAAAAGTGTAAGTAATAGGGTTCAAAATTTTGGAAATTTTACAGAAGATTGTGGTCTTGATACTTACTGGAATGAACTTACACCAACTACAAAGAAAGCTATATGGGATTACATCCAGTCTCTTTTTGTTCTTGGAGAAATTATTGTGAACAAGGACAAGAATTTATTTGATAAGTATAATAATATGTATGCTTCTGATTACAAGTCCGAAATCAATAATTTACATACTCAAGATTTTTCTGTAGAATTCCTGGAGAAAATAAAATAGTTATGTAATATTAAATGACATCTTATTGGTTAAGTAACTTTTGCTCTTTGTTTTCATCGGTTAATATTATTCCTTTTACATCCGACGACACAAATTATCAATACAATTCCCTAACTAGACTTATAATTTTAGTGACTATATTGGGTTACATTTACACACAGGACATAAATGTTATATATTCGGGTCTTGTTTCATTAACGTTATCTGTTGTATTTTATTTTCTTACATTTAATACATCTGGTGTAGAAAATTCCATTGAAAATTATAAAATGGAAAAGGAAACTCCGGCAGACAAAATCACCACATCTGATGATTTACAAAATCAAATGAACCAGGTATCACTTGATTATACTCCTCCAGACATAGACGACCAACGGAAACACATATATTTTCTAGACGGAGACCATTCTAAATCAAAAATCACAAAAGAAACTATCGATCCGTCTGAATTTTTATCTTCTGGACCAAGGGTAGTAAATGCTATAACAAAAAATTTAACAAAACTAAATAGAGATATTTAAATTAAAATTTATTATATCATATTATATAATAATGGAATATACAGGAGAGACCGCTAAATCCAAGATTATAGACTACAATTCAGAAGGTAGATATAATCAAGAAATGAATTATGCAGTATTACATTCTGCAAAGGTAGAAGACAGAGCAGTAAAAGCTCTTGTTAAATACAATAGAGAACAGATAGAAGGTAAAGCAATGGCTAAAAAGTTAAAACCCGTCGTTGTAAGAACTAGAAATAAAGCTATAGATCTTTCTTCGGTGCCAGACGGTATAAATGAAAGATATACCGAGAAATTAGTGTCCTATAACAATAGGCACTATATGCTATACGATACCGAAAATATTAATTCCGGTGACAAAGATTATGAATTCATAATTACTGACTATACTAAAAATAAAGACAAAGATGTACCATTTACAAGATCATTCGGTTATAAAAATTTAGATGAAACAATTGGTAGCTCAAAAATACTTAATAAGGATGTAATCACTAATTCAGGCAGACTAAGTAGAACAAATAAAACATTAAATTAAAGAGGTATAAAAAAATTAAATATATATATTAAATAAAATACTTTAAATGTATATGTCTTCAAATGTAGGTTCTGTAGCATATTCTTCAAGAGAAGGAATAATTGATGTACAACCGGATCAACGTATTTATTATTTTCAACCCGTTTATGTGGATATGGAAACAGATGAGGACATTTTACATCCTCTATTGATAGCACTCACGCATAGTTTAATTATAGGAGAGGACATTGCAAATACAAATACAGAAGAAACTAAAAAAACCCTGTCTGAAGATCAATTTAATAAATTAAATTTTAATCAAGAACTTTCTAACTGTTGTATTTGTATGGAAAATAAAAAATTGAATATACAATTAAATTGTAATCATATATTCTGTAAAACATGTATTAAAAAATGGCTCACTGAAAAATCTAATACATGTCCAACATGTAGAACAGAGGTTTAATGAAATATCTTAAATTTAATATTATAATTTAAAATATTTGATTAATAATAATTATGAATACATTAACTACATTAATAATAGTATTGTCTGTATTTGGTTTATACATTAATTTATATGGTAGGTCTAATCTTTCTGATCCCGAACTTATGAGTTCATCGTGGTTGTCTAAGATGTTTACAAAAGAAAATAAAACTGAAAATATTTCAAATGAAGTAGAAAAAATAATTCAAGATCTTAAATTAGATCCCGAACTTATAAATGAGGCAAAAAATGTTTCTCCCGAAGAAATAGATCTTTTAGTAAAGAGCGCCGAAGAAGAGAACATTCTGATGTCGGCGCCAAAAATGTATAATGAACTTGGAGAAAAAACAAGTGAGGCAAAAGACTCTAGAATTTTAAATCTAGGTAAAAATATAAAGGGCGGTTCATCTACTAGAGCCTATGGCTGGGTCCGTCCATCTACAGTAGATAAGGTAGACGCTAACGGTAACCTTTCTAAAGAAGACATTTCTTATAAAAATAATTTTCCTTATAAAACTTCTGAATTAAGAATGAAATCGGGTGATTCTAAGTCATTAGAAAGCACTAATGAATTAACAACAACTAGAAGATACAAACAAGACGCGCAGGTAGGTACATTAATATTACCAGAAGACACGTCTGCATTTGACATTAATAATACGTACACTGAGAGAGCAACCAGTATTTATAAAACTAGAATAGGATATGAAAATAAAATTTTACCCGACGTAAGGGAAATAAATTCTGATTTATTAAAAGAAAGAGACAATACGAAGTTAAATTCTATAGATGAAATGTCTGGAGATATTGAAATTAAGACAAGACCTAATTTGGTAGGATTTAAAGACAGGGTTGAGCATATGAAAACACATGAAAGATTGTATCCTCTTGATAAAGTAGACGCAGATATGAAAAATATATCTCGTAATTACAATCTAAAATAAAATATTTACTAAAATGTAAATCATAATGAATATTACTGACCGTAATGTTGGTAAATTTAACAAAGAATTACAAGATGTAGCAAATGACATCAATGCTCGGGTAAACTTACCAAAGAAAGATCCTAAAACAATTAGAACACTAAATAAAGTTCCGCCTCAAAAGACTATCTCATTTAAAAAGACGGTGCCTTATGATCAAGAATATGCCACAAAAGATAATACGGTTGGTAGATCAAGTTATCACGACGATCTTATAAACTCTTTAAATCTTAAAACCCAAGATATCAAAGAGGATACTCATTTTTTATTAACTAGCACTGCTTCCGAAACTAAAGACAATAATGCCCGTAGAATTATTGAAAAGGTAAAACCAAAGAATCAAATTTCTGGTATAACAGATAAAAACTTAATGGCACATTTAATTGTACCAAGTTCTTTAACACATTCTATAGTCCCAAGGAACGAGATAAAACCCATGGGTGTGTATCGTCAGGCAGATTCTACACCTTTGCCCCCGATTGTAACGCCTGTTACATCTAGCAAGGAAAAAATGATAACTATAAGATAATTTTATCGATGATTTCCTTATTATCTGCGAGTGTTTGTTCAAATATATTTCTTAGTTTTATTAGAGGTTGTTTAGAACCGATGCTATTTTTAATAGTTTCATATGAAACCCATTTTACATCGTTTATCTCTAAAAACTTTTTATCGACGTGTATCTTTGATATAAATTTTTTAGTAGACAAAAATCTATGTCTATAAGCGGTATTGAAAGGTACTTTAACTAAATACATGTAATAAGGGTAACCAGATGGCGTTTTACACTTTATACATTGTGAATTATGCTTAGATAGTGTGTTTTTAATAAGATCGTAATCTTCTATACACCCAAGGGTTTCTTCCCAAGATTCTCTTGTTGCAGTTATTTCCGGATCTGATTTATCTGTAACTTCGCATGCTCCTCCAAAATTCGACCATTTATTGTCCCAGTCCTTTCCGAGGAAAAAATAAGGTGCTTGCTCTATACTTTTAGTATAAAAAAGTATTCCCGCGCCATAAATTATATTATTTGTTAGCATTTAACTATTTATTTGTTTTGTCTTTAAAAGGAATTAAAAAAAAGATACATTATTTATTAATTACGTTTATGTATATTTATGTCCTTTGTAGATAAATACGATATTAAACCGCCACTTAATTTAATATTTACTCGTTCCAATGATAACAAAAAAATAAAATCCACTAATTATAATATGAGCGGTTCTGTACCAAAAATACAGATAGAAACTGAGAATTCTTCTAGACCTACAGTACAAATTAAAAACCCTGCAAGTATAAGAGGAATTGATGTAATCAGGGACTCCGACGATTCCGCGTCGGATGCTTCTGGTAGTACTATATCAGCAGCAGAAGCACCAACAAAGAAAACAAGCCTCAAAAATGTAAAATCTAAGTCTAAATTCAACTCAGAAGATTATCAGAGTTTTGTAAATAATTCTAAGAAAAAAGTAGGATCCGATAAAGATTCGGAATCTGGTTCGGAATCTGGTTCGGAATCTGGTTCGGAATCTGATTCAGATTATTCAGATTATTCAGATTCGAGCGATGGTTCTGAAACTAAAGGGAAAAAAGACCCCAAACAGGAAAAACAGGCAATTCTTCTTAAGCTGCTCGCTCTAGAAAAGAAAGGTGTTGAACTAACTAAAAAATACTCTATGTCATCTAAACTTTCAGATCTACGTTTTGAATTAGAACTTCACCAGGGCAACACAGAGAAAGAGATGAGTGTAAAATTCCAACAAAAGATGCTAATGGCCGCTGTAACAGGTCTTGAGTTTGCTAATAAAAAATTCGACCCAATTGGAGCAAAATTAGAGGGATGGTCAGAATCCGTAATGGATAACTTAGACGATTATGAATCTGTATTTGAAAGACTTCATGAAAAATATAAAACTCGTGCAGAACTCCCACCAGAGTTACAACTAATGGTAACATTAGCGGGAAGTGCATTTATGTTCCACGTAACTAAATCGCTATTTAGCAGTGCTCTTCCATCCGGTGACAATGGACTCCAAAATTCTGAAATCATGAAGAATATAGCCGCCGCAATGAGTAAATCTTCGGGTCCTCCTCCGAGACCAAATTCAAATGAAATATCCGGTCCCAGTATGAACTTGGCCGGTATGTTGAGAGATGATGATTCGGTTTCTAATAGTACAGTGGAAACTTCTAAAGAAGTTAAAATTAACGAAAAGGGAAAAAGAGCTATTAATATTTAAAAAAAATAATGTATAATGTATATAAATGGTATTATATTACAGTCAAGTTTCAGTACCCGTGTCTGACAAATCAGACCCATCATTATTAGCTAGTGATTTACAGAAAAACCCTTCTAAAATCTATACTGTTGATACTCCGAAAATGGAAATATATCAAGAGAATAGAGGTCTCTTAGAAAGTTTATCAGAACAATTATTTGGAGATACACTTGAAATGCACACTGTAATTCTTGAAGAAAACTTTTCTAATTTATCAATGGATGAGAAGATGAATTACATCTTTAAGTCTAACATTATACAAGGTCGGGTAGTTTCTAAATATTTAAGACTCATATTATTTATTCTAATGTTGATGGTGTTTAAATTGTATTTTTAAATATTAATAATTTTTGTATTTATATTGTTCATAGTGTATCTGGAATTAGCATAGGATAATTTTCTAAATTCTTCTATACTTTTATCCCCTCCGTATTCCTTTAATGAGAATATACTAGGAGCACACTTAATTCTAAAGTCTTGCCCAAAAAGAGCTCTGTAAAATTGTCCCACTAGGTAACTTTTATTTTCGAAAGTTTTGTTATTTATACAATAAGATTTAACACAATTTGGTGAACAAAAATTACCAAATAGTTTATAACGTTGTAATTTAGAACAGTAATCTATAGGTAGATAAAATGGTATACTTTTAAACGTGTGGTGACAGTTATAACATCGAACGTCACTTATACTCTGTTTAGTTTTAGTGATATCTACTCCTCTATTGTAATGTTTTACATTCTTTACAGTTTCTTTTACTGCGTCGCAAGTGTCTTCTTCATCGCTTGATAATATTATATTACATTCTTTATTATTGGTTTCCGTAAAAAAGCCTGAAATGTCTGCATTTTCTTCTCTTTCTTTATCATGTACCTGAATACAAAGGTTTCCAAAAGACAGTGCACTGCTTGAATAATCTTCTTGAATTTCTTCATTGTTGTCAAAAAACATATCTTCTTCTTTATTATCCTGAATGTAATTATTTTTGAAAGTAGTCGTTTCCCATTTCTTTTTCCTACCCCTTTTCTTCTTAACTGTTTCTTCTGAAGCTACGGGTACTACTTCTATTGTTTCTTTTTTTTTACGACCCCTTTTCTTAATAGTTTCTTCCATTAATTAATTTAAAGAAACCCCTTATAAAAAAGAATAAATGTTTGCTTTATATACCTTTACTTTCATAGGTCTAATTACATACGTCTTGAACAAAGCTTATAATTATTTTAACCCGTATAAGACCTTTGAAGATAAATACGAACATGATGATTACAATTTATTGTGTTATCGCATAATTTTTGAAGACGGTTCTGAAATGCTTAAATCGGAACTAACAGACGAAGAGGTGGAAGAGATGGATATCGACGAAAATAAAATTAAATATATCATAATCGAGTATATGTTTAATGGAGAATTTATGAAGTACATTACATATACAAAGGACATTCGATTTCCAATTTATCCTTTTGACATTACCCCCACAAAGTATCCATATTACCCAGAAGTAGTTATTTTAAATGGAATGGATATCACAAAATATATTCAGCCCTGGTTGGGACCATATTGTAATTTTTACACCGACCGCGAAGAACCAATTAAGCTTGAAGATGCCCTAATGGATCATCCAGATTATAAAGACATTGATTTTAACAATGGTACACTATTGATGCTTTCCAATCAAACACCTTTAAATGGTAGAAAGTGTATTACTAAACCACTTCCTTGTAAACTAATCTGGAAGAGACATGCTGCCGTAGATCCTAGAGATGAACATCTTTTGGAAAATTGAAACTAATTTTATTAATGTATTTAAAAAATAAATTTATTTAAACCTAAATAATGACAGACGAAACTGAAGAATCTGTATTATTTAGATTTAAAACTGTTCAAACAAATGCTATAAGAATTCTTTTCGAATCTCTTAAAAATATTCTTTCAGACGTAAATTTCAAGGCTGATTCCACTGGACTTAAACTTACTACAATAGATGGAACTAATAGTGCAATAGTTAATTTATTTCTTCAAAAAGAGAAATTTGAAGAATATATCTGTAGTAAAGTAACTAATATAGGTGTAAACCTGTTATCTATTTTTAAGATTTTGAAAGGTATCAAACATGCTGATACTATATCATTTACGATATATCATAACGAAGATGGACATATGTATATACAATGTGAAAATAGCGAGAAAAAGTCAAAAATTTGTACAAAGATTAAATTGCTTGATATGGACGAAAAAATTTATAAAATACCTGATATCCGGTTTAATAGTTACATAACAATGCCAAGTTCTGATTTTCAGACTTACATTTCAGATCTTTCTAACATTTCAAACGAAATACAATTTACATATAATAAAGCCCTTAAGTTGAGGGCTGTAGGAGATTTTGCCGATCAAAGTATCATTATTAATGAAACAAATGATAATTCGGCAGCTGAAGAACAACACGGCACATATAACACCAAATATATTTTACTATTTACTAAATGTACTAATTTATGTAGTACGGTTGAAATTTATCTAAAGACAGGCTACCCTCTGACTATTTTATACAACGTGGCAAATTTAGGACAGATTAAATATTGTCTTGCTCCTAAATAAATTAAATTTCAGAATCTATAACATCATCATCATTTTGACTTATACAAAATTTACATTTATATCTATAGTAAATCTTAAGAAAGATGTCTTTAACTCTTGTAAATGAAGTCCTGATTAAATAAGAATTCTTAACTAGATTTAATACAATTTCAAGTTTTTCATGGTCTATATCGACATTGTATTTCTTAGTCAATATTTCATCAATACATAATACAATTATTTTTTCGAAATCTTTTGATTGAAAATTTTTAATGTATTTCTTGTTTTTATTCAAAAAGTCTATAACTTTAAGTACAATCTTTGCGTAATCTAAATCTTCATCTGTAAATACTTCATAAAGACCATTATGTCTCAAATGATTCAATAATTTGATATAATAGTCTTTATTTCTTGAATCAGTAATTTTTTCTTTGTTGTTCATTTACGATATATCGTATAATTTAATTTAATTTAAATTGATTTAATAATTTGATAACTTGCGCCAACTACGATGCCTGAAAAAGCGTCGGTTGCGAAAGAATATCCAAAACCCAAGGGTTCGTAATAATATTTCTCAAGATGTGGAAATAATCCGGAATATCTCATCGGTATACCTACTATTCCGGAAATTAATATTACCAAGAGTGTAGTATATAAATTTACACCGGACATCTTGAGCGTATCAAGGGATTTAATTATAATAAAGTGGGTTATTGCTCCAACAAATCCGGCTATAAGCGCAGCGGATAAAACAGTATGTTTTTCAAAATATTCTTCAAGTACGGTTATCCATTTCATATTTTCAATTCCAAAAAATTTAATTTTATCTTCTGATAAAAGTCTAAGAATTATATCCCAAAAAGCGGTTACTAGAAAAATGATTATTATATCTTGTGTTAAATTATTTTTTGCGCTCATTCTAATTTATTTATTTAAAAAAAATATATTTTATTATAAATAAAAGATGTTGACAGAAGTACCAATGCCTGTTATTATGATCGCTGTATCAATTGTTGTAATACTCGGCGTTCTATGGATGACGGGTACTTTTTCTACCAGGAAGCAGTACAGAAATAGAAACGCTTTTTCATTGGCAGGTGACATTCAGAAGAATTTAACAGCTTTAAACGCCGATCAAATTGAAAATCAAGCATCTAGCAAATTCCATTTTGATGATAGAATCACTGGTGCTGTATTAGATAACGGTGATCGCTTAGACTCCTTGTATGCCGCAAAGACTTACAGAGGTCCATATGGTATTTCTACAAGATCTGCCATTAATAAAGATGAACCAGTCGCTGTAGAAGTAAAAGATGTAGATCCGACTGCCTTAGTAGAAGTAGATTCTTCGCAGGTTAAACCGAGTCAAAATGTAGCTGTTAAAAGGGAGAATGTAGTGGCAACCGAAGATGTAGTTGTAAAGGCAAAAGATGTTAAACCAGGTGAAAGAGTTACTGTAAAGCCGGATCAGGTCAGGTCGAGAGAGCAGGTGCTTAAAAAGAGCATGGTAACCGGACAGTCTGAATTAGTATCTAAAGAAGACGTTGATATTAATGAGACGGTAATCGCAGATTCTAGTCAGTTAGATCCTGAGACAACTGTTGTAGTTAAGGCGGCCCAGGTAAAGCCCAATAAGACTGTAGTAGCACAGGGTAAGTCACTTTCTGCTGGAAAGAAAGTAACCGTTGTTGCCGAAAAAGTAAAGCCCGAAGAAGTTGTAGTAGTAAAGACATCTGATACCAAACCCATGGCCAAGGTAACTCAAGTTACTCCTGCCTCGGGTCCTTCGCAATTAGCTGTACCGGCGGCTGGTGATGGAATTGAATTAGAAGCCCCAGAGCCTATTTCAATCGGTACCGTAGAAACTAGACTAGCAGGTGATGCTAGTTTTGGAAAAGTATATTCTATGAATAAGTATCCTGCCAAAAAAGCTTATACTACTGTAAGTGCTAGACAGAGTCTATCCGAGTTTCCTGTAAGATCTACAGTTCACACATCTAGAATTTAAATTTATCTAATCATACATTCATTAAATGATTCATGAATATCTCTATTTTCAGTCTTGTAACTAATTTTAAATTTCTTGCTTCTATACAATGAAAGTCTTTTACGATGCCAATTATTAAACACGCTTATAGTGTCATTGATGTCTATGACAAGTGGTAGATTTTCATTTTTCTTACGTAAAATTCTGCCAACTGCCTGCTCGACGTTGCCCTTTGGAGAAGCAAGTATTAACGTGTCTAATTCTGGATTATCATAACCTTCTGAGGCCATCTGATATGTTGCTATTATAATTCTACAATTATTCGATTTTTTAAGAGCGTCTGTTTTCATACCTCCATAGTATAAACCGACTGAATAAGAAATTAATGAATTATAAAGTAAATCACAATGAGCTTTACGATCTGATAATACAAGAATTTTTCTATTTGATGTGTAACACTCTTTAATTAATTTCAATATGAATGTATTTCGAGAGTCTATTTCCGTAATAGAAGTGATACTAGCGGGTGAATTTACTTTTCCATTTGGTAAATATTTTATTACATTATCTGAAAATTCTGAGAAATTATAAATATGTATCTCCGGTTCTATAATAAGCAATTGTATATTTACTACCACTTTACCCAGAAACCATTCAAGTGTGTATTCCAAACGATCCGCTCTTTTTAACGTAGCCGTCAGTCCAAGATTATACTTTGCTCCTATTTTGTAAAACACACTTGAAAAAACTTTAGAACAGTAGTGATGTGTTTCATCATAAACAGCAAACGAAAAATCCTTGAATGTTTCTTCTGGATAGTCTTTCATTGAAATACTCTGTATCATTCCTATACATATACATTCGTTTGTGTTGATATTGTTGCCCTGAATTATACCAGGTGAAATATTTAAAAATTTTTCAATTTGTTCTTTCCATTGTTCCATAAGAGATTCTTTATTAACTAAAATTATTGTCTTGACCCCAAGTAGATGAGAAATGTAAAGACTGGCAAATGTTTTACCCCAACCAGTATATAAACAAGCTATACAAGAACCATTTTTAAGTAATTCTGAATGTATTTCTTCAATGGCAACTTTTTGATATTCTCTCGGCGAAACATTTATTTTAATACAACATGAATGTATTTCATTTAAAATTAACTCGCCTTCATTGGAGAAGTATCGAGGAATATACATAAATTTATTCGTAAGCTTGTACAGTGTGTAATTTACGGGAGCATAATCACCTGGGGTAAAAGGTGTAACAGTTAATTCTTTTTTAAGACCGGTTCTTGACAGATCTACACGACGACCAAAAGGCATTGGTTTTATATGTAATTTATTTTTATATTTATTTAAAGAACTGATATATACATTTTAAATGGTAAAACTTTATATCACAACAGACCGTACATTTAGGTACAATAAAAGGTGTAATGAAAAGCAAGTTTCAGAAATGAAACACATCATTAAGAAAAAAACAGATGAAGTACATTATTTTATCGAAAATAATAGGCAAATTGGAAATATTTTGTCGCGTACGAACGGGTTCAATAAGATGATTTATAATGCTTATTCTGAATTGTATAAAAAGTATACAAATTTAATCCACGATTTTGATAAACTGAGGGTCACACTCTGTAACACTGAAGCAAAACTCAAGGAAACCACGGATTTGTATGAAAATCTAGAAGACATCTACAATGAAAAAGTAGCAGAATGTGAAAGACTTAAGAAAACTGACATTTTAGAAGAAAATTTAAATTTGTAAACGTATTTAAAGAAAAGAAACATACAAGAATATGTAACTAGAGTAATTCTATGGAGGCGTAGCTCAGTCGGTTAGAGCGTCGGTCTTATGAGCCGAATGTCGCGGGTTCGAGCCCCGCCGTCTCCATAGAATTATTACATTTTTTTAATTAATTTAAGAACTTGATAGATGGATATGTATATACAGAATACTATATCAATGGAATGTTCTATCTGCTGCGAAAAGTTTAACAACTCAACCCATTTTAAAGTAAAATGTAACGGATGTGACACTCAAGATACAGCATGTAGAACTTGTTGTAAGACTTACATCTTGAACTCCCAGAACGATCCTATGTGTATGTTTTGTAAAACTCCTTGGGAACGGGAGTTTATGATTAAAAATTTAACAAAAACATTTGTTGATAAAGATCTTAAAAGACACAGCGAGGAACTTTTTGTTGAAAGACAGATTTCTCTCCTGCCAGATACACAGAAAGATGCTATCAAGGAAAAGAGAATGAGAGAAATTAGAAAGCAAATAGAACTTATTCAAAAAGAAAAAGACAGGCTTAAAGCACTCATCAAAGAACAAGACGAAATCTATCGCGCACATTGCCTTGAATTGAGCAGACTTCATTACGGTACATCCACAGAAGATACATCGGCTGCTAATTTTACTATTAAATGTTGTAATGAGATGTGTAATGGTTTTTTGAACACAGATTACCATTGTGAGATGTGTGAAACTAATTTTTGTAAGATGTGTATGGAAATAAAAGACATCGGACATATCTGTAACGAAGAAACTAAAGCAACCGTACAGGCTATTAAAAAACAGGCAAAACCTTGTCCAGGTTGTGGGGAGATGATATCTAAAATAGACGGGTGCGACCAAATGTGGTGTGTTAAGTGTCATATTCAGTTTTCTTGGAGAACTGGGCAACAAATGCAAGGTTATAATCACAACCCGGAATACTTTAGGTGGCTTCGCGAAACCGGGCAGGATATTCAAAGAAATCCCCTTGAGAATGGTCAAGCAGCGCAAAACGTATGCGGAGTCAACTTAGATGCTGTTTACATTACTCGCACGGTTATGAATCTTTTCCCAAATCAGTTTTTTATCCGCGACGCTTTTTGTAATATGTACAGATTTTATAGACACGTGGAATGGCTAATTGGTACATTTCAGGGGCGCGCAGAAAATTCAAACGGGAGTCTTCTTCAACTCAGGGTAAAATATCTACTGAAGGACATAGGCAGAGAACAGTGGAAATTTGAAATTCAAAAGGTAGACAAACAGAATAAAAAGAATATTATGTATGAAAATATATGGAGACTTGTATTTACAGTTTTGCAATCTACTTTTGAAAAATTTGCTGTTTACACTCGCGAACAAAAAAACCCGCAAAACTACAAGGAACTTATTGACGAGTGTATCAAATTCAAGAAATACGCGAATAATTCATTTATTAATGTATCAAACACATTTGGCTCTCAAACGTGTCCAGGAATTTCAAAAGAATGGAGGGAACTCGGCAATCTTAAGACTTATATTAAGAAAAACCCTGATAACATTTAAAAAAAAATATTTGTTAATTGTAAATGGATAGAAAACGTGTTAAAATAGGTGTCAAATCAGTTTCTAATCTGATGTCTCGATTAACCACGGGTTACGGCAAGAAAAAATCTGGTTATTACCCACCCTCTTTGGAGGGTTATGAGTACAATTCTAAGTACGACAAGTATATGAAAAAATGTAAACCTTATCAGGTGCGCAGCGAAAAGGGTAGATGCGTAGGGAGAAAACCTAAATCCGGTTCTAGAACCGGTTCTAATCTTGCTGCTAAGGCAATGAAACTTAAACACAAAGAAGGAATTTCACTTAAAGAGGCATGGAAAAGAGTAAGATTTGGTTATAATCCTCCCAATTTGGTAGATTATGAATGGAACCCGAAAACTAAACGTTATAATAAAAAATGTGGTTCGGGTAAAGTACGTAATCCTTCCACGGGTAGATGTGTATCGGATGGCACGGCAAAAAGAGGAAGAACCTCGCAACCAAAATCGCCAAAACAGGTTAAAGGTTACAGAGTAGAATTAGTTGTAAAACCTCTGGGTGCAGATGAGCGCATAGATTTAATGGGTAAAAATCGTTCCCATAATCTTAAAAAACTCGTTGAATATTATAGTATGCTGCTACCATCGTTAGAATATGAATTTACTATAGTCAACCCAAAGGTCGTTAAGAGAATAGTTGGAGATGAAGGTAGAATAGTATTCAAGTACGATCACCTAACGCCGTTTGCATCGCAACGCGATGCCTGTATCGAAAAAGCTTTATCCATCAGCGGAGATAACCCAATTACAACAGATGGCAAAGGTAGAATTTTAAATATAGAAGCAGGAAAACTATCACCATACGACTTTCCTAATGGCATTATACCAAATGAGACATTTTTATTAGAGTCCCGGGGCGCTGAAAAGAATTGGAAAGGATTATATTAAACTTTTTTGAATACAAAAGAAAAGTTTAGGAAGCTACAGATTTGTTCTTTTTCTGTTAGATTATATTTATAATTGTCGTATATTTCTGAGAAGTTTTTAATCTCAATAAGTTCAAGACCATGACTTTTACATTTCTCTATCAAATGATCTTTATAAAGAAAGTATTCAATTGAAGCACCCCGATATTCAAAATACGTCTCTCGGGATGACTTAACAGATTTTAATTCAAATGAATACATTCCTTGATCATCTGTTCTTTTAAGACAAAGTGTGTCATTTTCAAAATGTCCATTGTTTAGACTTAAAAGACTGGATATAACATCTCCGTCTGCCGCAGTCCCGATAAAGTAACCATTCGTTTTAAGTTTTTTAGAAATAATATTTAATGTAATGTCAATGTCGTTTACGAAATAATGGAAAGAAAATTGACACGAGACTATGTCATAAATTTTATTATTGTCTTTAGAATTAACTATATTAAGTGCAAAAGGGTCTATCGCTGAAATATTCCAGAAGTAACACCTTGGCATATTAGGAAGATGTTTCATAGAACTGTATCTCTTGATAGCACCGTCAAAATCATTTTTTTCATATATACTCTTGTTATCAATGTCAAAACCTGTAATGTATTTAAGTCTCGCTTTAGACCACTTCATTAAGTCTCCGCCTCTACCAACGGCAACATCCAGGAGTGTATGTCCATTAGTTTTCCTTTGAGCTTCAAAAATGAGTTGCATCTTAATCCAGTTGTGAAATTTACGAAGCCCTTCGAGAGATTCAGTCATAATCGATTGCTGTACAATGTATTGATTATGAATGTACCTATACTTTATATTTTTTTGTAATAAAATTACTTATTTTCATCAAGGGTCATAATAGCCATTGCTGCGTAATTGTGAAGATCCATCAATGTATCTCGCAGTGTTTCATCTATTATTTCAATTTCAACACTCTTTGATGTAATCTTAGAAAATCTTTGAAGTTTGTCTCCAATTCTAACTAGAACTCCTACTGTACCATATGTAGCAAAAGCATCGCCATAATCTGAATTTTTCCTAGCAAAAAGTTCGCGGCATTCTTTTTGAATAGATTCAAGCTGCTGTACACGGTCCATTGTAAATATATATAATTTATTTCTCTAAATTATTACAAAAAATTATAATGCTTAAATAAATAAATTATAAAAGTGTATCACGGTCATGAACTGTAAGTGCGGAATCAGGGCTCTTTTCTTTGAAAAGACTAATCTCGAAGGTACGTTCAATGTATTTAAATGCGATGTTCAGGAAACTAAAAAGAAAGGAAAATGCGATTTCTATTATTCACAAAAAATTAAAGACCCCGTAAAAAGGCTTGTAGACGATACACTACAAACAATTAAAAAAGTTGTAGAAGTAGATCCAAGAGAAACTTACATAAAAGATCTGAATAAATACATGCGTCTTCTTAAAAATGCTGCGCATTTACCTAAAGAATATTCTACCGATTACATAGCAAATATTAATTACATTTTAAAAAGATTGAATATGAGATTTTATTTTGAAGATACTGAAAGTGTAGAATGTCTTGAAAAAAGAATTAAAAACAATGAATGTATAATTAGTCAACCTGATACCCCTAGAATTACATTTCCATTAAAATTGACAGAATATTCTCCTGAATTGAGAGTGCCACTGAAAACAAAACGTAAAAAGATTAAAAAGATAAAAACCAAATTAGAAATTGTAAAATTTGATTTTAATAGTTTCATAGAAAATGATGAATTTGAGAAACCTGTAGACGAAATTGAGAAACATGTAGGTAATATCGAGAAACTTGTAGATGAAATAGATAATAAGTCGGTATGCAGTGACAATTCAAGCGAAATATCCGATGTCATTGACAATGACGATAATAATACATTTGACGTAGACGACTATGATTCTGATGTAGATGAATCTTTTGATGATACCGGGGCATTTAGCGATTAAATAAAATTAATTAAATATATGCTCTTTTATAACTATGTTATCAAATATATTAGACGAAAAAAGTCAGGTTAAAATCAATGAAATAGCAAACAAATTTATTTTTCCTATAAAGTGTTATGCTATTATATTAATTGTTATTCTATTGCTAAACTCTTATTATTTGTATAAGATTTCTGAAAAATTAAACTAATTTAAAAAAATAATATATACAACCGTAAATGGCAGAACTACCTGTTACAGATCAGGAAATTGAATTTTTTAAAAAGGATGTAGGAGATTACAACGAAATTGATACAGAAATCAAAGAACTTAAGAAAAAGATGAAACCTTATCAAGATAAAATTAAGGAACTTACTCAGAAAAAGAGACAGAAGCAAGAAGAAGTTCTAAACTTTATGTCAAGTAACAATCTAGATGTGTGTCATGTAGGTGACAATTCTAAACTAGAACTTAAAAACACGACGGTCAGCAAACCAGTCACAAAAGGAGATGTATATGATAGGATATACAAGTATTTTTCTGAAGACATTGATAAGACAGAAGATATGGACTCCCAAGGAAAGGCAAAGTTTTTACACGATTACATATACATCGAGGGGCGCGAAAAAGTGCCCACCCAAAAACTAGTTTCTAAATAAATTAAAATGTGATAATGTCTTTGTAACAGTTAAGTATATCCAAGACATTAGTGTCTTCTTCATGTATTTCATATTTCTCTTTTTCTAATTGTTTTATGTAATTATTCATAGTAAGTGACTTAATTTGATTATTTTCAATTTTAAACAGACCTATATCTGAATTATACCTATCAGTCGTAAAGCTTAAAACTGTTAAGTTCAATTCAGAATTTTCACCGTCCTTATACATAACTATATAGTCTTGATACATCTTGAATTTATTAAATTCTTTAAATTTTGATATATCAAATACGTTTTCATTAGTTTTTTTTTCTTGAATTTCTCCATTTTTAAAAAAAATCAAATACGACTTCATTCTATACTAAATTATACATATTTTAATTAACATTTTTAACCTTAGATATTACAAAAATAAATTTATATAAAAAAATATTTTATAATGAATTATATTCAGTGATGGCTACGGTACCTGTTAACTGGACTATTGATATTAAAGAAAAGATCGATCAGGCTGATAATGAGAAACTATTAGAATATTTCCACGTTTTAGATAAAAAATGGTCTGTTAATAAGGAAGATGATATAATAGAAACTGCGTGTAAAAATCTCTGTATACCCGATTTAGAAGCAGTTGATACTAGTATTTTGTCGGTTGAACTGGAAAAATCTATATTCGAAACTACGCTGTTGTATTTCAAATTTAAAAAATACATATCGGATTTTGAAGACTATCAAGAAAGATGGAATAAGATTTACGAAGTAATTTTTTATTCTGAAAGGCTAATCCGTGATACTTATATACTTTTTCGTACATCCGATCCTAATAGGAATTCATTGTGTAACGAAGATCCAGATGTACTTTTTAAGTATGCTAGATTTACAGACGATTCTAAAAAAACCCCTTATCAATGTCTTCTTCTGTATCTTCTAGAGTTATTTTCAGAAGAAGGATTTACAAAGGCAGGCGGCAACTTGTATAAACCCGTAATCTACAGGAAATGTAACACGCATGCGTGGAAAAAGCAATGTACAATCAAGGATTACATCTATCACAAAACTGACCACAAAATTAACTTTAATCAGTGGAAAAATGCTACGGCTAACGGTACAAGTAATATCAACAATGCTGAAAAATACTTCAATGAATTTATCGGACCCGAGTTGCCAGCGTTAAATAAAGATCGTCACTTATTTGCTTTTAAAAACGGTAATTACATAACAAAGTATAACACTGCAGAACCAGGTGATACACCTGTGTATGTAGACGTATTCGTTCCGTATGGTGAAAGTCATCCCTATCTTAATAATTTGTCTGTAGCAGCAAAATATCACGACTATAAATTTGATAATTATGATCAATATTCAGAAGATGAGTGGTTTAACATCATAGCACATTGTCCTACATTTAAAAGCCTCCTTGATTATCAAGAATTTACCGAAGAAGTACAAAGATGGTTCTGTACTTTTATGGGTAGAATGTGTTTTAACCTTGGAGATATGGACAACTGGCAGGTTCTGTTGTATCTACTCGGGCAGGCTGGTGCCGGAAAGAGTACAATTGTAATGAAAATTATTCAAAAATTTTACGAAGAAGAAGATGTAGGCATCATCGCAAATAACATCGACGCAAAGTATGGTATCAAGCCTCATGTTAATAAGTTTATTGTACTTGCTCCGGAGATTTCCGAAAATTTTAAGATGGAGCAGACAGATTGGCAGCTTCTAGTTGAAGGAGGACGCAACACTTATTCTGAAAAGTATAAGTCGGACGAAACTATTAACTGGGAAGTTCCAATGATGATGGGTGGAAATAAAATTATGAGATATAAAAATAACTCAGAAAGTGTATCACGTAGAACAGCGGTAGTAAACTTTTGGAAAAAGGTAGTAAATACAGACACCGAAATTGATAAAAGACTAGCAAAAGAAATACCGAGTATCATGAAATTGTGTATTCGCGGGTACTATCACACACTTAAGAGACACGGTAAGAAAGGTATCTGGAACATTCTTCCGCAATACTTCAAGGAAAACAAAGAAGAGATGGAGCAAACTACTAATTCTCTTCAGCATTTCTTGAAATCTGGTAAGGTAGTGTTTAATAAGAACTATTACGTACCCCTAAAGGTATTTTCTCAGATTTTTAACGATCATTGTAGGGAAAATAATCTACCACGCGAACAGTTTACAAAGGATTATTATATGGGCATATTTACTAATAACGATATCAAGGTTGTACAACAAGGTTCCAGAGAATATCCTACTAATTCCGGAATTATTCTCAAACGTACTACATTTGTACTCGGTATTGATATTCCAGGAGACGATAATGAACTCCCCGAGGATGACCCCGAATAAATTTACATTATATTTTCACGTTAAAACATTAGTTTTAATTTATAGTTATATATTAAATGCCAAAAGAAATGTTACCTGAACTATTAGATACTAGCGGTGATTTTATATTCAAGATTGGAATTGGTTCAGTAATTGTAATTATTGTTTACTTTATATTTAATTTATTTTCCAAGCTGAGAGAAATAAATGACAAACTAGACTCTTTTTTAACAGATTTTAAACCTGTCGAGGCACAGGAATATTCGGGTGATGTAATTGAAGACATCACTGATAAAACCGAAAAGAAGGAGTCGAATGTAGATTTAACAGGTGTTGACATTACAGAAGATCTACCATCTATTGAAGAATAAACATCAGATAGGACATGTGAGTAAACTTTCATTCCTTACAAATGCGTCTATTATACATCTATACATTCTTTCATATGAAGCGATGTCATTTCCGCCCGTAATTATAACACTACCGGGTCTGAATACAATACATGACATCACTTTATTAGAATCTGGATCTTGCATTTTTATATTTACACCCGGGTATTTATTTGGGTTAAAAGAGTATGTTTTGAGATAATTTAATTTACCCTGGTCTAAAATTTTACACAAATCTGACTGTTTTATATATTTATCTATTTTAAAATCAGAATTTATCATGCATATTCTAGCGTTTGAAATATGCGCCGTTTCACTTGTGAATGCATTTAATACACTAAGTCTCTTAAAAAGTTTTCTTAAGGCATACGTCGTTGAATATGGATTAAGAACCCCTGCCAATTGAATATTTCCATTTGAGAATATTTTAGCGGAAACTTTGGGTTTATTTTGATATTTCACGGTTATGTAAATATTAGCACAGTTATAAAATTGTTTCTTGCCGTTTTCGTCATTATATACGGCTTTATACTTCTCAGTGTCTATAACACTATTAAAACAGCAACAAACGGTCATTGTAGAGATGTCCCACTTTTTAATAACATTAAATGATGTATATTTTTCATCTTCCGAGAATTTATTTTTATAGACTTGATCAAAACTTTTAAAATTGGGATTACAAATACAGTCTGTATATTGAGAACGCGGGTCGCAAATTGTACACATATTATTGTAAGGTCCGTGTTCTTTATATACTAATTTGTTTCTTTATATAGTTATTTTTTGTAATTATTTGTCTCTAAATTCATTTATAGTCTCTACTACAAAGATATAATCAATGATCAATTGTGTGTTTACTGATTTCTTACATGCTTTCAATAACAATGAAGACATTTCTTTGGAGTGATTATTTACAAGATGTGTGAAATAAAATATAAATCTTGGAAGATAAAATCTATAAGTCTCTTCTAAATTCAATTCTTTATTATTAATTTCTTTTATGATGTCATATAAGCAATATGTTAAAATGTTGAAATCTATGTCTCTAATCATATCATCTGATACTATCAATTTATTGGATGACTTGCGATGATAATAAATTATTAATCTATTTATTTCTTCGATCTTTTTATTTGACAGTTTAATTCTAGTACAGGGATCTCTAAAGTCTGACATCTTATTTAAATAAATTACGAACGTGTCAAAATCGTAATATATGTACTTACTATTATTTTTAATACAAATCCAGGGATACCTAATTTCTTCGTGAGAAATAGGACAAATATTATTAAAATCAAGTGTTTCCCTGATTTTTTGCTGTATTACTCTAGCAGCAGAATATTTATTTAACGTGTCTAAAATAAAAGACTTGTTGTATTTTTCATTTTTAATTTTATAAATTTTACATATTTTTCTTAAACACTTCACTGTTAAAATATTTGAATATTTAATCATCTATTTAATTAATTTATCTTTTTAAATCTTTTTAATTTAATTTAAATGTGTATAAAAAAATACAATAGTAAACTACAAATGTCATCTTTTAAGATATCCAAAAAAACAGTTCATACGGATTCGAGAACCTCCATTATAAATAAACATCTTGAAACTATCAAAAAAATAGAAGACGACAAAACAAATTTAGACAAATATCGTTCAGAATTAATACTATTAAAAAAAACCAAGAAGAACTTTGAAATTAAATGTAATTGTTCAGATGTTTTTAATGTTTCTAGACAGATTGACGATTTAAAAGACAAAATTCAAAAAATTGAAAACGATACAGAATTATCCGATTATTTATTTGATTCTATAAAATTTATAAAGGAAATAGATAATAACGGTTGTACCACGGTAGAAGATACTTCTGAAGAAGGTATATTTAAATACATTTCACTTGAATCAAAAAATAATAAAGGTGAGTTGTATAAAATGTACATGGAAAAATGTTTTCCATTGGAATCGGGTTCCCGCTTAGAAAATAAACGTAATAACATTTTTAGGTGCCCAGGCTGTGACGGCAAGACAACTAACGATATCTCATCGGGGCTCTCAGTGTGTTTTAACTGTGGTCTAACAGAAAAAACAAATATTTCAAATCTTCCAGAATGGAATCATGCGGAAACACATGAATACATCAAGCCTTATAGTTACAAAAGAACAAACCACTTCAAGGAATGGATAAATCAAATACAAGGTCGAGAAGGAACTCTTATACCTAATGAGGTTATAAATTTATTAATAATTGAAATTAAGAAAGAGAGATTAAAGGACAAAACTTTAATTACATATAGTAAAATCAAAGAATTTCTGAAAAAACTTAAACTTAATAAATATTACGAACATATTCCAAATATAATACATAAAATAACGGGTAATAAACAGTTAATTATTAATAATGAACTTCAAGAAAAATTAGTTGGTATGTTTAATGATATACAAGAACCATTTGATAGAAATTGTCCGAAGAATAGAAAAAATTTTTTAAGTTATTCTTACACTTTGTATAAATTTTTTCAATTATTAAATAAGGACGAGTATCTTATTTATTTCCCTTTACTTAAAAGTAGAGAAAAATTATTTGAACAGGAAAACATATGGAAGAAGATATGTACAGATCTAAATTGGACATTTATTCCATGTATATAATTTTAATTGTGTATAAATTTAATAAAGGTCTATATTTGCTGTATTATTATTGTAAGACACCGTAGTTGTTCCTACGCAAGTTACATTAATATAAGACCTCGTACCGCCGAGTGTATTGAAGTTTATTCTAAGCCGAATACTTTTATATCTATCGAGAGGTACACTAGAACCTGATTATAAGCGGCATGAGAAGCATGAGCTCCTCTTATCCCATGGTGTTAATTAATATAAGCAAAGTATAATTATTTATATTATTTAACACATACAACATAATTTACACAATTAAATTACACAATTAAATTACACAATTTTCATTTTATTTAGTACATCGCAAGCGAAGCAGCACCACCCTTGAAGAGAGCTGTAGTCTCGCCAACGCAAGTGATATTGATGTATGGGTTAGTAACGCTGGCGGTACCCGTAAAAGCTAGAGTTAGACGAATGCTGTCGAAACGGTTAAATGGAACCGACGAACCCGAATAAGCAGAGCTTGCAAGAGGAAATACGAGGACACCTAGGCCGTCGAGAACCTCTGTCTGATCACTCTCGATGTTACGATTGACGTATAGACCAAGCGAAGAAGCGGCAGCGTAATCTAGCATCTGAGCAGGTAGAACTCCGGAGAACGAAGACGAGTTCAACTTGAGTTCAGCACTCTTAATGTATACATCCTTACCAAGGTCGCCCGAGATAATGAGGTGCGAAGCATATAGCGAGAAGTGGTCAAGATCAATGGTCTTTTGTAGAACAGTCGATACATCGGTAATCAAAGCGTTCTGGGTCATCTTAAGACGCTTTGGAAGACCTAAGGGCATCGCCTTCATCTGTTCACGTTCCTCGTTACACATAATAATGTGCTTAGAATAAAGCTTAATAGACTTTAGCGAAATTGGAGGGGGGCCAAGGGGAACATCTTCTGACACCGTGGTTCCACTATAAATCGGTCTGTAACCAATTTCAGAGAGATATGGCGAATTTACCACCTCAAAAAAAGTCGGAGTAGGAATGGACGACGGCGACACCACCTGCACGCCGCCCGAAATTTTAAGGGTTGTATCACCGCTGTTCGCAAAGTAAATCTTAATCTTAACCGATTGGTGAGGAGCAGCCGCGAGCGGATAACCACTCTCTGATATATTAGTAAAAGTCTCTAATTGAGGAGCGAGAGTTTTTGTTAATGCGGGAATAATAAATGTAACATCTACATCCTTACCTGTTCTAGTCCAATTTGCTGTCGATGCGTCGTAGACCGACGACGTTGAGGCAGTAGTTGGCCGACCTCTCCTAGAAACAGAGTTGTAAGCAGCCTCAGACATTTCGGTGTTGTATACTACGCGGACGTCATCTTTTTCTAGTGTCTGCCAAATCTGAGTACCAACCTGATATTCGATGCGTTCTATAATTTTTGTTAGAGCACCTAATTTGAACTTAAAAGATGGAGAGTCCGCGTCAAATTTCAGACCTTTAGCACCGCTCGTGGCTACTACATCAATCGTTGCTAGCGTGCCGGTACCGGTGATGGCGGTAGTGGTGGCGCCGCTGGTGGTGGTGTAGCCGGCGCCCCCTTTAATGACCCTGAACTCGTCGACGCCACCGCCGGCCGCGAGTTTGGTAACCTCTATTTGCGCCAAGTTTGTGGCGTTGCCGCCGGCGATTTGGAGCACATCACCCAAGGCGTACCCAGAGCCGGCGACGTTCACATCCGAGCCGGACGCCCCGAAGTCCGCAACCTGTCCATCTGTGAGCGCGCCGCCCGTGCTGGAGGTGCCGTTCGACCAAGTTCCAGTTGAGCGGGATGTAAAGTTATTCTCAATAGTAACTTTCATATTAAGATATAATTCTCCAAGACAGTCAATGTCATTGTTAATAGTGAAAATCTTAGAGCCGCCAAAGTTAACATTACCATTGTTACCACTGGCCGGAACCTCTAGAATGGTAGAACCGTGAAGTAGCTGGCGAGTGGTGTCATTCTTATTCCAGAAGACCGACATTACGTCGCCTTCCTGATCCTGAATCTTGTTAGTAACGGCGAGACCCTGAGTACCACTTCCGTTATAAGCAGCATGAGCGGCTACAGCTCCAGACATATTGTATTTATTTAAATATATAAAAGAAAATAATTTTAAATTTAATACGTAATAAAATTAAAAACACACATTTTATTTATTTAACTGAAACTGGTTGAACCTGATACAATAGACTGCACCTGGGTTCCACAAACTGTTACTGAAATGTATGCATTTTGTGAAATTTTATTACTGTTCAAAGCATTTTCAATAGGATGATTATCAGTTGGATCATCTGTTAAGAAAATGTCTTTTTTAATTTTGAGACACAATTTCTTATTGTGTATCTTTGAAAAGTCAATACCAGATGTATCAAATGCTTTTTCAGCTATTTTAATGATGTAAAAATCGTTTGTATTTACTTGTTTAAGTCCAAAATTTTCGTTGTTATCCATAAGTAACATACTCGATTTAATAAAACCAGTTCGGTCACTACCGAGAATCAATTCTGCGGATTCTATAAAATCTGAAAAGTATCCAAATGTATCGTAAACTATACTACTCGTTGTATGATTTTTAATTTCTGTAATGTCACTAAATCCATTGGTAATGTACGCGGGTAAATCGTGACTGTATCCAAGATCCGAACTTGTACCCGAAGATTTACTTATAATTCTACTAGAAATGTGAGGAAGTCTTAGAGAAAATAATATGTGACTTACGTTTATATTAATGTCATCTAGGTTCACAACCGCTTCAAAAAGATCTCCGGATACATTTGCTACATCCGTTATTTTATTAATGGCTTGTTGAGCAAAATGAGATGTGTGTACAACGTGTGTAATCAAATTTTTAGATATGTAATTTTTTTCGGTTTCGGTTATTGAATGATTTACGGTTTTAATAAAAGATTTAAAATAATTTGAATCTAGATAATTCGCTGAATTTGTACCACCTGATAAAATTTGAACAGATCTTTGTGATAATGAAGGGTTTAAATCATTATAATGAACTTTCAATTTAAGATTATTAGTTAATGCCCCTTGACGTATCAAAGCATTCTTCATATCTAAACTTCTTCCGATAAACGGAATAGAACAAGATGCTTGAATATAAACTACATCACCAGATTTACATTCTCTGTGATAAACATTGTCAAGTTTGTCTTCTAGATGAAAATTAGGTCCGGAAATATTACTTCCTTTACCGAGTTCCGTTAAATTCCGAATGTATATGTCATCGGAAGTTAGAGTCTGAATAGTAAAATGTCCGAAATAAATTTCAATTTTGTGTATCAATGCTAGAATTATATCATTTGAAACAAATACAACAAAATCACCCGGAGTATCAGGGGCTTTAAATCTAAATTCTACACAAAATGAAATCTCTGACAAAGCACTTGAGTCCGCATTAATGCTAAACGTGTCATGATTAGAACTATTTGGAAAAGTCTTTAGACTTCCCGGTATAACTGTTTCACCTGCGCCGGATATGTACATTTTTTGACATTTAGAAAGTAAACTAGAACTTATGTTTTCACGAGATGTGTATTCGTTTGATCTACAAACAGACTGTGACCCCGTCGAATCAAAAGTTTTAATAGATACATTATCTATTCCCATAAAATGTTTAATATATCTATTGTATTTTTTTTAAAGATTTAAACAAAATTATAAGAAAGACATCGAGCCGCCAACTACAGATTGTACCTTTGTACCACACGCTGTAACAGTGATTATACCACTTTGTTGGTAATCATTGCTATTTAGAGAATTATCTGTATACAATTGTGAAAAAATGTTATCATATAAATTAATAATCAATTTTTTGTTATTAATCTTCGAAAATGCTACGCCGGAGGTGTCAAATGCCTTTTCAGCCAATGTTATCATGTAGAAAGCTTTATGATTACCTGCGTACTTAAGATCAAAATTTTCACATGTGTCTAGTTGCGCCGAGCTTCCCTTAATAAACCCAGTTCTATCGCTACCAAGTACAAGTTCCATAGAATCTATGGGATTACGGAGATAACCAAAAAGATCTCCGGTAAGTTTAGATGTTCTAGGATCAATTGTACTAAAAGGTGTGGATACACCATTCACAGAATTCGTTATACGTGAAACGATAGTCGAACTCATTGGTAAATCATTAAAATTTTTATTGCCAGCAAACCTTTTGTTGTGTACATGTGGTAAACGTACCGCTATTAATAGATGAGAAACATTATGCGATACATTTTCAAGATCTACTTCAATCTGTGTAGTATTATCCGTAAAACGGGGAACATTTACATTTATAGGAATAGTCTTAGTGACACTTGATGAAGTGTTTAATACCTTGTGAATTATATTCTTATGTATAAATTTTTTCTCAGTATCTGAGATTATATGGGTTCTAACTTTAAGATGACTCTTGAAATATCCAAGGTCTAAATAGTCATGATTAGTTCCTCCATCTGTAAAACCAAACGGTGATACATATCGTCCGCCCGTAATAACCTGATAAGAAGAACCGCCGGCGGATGTTAAATTTCTATATAACTCGTTGTAATAAACCTTTACAGTTACAGCATTAGTCAAGGCTCCGGCTTGTAAAAGTGCTCGCGACATATCTTTATTTCTTCCCATGAAAGGCAATGAACAAGACGCTTGAATTACATGGACATCTGTGTGCTGGTTCGGGTCCGAGTCGAGTAGATTAGTCCAGTGTCCGGTAAGTTCTAAAAGTTCGGTACCACCACCTTCAGAATTGGGTAGTTGCCCAATGGTGCTGTTAAAGTTGTAAGGAACCCCAAGTTCGGTTAAATTTCTGATGAAGATGTCATCTGCCGTTAGTGTTTGGACTGTTAAGCTACCTAATTTAATCTCTACCCGGTCTATAATAGACAATACAATGTCCTTTGTCACAGAAGCAATAAGTGTTTGAGTAATAGTACTTGTTGCAGGATTTTTAAATCTAAATTCAATATTGAATATCATATCAGAGATAGCGTCAGTATCAGAATTGACATAGAATGTATCTACAGAGTCTAATTTAGGAAATGTTCTTAAACTACCGGGTATAACAGTTTCTCCAGATCCTGAAATGTACAATTTTTGACATTTAGAAATAAAAGAAGACTTTACTTCCTCGTCTCCTTTGTATTCATTTGTTCTACACAAAGATTGTGAACCAGTTGAATCAAAAGTTTTAACGGCTACGTTACTAATACCCATTGTTTATTATATTTAATTTATTTTTTTTTTAAAATTAAATCGTAGATTGTAATTCGTTTTCATTTAGTTTTTAAAATAAATACAAAAATGTAAATAACAATGTCAAATTTTGAATGTTCTGTCGAGGATTTAATGTCGAATACGGAGGCCAATAATATACCAGATGTTGTACCCGATAATGTAAATTTAGAATTTAATAAATCAGAAGATAATGTATCTCCCGATACCGAAAAACCGCCAGGTGTAAATTTATCAGTATATCAAAGATTATACACTGATAAAAATATCAAAACTATTTTATTTATAACACTTGTTTATCTTGTATTGAATTCTGATCAAATGTACACATTTTTATCCAATAACGCTTCATTTTTATTGATAGAAGGTTCTCCAGGATTTCTCGGAAGAGCTGCTATCGGACTTATGTTAGGAATTACGCTTATAGTGTTTACTTCTTTCTTTTCGTTTTAGTTTTAGCCGGTCCGACCAGATCTTTTTTATTTGACAGATTGTCACTTATTTTGTCCATCATTAACGATACTAAACTCACGTCTTTTTCCGAAATTGTTTTATCTTGTTTTACACCCCATTTTAAAGAAGACATTAAATCATGGGTCAATGGGATTCGCTTGCTTTCAAATTTTTTACAGTTGATTACGTTTCCATTATCGTCAGGTTCTCCGTCATTCTCGGACATGCACATCTGACAAATTCCGGCGGGAGTTAGTTTAAAATAAATGTGATTATTTGTATGATACCCACATTTATTCTGACAATACTTAGATTTCGTATTTATGAGATATAAAGTATCGTACTTTTGAGATTTTAAAATGCCACGAATGTCTTCTACACGGTATCCGTTTACATGATTTTTAAAAAACCGTATAATACTATTCTTCTGAGAATTTTCATTTGATAACAATGTAAATTTTCCAGATTTTTCTGAATCAAAGGCTTCATCGGTTTCTTCGTATTCTGGTAGATTGTAAAATTTGGTAATGTCAGTTGTATCAGTTCTAATGCTAGTGTCTTGAATTACTTTCAACAAATTGCATTTGTAAATATTGTTGTGTGCTTCTGATAGTTTATTACCGATGTATGTTGTATAATAATTATAAACACGGTTCTCATAAGTGTATTTTCCATCCGAGTACGTACATTTATCAGAACCTACAAGTCTGAGACCATTTTTATCATACACACATTTGTCTATTATTTTATCCCAAGAATCGAAAAATGTTTCTGGTTTGCCGTAAATAGTATTCAGAGAAACAAGTATATTTTCTCTTATTCTAAGTGCTACATTTTTATCAACTGAGATGTCCGGCCAATTAAAGTGATATCCTTGTTTTATAAATGTATCTTCACCTTTTTTAATTTCTTTTGGATTGTCAGCTTTTGTTATAATACATTTTAAATCAGGAATGTTATACACATTACACATTACATTCTGTACGGATTCTGCGTAGGTATTTATGTCTATAACACTTGAAGAAAGAATATCAAAATCTATAAAAAATCTGAATACATCTGTTTTTTTCTCGACTATACAATTCTTAAAATTAATGTACTTAACGTATAACTCTTGAAACAAGATGTAATCGGTTGTAAGATCAAGTTTCCCACCGTCTAGCATATAATGTGTTACATTTCTACTACTAGCGTTCTTAACAATTTTACCAGTGGAGAATAACCAGATTCTCAGTGGATTTTTATCCATTTAAAATATTATACATTATATTTTTATATTTATTTATTAAGGTTTAAACTTAATTGTAATATCACAATTATTAGTATATATTCCTTTCACAGCACTTGGAGATAACACACAACGTTTTCCTTTTTTCTTAGCAGTTATGGTTGCCATCATATCACTATCTATAAGCTCTACATTAGATAATGCGTAATCCATTACTTTATTTTCTATAAACCATCTAAAAAAATTTAATTGACCTACGGTTGTGACGATATCTTTTTTTGAAACATTTTCTTCTATTGTATAAGTTCTCCATTTAAGTGTATATGGATCTATAATAAGTCTTTTTTGTCTACAAAATGGATCAAAAAATTTCTTCGAATATGCTTTTAATTGGTTTTTATAATCAATGTATATGTTAAAATAAATAGTATCAGACTTACATTTTAAAGGGTAAGTGATATTATATTTTTTTGAATAATTGGTTACTAACCAATCTAAGAGTCTTAAAGAGAGGGGTGTTTTTTGATCGATTATATCATTTAATAAATCTATTTTGTTTTTATAAAAATTTATTAAAAAGTTAATAAGGGTTATCTCTTTACCATTAAAAGACATTCACCGTATTGTAAATTTAATGTTGTTTATCTTTAAATAAATTTAAAGACAGTATTATATTTACATATAAGTATGACAACTGAGATAATTAACGAAAACTTCAAGAGGCAGATTATTTTTCTATTAAATAATCATTGGACTGGAAAACACGACATGTATTTCCCACTTCAAAATGCTACAAATATAGAACGGAAACACATTTATAAACTTTTTAATTACAAATACATATTCTACACTAAAGATACTGTAAATACAAAAAGAGCGGTGCTTTTTCTATTCAAAAATTCTTGTGGAGAGAATAATGCCGTGATAGTTTTCAAAGATCTAAGTATATACCAGATACAACTATATACATTAGAGGAATACTTTGATGGTAGTATTTTTGAAATTTCTTACACAGACAAAATTATTACAGTTTACGATGCTTTTATGGTTTCAGGAAATAAAACAAATTATCAACCATTTGATGAACGCATTTCAGATGTAGAAATTATGACATCTAATTCAACTATTAAAGATTTCACAATTAAAATGTTGTCTTATTCTGAAGACATACATTGTTTTAAAAATTTGTCAGAGGACGAAGAACTTTTTATGCTACCAGCGAAACTTCCTATTTTAACTGGTGTTAATTTTTCATTTTTCAAATGGAAACCCGCGGAAAAAATAACGTTTTGCCTACAAACTCTAGAAGAAAATGAAAACGATTTAATTTTAATGTCGTCTAATTTCAAGAAACTTATCAAATTTGCTAAGATACATAGTGATTCTTCAGATGGAAATGAGTATATTAAATCTATTAAAAACCTTGAAAATTACAGTGATAATTGTATAATCGAAATTAACACTGAATTTCCCGAGGGAAAGATAACAATCAAAAGAGTAAACACGGATAAAATTTACCCAACGAGTATTAGGCTAATTGAAAAAGTTTTATTCATTAAACATGAAAATATCAAATTTGAAGAGTTGGGTATGTAAACTGAAAAATTTAAAGGATATAATATAAAAGCAATAAGCAATACATTAACGCATTTATCGAAATATGTGTTAATATATTACTTTATAATTATTTTTTTAGTGTTGTAAGACATTTAATGTCTAACGGCGGCAACGGCCCTTCTTGAGGCGCATACCCTTCTTGAGGCAGCGGCGGCGCTTGCGGGCGTACGCGCGGGCACGCTTGGCAGACTTGGTCATCTTAAGACGCGAACCCTTCTTGACACCGCGGCGACCGAAACGGGTACCACCCATGCGAGTCGACGACTTCTTGCGGAGAAGCTTGGGCGAAATGTAGACACGGTAGGTCTTACCGTTCTTGGTGCGCTTGTAGTAAAGACCACCGTTGCAACCCTTGTATACCTTACGCTTCTTGCCGCCGATCATAACGCGCGCCTTCGACGAAAGCTTGCGGACCTTGCGGCCCTTCTTGGCCTTGCGGCCCTTGCACTTCTTCTTCTTGCCAAAAAATAGTTCGAGCATTCCCATAATTAATATTTAATATATATCTGAGAAAAAAAAAATATTTTTAATTAATTTTTTTAAATTACAATTTTGATAAATTTAGAAATTACATTATCTTTTATTTCTTTTTCATTTAGAAATGTAATTAATTTTTCTTTATCACACATCTGTTTAGTAAATTCTTCTGGAAGCTCGTAATCAAATTCTTTGAATATTTTCCGGGAAATAATGTAATCAAAATTTTCACTTTTCTTATTGATCATTTTAAGAACTTCTTCAATACATTTGTGTTTTTTAATTAAATTGAAAGATGTAACGGGACCTATCTGCGGTATAGGTTCTGTATAATCACACCCCGAAAGTATACAAAAATCAACAAATGAATCCATGTCCATTTCAAATTTAGACAATATAATACTGGTGTCTATCTCGGTGATGTATCTTGATATACCAGTTTTTAAAATTTTATCACAACCGAATGTTGTAGCATCAGTATCATCCGTAACTGTATAGTCAACAAAACCATTTTTTTGTAAAAAAGCACAGTACTTTTCGGCATCTTCTGGAGCGGTACAGTAAGGTATTCCAGACAATTCAAGAAATTCTTTACACTCTTCGACGTCTTTTTTCTTTATAACAATAAGTTGAGATGTAATTTTTTCAATCTCGGTATTTATAAGTTTTTCTTCTTCATTATTATCAGGAATTCTCTCTCTTAACTGTTCAAGTCGAACATACATTCTTTCTTTATTTGCTTGCCTTTTAACTAACACATTTCTTTTAGCATCCGGAGGTGTACCATCAAATACAAACACCGGAAGAACTCCATTCATAAAGTAGTATTTAATTCTGTTTGCTATACCAATGATGTGTGAATTTGAAGTGCGAGAAGCATACTTAAATTTATATAATAGTATACTACAATCAACGGCTATTTTAGAACCTTTGTATAGATTTATTTCTTTTTCTGAAATAGCATCTGGAGCATATTTCTTAATAAGATTATTTAGTCCTCTGATTCCCATCTGGAATTTAAATTACATTATTATAAATTAAGTTTTTAAATTGAAATATTTTCTGTAAAATTAGATATCCCTTATAATCAAATCCGGAATACATTCAGTTTCGTCTTCTGAAGTATTGCGTAGATCTAACATTCTCTTAGGCGATCTTGGGGGTTTATATTTCGGATGCGTTTTGATGTCATTCTCACGATAATATTCAACTTCTTTCCAGAATTTTTCTAAAATAGGTAGATTTTCGTTTAGCCAATCGTAGTCAATTTTAACCCTAACAATATTCATGATATCAGGTGGTTTGTATTCTATGAAATCAGCATCTTCTAGATTGCAAATGAACATATTTAATTGAACTTGAGGATAGTAATAATCCGGAATATATCCAAATTTAATAGGTCTTTTGTAAGGACACTTTACTTCGAGTAAAATGGGTCTTCCATTTCCATCTTTAGACATTGAAACGCCGTCTGGTGATCCGGCAAGCCAATAATAATCGTTTTTATTATGAACATCTTCGTGGGCTAGAAGACCAAAATCATGGTTTTCTTGTCCTGTAAGTTTACAATACTTATCTATTGCTTCGTCTTCGTATTTTTGACCGTGTAGTGTTGCTACGTTACCAACAAAAGGTTTTGGATCGTGTCCACATTTTTTAAAAAGGACTTCATGGGGTTTTTGATAAGGATTTAACCCAAGAACTGTACCGGCATCTGAACTTGTTAATTTACCTTCTCTTTGCTTGAACCAAGCTTCTGAACGTTGTTCGTGTTGAGGTATAGACTTCAATTTATTTATTTTATCCATATTGTAATATATAATTTATAGCTTTAAATAAAATCTTTTAAGTTATTTCAACTTTTTAACAGTAACACTTACGGCATTTTTCTTTCTTAATTTTTTAGGATCTTCATCCGCTGTTTCGTTTGTTTTGTTTTTATCGTACTTTTTATTACAGTAGTCCCATAACTCTTTTGATCCTATTCTAAATTTTCTATTAGGTTTTGCTCGATACCAATAAACACAGTCTTGTATGTTATTACTTTTTGACGTGTTGTCTAATACAAGACAATCGTAACCCTCTGTACACGCATTTAAAACATCTTGAAAAACACTAAATTGTGGAAAAATGCCAAAAAAATTCTTATAAAGTTTTTCCTGGTTTTGAATTATGTTTTCTCTTAGAATGAAGACATAGTCTATATTTGCTCGAAGATCAGGTGGCAAATCCATACAATATTGCATAGTTAACATAAATGTAATTTTCCAGTGTCGTCCATTCATAAAAATACCCCGGATATTAGTGTCTCTAATCATACGTTTATCGTACATACAATCATCTAAAAGTAAAAAAACATCATTGTCTTTTTTAGGATCTTTTCCATTTATTGTCTTTTTCTGTCGTGTAATCACCTGCTGAATAACCTCAGGTTTATATTCGGAGTGTATAAGCAAGTCTGGTATAAAACTCGAATAGAAAGCGTTTCCATCCTCTGTGGCAGATATAGCTACACCCGCTTTAATTTTACGAAGATGATAAAGTATGTCAGCAACCAGTGTACTTTTTCCTGTTCCTCTCTTTCCTATAAATACGCAAGTAGCAGGTCCCGATCCTACTGTACGTCTTTCCTCTATTCTCTTGGGATTAAACTTTGCTAAGCTAATCGACATCTATAATTACTTAAAATTATTTTAATATTTGAATTAGTCCCAGAAATTTTCTTTTAATAATGCATCACTTTCAAGTGTAATGTACGAATAAAACACACTTGACAAAATTCCTAATGTAAATGAAATAAGTGTTTTAACCAATGTTCCGACAGTTTCTTCTTCTGAGTCTATGTAATTTATACTCGCAAATGAGATACCCATTATAAGTAAAATTATTAATATAATAGTCAGGTCAACAGTATAGAAGTCTAAAAATGCCATTTAAAATTTATATAATATATTAAATTAATTTATTCAACTTAAAAATAAAATGTATAAATGTATAAATGGGTGTAACTATCAAATTTAAATCTGTTCTTAATAATCTAATTAGTATGGATTTTGGAGACAAATTTGTATTTATTAAATTTGGTTCCGATTGGTGTATACCCTGTCAAGAACTTGACAAAATTCTAGTAAAGATTCCAAATAGTATACTATACCATGTAAATATAGAAAACGACGAATTTGATAATGTAATGGAAGAATACAATTTTACAACAATACCTTACACTATTATAACTTACAAAAAGAATTCGCGCAGTTTTAAAGGCGTGATTACTGAAGAACAACTTATTAAATTAATAGATGATATGAAATCGTGAAAGGGGGTTGTATATCAAAAATTACAAAAAATTATCCGGTTTAAAAAAATGGTATATATCTAAACCAGATAATTTAGCAATGGCGGAAAAATTCAAGAAGTACACGCAGATTGAACACATTTTAGCTCGCCCTGGTATGTACCTCGGTGATATAAAGTGTGTGAATTCTGAAATGTGGAAAATTGAAGAAGGAAAATTAACTTACGGAATGTGTAACTTTAACCCGGGGATATATAAACTTTTTGATGAAATTATTGCTAATGCTTCAGACGAAGTACAAAGAAATGAAGAGGTTAAATGTATCAAAGTAGAAATTTCACAAGAAACAATTAGTGTGTATAACGACTCGGGTATTCCTATTGAGATACACCCCGAATACAAAATTTACATTCCGGAACTTATTTTTGGAAATTTGCTTACATCCACTAATTTTGACGACTCTCAAAAAAGAACCACTGGCGGTCTCAATGGTCTCGGAGCAAAGCTTGTAAATGTATTCTCGACCGAATTTATAATTGAGACCTCTCATTCGGGTAAAAAATACATGCAGAAATTTCAATGTAACATGTCTAAGAAATCTAAACCTGTTATAACCGATAGCAAAAAAGGAAATTATACTAAAATATCATTCAAGCCAGATTATGCTCGGTTTGGAATCTCAGAGATGTCTCATGATACTCTCTGTATTCTGGCCAAAAGAGTGTACGACATCTGCGCTATTACTCCAAAACACGTTTCAGTTCATCTTAATGGTAAAAAATTGAACATTAAAGATTTTTCCGATTACATTTCAATGTACATTGGAGACAAAAAGACAGTTCCCAGAATTGTTTGTGAGCAAAATAGGTGGCAAGTTGCTTTCAGTCCAAGCAACGAGTTCAAATGCGTTTCATTTGTAAACGGAATTGCTACAACAGACGGTGGAAATCACGTTGAACACGTAATGATACCACTTGTTAAAAAACTAACTGAAATAATCCAAGAAAAACACAAAAATATTACTATCAAGCCAAATTACATCAGGGAAAATCTGTTTGTATTTATCAATTGTAAGATTGAAAATCCAGTATTTTCATCTCAAACCAAAGAAAAACACATCACCAAGGTCGCCGATTTTGGAAGTAAATTCAATCTAACAGATGACATTGTAAAAAGTGTGCTGAAACTTGGCATACTCGACAGTATCCTTGCTCTCGCAGAAGCCAAGGAAAAGAAAAACATTTCAAAAACAGATGGAAAGAAAACTAACAGGGTTATTATTCCAAAATTAGACGATGCAAATAAAGCAGGAACAAAAGAATCTAAGTTGTGTACTATTATCTTTACAGAGGGAGACTCAGCTAAGACTACCGCTGTATCTGGACTTTCAGTAGTCGGCCGAGACTACTATGGTGCTTTTCCTCTCAAAGGTAAGATACTTAATACACGAACAGCGACTTATTCGCAAATGGCAGGAAATGCCGAAATAAATAACATCAAACAAATTCTAGGTCTTCAAACGGGTAAAAAATATAAATCTGTTTCGGACCTAAGATACGGAAGAATTCTTATTATGACTGACGCCGATACAGATGGTTTTCACATCAAGAGTCTACTGGTTAACTTCATCAGTCACGGTTGGCCAGAACTTCTTAAAGAAGACTTCATAAGTTCTTTGGTAACACCTGTTATCAAACTCACGAAAAGAAATCAAGTAATTCCATTTTACAACCTGAATGATTACAAGGAATGGAAATCTAAGAATGACGCTTCAAAATTTAAGGTAAAATATTACAAGGGTCTTGGTACTAGCACTCAACAAGAAGCTAAAGAGTACTTTAGATCTATGAAAACTCTCAATTATAAAATAACAACAAACGAAGATTCAAAGTCTCTTGTTTTGGCTTTCACAAAGACTGAAGCCGATGCTCGCAAAAAGTGGATATTAGAAAATATTAAATGTCCGAAAAGTCTGGATTACAATTCGCCAAATGTTTCTGTAAAGGACCTCGTTGATAAAGAACTTGTGTTATTCTCTATCAGTGATAATATCAGATCTATTCCAAATCTTATAGATGGAATGAAACCTTCTCAGAGAAAGATTATCTATGCTTGTATCAAAAGAAATTTGTATTCGGAAATCAAAGTTTCTCAATTGTCTGGATATGTATCAGAAAAGACTAATTATCATCATGGCGAAAACAGTCTAATGGACACAATTATTTCTCTCTCACAAAACTTCGTAGGTTCAAATAATATGAATCTACTCGAACCGGTTGGACAGTTTGGAACTAGACTTCTGGGAGGAAAAGATGCTTCTAGTCCGAGGTACATATTTACACATCTTTCAAATGAATTCAAAAAACTTTTCAATGAAGATGACAACAATGTTCTTGATTATCTAGAAGAAGACGGAGATCTGATTGAACCAATGTTTTATGTTCCCACATTACCACTTATTCTTATCAATGGAGCCTGTGGTATTGGAACGGGTTTCTCTTGTGATGTTCCATGTTTCAATCCAGAAGACATTAAAAAGAGACTTATGGATCTCGTGATCGACGAAGACGCAGACATTCCTGAAATGACGCCTTGGTACAAAGGTTTCACAGGAACTATTAAAAAGACAGAGACTAATAAATGGATCACAATAGGAAAATACACGGTAAAAGGCAACGTAATAAATGTTACAGAACTCCCAATTGGAACATGGACCGACGATTATAAAACATTCCTTGACAAGTTAGAGACTGAAGGTACCATTTTCAGTTACACCAATGCATCTACAGAAACAACTGTTAATTTTAGTATTAAATGCCCTTTGGAAAATGTAATAGAATGGACACAGAACAATGAAATACTTAAGAAATTAAAACTGATTTCACATCTATCAGCAAATAACATGTATGTATTCAATGAGAAAAATGAAATAGTTAAGATGGAATCTCCCGAAGAGATAATCTTTCACTTCTGGAGAATTAGAAATGAATTTTATATCAAAAGGCAAAAGTACATATGTGATAAACTAAACAGTGAACTAATTGTACTAAATGCTAAAATTAAATTCGTAACAGACATAATGGAGGACAAAATAATTGTATTCAAGCAAAAAATGGAATACATAGTTTCCCAATTAGAAAAATCTGGATATCCTAAGATATCAAATTCTTATGAATATCTTACAAATATGAAAATTCATTCTTTTTCTAGTGATACTATTGAAAAATTAACAACTACTCGAGACAAGACAAATCAAGAATACGAAATTGTAAAGAATTATTCCCTAAGGAATTTCTGGGAAAATGACATTAAATTTTAAAAAAAAAATATTTTTAATATATTAAATTAAAAAATATGAGAGCTATTATTTACGCCATTGTTTTAGCCGTTGTTTCGTGGATGGTATTCGGCAGTATGAATGAGCTAACCTCGGCTCATGATGAAGGTGGTTGCTGCGGTAAGGTTAACTGCGGTCAGAGCCAGGTTACCAACCTTGTTTGGTGGGCCAATCTTATGATCGCTATTCTCGCTACTGTTGTAGCTCTATACGGTGGTGCTAGAATGACTCCCCAGGGTCGCATGCTTCCCTCGATTCCCTTCCTCCCAGTCTAAAATAACCGGAGCATGATCACTAGCTAGAGGGATACCTTCATTATTCTCACCTATATATTTTAAACATTTACTGGAAACATGATTAATATTCTTAGTAAAGAAGTAATCAAGTCTCCATCCTTTATTTCTATTTCTTGTCCTAGACATTCCGTTTTCCTTTACTTGTCGTGGATCCCACCAGGTGTAAACAGTGTCACACTTTATAGTGTCTTTGAAGTGAATACATTCTAGATCCTTTAGAAATTTAAGTTCATGCTGGTAAGTTCCGGGACCAGGCAACTGTTTAGTCTGATCAAAATGTGTCTCTTTTGCTGCGTTAAGATCTCCGCATAATATTGCCTTACCGTCGATTGAATTAAGAAAGTCGTACATAGCAATGTTAAACTTTATCTTATTTTCATAGTTTGTTCCAGAGTTTGGGGCGTACACTGTTACAAGTGTGATATCATCAAATTTCATAATTATCACTCGACCTTCTAGATCTTCATACCCCGGAATATCTGTAGAAAAATCGCATGAAATATTTTCTTTATAGAATATACATGTTCCAGAATATCTATCGGGTGCTCTTGCGAGATTTAATTTAGATTCATTAAAAAATGAATTGTACCCCGGGATAGATATCACATTCGACTTCACGATTGAGCATCTTGTTTCTTGAATACAAATAATGTCCGGGTCGTGTTTTAGCAATTCGTACATGGCACTACCCTCTGTTGGAAAAATTGTTTCATCTTTCTTCAATTTGCTTGAAATCTTTTCGTTGAAAATACGCGAACGGATACCGTTAACATTCCAAGATACGATCTTCATAATTTAAATGATATGTACATTTTTTAAATTATGAAATCATTTAAGTTGTGTATTTTTTTGTAAATTATCTAATCAATTTATTACTCTGTAGGAATAGAGTTTTATTTTCTATGTTGTCAGTGAAAATAATTGGTCGATTTTCTCTTGGATTCCACATTGTTTTTATAAAGTTATAAGCATCTTGCCACTTTTTAGCATCTTTTGTGAAAATACATATACAGTGACAATTAGTCTTTAAGATTTCGTTTATTTCATTTATACATTTCAATAAATTCATATACGCAGATAAGGGTAATTCATTGTCCTTGTCTGCTTGTATATCAATGTATAATTTATAAATTTCATCGCTAGATTTTACAATCGCCCATGTATTTTGGAAGTAATTTAAAAATTCGTCAAAACCTTCTTGATTATACACGTTATTTGATATTATTCTTACTGTAAAAAGTTCTAATTTTTTATTTAATATTATCTTCACTGTGGGTCTATCTAATATGTATATTTCGTCATTCATAATAAATTATTGTAATGTACTCTAATCTAATATAATGTAAATAATATTAATTTAAGGCGCAAAATTACGTTTTTTAATCATTATTAAGATATGATTTATACAATGTGGTATACACCTATTGTTTATGGTATCAATTGAAAGCATTTGGAATGACTTTGAAGAACTTGTAAAAGAAGAAAAATGTGATAATATGTGCGAATGTTCTCATATAAATCTACAAATTGATCATAGACTTGGTGATAAAATATGTTTAGATTGTGGTACAGTAGTATTGTCTGGTATATTTGAATACTGCGAATGGAATAATTATAAACAAGAAGATGGTTCAATGTCTAATGGATTACAGAGAGGCGATGCTTTCGTGTCAGATAATCCTTATGATAAACGAGGAACAATACCTGGATTTGCTAATAAAAATTCGCTAATGATGAGAATACATTATCAACAGACTTTTAGTCACAAACAAAAAACATTTTGGCACATATCTGAAAGATTTCAAAATTATTGCACTCAATTAAAAATTCATACTTGTGTATTACCCATTGTTAAGGATATGTGGCATGTCTGTATGGAATCAGGGAAACTAACAAGGGCTTCAGTAAGAAATGGACTGATAGCAGCATGTCTTTATTACGCATGTATTTATAATAATTTGCCCACTGATAGACAATCCATAATCAATTTAGCAGAGGGTAATCAGAAAGGATTTTTAAAGGGAGAAAAAATATTTCAAGAAATTATGGAAAATCATCCCAAGTACAGGTTTCTCGGGAAGGAAAAAATAGATATAATAGAAAACGATTCTTTCGTAAAATATACTAGTAGATTAGATTTACCGTTTAAAAGCGTTGAAATATGTAACAAGTATTATACGCTTTACAAAGATAAACTAGATTCAGTAACTCCAAAATCAGCAACAGCTGGAATACTGTTTTATGTAATCAAAAAAAATTTACAGTTGAAAACTCCAAGTAAATCAACAGTATCCAGGGAAACAGGTGTGTGTATTCCAACTATAAATAAGGTACTTGCTATTTTAGAATCTGTTTAAAAAAATAAAAGATACAATATTATATAAATCCGTAGATGTTATCGTTGATTGCTTCGTGTAATTCTTTTGTTGCTTCGGCGCATACAAAATGTATTAAACCATATTTTACCGCCAGAAACGGTTATGTAAACTTAGGCGACGATTCGTTGATAAATTCCCTTGAAGAATTTGGTGGGAGTTCAGAACTTAAATTACTTACACATTTGAATGCTGAGGGATGGTCGAGTTCTTGGCTTATGCACATCTCTCAAGAATCTACACCCTTTTTTGACGAACATTATTATCGTGATTACTTAAATATGCTTAGCGTAGCACCGAGTTATACATCAAAAGAATACTTTTATCTTGGATTCTATCCAGAAGGAAGTCGTAATTATGATGGTCCAAAATACATAGGAGTGTTTAAATTGCTACATAGTCAAAGAATATTTAACACTATTATGATTATTGAAAACCCGCATTACATAGGCGATGATTCTCATCTTATAAATTTTAAGTACATTCTTATGCATATGACAGATTCATCTCATGTTTTTTTTAAATTTAACGATCTTAAAAGACCGGAACAGATGCGTTATTACCTATCCTGGATGCACATGTAAGCCATCACATTTTCCATTTAATTACGTTTTAAAATGTTTATTAAATGTTATAATATGGAGGAACGAATTGAATTAGATTTATATACATTGTATATGCAGAGAATGAATGGCATCTCAGTCGTGTCGGTTGAACATTTTTATTTTTATTTAAGGCTATTATTGGCTTGCGACGTAACACATGATTTTTCTAAACCACGGGGAGATACAGGAAAGAAATTATGGTTAAACTCACTCGGTGATGATAGTAAAGGGAATGATTTTAAAGATAAAATTCTAACAGATAATGCTAATAGAGTAATAAGAGATTGCAAAGGATTAGTTAATACCTCGGAACCACTCTCATTAATTGAGATAAAGGTTTTAAGATCGAAACAGGCGGCGAAGGTGGCGCGGCTCACTAATGAAACGCAACTCGTAGATAGACTAAAAGAATTAACTAAAAACGACGACCAAGCCAAAAAAACAGCAGACGCGATTCATGACATATTACATTTAACAGAAAAAAATGTCCAGTCCGCCCTTCTTAGAAGTAACGAATGTGATAATATCGACGTTATAGATCTAATAAAAACTCTAGACATCACCAAATCGGCTGGAAGATCACACAGTAAGGAAACTAAATATAATATAACTATAGACGCAACTAGTGATAAAACAAACTTAACGCCATTTTTTTCTGACCTATTGAACCGTGCTCATAAATTAAAAAATAAATGCCCTGTATCGAATCCTATTAATATTATTAATAGTTATGCTACGGATTATGATGCATCTAATGATGACGCGTTAACTAAAATATTTACCAAGTTAGGGTTTTTCAGAGGTGAATTGGCAAACAAGTCTCTAGAATTTTTTATAACTTGTAACAAGGCTAATGTATTTCAAGGAACACTAGAAAAAGTAGGCGGCAAAGTAAAATTAACTATAAAAAGTTATTTTAAAACAGTTTTCCCAGGTGGTTTGGAAAGAAGTTCGGGTTCTACAGATAGTGTTAATGGTATTACAGAAGATATGCTAAAATCGTATAATACAAGACGTACTGATAATGATGAAATATTTAACTTAACAATTTTTAAAACTATGGGAGATTTTTTACAAGTAATGACACATTTACATCTGCATACAAAGTTTCCACAAGAGATCAATGTATTTATAACGTTCGATATCTTATGCGCAAAAATAGCAGGGATTTTAGATAAGAATGTGTTTTATGAGAAAAAGTTTACATCAGATGCAGATAAAATTTCCGCTGGATTACATACATTTTTTAATTTAACAGCAGAAGCTGAAAGAACAGCAGCCATGGTGCTAATGGATTTAAATGAGATGTTTATTATTGGCGAGGGGTCCCAACAAAAAAGAGCACAAGAACCATCCGAGGACCGCCATTTCAATCCTATTCTCCTCGCTGCGGCGGACATGGTGTTGGCGCCGTCGCCGAAACGAAAAAGAATTACTAGGTTCGGCAAAAAGAAACAAAAAGTTAAAAATTTACCAAATAAATCAATTATGACTAAACTCAAGAGTGTTGGTATTAAAATTACTAAAAAACAAGGAAAACGTCGAGTATATCTTTCGCGCCCCGAATTAATTAAAAGAGCAACTGCCTTCAAAAATTTACAGAACCGCGCTAAAAAACTTAAAGTTCGTATTATGTATAAGAACAAAAACGGTAAATACGTTTATAAAACAGCAAAAAGATTAATGAATGACATCAAAAGACAAATGAAGAAGCCTGTTAAGAAACAAATGAAGAAGCCTGTTAAGAAACAAATGAAGAAGCCTGTTAAGAAACAAATGAAGAAGCCTGTTAAGAAATCTAATGTGAAACAAATGAAACAAAGATTTGGATGAGGCATGCCAACGCCTAGACCCGAGGAAGAAAACAGAATGTTCTTCGGGTGAGGCGCGTCCAAACTTATGAGAAAGTAAAAAGTAAACATTTAGATTCGATATGAAGAAAATTGAACAAACCGTTTTCAATTTTTTGAGAAAAAAAATCTTAAAATTAAAATGTTTACGTAATATAAACAATGTATCATCTCGAAAATAATATGCTCATCGTTGCGATGGTATTCTATTCCATCTTGACTTACTTCGTAGGTCCCTTTATCGCGATGCCGTTTATGTTAGATGATAAAACTACTGTAGCCGCAGGTTTTACAATTGGTTTCATCGTTTCGATGGTTTTATGGTATACCTTCGGAAGTTCGTTAATGGACTAAATGTATTTTTTAGAAAAAAGAATCTATTTTTAAAATGTTAATTTATATTAACAATGAGTGATTGTTTACAATATTATTACGACAATCCTGAAGACAATGAGAAATATAAATTATCATGCGATTATAAACCTTTTCCCGAATTAAATGACCCGGGTCTTTACACACACAAGAAAATGTTAGACTTCATAAGGTCTAATTATTCATCTGAAGCATTTCCAGAAGATTCTCCTTTTGAGTTCAAGGAAAATTACATAAATCTGTCCAATGATGAAATATGTAAGTCCTCTGATATGTCTCTCGGTCCACAGCAAAAATTTATGGGACAGCTTTTAGGACCCAGTACAAATTTCAACAATACTCTTATTTTTCACGGCTTAGGTTCAGGTAAGTCTTGTACTAGTATTGTAATAGCAGAGGCTCTTAAAAATGCCACAAATGAGCGTGTTATATTCACAGTTCCTGCTCCTCTAGTTGATCAATACTACGAAGAAATTTCAGGAGAAATGAGAAATGGAAAGTTCTTTTCTTGTCCTTCATTTTGTCTAGTTAAAAATGGTGGAAAAACAGAAAGAGACTTCTACGTCTCTCAACAGAATAATGCTATGCTTTTAGCTAAAATGAGAGCTCTTAGAAGAGAAGAGGAAAAGTTAACCGCTATTGAAGAAAATGAAACATCTACTGAGAAAATGTTTAGAGATCAGCAAAACAAAGTAATTATAGAAAGGAAAAAGTACAATGATTATCAAAAGAAACTAAGAGATACAATAAGACGCACATTTGACATTGTTTCTCATCAAACTTTTATTCAAAGTATATATCGCACTGACAAAAAATCCGGTAATACGACAAGGGGCGACAGATTAAAAGAAGATTCTGCTCTTTTTAACAAAAATGGTCTTCTAATCATTGACGAGATTCAAAGACTTGTTTCTGCAGATGGTACATTTTATAAGAAATTATACAATTGTATTAAGTATTATTTTCACCCTGAATTAAAACTTGCTATTATGTCTGCTACACCCGTTTATGATAACCCGTATGAACTTGCTCTCACAATAAATTTACTTCGTCCTAGAATACCGTTTCCATTAAGTGCTACTGAATTTTATAAAAATTTTATTGGCATCAGAACGGATGATGACACCTGCTCTCAGATTACAGATTCTCCAGTCGGATACCTTTCTGAAAATTCTTGTGTAATAAACAAAGACATACTAAGCTACATTTGTTCTGGGTACGTGTCATACTTCAAAGGAGGTAATCCAAATGCATACCCTTACAAAAGAGTTATAACGATGGAGCACGCTTTTTCGCAAAATCATAAATCAGAATACATAGAGGCCTTAAAGTCTGACGTAGCCAAGGATAAAAATTTTGAAAATGGTCAAAATCAAACAAATGCATATGAGAATTTACTACTTGGTAATGTAAGTACAGATACAGAGGAAATTATGACTGGAATGTATGTTACCACGCAACAGTACTGTAATATTGCATTACCTAAACACGGTACAGAAATAAATAAAACATCCGAAGACAAAAAGAAATCGTTGGCTCTTTTTAGGGAGAGACTTATCTCACAGAAATTTACAAATATATCCGAAACATTAGAATATGTCAAACAGTTTTCTACTAAATTTGCTAATATAATAGAATCATCTCTAAATACCAATGGTCCAATTTTTATATTTTCAAATTGGTTAACATACGGCGTCGAGCCGCTAAGTATAATCCTCGAAGCGTGTGGGCTAGGAAAATTTGGTTCTGATAAATCCGATAAACTTAAATATTTTATCTGGAGTTCTGAGACAAAAACAAAAGACAAAGATGGAACTCTTATTAACAGGGCGAGAAATACTTTCAATTCTTTACAAAATGCTGATGGAAGTCAATTAAAGATTATATTAGGTACGAGAAGTGTTATGGAAGGTGTGTCATTTAAAAATGTAAAACAGGTGCATATCACAGATCCTTGGTGGAACGAATCTAGAATAGAACAGATTCTAGCACGCGCATCCAGATATTGTAGTCACTCTAACTTACCCACAGAAGAACAATATGTAGACATATATAGACATTACAGCGTTTTACCGTCAGAAGGTAGCGACATAGATGTTGCAGCCATGCTCTCAGAAGTAAAAGGAAGATCTAATTTCTGGGACTTGGATTCTCTTTCTATAGAACAAAGAATGTTAACAACATCTCTTAAAAAGAATTCAATTAATAAAGATCTTGAAATGATTCTTAAAAACTGTTCCATTGACGCCGAGATAAATAAAAATGGTAATTTAATTAGATTAGAAGAGCACATCTCCCCCGTAGCAGGAGGAATGTACCAAATTTACTACAAAAATCCTTCTAATTTAAGAATGTACATTCGCGATGGAATTCCAGAAACCGTGACATTCGCCCAAATTTACTCAAGAGAATTCACTTATCCCAATGAAGACTTAATGTTAACTTTTGTAGAAGCAGGACCAGATGAAAATGGCATCCTAAAACCGTATGATGACGATCCAGAAATTATAGATGAAGACACTATTAATAAGGATTTAATAATTCGCGAAGACATTGTACCGTGGGATTCTGAAAATACATTCGAAGATCTTCCAGTTGAAGGAAACGTAAAGGAAGAATTAAAACGTACGTCTGGTAATTACAAATTATTACCACGGCTTAGAAAAACTATGTTTAATGAAAGAGGAACAAATGTAATTTCTTTTCCGGAAGACAAAGGCTACATCAATAAATTTACAAAATTGTCAAAGTGTATTAAAGAATTGGCAAAAGAAGACATCGCCTCAGGTCTTAAAAAAGAAATTATAGAGAAATTCACAAAAGACTCAAAGAAACAAAAAATTAACATGGCTGTATTAGAACTCGTATATAAGTATAACATCTATACAGAAGATCACATAGAAATGTTGCTAGAAATAGGAGGAAAAGACCCAAAAAGTATTTTCGACACGTTGAAAGAAGTAAAGTCTAAAAAGTAAATTAAAATATAAATTTAAAATAATTTTATAATGTATAATGTATATAAATGAGTAGTATTACATCAAATTTCTTTGATGATAAAACGCCCGAAGAGATAATTAACTGGATGTTAGACAAGTTAACAGATGATCAAATTAAAACGTGCCTTGACCAGGCCGGAATACCAGACACGGGTGCGATTCGTCAACCGGAAGAACCTGTTCCATATGAGCCCAACTATGATCCTGATGGTCCTAGTGGCTCAGGCTCAGGCTCAGGCTCTGGCTCAGGCTCTGGCTCAGGCTCTGGTTCTGGTTCTGGTTCTGGTTTTGAACCCGGACCTCAAAGTACAATGGAGCTTGACCAGCTAAGAAGAGCTTGTAATAATAAACTCGTTCTTATTGAAGACATCTCAGGACAGAATGTTTCGTTTTATGAATTTGGCCCAGACGAAGATGGAGACTTAAAATGGAAAAAGAATCAAATTGGTGTTTCCAGTTTCCTAACTAACGTTTGTAACGAACAGAAAATATCAGCATCGGATGAAATATTAGAACTTGACACATCTGAAAAAGAAGAGATGGCCCCTGGTCTAGTAATATCTTCTGAAGTACCGGGTGACGTTATACGTTTATCTACCGATTACAATTTAATTGGACTTCCTCAGCCATTAGACCCTTCATTGATTGAACCGTCAAATGTTTCAGAACCTGAACCGGAAATCGTTTACGACGCGGTCGTTTCAGAAGCTATTAAGAAACAGGTGGCGCAGAGCATAGAAGATGATCTTAAGAAGAAATTCCCAGAACTATATTCAGCTGGAATGACTAAAATCCCAGTTTTTGTTCACAGTGTATCAGGCGACGGTAAAATTTCTTACATTTCATTGATTCTTAATGATGACAACTCGTTTAGTTTCAAAGAAAGAACAAATGGGCCAGCTTTATTTATAACTCAGGCTAAGAAATATCTAAAAGAATTAAATTCTAAAATTGACGCCGCCGCAACAACAGGATGGTCTAAACCAACCGAATATTTTAAGGAAATAGACACTGCGCTAAGAATTTGGTCGAGTAAAAAACCTGAAAATCAAGAAATATACAACAAAATATTATTAAACTACAACCCTACTAGACTAGCACAACTTAAGAATTCTATTACAACTTCTTTTGGAGAAATGGCTTACAATGAATACAATGCGGATGAACCGAATACTTTCTTCTCTGGCGCTAAGGCTTCTCCTATTCCAGAAGCTGGTAATAAAAATGTAAGAGATTTAGACATGAACGAATTACATAGTCGTATGGTAACATTATTTGGTAAAGAATATGCCGAAACACACGAACCATTTATAGCTTACAATAAATTCGGTATTAAAACGGTCCAGTATAGAAAAAAACAGGGAGGACCTAAACCAAACTTAGATGCTAGACATTGGATGCGTGATGATGTTCCAGTTTTTGATGAGTTTGGTACAAGCGGGGACGACTTTGATTTGTTTTAATTTCTTTTCTTTTTAGACGGTCCCTTTCTTTTTAGACGGTCCCTTTCTTTTAGACGGCCCCTTTCTTTTAGTTATACTAGATTTAGAGATACCCCTTAAAATAGAGTCTACACTTGGTGAAACATTAAAATCACCAAATAAATCTGAAATCTGTTCAGCATCAAATTTATTAGCCATTTGTAATAAAGTTTGTTCATTTGACCACTTCTGATAAACCTCATTGTATTCTCGGACTAACGTTATAGTTTTTTTAGAAATACTTTCTTGGAAAACTGAAATAAAATTATTCATATGTCCATGAAAAGCGTCTGGATCTTGGATGTATTTTTTCATATCTAGAATGTATCTATTAGTATCTGGATTTATGATTATAGAATTTATTACATTAATAGCATAAGAATCCATATTGGAATATTTATTAATGTAATCTATTATATTTTTTTAATAAATATAAAATTTTGTAAAAAATGTTCGTGATGTAACTTTAATTAAACTACGCGGCGAGTCTTAGCGTTTACGTGGTCCGTGATATTAAGCTGCGATAACTTTAGACCCGAGTAGGAGCAACCACAGCCGCCGTCTGCTGGGGGAGGATTATGCGTGAAATAATTATAACCTAAACTTTTACAGTTGTCATTACACTTCTGCGCGTCATTACCGGTAGCTCCTTTAATATTCCATTTAGTTCCACCTGGCCATCCCATTCTAAATTCAGGATCTGGCTTCACCGGTTTTGGAGGAACTAAAGGCTTCGCTGGAGTAGTAGTTGGTGTAGGCTCTTCTGGTTCTTCTGGTTCAGGAGCAGGAAGTTTTATCGGAGCGGTAGGCTTTTCTGGAACTAAAGGTTTAGCAGGGGTTTTACTAGGAGTAGGCTGTTCTGGTTCTTCTACAGCCGGCCGAACAGGTTCAGGTTTAAATACAACTGGTATTGGGGTAGGCTTAGGCTTTTCTGGAACTAAAGGTTTAGCAGGGGTTGTAGCAGGAGTAGGCTTAACAGGTTCATCTTCATTTTCGGGTTCGGGTTTAGATGGAGTAACTATTACTTCTGGTTCTAGGTCTGTAACTGGTTCATCAGCAACAACCAGAGTAGTCTTAGTTGGTTTAGTGGGTTCAGCTTTAACATCTTCAAATGGATCAAGGTCATCTCCCACTTGGGGCTTTTCGGGCGATTTGCGAGAAATAAAATAAAATAGAACACCGAGTCCTAAGAGAACAAGTGCTATTAGTAAATGAAATGAAGATAACATATTTAATCATACATTACATTTTTTTTTACATTTTATTTATCAATTTAAAAATACAGGTAATATATCCTTATAATACAAGATGGATACCCTTGAAATTTCTTATATTGGCGCAGCGTGTGGTAAGAATAAATATGAACCAAGAAACAAAATTATGATGGTACTTTTGTGTCGCGAATATCCTAAACTTTTCAAAGAAAAACTAATTAAATCTGGGAATATTCGTCCGCTAGAGGGGACATCTTTAAAGAGACCTATCGAAGAATCTTATAAACAATTTTCAAAAACCGTTAAAGACCCGAAAGAATTTAGTAACATCGAACAAAAGGTCATTTCAGAACTTAAATCAAATGTCCCAGACATTGACGAATCTGACATTTCTAAAGCTAGAACCATTGTACGTGATAATCTTAAAAAAGACTGTGGTAGAAACAATGAAGAAGACGTGATTCATGCCTCTAAGTACACTAAAGGAAATAATAGAATGTGGTATTACACTGATGCTAATCACAATTGGAAACTAAAAGGTCTACACGATGCGACAGATAAAGACATGGTCATCGAGATTAAAACGAGGATGAAAAAAGAAAACGTCAGAAAAAATGAATACGATCTGTATCAACTATTTGGTTATATGCTTGTGATGGGTGAAACTAGAGGGATGATAACCCAAACTCACAATGGAACTATTTACAAGTCTACTGTAGAGAATGACAACGAATACGGCATAGTAGACATAAATTTAGATAAATGGAATGAAAAATACATTAAATTTTATAAAGAATTGGATGAATTTTTCAAAAAAATCAGTAAATTTTCAGAATGTGATTTTGACATTACAACTGTGATGAAACCTGGTCACATTTATGCCGAGTATGATACGAACGGAAAATTTCATAATGTAGATCCGAAATATATTAGCATTTTCAAAGCTCTATAATACACCTTTTTCGCTTATTCTTTTTATCATTAAAACTGGTTTAGTAATTATTTCTAAAATCTCTACACATCCGTTTTCACCAAATGCTCGAGATGAGTCGGTTTTAACACTTACCAAGTTGACCGTTTCACCGTCTTGAATTGAATTAGATGTAATTACTTTTTCAAAATTTAAATTTAAATTTAAATTACTAACGTTAAGTTTTGTATCTACATTATTAAATACTCTCGATATAATATTTGGTTTATTTTTACCCGAATGTAGCCATTCTTTAACATCTTTTCTATTTTTATTGATTTCATTTTCAGTGGTGTCTGGGTGTATAGATAAATTGAAATTAGTAAAAATTATTTTATCAATTAAATAAAAAAGAGGTCTTTTAGACAAGATTTTACCCCCTTCGTTACCCGGTTTCCAAAATTTATTTCTGGAACAGTTGTACATTTTTTTATACATCATTTCATCTTTACTTTTAATGTATTGGTGCATAAACAGTTCGTCACCACCATGGTAATAACTCAACAGTTCATGTTTACCGAGTATAGATATAAATTCACATGAGTTTAATCTAGCCTGAGAATTAAAAAGATTTATTAGATTAACTATTTTAATTTCTTCTGAACTTTCTACATATTCTTTACTCAGAGGCGGACTAATAGTACTCTTTCCAGAAAGTGTATTACCCATTTGAATTACTAATGTATATTTTCCTATCCATACATTGTCTTTTATAAGATTTGCTAATTCTAGTGACTTCACGAGAACTTTAGAATCACCGCGAACATCTCCGATTACTATTATTTTCTTATACATTACTATACATTACTATGTATAATATATTGTAAATGTAAATGTAAATGTAAATGTATTTTATTCATTAAAAAGTTTATTAAGAGTTTTTTCCTCAGGGAAACCTATAATATATTCATTTTTATGAATTATAGTCGGGTAATAATAACCAGTATTTTCTAGAAGATCTCTCGAGCCTCTAATTATTGACTCCCGTTCTTCATGTTCTAAAGTAGTAAACTTTTCGTCAAACTTAAAAGTATCATCGTCATTTACTATAATTTTAATATATTCGTTTTTCGAGTTGTCAATGAAAGGTTCTAATTTTTCACACCAAGGACAACCGTTTTTGGACAGTATAATTATCTTATCCGAATTTACATTTAATTTAAAAGGCACAACTATCTTTTCAATTTTGAAATTGTTGAACATTCTCTTAATAAAAAAAATAACGATAAACGTAACAATTACGGATATAATTGCGATAAGTAACATTTAAATTTAATATATGTAATTTATTACAAATTAAAACTTAAATTAGAACAAACAAATAAAGTGAATATATCAATTATATCAATTTCAATTTATGTCAATGAACATTCTTGTTGTATGCGACACAACTTGGGATAATTATGCAGAGATTTCTAAAAGACTGACCTCTACAAATATAGATCCAACGCATAGAATAAATATTTTTTATGGAAAACAAATGAAACACGTCAGTAATATTTGCAACAAAAACATGCTTCAAATATTCAGAAAGTCTTTAAATTATAAAACACTCGTAGAAGATCTTTGTAATACATTAAAATTTTCAAAATGTTGTATTATATTTCATAATTTCACTGAATATAATACAATATCTGAACTATGTATTAAGATGTGCGAAAAAAATGGAATACCTTATTTCATTTTCTCAGAACATACCTCCAATTTTTTCTATAACGGAGAACAGGTCTCCAAATTTAAGAAGTACATGACAAATGTGCCGGAAAATTCCGAAAGGGACATCCAATTTATTCCTGATTTTGAAATTTCATTACCAGTCATCAAGACAAATGTTGAAAAAGATTATTCAACCATTGTACAAAAACTTAGAAATTCTTATAGATGTATAGACGAAATTAAATCTAAAAAAAGTATAATATACATCGATAATAAGACTCCGAAAGAGTACTCATACTTAGAGTATCTAGCAAACAGGAAAAAGTGGTTGAAAGAAATTATACCTAGATAAGATTTATTCTAAGTATTTTCTAGAGGTGTATATACCATTTCTATACATATCTATTATAAATTTAGATCTCATTTTATCTAAATTAAGATAAACATTTGCATCAACTTCATTTTCTATTTTAATTAAAAATGTACTTCTAGGAGGCTCACGTGTAAACACAGAACATATTACTTGAAATAAATAACCTCCTGATTTATTATTTAGAATTATACTATAACCCCGTATGAATATCTCCTTAGGGGGAGATCCATATAAGTTTTTACAGCAGCCGTCGATATAAATTTCACCGTTTATTTCAACAGGTTTGAATAAAAAAGGTATACTCATAGATGCTTTTAGGGCATCTTTAAGTTTAACTTCGGGATTAGTTTCATTACTTAGACACGTGTATTCATTTTTTGTTACATTCGTTGCGTAAATATGTATATTTACTTTAGTAATTTTAGAAAACTCGTATAGATTTATATCTGCTTTGTACTTATCTGTTACAAAACTAACTAAGGTGTCTAATAGCGAATCATCGAGTAACCCATTTTGGATATTTGTGAATTCATATTTTACGATATCTTCAAGTTTAATCTTTTGAAACATATTAATCATAGATTTAGGTTCCGTTCCAGAGACGTATAACGTGCCTATTAATGCACCTATACTAGTACCATAAAAGTTTTTAAGATCAAGCAAGTTTTTTTGATGAATGTATTCAAGTGCTCCAATAAAATGAAACCCAGAATATCCACCTCCTCCTATGAAAAGGTCGTTCATTCCATTTAAATTAGAATTTTATTTTTTTTCTTAAAATGATCACGTATTTATCTTTATATTTAAGTAGATAATTATAATTAGATTTCCATTCGTTGCCGTGACCAACTGTATTCGATATCGAATGGGCTAGTTCATGAAAAAGAGATTCTATAATATGTTCAGCGGGATAATACATCCCATTATCTTGATACAACTTAAATCCTATCTCACGTCCTTTATCATAATTCCATGCCAAAATGTTAGAATCTTGATTTATCAATTCTTTATAACTTGTATTTCGTAACTTTTTGCGCAATAAATTTCCGCGGTTTGCTTCTATTTCATAAGATAAATCTATAGATATAACACGTAACGTATCTAATATTTCAGCGGACTGAATGTTACTGGCTTTATAAGTTTTTCCAGATTTGGTCCTATATGAATTTGTACATGAAATAAAGTTAAATGTAAATATAAGAATACAAATAATTATAATCGGTATAGTTAACTTTGACATCGTCATTTCTAATATGTTAAACAATATTTTATTTATTCTTGGAATAAAAGCTTATAACATATCCTTTCCATTTTTATCCAAGATAGACATTTTTAGAGATGAAGACACCGGTTTCCCCTGTGAAAAATTTAAATTGATGTATAAACTTAATCTAATTAAGTATTCGGAAACTAACGATGAATTTGAAATAGGACTAAAATACTATAATAAAAAAGAATTGAATGGAACACATTTTATATTCTATTTA